>SXGT01679860.1_pt1 | contig 10070 bp, 9 predicted proteins | sample 3176221 | NCBI WGS metagenome assembly SXGT01 (sample SAMN11356862, study PRJNA531348) | freshwater metagenome | isolation source: freshwater sample F1-120 | place: China: Fuxian Lake, Yuxi | collected 2017-12-25
CAAGACCACGACGATCAAGATGGCGATGGACCTGATTCGACCCTCGGCCGGGAGCATCCGCCTCTTCGGGCACGTCCCGCGGGATCCACGCGCCAAGCACCGCGTCGGCTACCTGCCAGAGCACCCGTACTTCTACGACTACCTCAAGCCACAGGAGATCCTCGATTACTTCGGCCGCCTGTTCGGCATCGAACGCGCCGAGCGCCGGCGCCGCATCGATCGGCTGCTGGAACGGGTGGGCCTCACGGAGGCGAGGAACCGCGCCCTGCGGAAGTTCTCGAAAGGCATGCTCCAGCGGCTTGGCATCGCGTCGGCGCTCATCAACCAGCCGGAGCTGCTGGTGCTCGATGAGCCCTTCAGCGGCCTGGATCCCATGGGCCGCAAGGAGATGCGCGACATCATCTTGGAGGAGAAGCAGCGCGGCACGACCATCTTCTTCTCGTCGCACATCCTGGGCGACGTCCAGCATATGTGCGATCGCGTCGCGATCGTGTCGCTCGGACGCGTCGTGCGTGAAGGCCGCATCGACGACCTGCTGACCGGCGACGTGCGCCAGACGGAGCTCATCGTCGCGGGGATCTCGGCGGAGGCCCGCAACCAGCTCACGACCGAGGGCCTGACGTTGACGGATCTCGGCCGCGCGTCGCGGGTCGTCTGCGCCGCGGATCAGGCCACGTCGGTCATCGCGCGTCTCATCTCGGGCGGCGCCACCATCGAGTCCGTCCAGCCTCATCGCGACTCGCTCGAGGACCTCTTTCTACGGGAGACGCGCCGATGAGCGGCAACCCGGTCGTGCAGAGCCTCGCGCGCGTCCTCGCCGTGGCGCACAACACGCGACGGGAGGCCTACCGAAATCGGGCCTTCCTGACGCTCGTCATTCTGGGCGTCCTGCTGAACGCGGCCGGCTTCCTGCTGTCGCGCCTCGCCCTGCCCTCGCAGCATGCGCGCGTCATCCAGGACTTCGGGTACTTCAGCACGGCGCTCGTCGCCGTCATCACGGCCGGGCTCTCGGGCGTCCTGCTGCTCTACAAGGAGCTCGACAAGAAGACCATCTTCACGATCATCCCAAAGCCCGCAGCCCGACACGAGATCGTCCTCGGGAAGTTCGTCGGGCTCTTCGTCCTCGTCGCCGTCCAGGTAGCCGGCCTCGGCGCGCTGTGGCTGCTCGTGCTGCGATGGAACGGCGCGCTCACCGTCAATGGCACGCCCATCGCCTGGGACTGCGTCAAGGCGCTCGCGCTCGTCATCCTCGAGGCCAGCATCGTCATCGCCGTCGCGCTCCTCTTCTCGAGCTGGACGCGTCCGTTCCTGGCCGGTCTGTTCACCTTTGGCTACTACGTCATCGCGGCCGAGGAGTACCTCATCGAGCAGCACCTGGGCGCACGGCACAGCGCGCTCGCGGAGCCGGGACCGCTGCGGGAGCTCGCCAAGGCGGTGACGTACGCCGTTCCGGACTTGCAGGTCTTCAACGCCTCGCAGCAGCTCGCGCTGGGCATCCACGTCCCGAGCGACTACGTCTTCGCCGCCACCGGCTACGCCAGCGGCTTCGTCGCCGTCTTCCTCGTCCTGGCCATCTGGCTCTTCTCGCGGCGCGACTTCGTGTGAGCCACCCGTGGCTCCGCCGCGTGCTGCCGTGGACGCTGGGCGTCGCGGCGCTCCTGTCTGGCATCTGGCTCAAGGTCCGCGTCGAGGCCGGGCTGTCGTTGGCCCAGGCGACCCAGCTCGATGACGCGGGCGAGGTCGAGCTCGCGATCCTCTGCTACCGCCGCACCGTGCGCTGGTATTCGCCGGGCTCGGGCCCCGTGGAGACCGCCGTCGCGCGACTGCTCGCCATCGGTGACGCCATGGAGCGGCGCGCGGGGACGTCCGGCAAGCCCGCCGACCGCGATCTGGCGCTTCTGGCCTTTCGCGGCCTCCGCGGCGCCCTTCGTGGTACACAAAGCCTGTATCAGCCATACGAAGAGCACTTCCCCGAGCTCGAGCAGCGCATCGCCCGCCTGACGGCCGAGGTCGAGACGGAGCGCACGACGCCAGGCGAGGACGCCGACTTCGCCGCCCGCGAAGCGCGTCACCGGGAGCTGCTGGGCACGACGAACGCGCCGCATCCGGGCTGGTCGCTGCTGGCCGTGCTAGGCTTCCTCGGCTGGGTCAGCGCACTGTTGGCCTTCGCGGCGCGCGGCTTCGACCCGGAGTCCAACCGCGTTCGCCGAGACGTAGCGCTCCGACTCGGACTTGCCTTCGTGGGCTCGCTCAGCGGGTGGGTCCTCGGGCTGGCGCTCGCGTGAGCCGCGGGAGCCGGGTGGGCAAGGCGGGCCGGGTGGGCCGGGTGGGCCGATACCGAATCACGCAGGCGTCGTTGACGCCTGTGGAGCGGGTGGGGTAACTTGGATGAACGCGGAGCTGCGCGTGGCACAAAGCTTGCGACCTCGACAACGTAAACCGTCCCAAGGCGAAGGCATGGTCCTCGAAGTCCACTTCGAGACGGACGTCGGACGCGTCCGCGAAAAGAACGAAGACAGCTTCCTGTCGATGCCTGCGCAGGGCGTCTACGTCGTCGCCGACGGCATGGGCGGCCACAACTCGGGCGAGATCGCCAGTCAGATCTCGGTCGAGGCCATCAAGAGCTTCTACGAGAGCGACGCGACCGATCAGGTCGTGCGGCAGGCGTTCGGCGCCTATCGCACGCTCGCCAACGGGCACGCTGGCGGCGTCACGTTGGACGAGTACCGCCTGCGCCTCGCCTTGGAGGCCGCCAACCTCCAGATCTTCAACACCGCGCGTCGCTACGTGCAGTTTCGCGACATGGGAACGACGGTAGTCGCCGTCCAGTTCGTCAAGAACCGCATCTACGTGGGCTACGTCGGCGACAGCCGCGTCTATCGCGTACGCGACAAGAAGATCGTCCAGCTGACCGAAGACCACTCGCTGGCCAACGAGTACGTCAAGATGAAGCTCCTGCGGAAGGAGGACGTGCCGCGGTTCCCGTACAAGAACGTCATCGTCCGGGCGCTGGGGCTCGGGGCCACGGTCAAGGTCGATACGTTCTACAAGGAGAGCCGGCCCGGGGACTGGTTCCTGCTCTGCTCGGACGGTCTGACCGACCTCGTGCGGGACCCGGAGATTCGCGACCTCATGCTCGGCGGGCGCGACGTGCGCAGCGCGTGTCGGGCGCTGGTCGACACGGCCAACGCGCGCGGCGGCGTCGACAACATCACCGTCCTCGCAGTCCACGTCGCCCGGGCGCGCCCCGTCCGTGGGCGCCGCGGTCACACCACAGGAACCTCACACTCATGATCCGCACGCCCCTCCTGGCTGCTCTCGCGCTCCTGTCGCTCGTCGGTCCGGGGTGCAAGAACCACTGCGAGAAGCTCGTCGACAAGGTCTGCGCCTCCACACCCTCCGATCTCACGGCGTGCGATGGGCTCCCCGCCGAGCCGGACGACAAGCCCAACGCGCGCTGCGAGGCCATTCGACGCTACGCGCTCACGTGCACCAAGGAGCTTCCGGACAAGGCCAAGCAGGCCACGGCGGAGGATCTGGTGGCGTGCAAGGCCAACCTGGAGATCGCGCGCGAGCTCGAAAAGGCGGCCCAGTAGATGGCGGCATCGCCGCCGATCCAAGGACGCGCATTCGGAAAATATACGCTCATCGAGCGTATCGGCTCGGGCGGCATGGCCGAGATCTGGCGCGCGAGCCTGCGCGGGGTCGACGGCTTCGAGAAGATCCTCTGCCTCAAGCGGATCCTGCCTCAGTACGCGCGCAATCGGTCGTTCATCACGATGTTCGTCCAGGAGGCCAAGCTCTGCAGCGTCCTCCATCACCCTAACATCGTTCAAATCTACGAGCTCGGCGAGTACGAGGGCGACTACTTCATCGCCATGGAGCTCGTCCAGGGCATGGATCTGCTGCGGCTGCTGACGCGCGCGAGCAAGCTCGGTGTTCGGATTCCGGCCGAGATCTGCCTGTTCGTCATCTCGGAGGTGTGCAAGGGCTTGAGCTACGCCCACACGGCGTCGGACAACGCCGACAAGCTTCTGAACATCGTTCACCTCGATGTCTCGCCATCGAACATCCTCCTGTCCAATCAGGGCGACGTGAAGCTCACGGACTTCGGCGTCGCGCGCGCGCAGCTCGAGGACGAGCGCGGGGGCGGCTCCGGGGATCGGCTCAAGGGCAAGCTCGGCTACATGTCGCCGGAGCAGGTGACGGGAAAGCCCATCGATCGCCGGAGCGACCTTTTTTCAGTCGGTATCATTCTTTATGAAATGTTTACGCTGAAGCGCTTGTTTCTCGGCAAGACCGACCTCGAGACGCTCACCAACATCCGCGACGCGGACATCGAGCCCCGGCTGGCGCGCCACTCCTACATCCCGCCGCCCGTTCAGGACATGCTGCGCAAGTCCCTCGCCCGTAACCCGGACTCGCGTTACCAGTGGGCCGAGGATGTCGAGGAGGTCATCGACGCCTACCTCTTCGACCATCGCACGCGCGTGACCCGCCAGTCGCTGGCCGCCTTCATTCGCGAGCTCGACGGGAAGGGCAGCGACGTGAACGTGCGACGCTCGTCGCCATCACCGGTGGCCCTGCCGCCCGTCGCCGCGCCACGGGCGAGTGAATCGCCGCCCGCGGGAGTGCCCGATGGCGAGATGGAGCCGGTCGCCGAGCCGACCAAACAGCCGCATACGCACCAGCGGCCGGAGCGGCAGACGCCGGTGAAGAAGCGCATCCCGGTGCTCGAGCCGCGCGCGGGCGTCGCGACCTTCGAGTTTCGGCATACCGACGGCTCCACGTTCGGCCCCGTCACGGTGACCAACGTGCGCTCGCTCGCGCAGACACACGCCATCTCCCCCGACGAGCTCGTCCGCATCGACGGCGGGCGGTGGGTCGCAGTGCGCGAGGTCCCCGAGCTCCAGGATCTCCTTCCGGCGAACTTCCTCCGCGAGCCGGTGCCCGCCAACGAGACCGGTCCCTTTGGCTCGACGACCGGACCCAAGCTCATCTACCAGCATGCGCGCGAGCAGCGCTCCGGTAGGCTCAAGGTCATTCAAGGCACGGCGACCAAAGAGGTCTTTCTCCGGCGCGGCAAGGCGATCCATATCACCTCGAGCCGCAAGGGCGAGCTCCTCGGGTCGCTCATCGCGCAGAAGGGGCTGATCGACCTCCAGAAGCTCGCCGATGCGATGCATCAGGCCCGCGCGCAGCGCTTGCCGCTCGGCGACATCCTCGTGCGCATGGGGCACATCAGCCAGAACGAGATCGTCTCGCTGCTGGAGGAGCAGTTCCGCGAGCGCTTCTTGAGCCTGTTCTCGTGGCACGATGGCCGATACGAGTTCTTCGAAGGGCAGCAGCCGGGCTCGGAGGTCGTGCCGTTCCTGCTCGACCTGGTCCCGGTCGTGACCGAGGGCATCCGCCGTCACTACGCCGTGGCTGGGCTCGAGGAGATCATCGCGCCCTATCACAACAAGACGATCCGCCTCGTGTCCACGCCCCCCTTCGACATGTCACGCCTGCGGCTCACGCCCCGCGAGGCGCGCTTTCGGGCCATGCTGGAGGAGCGCCCGACGCAGGTCGCCCACCTGCTCGGGACCGTGCGCGAGAAGGCCGACGATCGAGCGGCGCTGCTGTTCGTGTTGTTCGTGCTCATGCAGAGCGAGCACATCCGCATCGGTTGAGCTGTTGCTCTGCCAAACTTTGGCTAGAGAAAACGCTCCATCTCCCGCACGCCGTCGGAGGCGCGGGACTCACCGAACCGATAGTCCGGGTCGAGTAGCCCATCGATGTGGTTCATGACGACCTCGGTGGCTGCCTGAAAGGCCGCGCCGTGGTCGCGGGTGGCAGCGTGCGAGAATGGCGCGAACGGCGACGTAACGCGATGCGGGCCGAGCTCTGGACCGTCGAGCCGCAGCGGCGCACCGATCCGATAGACGATCGGGCCGCCCTTCGAGAACGGCGAGCCGCCGGGGTAGCAGCCGTCGGAGCCGTTGCAGCCGACGGGGACGATGTCCACGCCCAGATGCTGCGCGACCTGCATCAGGCCGGTCAGGCCGCGCGCAAGGCGCTTCGAGCGGGTGCCCTGCGGGAACACGAGGACGTGACAGTCGTGGAGGGTGAGCGCGTCATGTGTGAGCCGCACGACCTCGCCCATCATCTGGTCGAAGAGCTGGTCGAAACCCGCCAAGAAGACCTCGGGCGTGCTCCCGGCGTAGAGGCGTCGCACGCCGTCGCCGTCGGACCCCTCCGGTGGCACACCTTGGCCGCGGCGGTCCACGAGATCGCGCAGGAGCCGGTACTCGTCCTTGGTCGGCGGGCGCCCGACGACGCGGCGAAACTCGGTCGAGATGACGTAGCCACGGGACGGGAGCGGGATGTTGTTGGTCTGGTCCATGAACCAGCCCATCCAGCCGGTCTCGTAGTACTTGCCCTTCACCCACGTCGCCGTAAATCGCATTCCGCGACGAAACATCGCGTACTGGAACGGCCAGTAGTTGTAGCGGTCGGTGTGGTTCATCGCGATGAAGACCGGGCGACAGGTCTGGAGGTGCTCGAGGCCCTCCAACGTGATGTCGGTCTTTCGAGGAAACGCGTAGTCGAACCGGAGCCCCAGGTTGGCGACCAGGACCTGGCCCATGGGGCGGCGCGACAGGCGAATGCGCTGAAGTCGTGCGAGGTCGAGCATGGGGCGCGACGTAGCACGATTGGGGGTTTTTCGGCAACGGGGGCCGCTCGCGTTCACTGCCGGGTTGCCGAACGACGGATTTCCTGTAGAAACGCCCGCCATGTCGCGCTTTCATTGCCAGCATTGTGACAAGCCGTTCGACGTCGCCGATGGCGACTCGCTGCGTTGCCCGACCTGCCTTCGCACGAGCGGCCTCAGCGCCGCGGGAGGGCCCACGGCGGGTGGCCGCAGCCCGATGATCCCGGTCGCGGCCGGCCTGGTCGTTCTCGTCGCGGCGGGAGCTGGCGCGTGGTGGTTCTTCGGCAAGAAGGACTCCGTCGAGGCGACGCCCTCGGCACCGGCCCCGGGGCGTACGGTGGTGGACTCGCCGTCGGTCGGAGCAAGTCCAGCGGTCTCCGGCACGGGAGCCACGGCCCCCGCATCGCCCGTCGCGCCGACGGCCGAGGGCGCAGTTGCCGCCTTTGCGAAAGCAGCGATCGGTGCCACCGCACCGGAGAAGCTTGCCGCATTGGCCAAGGCGCTGACCGCCAAGGTCACGCCGATGCCCGTGGATCGCTTGTTGGGCCGTGACGTCCTGCGCCCGGCCGCGCTCGCCGGCGCCCTCGAGAAGGCGACGGCCGAGTCCAAGCTCGCGGTGACCGGAGTCGAGGCTGGAGCGTTCCTGCTCGCGACGGCTCAGGCGGCCGGACTGTCAGCCGCACCCAGCGTGATCGTCCCTGCGGGCGGCGGTCGCTGCGTGCTGCGTCTCGTGCGCCTCGGCGTGCAGTTGGCGGAAGGCGCCACGGCGATCGACCCGCTCACGGGCCTGGAGTCCGCGGCGACCACCGTCTCCAAGGACGCGCCGGAGAGCTACCTGCTGGGGCTCGAGTCCATGCGCAAGGTCGAAGAGCACGCGCTCGACGCGGCGGCGGAGCTGGTGTCCAAGGCCATGATCCCGCTGGCGGACGACCCGGCCCTGAAGATGCTTCACGGCCAGCTTGCCACCCTGCGCGGCGCTCCGGACGCCGGCTTCGAGGAGATGGCCGCGGCCGTCACCGTGGGTGCCGACGCCGCGAGCCACTTTCAGCTCGGCGTGGCCTATCTCCAGGGCGAGAAACAGTTTAAGGCCTTCGAGGCGTTCAAGCGGGCGACGGAGCTCGATCCCAAGTACGCCGAAGGCTGGGCGGCGCTCGGCCAAGTCACGCTCGACCGCCTCGAGACCGCCGACGAAGCACAGAAGGCCGCGGTCAACGCGGAGCTCGATGGCATCGAGAAGGCGCTGCTCGCCATCGCCGCCGACGCCCCGGGGCTCTTCGAGCTGCGGATCGAGCGGCTCGCGCTCGGCGGCAAGGTGGACGAGGCGGTCACAGAGGCCAAGGCGTTGGTGGAGAAGCATCCCACGCGCGCCTCGCTGCTCACGCTCCTGGCCTCGCTCCTCGAGAAGAAGGGCGACTCGGACGGCGCGGCCGCTGCGCTCGAGAAGGCCGCGACCCTGGAGGGCGCCGACGCGCTGCCCCTGCTCAAGCTGGCCCAGATGCGCGCAGAGGCGGGCAAGATCGACGAGGCCATCGCGGCGCTCGAGAAGGCCCGCGTCAAAGCGCCTCACGACCCGGGGATCCTCATGCAGCTCGCGGGCGCCTATCAGCACGCGGAGAAGTCCGACAAGGCCATCGAGGTCGCGACCGAGCTGGAGAAGCGGTTCCCCGAGGTCATGGAGGGCACCGCCATGCTCGCGCAGCTGCTGGTCGCCAAGGGCGAGACCGCCAAGGCGACCGAGACGCTCGAGCGCGGCCTCAAGCGGGACCCGAAGTCTATCCCGCTGTACATTATATTATACATGGTCCATGACCGCGCCAACGAGACGGCCAAGGCGGACGAGGTGATGAAGCGGCTCCTGGTCGTCGATCGCGACGGGCGGATGCACGTCGCCGGGCAACTGCTCAAGGCGCAGGCGCTCGACAAGGCGTTGGCGCTCATGGAGGCGGAGCTCAAGGAGCACCCCGAGCGCATCGAGGTCTCCATCGCGCTGTCACAGATCTATCGGAGCCTGGACAAGAAGGACGACGTCGAACGCATTCGCAAAGCTGCGATCGAGCGCGCGGCGGACAAGGACGCGGCCAAGAAGCGGATCGACGAGGCGCTCGCCGAGGTCGACACGCAGCGCGCCAAATCCGCAGAGGCACCCGCTCCCGAGGCGCCCGCTCCCGAGGCGCCCGCTCCCGAGGCGCCCGCTCCCGAGGCGCCCGCTCCCGAGGCGCCCGCTGCGCCGTGACCCCGGCCGCGCTCGCTCCGCTGCTGCGCGCAGGACTCGCTGCGGTCGAGGTCCCGCTGGTCGAGGCCTGGCTCGCACCGTTGGCCGCGCACCTGACGTTGCTCGCCGCGTGGGCGCCGCGCGTGAACCTCACGTCCGTCGGGGTTGGACCGGATGCCGTCGAGCGCCACGTGGTGGACTCGCTGGCGCTGCTGCGACTGGCGTCGGTGCGTGAGTCGCGAGGCCCGGCATGTGACGTGGGCTCGGGGGCCGGCTTCCCCGGCATACCGCTCGCCATCGCGCGACCCGACCTGGAGGTCACGCTGCTCGAGCCGCGTCAGAAGCGCGTCGCGTTCCTGCTCTCGGTCGCCGGCGCGTTGAAGCTGCCGAATCTGCACGTTCGCCAAGGTCGCCTGCCGGACGCCGCGCTGGACGGCCGTTTTGCGCTGGCGTTGAGCCGCGCGACGTTTCCGCCCGAATCCGTTGCCGAGCACCTGGGCCCCTTGCTGACCCCGGACGGCCACATCGCCGTGATGGCAGCGGTCGCACCAGAGCGTCCGGGAGCGCTCGCGCCGCTAGCGCTGGTCGAGGAGACTCGCTTCACGCTGGGCGCGGCCCCCCGCTGGATCGGCGTCTTCAGCCAACCAGGGGGCTAGTGCAACACCTCGGGCGGCGCGCCGATGGCGATGGTGCCAAACTTCTGCTCGAAGAGCTTGACGTTCTCGTTGAGCGCCACCAGCAGCTGCTTGGCGTGGCGCGGCGAGCAGATGACGCGTGAGCGCACCTTGGCCTTGGGCTGCTGCGGCTGCACGTAGATGAAGTCCAGGACGAACTCCGTCTCGTTGTGGTTGATCATCGCGAGGTTGCAGTACTGGCCCTGGGCGACGTCGTCGTCGAGCTGAATCTGAATCGCGACGGGCTGCTGCGGCTGCTGTGGCTTGGGTGCGTTCTGTGACATGGGCCAAACCTTGCGCGCGGAGCGCAAAAGCGCAAGGGGCGGAGGCCATTTTGGGGCGATTCGGGGCAAATCGGCGTGACTCGGCGGAACTCGGCCGGACTCGGGCGGCCCGGTCGGCGTTGACACGCGCGGGCCGGCCCGCTTGAATCGGCGCCCGCAGACGACTGGAGGCACCATGACACGCAACGGCGGCCGCTTCATCCTCG
>SXGT01128258.1_pt1 | contig 10069 bp, 15 predicted proteins | sample 3176221 | NCBI WGS metagenome assembly SXGT01 (sample SAMN11356862, study PRJNA531348) | freshwater metagenome | isolation source: freshwater sample F1-120 | place: China: Fuxian Lake, Yuxi | collected 2017-12-25
ACCGCCAGCCCGAGCAGGATCGCGACCCAGATCAGGAGGCTCTTCATCCAGGGGTTGCCGCCGGAATCGGGCTTGTTGCTGTCGTTCATGTGTCGGGCAGACCTTTCCTCGCGCCTAGATAAGCGCCGCGAGGTTAATGGCAATGGAACGGCGCCGGTGTTGAGGGCGCGTATCGCACGATTCGGCGCGCGCGCCCATCAGGCGGTGGAGCCCGCCGCCCCGCCGCGGGACAGCAGATGCGTGACAAGTGGAGGATGTGGGGGCGTTTCGCGCGCTTTTCGCCCGGATGCGGCAGGAACGCGGCGGCCGCGAGCGGGAACGCGGCGGAAGCGTGCCGGGGGGCGGCGCCGACGCGGCGACAAGGCCGCTTCGACGCGGCGCCCTAGCGGCGGAGCCGCGGCGGTAGGTCCGCCCGGTCACGACGGCGTTGCGAGAAGAAGGTCTGCGCACAGGCCAGGCTGAGCACGGATGCAACGCTGTAGGACAGCTTTTCCGGCTTTGGAGCGCGTCACGATCTGGCGTGCTCACCCTCACCCTTCCCACTCGCCCTTGGCGAGCGGGCCCCTTCCCTCTCCCCATGGGAGAGGGAGGGAGGCGCGGAACGCGCCGGAAGGGTGAGGGTGAGTAGGAATTAGGCGCGGCGCGGCGGGGCAGGTTCGAACCGCCAGCACTGGCCTTGCGGCGTCACCAGCACATCGCCCTGGGTGGCGGCGCGGCCGCTGGCGAGCGCGTCGAGCAAGGGTTCGATGTTGGCGGCGGGATCGATGCCCGGGGCGATCGACGACAGCGCCTTGCGCGTGAGGCGGCGGCGGAGCTCGCGCGGCAGATCGGCCATGTCGAGCCGCAGCAAATCGTCCGGCGCGACCCGGCGGGTGCGCCACAGCCAGTCGGTGATGTCGGCGAGCGCCTGTTCCGCCTCGCCGACATGGCGGGTGGCGGCGGCCAGGCCGGCCGGATCGAGCCACGGTTCGGCGGCAAGAAGGCGGCGGACGCGGGTGCGTTCGAAGCGTGCGTCGGCGTTGGACGGGTCGGTGGCGAACGGGAGCCCCGCCTCGCGCACGATTTTGGCGAGCTCCGCGCGCCGCCAGCCGAGCAGCGGCCGGACGATGGTGAGGTCGCCCTCGACCCGGCGCGCGCGGATGCCGGCGAGCCCCCCGACGCCGCTGCCGCGCACGGCGCGGGTGAGGAAGGTCTCGGCCTGATCGTCGGCATGGTGGGCGGTGGCGAGCACCCGGGCGCCCTGCCCCGCCGCCCAGGCCGATGGTCACCGTCACGTCCACGTCGAAGCCGCCGCCACCCCCGGAGGAGCCGCCACCCCCGGACGACCCGCCACCCCCGGAGGACCCACCGCCACCGGAGGAGCCGCCACCCCCGGAGGAGCCGCCACCCCCGGAGGACCCGCCGCCGCCCGACGAACCGCCGCCCGTCGAGTCCTCGCCGCCGTCCCCACCCCCACCTTCAGGCTTGGTGGGCGGATGCCGGTGGGGCGGGGTCGGCTTCACAGGCTTCGGCGCCCCCGGAGCCCCCTCGTTGTACGTGATCATGCTCGCGGTGTGCTTCTGCTGTCCGCCACCGTCCATCGTCATCGAGGCGCCGGCCTTCCACGCGATCGTCTGGCCGGCCTCCATCGCGACCGAAGCGCTCGCTTCGAGCTTGAAGTCCTTGCACTTGAGGCTGATGGTCTCCTTCGCCTCGATGATCAGGTTCTTGTCGACCTTGGTGGTCAGGACCTTCTTCGCCGCGTGGGCTTCCTGGTAGATCGCGTTGTTCTCGGTCGTCGACTTCAGCTCGATCCGCTCCGCGCCCTCGGTGTCGTCGAAGTCGATCCAGTGCGAGTTGCGCGACCAGAACCGCCGGTGGTCGTCGTTTTCGTCTTCGTTGGCGTACGGCTTCGGCTTGTCCTGGTCCCCGTTGTAGACGCCGCCGAGGACGTAGGGCGTCATCGTGCGGTACGCAAAACCGATCACGACCTCGGTGCCGATGTCGGGGAGGATCACCCACCCGCGCTTCTTGCCCGACATGGGCCACATCATCCGGACCCACGTCGACTCCGGAGGGGTCTCGTGGTCGACCGGAAACTTCACCTTCACCCGTGCCATCTGGTCCGGGTCTTTGTTGTCGATCACCAGGCCGACGACGATGCCGTTGATCATCGCGGCTCCCTAGTTGATGTTGATGACGCCGGCCTTCACGGTCAGCGCGCTACCACCGTCGATGCCCATCGAGGAGCTGGCCTTGGCCTCGAACGTCGATCCCGCCTTCATGGAGATCGTCGCGTCGGCTTCGAGGATGAAGTCCTTGCACTTGAACGACATCGTCTCCTTGGCTTCGACGATGATGTCCTTTCCGCTGTAGATGCTGAGCGTCTTGTCCTTGGCGTCCCAGATGATGCGGATCTCTTCGTTGTGCGTGATGAGCTCGATCCGCTCGTCGCCCGACTTGTCGTCGAAGGTGAGCCGGTGCCCGGAGCGGCTCTGGAACACGCGAAGGTTGTTGTCGCCGTCTTCGTTGGCGTAGGGGGGCGTGTCGACGCCGTTGTAGAGCGACCCCAGCACGATGGCATGGTTGATGTCGCCGTGGACGAAGCCGACGAGCACCTCGTCCTCGATCTCCGGGATCGTCATCCACCCCCGCTCGCGCCCCGCCATCGGCATCGCGAGCCGGGCCCACCACGACTCGGGCATGTCGGGAAGGGTCGGGAACTTGACCTTGATCCGGCCGAGCTTCTCGGGGTCCTTGTTGTCGGTGCAGATGCCCTCCACCAGTCCCGGCATCTGACCCGAGGTGGGCCTACCGTGGCGATCCGTGACCTTGGGCATGCGCGCTCCCGCTACGAAGAGGTTGGAGTATATGCTATCTCGGGCGCGTCGCGGTGAGCACCTGGACGCGGTGGACGTGCCGGGTGCGCGGACCGGGGTTGAGCACCCACTCCAGGTCCATCGGCGGGCCGTCCAGGCGGCAATCCAGGCCGTATCCACAGAAGTCCGCCCGACCGGTGAGCGCGGCCATGAGCTGCTGCTCGTCGAACCGGTGCGCGGGGCGCGTGATCGTGTCGTCGAAGGCGTAGGCGCAGGTGACCACCAGGCGGCCACCCGGGGCCACCAGCGCGTCGGCCTGGGCGAGCACCACCGCCGGATCGTCGCAACTGTCCAAGACGTTGGCAAGCACGACGGTCTCGAACGCGCCGGCCTCGAAGGGAGGATCGGCGGCGTGCGCGACGACCGCCGCGCCGACCGGGACCACGACCCCGTCGGCGGTCTCCACGAGCCGGTCGGGCCGGGGTCCGGCGCGGAGGAGGTCCAGGTTCAGGTCGAGGCGGACGGTGCCCGCGTGCCCCGGGCCCGACCCGATCTCCAGGACCGGTCCGGGCGCTCCGGCGATGGTCGAGGCGATCCAGCCCGGAAGGTCCCCGCCGGTCGAGGCGTACGCCGCCCTCAGCCTCCGATTCCGTCTCGATGCGGCGTCCACCGCCAACAACTCCACGACCTCGGGTGCAACGTCCGACCGCCGGAGGGCCGACGGCCCCTCACTCTGGGCCCAGCCCGCGAGGTCTTGCACCACGATCGGCACGTCGTCGACGATCGGGTAGGCGCGCCCGCACTGGCACACCAACCGGTTCCCGTCGCGACGCAGCGGCGACACCCGAACACGCTCGGCGTCGGCGCGGCGACAGGCGGGGCAGACGAGCCTCGCGCCGTCAGCCACCGACCATCACGTTGCTGCTCCCTTCGACCATGTTGCCGACGCCACCGCAGTGGTTGTCCATGTCGCCCAGGCGGTGGGCGGGGAGCTTGTTGATGAACACCGTGCCCGAGCCCTTGCCGGCGACCCAGGTGTTCGGACCGCAGCACGCCGCGTGCACGCCGTTGTCGGTGACGCGCAGCGCCGGCTTGTTGTTCACGATCACGTTGGGCGAACCCTTGATCGCGGGGCCGGACGCGGGGTGCGGGCAGGCCGGACACCCGTGGGCGTCGGCGGGCACGAACGACTTGTCGCCAACTCGGCACTGTGGGGGCACGGCCACCTCCGGTTGCAGGGTAGCACGCCCGCGAGGCACCGGACACCCAAGGGCGGCGCGCCGCGACCGGCCGCGACTCGATCGGGGCGGGCGCGCGCCGCGCGGTCGTCGCGGCAAGAAGCGGCGGTCCGAGGAACGGTGACGGTCGTTGCGCCTGCTGACGCCCGGGGGGAAGCCGGCCGTGGATGGCGCCCTAATCGTCCTTGGCCCCCGCCTCGATCCAGGCGCGGACCAGGGCGAGGCGTTCGGCGTCGAGACCGGCGGGATCGGGCATGATGTCCCCGACGAAAGTGCCCGTCGTCTGTAGCTTCTGGACCAGGTAGCTGCCGTCGGGATCGCCGGCGACCACGCGTACGCTGCCGTCGGCAGGCGCGCCGGAGGTCGCGTCGCCTTCGGCCGGAACCCCCACGAGATCGGCGTGGGAGGAACCCTCCGCCAAGAGGAGGTTTGCGCTGCCATCTCCCTCGCCGTGGCACGTGGAGAACGCGCACGAAGGGGTGAAGACCTCGGCCTGGACGTTCGTCAACGTCGGCTCGAGGTCACCGGCGGTGTCCCCGGTGTCGGTGTCGGTGGTGCAGGCCAGGAGCAGGACCAGCATCGTTACTCCGCGTCGCAGATGACCGTCGTCTTCTGCGGGTACACGATGTTGACGGTCACGCACATCTCATGCGGGAACTCGAGCGCGTGATCCTCGTCGTTGAACCAGGAACAGGTGGTCTCGAACGTCGTGCCGGCGGGCACGAGCATCGTCCCGTCGGGGTTGTAGGCGATCTCCGGCGCGTCGCGGTAGACCGGGTCCCACTCGGGGATGGTGTAGAACGGAGTGCGAACCTCGCCTTCGACCTGCGTGACGCTGAACGCGGTGCCCCACTCGTGCATGTGGCCGAGGACGTAGAGGAAGTTCCACTCCTCGGCGGTGGTGCACTGGAAGCTGCGCGTGAGGTCGCTCGCCGGCGGGATGCTGAACGCCGAGTCGTTGAAGATGAGGGGCGCGGCCCAGGTGACCACCTCCTCGACCGGCACCACGGTGAGGACGGCGAGGTCGCGGACCCGGAACGCCTCGGTGCCGGTGTTGATGTAGTGGGACTGCATGACGTAGCGCTGCCCCTCTTCCAACTCGACGGCCATGCCGTCGGGGAGCGGCATCGAAACGCCGATCTCGTCGCCGTCGACGACGCCGCCGTTGGTGACGCCGATCGGCTCCATGTCGCCCATGTTGAAGCCCGACCCGTCGCTGGTGCAGTCCACGACGGTGCCGTCGGGTGCGTCGACCGCCGGCGTGGTGGTGCCCATGAGCTGCAGGTGGTGGCCGCCGGCGCCCTGCCAGGTGTGGACGTCGTGGAGGCCGACGGTGGGGCCCGAGTACGTGCCGAACACGCACATCATGACGTCGTCACCGGGCTCGATGACCGCCTCGGGGCCCTCGAGCACCACCGCGTCGGCGGGGAGCTCGCCGAGCGTCTCTTCGGTGACGCGGTGGTCGGGGAGCGCGGGCTCGGCCGAGTCGGCCGAGTCGGTGGGTGCGGTGGTGCACGCGAGGAGGAGGGTCAGCATGGGTGCAGGAGCTCCATCGTGACCTCGAGCGGGTTGGCGCCAACCACGATCTCGAGCTTGTTGTCGTTGGGGTGGGTGATCGGGTCGCCGCATTCGCAGTCGTCGCCGGCGGTGTCCAGGCAGCCGAGGATCCACACGATGCCGGGCTCGAGCTCGCCGCCCACGTAGGCCACCGCCGACGGTCCCCCCGTCGCGGTGAGGTCGATCGGATCGGACTCGAAGTCCAAGAGCGCGACCGCATCCTCGTTGGGGCCGAAGCCGGTGGCGTCGTCCTCGGCGAAGATGCTGCCGCGGAACACCCCGACGGGGGGCTCGGCCATCTCGGCGACCAGGTCGAAGTCCATCACGAAGGCGAGCTCGACCGACGCCGTGGTCGGCGCGGGCGGCGAGGTGTCTTCGGAGGCGGTGTCGGCGGAGTCGCTCACCGTCGCGCAGGCGAGGAGGAGGGGCAGGAGCACGTGGGGGCCTCGGGCTCGCGGCCTATCCCGCGGTTTCCCCGCTGAACAGCCCCGCCTGGCGGAGCTGCGACAGGGTGCCCCACCGGCTACGGACCCAGGATGGGAGCGGCTCCCCCGTCGCGAGCAGGCGGGTCAGGAGCGCGCGGGTGACCGGGTCCGAGGGATAGCCGCTCCCGACCTCGCCCAGCTCGGCGATCGCGGCGTCGCGGGCCAGCTTGGCCGCGATGCTGGCGGCGCCGACGACTGGCCAGGTCGCGTCGGCCTTGGGTTCGATGATCCAGTCCCGAACGCCCGTCTCCGCCTCCAGGCGGGCGCGGAGCCGCGGGATCCCCGCCGGGTGGACCGGCGCGTCGAGGTAGACCCGGTCCGGGCGGAAGTGCAGCACGTGGTCGACGAAGCAGCGGTGTTCGAGCTCGTTGAGGTTGCCGGCGTCGATCTCGGTGGCCTCGACACGCAGGACGCGAACTTGACCGAGGCTTTGCAGGCGGGCCGCGGCTTCGGCGCGGCGGCGTGCCGAGATCGCCTTGCTGTCGGCGGCTCCGGCGGTTCTCAGGGGGGACTGCTCGTCCTCGCCGTCGAGGCAGAACGCGCCCACCGTCAGCGGCCCGAGCACACAGCCCCGACCGGCTTCGTCCAGACCCAGGATGCGCATGGGGTTCCCCTATCGCGGCCCGCGGAGGCCGGTCTGCGGGCTTGTGGAGGCCCTGGGATCGAGATACCCGCGCCGACCCCCAGAGGTGCGCATGGACAACCCCTACGTGCCGGTCCTCGTCGCCATCACGATCGCGGTCGTCTTCTCCCTCGTCTTCGTGGGCGGCAGCCGGTTTCTCGGTCCGCACCGCCCGACCGAGACCAAGACGTCGCTGTACGAGTGCGGCATGCCCGCGCGCTTTGCGACGCACCAGCGTTTCAGCGTGAAGTTCTACCTGGTCGCGGTGCTGTTCATTCTGTTCGACCTCGAAGCGGTCTTCCTCTTCCCGTGGTCGGTGGTCTTCCGCAGCTTCGTGGAGCGGGGGCAGGCGGCGTTCCTGTTCGCCGAGATGTTCCTGTTCCTCGGTGTGCTCTTCCTCGGCTGGTTCTACTGCCTCAAGCGCGGAGCTTTCCAATGGGACTAGAGAACCAGGTCGACGGCATTCCCGTCATCGCCACGCGGCTGGACGAGGTCATCAACTGGGGCCGCAAGTACTCGTTGTGGCCGATGCCGTACGGCACGGCGTGCTGCGCCATCGAGTTCATGGGCGTGGTCTCGAGCCGTTTCGACGTGTCCCGGTTCGGCGCCGAGCTGGTGCGGTTCTCGCCCCGGCAGGCCGATCTCCTCCTGGTGATGGGCACCATCACCCAGAAGATGGCGCCGGTCCTCAAGCAGATCTACGACCAGATGCCCGACCCCAAGTGGGTGGTGTCGATGGGGGCGTGCGCGTCGTCGGGCGGCTTCTACGACAACTACAGCGTGGTGCAGGGCATCGACGAGCTCATCCCGGTCGACGTGTACGTGGCCGGTTGCCCGCCCCGTCCCGAGAACGTCATCGGGGCCATCGTGAAGATCCAGGAGAAGATCTCGCGCGAGTCCATCCGGAACTGGCGCTAGGAGGCCCGATGATCGAGCGCGACATCATGGCGAAGGTCCAGGCCCGCTTCGGCGCCAAGGTCCTGGCCACCTACGAGTTCCGCGGTCAGTGCGCCGTCACCGTGGCCCCGGCCGATCTGCGGGCCGTCCTCTGCTGGATGCGGGACGACGCCGAGATCGCCACCGACTGGCTCATGGACGTGGGTGGGGTCGACTACCTCGGCTACCCCGACGACGACGACCGCGGTTGGCGCTACGAGGTGGTGTACCAGCTCCGGTCGGCGTCCCACGGCCACCGCTTCCGCGTGAAGGCGGCGGTGGGCGAGGCCGACCCCGTGGTCCCGAGCGTGTGGGACCTCTGGGCGGTCGCCAACTGGATGGAGCGCGAGGTGTGGGACCTGTTCGGCGTCCGGTTCTCGGGCCACCCCAACCTGCGCCGCATCATGTGCCACGACCAGTTCGAAGGGCACGCGCTCCGCAAGGACTACCCGATCAACAAGCGGCAGAAGCTCTCGATTCCGGCTGAGAATCTGCTCTGCGAAAAGGTGGAGTGGGCATGAGCGACGGCACCACCGTCCGACCGATCCCGTCGGACCTCCTCACCCTGAACATCGGCCCGGCCCACCCCGCGACGCACGGCACCTTGCGCCTGCAAGTGCAGCTCGACGGGGAGACCATCGTGAACTCGGGGTGCGAGATCGGGTACCTGCACCGCGGCTTCGAGAAGCAGTGCGAGACGGTGTACTACCAGTTCGTCATTCCGTACGCCGAGCGGCTCAACTACATGGGCCCCGTCCACAACTCCAACGCGTGGTGCCACGCGTGCGAGCAGTTCCTCGCCGTGGAGCCGCCCCCCCGCGCACAGGCGCTGCGGGTCATCACCAGCGAGATGGGCCGGATCATCGACCACGCGGTGTGCATCGGGACCAACCTGGTCGACCTCGGGGCGCTGACGAACTTCTGGTACATGTACAACTACCGCGAGAAGGTCTACGACCTCTACGAGGAGCTGTGCGGCGCGCGGATGATGGTCAACTACCCGCGCATCGGCGGGGTCTCGCTCGACGCCCCCGACGGCTGGCTGGAAAAGTGCGTGAAGATCATCGACGAGATGCAGGAGGCGGTGGGCGAAGTCCGCACGCTCATCGAACGCAACCGCATCTTCATGGATCGTACCGTCGGCGCCGGGGTGGTCACCCGGGAGCTCGCGTTGAGCCACAGCATCACCGGGCCGGTCGCCCGGGCGGCCGGCGTCGCCTACGACGTCCGGAAGGCCCACCCCTACTGGGGCTACGACAAGTACACGTTCGAGGTGCCGACGGCGGAGGGCGGCGACACCTACGATCGCACGATCGTCCGCTTCCACGAGATGTACGAGTCCTGCAAGATCATCAAGCAGGCCATCGCGTCGATCCCCGGCGGGCCGGTGATGGTCGACGACCACCTCGTCGCCCTCCCCGAGAAGGACAAGGTGTACAACACCATGGAAGGCCTGATCAACCACTTCAAGTTGATCATGCACGGCATCCAACCCCCCCGGGGTGAGCTCTACAGCGCCACCGAAGGCGGCAACGGCGAGCTCGGCTACTACATCATCTCGGACGGGGGGCCGAAGCCGTGGCGCGTTCGCATCCGCCCGCCGTGCTTCGCCAACTACAGCGTGTTCCCCAAGATCATCCAGGGCAAGATGGTGTCCGACGCCATCGCCGCCCTGGGGTCCATCAACATCATCGCCGGCGAGCTGGACCGATGAGCCATCCCACCCCCAAGGCGGTGTCGCGCGGGCCTCGCGAGTGGTCGCCCGAACAACGCGCGGAGATCGACAAGGTCCTCGCCCGCTACCCCACGAAGAAGGCGGCGGTCATGCCGCTCTTGTGGATGGCCCAGGACGCGTGGGACTGGCTGGACCTCGACATCATGCGGCTCATCGGCAAGACGCTCGACCTCCCGCCGAGCCACGTCCACGCGGTCGCGTCGTTCTACACGATGTTCAAGAAGGCGCCGACCAACAGGTACTTCATCCAGGTCTGCCACACGCTGAGCTGCGCCATCGTCGGCGCCGACAAGATCGTCGAGCACCTGGAGCGGCGCCTCGAGCTCGACGAGTTCGGCAACAGCAAGGATGGCCTGTTCACCGTGTTGCGCGTCGAGTGCCTCGCCAGCTGCGGATCGGCGCCGATGGCCCAGATCAACGAGCACTTCTACGAGCGGCTCACCCCCGAGGTCGTCGACCAGGTGATCGATGCCCTCCGCAGCGGAAAGAACCTCAGCGAGCCCCGGCCGGAGGCGGATCAATGGACTTTCCCCGTATCCTGACGAACAACTGGGGTGTGCCCGACAGCCACCGGCTCGCCGTGGCGCGGAGTCGCGGCGTCTATGGCCGTCTCCCCAAGGCGTTCGGCATGTCTGCGGCCGAGATCACCGGCGTGGTCAAGGACAGCGGACTGCGCGGGCGCGGCGGCGCCGGCTTCC
>SXGT01326963.1_pt1 | contig 10069 bp, 7 predicted proteins | sample 3176221 | NCBI WGS metagenome assembly SXGT01 (sample SAMN11356862, study PRJNA531348) | freshwater metagenome | isolation source: freshwater sample F1-120 | place: China: Fuxian Lake, Yuxi | collected 2017-12-25
CAGGGCCCATGTCGATCAGCCAGTCGGCGGTTTTGATAACGTCTAGATTATGCTCGATGATAATCATGGAGTTCCCTTTGTCGACAAGTTTATGGAGCACCTCGAGCAATTGCTTAACGTCGTCAAAGTGTAAACCGGTCGTCGGTTCGTCGAGTAAGTAGAGTGTGCGACCGGTCTGGCGTTTTGAGAGCTCGCTGGCAAGTTTAATGCGTTGAGCTTCCCCGCCCGAAAGCGTAGTAGCCGACTGACCAAGCGTAATATAGGACAAGCCGACTTCGTTCATGGCTTTGAGTTTGTCGTGAATTTCGGGAATATCTTTAAAAAACTCAAGTCCGACCTCAACAGTCATGTCGAGCACGTCGGAAATATTTTTCTCCTTGTATGTAACCTCAAGAGTTTCACGGTTGAAACGCTTGCCCTTACAAATTTCGCAAGTAACGTAGACCGTCGGCAAGAAATGCATTTCGATCTCGATCAAACCGTGACCCTCGCAGTGATCGCAACGACCGCCGGGGACGTTAAAACTGAATCGTCCGGGCTTGTAACCACGGAAACGAGCCTCTTCGGTGGCCGAGAAAAGCTCACGAATCGGCATCCAGGCGCCGGTGTAGGTGGCAGGGTTGGATCGAGACGTGCGGCCGATAGCGCCTTGGTCAATGAGAATCGCTTTGTCGAGATACTCCAGGCCGAGCACCGTCTTGTGTTTGCCCGGATCATTTTTGCCGCCGTACAATTTTTTAGAAATCGCCTTGTACATGACGTCATAGGCTAGGGTTGATTTGCCTGAGCCCGACACACCAGTCACACACACGAACTTACGAAGTGGAAAATCGACATCAACGTTCTTCAAATTATTCTCGGCTGCGCCACGGACTTTAATTGCTCCCGCGTCCTTCGTACGTCGTACGTCGGGTATTTCGATGCGCAGATCACCGCGGAGATAGGCCGCTGTCCGAGACTTCTTATCTTTGAAGATTGCTGGTGTCGAACCGGCAGCAACGATATGACCGCCATGTACACCAGCCCCAGGCCCAATCTCCACCATGTAATCCGAACGACGAATCGTATCCTCGTCATGCTCTACAACCAGGACGGTGTTGCCGAGATCACGAAGATTTTCTAGCGTCTCGATCAAACGTTCGTTGTCACGTTGGTGCAGACCGATAGTCGGCTCATCGAGCACATACATGGCGCCCACGAGATGCGAACCGATCTGCGAAGCTAAGCGAATGCGTTGTGCCTCGCCACCTGACAACGTGCCGGCGGTACGATTGAGGGTCAAATAATGCAAACCAACATCAAGCATGAAGCCGAGTCGATTTTCGATTTCCTTTAAAATCGTGCTAGCGATTTCTTTTTGGCGATCAGTTAACTCGAGCTCAAGCAAGAAGGTAACGCATTCATCAACTGACATACTCGTCATACCCACAATCGACATATCACCGATGTAGACGTGCAGAGCTTCTGGTCGTAAACGCGCCCCGTGACACGTCGGACAGACTTCATCCGAGAACAAATCGACAGTTCCAAGACCTGAGCAGGCCTGACAGGCACCGTAGGGGCTATTGAACGAGAACAAGCGCGGCTCAATTTCTGGGAAAGAGAAGCCATCATCTGGACAGCTGAATTTGGATGACAATAAACGCTCTTCTCCATTCGGGGTGACGATAAGTGCCAGATCCGAGCCACGCTGTATGGCTTGCTCAAGCGCATCCGCCAAGCGCTGGCGAGTGTCTTTGTTCATGTCCGCAATCGCATTGGCAGGAATAGTATCAATGACGACCTCGATTGTATGCATTTTGTAGCGCGAGAGTTCGATCTTCTCGCTTAAGCGATGAAACTTGCCGTCGACGCGGACCTTGGCAAAGCCGGCATTATAAAGATCGTACAACAATTGGTAATACTCCCCCTTGCGACCCCGGATAACGGGTGCGAGAATAACCACCTCCGCCCCAGTTTTTAGTTTTTTGTTTTCAGTCTTTGGTTGTTTGACATCTCGGACGACGATGTCAACCATCTCGTCGATGGTGAGCTTCTCAATTTTACGACCACACTTCACACAGTGCGGTTCGCCGATGCGCGCGTAAAGCACACGCAAGTAATCATAAATTTCCGTAATTGTTGCAATCGTCGAGCGAGGGTTACGCGAGTGGGCTTTTTGGTCGATGGAAATCGCCGGAGATAAACCCTCAATCTCGTCGACGTCGGGCTTTTGCATGTTGCCCAAAAACTGTCGGGCATAAGCCGATAGTGATTCGACGTAGCGACGCTGACCTTCGGCGAAGATGGTGTCGAAAGCCAAAGAAGACTTACCCGAGCCCGACAGGCCAGTGAAGCAAATCAGTTTATTCCGAGGTAACTCGAGAGAAATGTTTTTAAGATTATGTTCACGAGCTCCCTTAATGACGATTTTGTCTTGCATATGTTAAAGTAAATACGTTCACTGGAGGTTAGCTTGTACGATCCGCCAACATGTTCGCCCCTGAGGAGAATCCAATTGCGCTTGGCCGAACTGCGCGCTTATTACAGTTCGATGGTCTACGCTCAGGCCACAGCCGACGCTCTCACCAACTTCGAGACTAGCTGCGCGCGGCTACAGCAGGCTGTGGCCCGCGATCTCGAGCACGGTGTCGAAAGGTGGACTACCCACAACGCCGAACTCCGCCGATTGCACCAGCTGTGGTGCGGTTTGGGCGGAGCGTCTTCAAGGCCAGATAGCGCTCCGCGTACCTGTCCACCGAAGAACTACGACGACTTCTTTAAGCGGCGCCCTAGGCCAGAGCCAGGTGGGAGTGTACACCTGTCAGACGACCACACCGACAAAGGACCGCATGATGACAATAGTCTCGGTGTTGGTCTTCCGATCTACAGCGATCCAGAGCAGACTGGTCGTCGCATCGAAGAAGATCCATCAACGCTTGTCGAGTACTGGCCACCACCTGCGAAACGCCCCCGGCGACGCAAGCCAGAACCGCCGCCAACAACTTCAGGAAGTCGACGTGATGTCTGATTTCCTCGTCCCATCGCCTGCTCTCGGAGCAGGCCACCGCCCAGTCCTCTTCTTCTTAGGGACTGGGCTGCCTGTTTTCTGGGCCAGCTCGTTCTCAAGCAGTATGATCTCATCACGCAAGATTGCCGCAGTTTCGTACAAAAGATTGGCGGCCGCGTCTTTCATCTCCTGTTTCTTGTCGCGAATAACTTCTTCGAGTTCCTTAGGGCTGGCACTAATTTCGATGTTGAGAATCTTTTTCGTCTCGACCTCACCTGTGGCCCCAAGCATGGCTCGGATGTCGCTGATCTTCTTACTGATCGTAACCGGTGTTATGTCATTGGCCTTGTTATAAGCCAGCTGGAGCTCACGACGACGAGCGGTTTCCTTCAAGGCTCGCTCTAGTGAACCGGTCATGTGATCGGCGTACAAGAGCACGAGTCCGTTGACGTTACGGGCTGCGCGACCGATGGTCTGAATCAAGGATGTTTCCGAACGTAGGAAACCTTCTTTGTCGGCATCGAGAATACCAATCAGCGAGACCTCCGGAAGGTCGAGACCTTCACGCAGCAAGTTCACACCGACCAAGACGTCGTAAGCACCGCGACGGAGATCAGACAAAATCGTGATGCGTTCGAGCGTTTCGATGTCAGAATGCAGGTAGGCGACCTTCATGCCGTCTTCCTTAAGATAGCCGGCCAGGTCCTCAGCCATTTTCTTCGTCAAAGTCGTGATCAAGGCTCGCTCGCCGTTATCAACCCTGTCTTTAATACGCGGGATGATGTCCTTCACCTGACCCGGATAATCTGGCGACAAGTTCGGATGCAAGAGCTCGCCAGGACGAGGCTTGAAGGCGGCGGCGGGCGTAACCGGTAGCACGATGGTTTCTGGGTCGACAAGGCCGGTGGGGCGAATAATTTGTTCAACTATCTGGTTTGAAACTTCCCTTTCGTACGGACCCGGTGTAGCTGAGACCATGACCATCTGGCCAACTTTTCCGATAAACTCTTCAAACTTGAGAGGCCGGTTATCTTTGGCCGAGGGCAAGCGGAAGCCGTGCTCGACCAGCGTTTGTTTACGGGCTTGATCGCCAGCGAACATACCACCAATTTGCGGGAGTGTGACGTGCGATTCGTCGATGACGGTTAGAAAATCTTTAGGGAAATACGACAACAACGAGAACGGTGGCTCGCCCGGTGCGCGACCGTCGAAATGCCGCGAATAGTTTTCGATACCATTACAGAAACCGATATTCCTAATCATCTCAATGTCATAACGCGTACGGCGTGACAAACGTTCGTACTCAAGTAGCTTACCTTCTTTGTCGAGCTCATCTAGACGAAGTTTGAGTTCGTTCTCCATGTCACGCAAAGCACGCTCGCGCTCGGTAGGCGAGGTCATAAAGTGCTTGGCCGGGAACAGCCAAATGTCGTGAACTTTTTCGATCATTTCACGGGTAATAGCGTCGAGCTTGAAAATCTCGCGAACTAGCTCACCCTCAAGCACCACCCGATACAAAACTTCTTCGTTGACCGGCATGATCTCGATCACATCACCGCGGGCTCGGAACTGACCACGAGTAATGTCGCTGGTGGTACGTGTGAATTGCATGTCGATCATGCGGCGCATGAGCTCGTCTCGCTTCATGCCTTGGTCGGCAATCACGTGCATGACAACTTTTTCGTACTCAGCTGGCGAGCCCAACCCGTAGATACACGACACCGAAGCCACGATAATCACGTCGTTGCGCGTTAATAAAGCTTGCGTGGCAGCATGGCGTAAACGATCGATCTCTTGGTTGATAGTCGCTTCTTTCTCAATATATGTATCCGTACGCGGCAAATAGGCTTCTGGCTGATAGTAATCGTAATAAGAAACGAAGTACTCCACGACGTTATCAGGGAAAAATTCACGAAACTCGTTACACAACTGCGCCGCCAAAGTTTTGTTGTGCGCTATCACGAGCGTAGGACGCTGCACGTTCTGGATCACATTTGCCATCGTGAAGGTCTTACCCGAACCAGTTACGCCGAGCAATGTTTGGCGACCTAAACCATCACGAAGTCCGTTCGTGAGTTGAGCTATCGCTTTAGGCTGATCACCAGCCGGGGCGTAATCAGACTTAAGTTTAAACTGCATATCTGATTACTAATCGTTGCTAATATTAATAAATCATTTCTAATCCTGATTTACCAAATAAGAACTTCCCCAAGAGCGGGGGCTCTAGGGGTATGTTCGTATTTTGTACGGCTAGAATATCACGCCCTGTACTGCCCTTCAAGAGCAGTCCACCTACCAACTATTTTAGAGTTGCTTCGATCACATCTAGTGCTCCAGCCGGTATCTTGGTGCGCCAAGCTGAGTTTTGACTACGAATCAACTGTCGAATGTCGGCCCCAACAATCCCAGGTACAGGCACAATCTTTTTTGTAGTGAGGCCCTTAGCCTCAAACAGGCTACGGACGTTGTCATTACCACTCCACACCATCGGATCCGTCGGGTTGCCGGACGCATCGAGCACATGATGCACCCAATCTTCATCTGATTCAGAGTCACGCACAACCGCAATGGTGGCATCCATAATGTCGGCCGCTAACAGTGCGGCCCCGATCATGTCACGTCGCTCGTCGAGCGTAAACAGGTTGTCGTCAGTGTTGCTCTTACCATCACAAATCACAACGACAACATTGTCAGAAACTTTCATCATGCCTTGCACGACCATCAGATGACCATTATGAAAAGGTTGAAAGCGGCCGGGAAAGATGATGGTGGACATAAACAGTACGGAATTAATTACCATCTTGACTGCGAAGGAATTGGGCTCGATGGTCAATTGAGCTGCCAATCAAGCAAGTGTTCTCGCGTTGTGATTGGTAGCTGGAATAAGCGCGTGAGCTCGGTAATCTGGAGGGGTGGAACATCGAGCTTAGACATCTCGTTTACGCCCTTGCCTGCTTGCGCAAGCATCTCCAAGTAGCCCAGGCCGTGCGGATCAAGGCCGATAAGCGTCGCTGCAACGGCATCAACGGCAACCGCATCAAAGCCAGCCAAAGCTACCCCCATAGCCACCGGCAAGCCGTGTACAGGGCCATCACCTTCCATGGCTAGAATACCATCGATAATCGCCACGTCACAGGGTTTTTGCTGATAAATAAATGCTAGAATTTCATGCATGGTTCTCGGACCGTTAAGAGACAACCAAGGCGCGCGTGACCAGACCGTGCCATGAACCGTAACCCTAGGAGGCACAAGCATCGTGCCCTCAGCCCAGTTGGTAACCGACAAAGCCGCACCGTAATCTTTGTGAGTTTTTAGATTAGAGACTGAAATCGTCACATCAGCCTCAAGCACTAACTTAGGGCGACGAATAATGGTTCTTTCAGAGTCTGAACTAACAAACATTAGTTCGTCATAAGACTCGTCTTGCAAATCAACCAGCCTGACCTCCGGATAATGCTCAACCAGCCGCTCGTAGCCAAAATTTCTAAAACCGGCCTTGGTGCCAAAATGAGCAGCCTCAGCAATTATCACCGGGGTTTTTGTATAAATCCGAATAACATCCAAAATCCCACGGATAGTGTCAACATGTACAGACGCCAGTTGGAGTTCGTGATGGACTAAATCAGGCTTTATCAAGATCATCCTAGCGCCTTTAATCTTGTCTACAAAAGCCTGGCCAAGGCCATCTACTAGCTCACGAATTACTTTCCTGCGATTCTCGCCCTGGGCGATATTTACCGTAGTCATACAATGTTCAAAGAATACACGAAGTTGCAAAAAAGCGAAATTTCGATTATCTTACAGTCGCTCAGCGAACAGAGGCAGCGATTTATTTGAGAATAGTTCTAGGAGACGATTGAGTAAGGCCGAGGCGTATTATGATACGGTGAGGCCGACGGAAATCGACGACAACGAAATATTCCAAATAAATCGCTGCCTCGTACTCCGAGATCGTCTAATGGCAGGACAGCGGCCTTTGAAGCCGTGAATCTTGGTTCGATCCCAAGTCTCGGAACCATCACGACCTGTTCCTACAGACCGGGACAGGGGATGACCAAGTAAAAGCTCGGAGCCATCTGGTTCCGGGCTTTTGCGTTTGAGATCTAAATCTTGAGTTCCGAATTCACAGAGACAAAGTCACGTTTGCCATCCAAAAGATCTCGTATCTGTTGCTCATGAGCCTTGTAATAAACCATTGAATGCGGAGAGACCTCAAGCTGAAAAAGCTCATCTAGTGTGAACCAACCGATCTTCTGCCCTTCACTAACTAGATAAATGGATGAAAATTCTTGATCCGACACTGGAACGAAGAAACGATGAACAACGCTCCCGTCTGTGTACGTCGTAGTTCCAGTATCAATAACTTCCTTGGGAAGAAGATTAATTTCTTCCTGTAGCTCTCGAACAATCGCCTCCTTGGGTGATTCGCCCTCATCAATTCCGCCACCCGGAGTGTTCCAGGTATTTGGATATGAAATTGTTGGAATATTGTCACGTAGTACCAGGAGAATTTTTCCCTCATGAATAACGACAGCTTTTACTCCAGGTTTTCTAGACATATGTAGTTATTGTACTTAATATGATGCCAGTTGCAACTCTTCATGGGCGCAAAGTTCGAACCGACCGGAACAGGGTGTATAGGTATATAGAAAGGGTCTCCAAAACCCTCTCAAAGCTTCATTCCGTGACCGGGCCGCAGAACCACAAAAAATCGACCGTACGGTCGATTTTTTGTATGCGTGATCGCTAATGGCTCAACACACCTCCACGTACTCAATTTCCGCTAACTTAGCCTGATTGTCTAAAGCCAGAGGAATCAACCAATCAAGATTCCTGATGTGCGGCAAAGTTTTGAGAACGTCCAGGCTATACCAACCAACCAGCTCTTCAGTTAGTGACTCGAGCTCATAATCGCCGTGAGCTACCAGAAAATGCACATCACCATAGTCGATTTTCAGAATCGCAAACTCACGCCAAGCATCCAGCTCAACTCCCGCCTCTTCGTTGAACTCCCGACGCATAGCTTGAATTATTGACTCCCCCTCCTCCACCTTACCACCCACACCATTAAGCTTTCCCGCCTGCCAAGCAGGATGAGTTTTCATGACCAAAGCCAGCTCAGTCTTGGAGTTAAAAAGGAAACCGACCACCCAACGCTTTTTCATACTAGCTTAGTATACCAACTGGCCATTGTCCTCTCGAATCTATCAGGAGATAAAACTACATCGACATATCGCGATCTCCTTTCGGAAAGCCCATTGTTCAATTAAAACCCAGAAGATCCGGAATCTGATATAGCCCTCATGTTCCTCAATCGCAGTTCTAACTCGGCCTACTGTGCGGAACCACAAAAACTGAAGCCCACAACTTGAGTTTTTGTTTATGGATGATGCGAGTTACTATGCATGTCATATGCCAATCGTAATTGTCGCTTCCACTAACCCAGTAAAAATCAACGCCACAAAACTAGCCTTCGACCAAATGCTCCCAGGGTCCATGCTTGTCGTCGAGGGTTTGAACGTTCCGTCTGGCGTTCCGGACCAACCAATGGGAACAGAAGAAACTATCCTCGGGGCCCGGAATCGCGTTCAACGCATTCGAGAACTCCGGGCTGAGGCCGATTTTTGGGTGGGAATCGAGGGTGGCCTTGTGACAGACGAGCTAGGTCAACTTGTAGCCATCGCTTGGATTGTGATTATCAATAAGGACGGTCACGAAAGTAAAGCTTCGGCTGGAACATTTGTAATTCCCACTAGCATGGCTAACGACATTAAAGCCGGAATGGAAATGGGTCAGGCCGCAGATAAATTGCACGGCTCGACAAACGTTAAACAAAATCTTGGCACCGTAGGCATTTTGACCAATGGTGCTATAGATCGAACTGAATATTATAAGCACGCAGCAATTCTAGCCCTAATCCCGTACCAAAATCCGCATTTGTATTAAACAACCAGAGGCAACTCGTGCATCGACCAGGGCCGGTTTCGGACTACATCCTCAATTCGATAAGCTCCGTGGGTGGGGGCGTTAGTATAGCCATTCCAAGCCATGCGAGCTAAGGCACCAGAATTAATCCAATCCCACAACCATTCTTGCGTGTATTCAGGAGCTAACGCATCGGTGCCTCCCCCCACCTGATACAACCAATTACGATTAAAATCCTCTTGGCTACCAACAGTCGGAGCCATCAGAATCGGTAGGCCCAAACCTGTATAGAAAGATAACTCCGACGGCTTAGTCCACAAAATATCGGTCTTACGCATGAGTTTGTTAAAGCCGTTGAAATATTTTCCCCGATCAGGTGTGCACAAAATTGTTATGCGTCCATCGGCCAGTGCTCGTTTAAGAGGTGTTTGATTAAGTTCACTGACAAAATACTCCCCAATGCCCACATGGGTGCCAGCAATGAGATTAAATGTTAAACGACCGCCAAGGATATCCCCCATCAAACTCTGTGCAGCTAAAATACCCAGCTCCCTCTGAGCACCGGCCCCACCAACGGCAAAAGTCAGTGAAATTGGTGTTGAGCGTTTGCGTGCTACGTAATCGCAAAAATCTTGCCCGAACTTAGCGTGCAACATGGCCGTGGAGTGCTGCACAAAGATTCCGTGTGGATCTAAATTACACATGCGTCGTGATAAATCTGATAACGCAGTGTCGGCATTCGGACCACCAATATTCTCGGTTGGTAAAGGAAAACCGGTGAACAAAATATTTTCACGGGGTACGCCGTATAACTGGAGCCGTTCAACCACACGTCCTGTGGGGGCCAAATATTTAATGCGACTGCGACGTGGACAAAGCGGAGCCCAAGCCCGTGACACGTCGGCATCGCAAATGACAAGGTAAATATCCTCTGGATAACCAAACTCTTCGGCTGCAAAAGCCGGAGTCATAAAAGTACTAATTAACGGTTTTGGTTGTTCGGCTAATTTTCCAATTAAGTGCTGACAGTGTTTAGCTTTACGAATGAGCGCGTAGGTCTGTTTTACTTGGAGAGTTGGTGTTGATAAATCACGACGCGGATAAAAAGGTTCGATTTCCTGCAAATGATCCATGACTCCAAAAGCGGCGGCACCA
>SXGT01942490.1_pt1 | contig 10069 bp, 6 predicted proteins | sample 3176221 | NCBI WGS metagenome assembly SXGT01 (sample SAMN11356862, study PRJNA531348) | freshwater metagenome | isolation source: freshwater sample F1-120 | place: China: Fuxian Lake, Yuxi | collected 2017-12-25
AATGGCCTTTTTCTACTTCATCAACTAATTGAAGTTTAAAAGCCAAACTGTAATCTTTTTGAGTCCTCTTTTGAATTCGTGATTTACTTGTGTTTATCATATAAGTCAACTTTTGTGTCAACTTATTTCAGGACGAGGCAGTAGTTTAAAACAAAAAATCCCCCCGAGTACTCGGGGGGATTTCTGAATGAATTATTAATATCTAGAAGTGGAATAAATCGTGTTCGTAAATAAAAATATCATGTTTTACTCTTTCAGCTTCTAACAATTGATCTAAGCCTGTTTTGTAATCAAAAATAACTCTGTTATAAACGTTACTTTCTTTACGCACATAACTTGAGAACATACGCTTCCAAAAAATGTCTTCAAAAGTTCTTCTTTCAGCATCGTTATGTCTCATATAAACTTCCTGATTTGCAAATACAGGACGTGCTTCCGGGAAGTAAATCCAAAACAAAGGAGTACTAGCACCTGTAGACTCGCCACTCTCTGTTTTCTTTTCGATTAATGGACACAATCCAATAATACGAACGTCTAATACAGAACGTTGTTTGTCAAAGAACCAGTCTTCTTTAACCCAGTATTGCCAAACACTAATAGTGCTGATTTCTTCTTTTTGAGGAGCAGAAATAAACGTTCCCGGATTATTTGGGTCTTCAGCTGTGGCAGTAGAATCCCACTTTACTAACAATCCGTCAATTTCACTTTTAGTCATGTCATATCTGAACTCATCATCAATTGCGGGACTACCAAAACAAGTAATTGTTCCATCTTTTGTAGCAGCGTCTTTGATAACATCAAATAAACTTTTTCTATCCAAAATTTGTTCATCTGGATAGTACAAAGGGTGGTTCATTTTTTCACGTAAATCGATTACTCGCCAAATACGCTTGCTCCACATAACATCCGCTTCGCGAAGTGTAGGATATGGAATTGCTCTACGAGTACGAGTGTTTTCTTTTGTGTAAACACCATCAGGATATTTGGGTGGTTTAATAACCTCCTGAGCAGAGACATTAACTGTTACAAAAGCAACAATCAATACTAAAAAAAGAAATTTCAATTTTTTCATGATTACCTTTTTTATATACTATTTGATTTTTAATACGCAACCAACAATCTTTCTAACTCCATCAGGAGCTTGAACTTTCACCTCTTCAATAAGTACTTTTTGTCCTGGTTTTACTTTATTTAAAATCTCCTTCATTGCACCAGTAGTACTAGCACCATTCGCTGAATAATCGGCATACACACCATTTACGAAAATGGACATATTCCAAGAAACAACCGGGAATTTTAAATCGAAAACGAAATCTTCTAATCGTGGAATAACACCACCTGCATTCAACAATTCTCCTTTTGAAACTTTTCCATCACCCACAACACCTGCATAAGAAGCTTGTGGACTAGGTACTTTTTTCACACGAAATTTCATTGAACCCATTGATTTTGAAGCTCCACCTTTTGTTTTAACAGAAACGTTTACTGAACATTCGTTTCCTGATGCAACCTTAACAATGTAATGTCCTTGACCTTTATTCTGGATGCTTCCACCTCCACCACTGATTGTAGCATTTACATCTGTTGGTGCAGCACCAGCAACTGAAATGTCAACCGGATTTTCAACACCAATGTAAAACACATTCATCTTCGTTGGAGAAACCGCCATTGAAGGACGTGCAACCATATAATCGCCTCTGAAAGGGTAACCTTTAAAGCTTCCATCTGGTGCTTTCACATTAATAATACCAGAATATTCTTGTAAACCTTCTGAACCTGTTTTAACAGAGTATTTTCCTAAACCGCCAGAAACTGGAACAGGCTCACCTGTACCTACAATTTTAGGATTCTTTTTATCTGTTGTATCAACAGCTCCTATCAATACTTGAGGGTCTTGAGTTGAACTGTATGCAGCAACAAAGATATCCGCTGTATATTCTTCACCAGCTATGATATAACTTGTTGGAGCAACAACTTTTGCAACAACCTGATCGAAAGAAAAGTCATCGGCTGTAATAGATTTTAGCAAAATAGTTACAACATCACTTTCTGCATTTTTAATATCATTCTTGATTTTTGCAAAAGCACTCATTACTGCAGCAACCGGGTTATGGTAAAAAATATTACTTTCCCAAGTAACTTCTTTTTCTTCAGCAACAGAATAAACGTTTGCTGTACTTAAACCCAACTTTAAACTACCTTGCTCTTTTTGAGGGACAAGAGCTGCCATGTCCTTTTTATACTTCTCAATTTTCTCTTTTAAATCTTTCGCTTTTCCTGTAGCATTTTCCGGATCTTCGCCTATTAGAATATTTGTAGGAATATCATAGTTATCCTTACTATCTAAATAAACTAAGTGAAATGTATCTGCCTGAGATTTTTCAAGTTTTTGAATTTGTTGATACAATTCGCTCTTTAATTCATCAACATACTTACATAAATCTGTAGAGTATTTTCTAGCCAATTCAGCTTTGTCGTTCCAAGGTTTTGTTTTCTTTGGATTATCAGCCATCGCTTTCTTGAACTTTGAATAAAGCACTCCATTTTTAGCATCGAAGTTATCGTTGGTTGTATTTAAACCAGCTTCGATAGCAACAAAGGCGTTCAGAATTTCTTTGGATACGTTTAGTGCCAAAAGTGCTGTTAACACCAGGTACATCATTCCAATCATCTTCTGCCTTGGGGTTTCTTTTCCACCTGACATAGTTCTATATTATTTCTATAGATTAATATTATATTAATAAGTCGATGTTGAAGATTTTAGACTTCAACAAAAAGAAAAAATAATTCCTTTATCAGGAATTATTTTCTCATTGCGGTAAGCATGTTACCGTAAATAGTGTTAAGTGATTCTAAGTTAGAAGACAAGCTAGCAATTTGCTCTTTGTATTTCTTAGTATCGTCAACAGAATCATTTAAGTTCTGAACTAATTCTTCTAATCCGCTATAGAATTTAGAAGTAGCTTTCAAATGCTCATTTGATCCTTGCAATTGCAATTCATAAGAAGCATTTAAAGCAGATAAGTTTTTAGAAACCTTAACGATTTGCTCGCCTAAGTTTGTGCTGTCGTTACCACTAACTGTAAGTCCTGTTAAAGAATCAGCTGCTTTAGTATAAGCGTCTGATAAACTATCAACATTTTTAGCTGCAGATTTTACACTTGATACGTAGTCGTTTGTAGCAACTGTTGCATCAGTTATATTACTTAATTTACCTGCTTGATCACTTAAGCTACGCATACCATCTCCTAAACTTGCAATAAGTTCGGGTCCGATCTTAGCTTCTTCAAGCATGTTATCTAATTGTTCAGTTAAAGTACCTTTATCTTCTTCAATTTGTTTGTGATCACCTTCTTCGCCATGCATTCCAGCTAATTCAGGATAAACCAAACTCCAATCCACTTCTTCGTGTGGTGGTTCAAATGCCGAGAAAAAGAAGATTACCGCCTCTGTAGATAAACCAACAACAAGCATTGGTCCTGCACCTGGCCAGTGCATAATTTTAAACATCGCTCCAATGATTACGATTGCCGCACCAAATCCATACAATTTGGCCATGAAACTTTTCCATTTTTTACCACCCATAATTTTAAAATTTAAAAGTTAATAATTATTATTTAGTTTAGATTAGAGAATACAAATTAAAAGCCTTCGCCCGGAGCGTCTCCTCTTTGACGACCAAGGTATGTTTGAACACAACGGAATCCAACGTAACATTTCGCTGTATCTTGATACTCATAAGTTCTTGTACTAGTTTGTAAATAATATCCAACATCTTTCCAAGAACCACCTCTGATAACTTTGCGTTTTAAAACGGTAGCTTCATTATCTTGAGCTTCGTAAACGTAATCAGGGTTTAAATCGTGATCGAAATCATAAGCTGATTCATCAAATGCGTTACTGGTCCACTCAGAAGCATTTCCAGCCATACAATATAAACCATAATCATTCGGATTGTAAGATGCAATTTTCACGGTATGGAAACCACCGTCATCAATATAAGAACCACGCATTGGTTTAAAGTTTCCTAAGAAACATCCAAGAGCGTTTCTGATATAAGGACCACCCCAAGGGAATGGACTTAAAGCATTACCACCTCTTGCAGCGTATTCCCACTCTGATTCTGTTGGTAAACGGAAGTCGTTAACATAAGACTGGCCATTACCTACTAACCAGTTGTTAAATAATTGAGTTCTCCAAACACAGAAAGAACGTGCTTGTTTCCAGCTAACTCCCACTACAGGATAATCATCATAAGCCGGGTGCCAGAAATACATGTTAGTCATTGGCTCATTAAATGAGTAAGTAAAATCATGAACCCAAGCTAAAGTATCAGGGTATACATTAATAATGTCTTTTACAATAAATACACTTCTGTCTTTATCTTTTTGTTCACGGGTACTGTAATTACCGCTTCCGTCAGAAACTTGATCTTTAACATCGTAGTGACCTAATGTTTTATTATCACCAACACTTGTAGATTGGTAACCATTAATAAAATCACGGCCTTTATCGTCAGGAGACTTTGAAGGTTTGAAACGGTTCGACTTTTGAGCAGCCAAACGTAAGTTAATCCAATAATATTCAAAATTTAATTTACGAGAGTCGATTTCTCTACGTTTATAGAAACGTTCTTCTACTGGAAGGTACATAAATTCTAAAACCTCTCTTACATCGGTTTCATCGTAAGCAATTTGCTCATCAAAATTAACTAATGGTGGGTCGATTGGCTGTTCATAGTCATCGGTTTCGATACCATGTTCAGCTCTTCCATCTTCAAATAAAGCACGGTGAGCTATCGAGTCTTTAACCCAATATACGAACTGGCGATATTCGTTGTTAGAAATTTCAGTTTGGTCAATGTAAAAAGCCTGAACAGAAACTGTTTTAGACTTGGTAGTGTGTGAATAAGGAGTATCCTCATCACTTGGACCCATATTGTAGCTTCCCATAGGAATATACAACATACCAAAAGGATCGATATCGAACCATTCTGGTCTCGGGTGAACACCTACAAGTTCTCCGGTGCTTGTTTTACAACTTGTAAAAGCAATAGCAATCACAGAACCTAACAAGAGCAACTTTTTCATATTTGTTGTTTTTATATTAAACCCCTTATTGTCAGAAAATCATCACACACAAAGTATGATGATTTCGAAAGCAAATAGAGTAGCTTAAACGATACTATTAATTTAAGGTTACAAATAAATGATTTTTTTACAAGAATCTAACATTCATGTGGCCTTGTTTAACAGGAGGCTTAGTGAATTTCTTGCAATAACCTAACATAATTTCATGAGTTCCGGCACTGTGACTCTTTAAAGCTGAGAGAGTTACATCATATGCGTAGCCCAATTTAAAACCTTTCCACTCCATACCCACCATAACTGGAATAGCATCCGTTAAACGGTAAGAAGCACCAACAAACACCATTTTGTTCCATCTAGCTAATAAGTTGAAATCCAACTGAGTAGAAGAAGCATCAGATTTTGTTAAAATAGAAGGTGTCAAATCAAATTCAGTTCCTAATTGGAATTTGTATCCAGCCATTACATAGTAGTGGCGAGCAATTTGATATTGAAAATCATAAGAAGAAGGCCAAGTATTAGAAGCACTACTCTTATCGTTAATTTTTTGAGCCGGTAAATGCAAAGATGATAATCCTACATATAACTTATTGTTTGTAAAATACAAACCAAATCCAACATCATAAGTTGTAGCTGAAGTTCCTGTCCAAGGAATAGCATTATCAGTTCCGCCACCACCATCAGAAGAAGTTCCATCAGGAGCGATAAAATTACCAGTCATTGATTTGTTAATCATACCTGCATCTAAACCAATCCCTAAAATTCCTTCAGCACCAATTTGCAAGTGATAAGCATAAGATAATTTTGCTTTTAAAGTTTTGTCAAAACCCAATTGATCTTGGTCAATTGTGAATCCTACACCACCGTGAGCAATTTGACCGTAGTCAATACTCAAAAGTCCTGTTTTAGGAGCTCCTGGGAATTTATCCCACTGATCACGATATAAAATCGTAGCACATAACGCTTTGTTTGTTCCAGTGTAACCTGGGTTTACAGACAAGCGGTTAAACATATTCATACTGAATTGTGCATCTTGCTGAGCAAATGATACCAATCCTGTAATCGAAAATGCAATGATAGTAAGGCTTTTTTTCATTTTTTACTTTTTTAATTGAACAGTTTTTGCTGTTTTTTATTAAAGTTAGGTCGCTAAATTAGGTATAAGTTTAATAAAAACAAACTTTTTAAACATTTTATTGTTAATTATACTAACATTTTATCAGCATTACCCTAATTTTTGGTAGGTCTGCCACCAATTATCAGGCAATTCATCACTACAAGCAGTTTCATAATCACTATAAGAGCATGGAACCATATGATGACGCTCAAATTTTATCTGATGATTCACCGGATAAGGCACATCCATCCACCATCTATCACTTTTATTGCTTTTGTAAAAAACTATTTCATGCTCGTGATCCTTAATAGAAACGCGGTATTTAGTATATTCTGATTTATCTACAATCGGATAATCTTGTTTGCGATTATAATACCCATCAATGAAATACCAAATCATTTGAGCAACCAAATGTGCTGTTTGTTTATTAGCATCAAAAGCAGGATTTATTTCGTAAAAACCAACAGAAGTAAGTTTATCACTCATTCCTGCGTAACGGGTAATCTGGCAAGCTTCTTCTCCGTAAAAACCATTTGGAGATGCATTTCCATTACCCGGAGCATCACTCTGACGAATGGCTGAAATATCAAAACTAACCAAATCGGCATTCCTCACAATGGGTTCAACACTTTCAATATTTTTTCTGATTTTCCCCAAGCGATGTGTATCAAAAAATAATTTATCCATCAACTCAACAGAATTCTGATCAACAAAATAAGATTGATAACCAACATTACTGAAATTGAAAAGAATGTTTGGCTTGTGTAAAATAATTTTACTCAAATAGCTTTGTGAATTCAATTCTTTGTCGCCATCACCAATATCAAAAGAAGCATCAATTGCAACGATATTAATGGTTTGCTCCATTTTTTGATAGGCTAAATAATTACAAAAAGTTAAATCTTGCGAACCACCAATTACAATTGGAATAATATTTTTTTTAAGCAATTGAGATAAAACATCAGTAACTGCAAAATAGCTGTCGTCAATAGAATTACCTTTTTTTATGTTTCCTAAATCAACAATTTTTGTAGAATAATTCCCCTGAAATAATTTGTAAAGGTTTTCACGAACGTAATCTGCAGCAAGTCCACAACCTTCATTATTCAATGCTTTGCGATCTTCTTCAACACCAATAATTGCTAAATGAATATTTTCTAAACTTGGAAAATCACCGCCCTGCACATAAGCATTGATAAGTTTTCCGTAAGAAGTTGCGGCATACTTACTTGCTCCGTTAAAATCACTCGTATCGATTGGTGTAAAAAATTCTTGCATAGTTTACCTATTGACGCTAAAAAATAAATTGGTTGCTTGAAGCCTCAAAAATAAAAACTCTTTTCAATCTATAACCAGAAAAAAATTAAAAGGTACAGAATTGAGCTTAGTTATTTTTTAACAACAACCTTTTTCTTAGCCGTTTTTTTAGCGGCCTTCTTAGGAGAAGCTTTGGCAGGTGCAAGTTTTACAACGGGCGTAGCTTTTTTAACAGCCTTTTTCTTTGGTGCTGATTTTTTGGGTGCAGTTTTTTTAGCCGCAGCTTGTTTGAATGGTTTCTTTTCAAATTTTTTCTTGAAACGACTTCCCTTACTAGCATTTTTAGGATCTGCGGCAATATCCAAACATTCTTGTAAAGTTAAAGAAGGGGCATCTGTGCCTTTCGGTAATTTGAAATTGTTGCCATCAATTACCAAGTAAGGACCCCAGCGACCATTCAACACTTGCACATCCGGACGTTCTTCAAAAACTTTTATGTATTTATCAATTTCTGCCTGACGTTTTGCAAGAATTAGCTCTACACATCTTTCAGCAGAAACCGTCATCGGGTCATCTTCTTTTTTCAAAGAAATAAACAAACTGTTGTGGCGAACATACGGACCAAAACGACCAACTGCAACCACCATTTCTTTGTCCTCAAACATTCCAACAACGCGTGGAAGTTTAAATAAATCTAATGCTTCCTGAAAAGTAATTGTATCTAAACGCTGATCTTTTCTTAAACTAGAAAATTTCGGTTTATTGTTTTCATCATTCCCTTCACCAAGCTGTGCCATTGGGCCGAAACGGCCGATACGCACATATAAATTTTTTCCTGAAACAGGATCAACACCCAACAAACGTTCACCAGATGCACGTTCTGAATTCTCGGAAGTATCTACCACATTTTTATGAAATGGTTTGTAGAAGTCGGTCAACATTTTTGTCCACAAAATTTTTCCTTCAGCAATTTCATCAAACTCCTCTTCTACTTTTGCAGTAAAATTGTAATCCATGATTTGCGGAAACTGTGTCAATAAAAAATCATTCACAACCATTCCAATATCCGTTGGAAATAATTTTGATTTTTCTGCACCTGTTCCTTCTGTTCTTATTTCATCGCTAATTTTTTGATCTTTTAAAATCAGAACATTAAAGTTACGCTGCACACCTTCTCTGTCTTCTTTAACAACATATTCACGTTTTTGAACTGTTGAAATAGTTGGCGCGTATGTTGATGGACGACCGATTCCAAGTTCTTCTAATTTTTTTACAAGACTTGCTTCAGTATATCTAGCTGGATGGTGAGTAAAACGTTCCATCGCAATAATCTCATTTAATTTTAATTGTTCTCCTACTTTCATCGGTGGCAACATTCCTTCTTTATTTTCTTCGTCTTCATCATCCGTTCCTTCTAAATACACTTTCAGGAAACCATCAAATTTTAATACTTCACCTTGTACGACAAATTTTTCAGTTGTACCAGAAGCTGTAATCACAACAGTAGTTTTTTCCAATTCAGCATCACTCATCTGAGATGAAATCGTGCGTTTCCAAATCAAATCGTACAACCGTTTTTCACCAGCATCACCATCCACCGTTTGTTTTTCGATATAGGTCGGACGAATAGCCTCGTGAGCTTCCTGAGCACCTTTGGATTTATTTTTATACTGACGGATGTTTAAATATTTTGCTCCGTAATTTCCGGTAATAGCTTCCTTTGCTTGATTAATAGCTGTTTCAGAAAGATTCACAGAATCTGTTCTCATGTAAGTAATCTTTCCACTTTCGTACAAACGCTGAGCAACCACCATTGTTTGCGCAACAGAGAATCCTAATTTACGACTTGCTTCTTGTTGTAATGTAGAAGTTGTAAACGGAGCTGAAGGAGATTTTTTTGTTGGTTTTGTTTCTAAGCTATCTATTGTAAAATCAGCATTCTGACACTTTTTCAAAAATTCGCGGGCTTCATCTAAAGATTTAAATTTTGTAGAAAGTTCTGCTTTTACATTTGTATTTCCTGCTATAAAATTTGCAGTTACTTTATACGATGAGGTGCTTTTGAAAGCAACAATCTCGCGTTCACGTTCCACAATCAAACGAACAGTAACCGATTGAACCCGGCCTGCCGACAATGACGGACGAACTTTTTTCCATAAAATCGGTGATAATTCAAAACCAACCAAACGATCTAAAATTCTACGCGCTTGCTGTGCATCCACCAAATGCTTGTCAATTGTGCGTGGATTCGCAATAGCGTTTTGTATTGCCGGTTTTGTGATTTCGTGAAAAACAATCCTCTTTGTACTCTTATTATTAAGACCTAATGCTTCAAACAAATGCCATGAAATAGCTTCTCCTTCACGGTCCTCATCCGTTGCTAACCATACAACTTCTGCTTTTTTTGCTAATGATTTTAATTCGCTAACTACTTTTGATTTATCAGGCGATATTTCATAATTAGGGTTGAAATTATTTTCGATATCAACGCCAAATCCTTTTTTTGCTAAGTCACGAACGTGACCATAACTCGACTTTACAGTAAATCCTTCTCCTAAAAATCCTTCTATTGTTTTCGCCTTTGCAGGGGACTCCACTATCACTAAAT
>SXGT01165278.1_pt1 | contig 10067 bp, 13 predicted proteins | sample 3176221 | NCBI WGS metagenome assembly SXGT01 (sample SAMN11356862, study PRJNA531348) | freshwater metagenome | isolation source: freshwater sample F1-120 | place: China: Fuxian Lake, Yuxi | collected 2017-12-25
TCCAGCAGTGCGCTCAGCCCGGTAGCCGTGGTCGCCCCAAACGACGCCAGCAAGTAGTCGGAATACAAATCTGCTATCGGTTGTGATTTCATACGGGCGATTCTACACTTTTTTCGTTCCAGTCGCGTAAGGTGAGTTACATATTTACCCGTATCCGCTCTCTCCGCTTTCTTTTGCCTCAGGAGATCACAGATCAGTGTAGAATCTTCGTCTAACATCCTACGAGAACACGTACTGAGTATTTGCCCTTCCCTAGAAAGAGCACATAGATATTATACACATGTTCCTGAACTTCCTCTCACCCATAACGCCCCGGTCCTGGAGGCAGGCCCAGGGCCTGGCGGCCATAATCCTCCGCGGCGGCGTCCCAGCTAATGCCCTGGTGGTGTGAGGCAGCGTGTACATCGCGGTGAAAGCGCTGCAGCGCCGCCGTCTCCAAAATGCCTTGGCCGCCGCTAGCCTCAAAAACGCGATTGACCGCCTGCACGCAGAGTTTCGCCACAAACGTCTTGTTGCGCCGGTAGCGCGCACGTTCAAGCTGCGAGAACGTCTCGCCGCGCGCAGCTTTCTCCAGCATCTCCCGAATCGCGGCTTTGAACAGCTCCCGTGCCGCTTCTACCTCTGAGGCCGCCTCGGCCAGCCGTACTTGCACCAGGGGCGACTCCGCGGTCCGACCGTGGCCAGCCGTTCCGTGGAAAGTGGTGATCAACACATCCAGAGCGCCCTGGGCCATGCCGACGATGGGCGCCACCAGATCCCAGCCGGTGAGACAGCGCAGCGGTAGGCGATAGCTCAGGCGCTGGTGCAACTCCCAGCCGGTCCAGTCGCCATCGCCAGCCCGGCCAGGGTCCATAGTGCGGTGCGTAGGGACAAAGACCTCATCGGCCACAATGTCTTTACTGCCCGTCCCACGCATGCCAGACGTGAACCAGGTATCAATAATGGTGTAGTCCTGACGTGGGAGCAACACCCAGAAATGCTCGCGTGGCCCCTGTCGGCCGGGCACGGCGAGCATCACCCAACTGGCTGCATCGCAGCCGCTGGAGTAGGACCAGCGACCCGAGACGCGGAAGCCACCGGGCACAGGGGTGGCCTAGCCACGGGTCGGATTCAGGGCGCTGGAAGCCAGCACATCCGGCCCGTCCGCGAAAAACTCCTCCTGGGCTTGCGCTGGGAAGTGGCCGACCCACCAGTTATGCACCGTCCACAGCGCATAGCACCAGCCCGTCGAGCCACAAGCCGCGCCCAGCAGCCAGTCAATCGCAAAAGCCGTGTCATATTCCAGGCCCAGGCCACCATAGCGCTGCGGGTTACCAATGCGGATGAGCCCGGAGTCGCGCAGATCCTGGACGGTCTCCGGGGGCATCTGGCGTAAATGTTCCGTCTGGGCCACACGCGCTTGCAGCGCTGGTACCAAGGCTGCTGCGCGACGCTGCAGCTCGTCTAGAGTCACAGGAGTTGTAGGCACCGACGACACCATGGCACGCTCCTTTAATCCGCCGCCACCCCGGTGCTCAGGCGCTGCGCGATGAAGGACCGCAGGCGATTGAGCATATTGGTGACCTCTGCCGCCGTCCAGCCGGCAATGCCGTGCGGCATGCCCTGATACAGCGCCAGCTCCACGTCGCCGCCAGCCGCACCGTATAACTCCGCCACCTTCTCCACCATGCCCTGTGGCACGCCTTCATCCGCTGTACCCTGGATGAGCAGCGCCGGGGGCAGCTCGACGGCTTCGCCTTGCGCCAGGATGTGTATCAGGTTGCTTTCCTGCATCGCTGCTGTGGTCAGGAAATAGCGCTCATGATTGGCCATGAGGTTGGTATTGCCTTTGGCCTCGGCCATGCGATAGCGGCCCAAGGGATCGAGCACGCCCCAGCAGGAGATGGCATACGCCAGGGTGCCATCGAGATCCTCGGCGCCAGCGAGTGGGAGCGCCGTGTAGCGCGGGTCAAAGGGGCGCATGGCGCTGAGCAGAATGAGATGCCCGCCGCTGGAGACACCCAGTCCACCGACCGTGGCGGCATCGGCCTTAAACTCAGCGGCGTGGAGTTTGAGCCAGCGCGTGGCGTAGTTAATATCGGCCAGCGACGAGGGATAGGGATCCTCGCCACCCATGCGGAAGTCAATCGAGGCCACGACTACCCCGCTGGCGGCTAGGCCTTCGGCGATGGCCGGGTTGTCGGTGCGCACGCCGTTATTCCAGGCGCCGCCGTGCAGGTCGATGATGGCCGGGAAGGGACCGGATCCCTGCGGGAGATACATCATGGCGAGCCAAGAGCGCGCGCCATCACGGCGGTATTCGATGTCCTGGACCGTGAACTCGTAACGCCGTGTGGGGTCGTAATGGAGAGCGGAGTGAGGCATGGGAGGTCTCCTGTGTGGCGGCGCCTGCGCAGCGCCTCGCAGACTAGTGCAAGGATTGTCGGACAGGCTATCATCGCGCCGGGGCCATGGCTGTGTGGTAGTGTTCCAAAATTGTTGTCTCTTTATGCGAGATCTGTAAACCGAATGCATATCTATTGACGAATAGACCAAGAACAATATCATGCCTCTGTATTGTTTGAGAAAAACAGATGGTCTTGCGAGTCAGACGTTGAATCCGTGTCCGTCATGTGAGATGCTTTCTCTCAATTTTTTGGGTATTCTGTTTACCTATTGTATGATACGCCTCTGGAATATGGCGTTGATATCCCCAATCGTCCGTATAAAAGCGTGTAATATGCAAGGGCGCTCGAAGCTTTTTCCATTGTAAGCATACGGCATCCGTATGTTCCCCAAGGACATACGCCAAGACTTCTCCCGTCTGATGATCACTAGCCTGCCAGAACCAGCGCTGCTGATCTTTGTGCCCAACAACACTCCACATTTCATCCATTGCTGCTTCGTCAACCTTCTTGATGACCACCTGCATGGTCTCCGGGTGTGCCCTTGCGAAGATCTCCTGATTGATGGATTGGCTGGCTGGCTCTTTTTTTTAAGGTCTCAATGACGGTTGTTGGGCTCACGTGGAGCACACGAGCCGTATCACGCATACCACTCCCATGCATGGCCATATCAACGATGTGTTGCTTCACTTCCTGCAGCAGCCCTTTATCCACATACTTTATTCAAAATGTTTGCCGAGGACATGCAGCATTGTGACAGAAAAAACGCTGTGTGCTCTCAGCAGTTTTCCCATGCTTGACGACATCAGTGCTCTGACAGGACGGACAATGAATAGGATGCAGCACCCTCAAAGGCTTTCCTCCGCTGCAGAGGCGAGGAGCATCGTGGCAGTGGACTTTATTGAAGTATTTCTCCTCAAGAGTAGGAGACATCGACGATGCCTCGAAAGGGAACGTAGCACAAGTGGCGAAGGGATGCAACATATCTGGCGCACTACCGGCTGTGTCAAGCCCTGGCAAGCCGAGCAATGGGTCTTGACTACAGTGAGATCCTATGGAACAGTCACTCCCTACACAGTCTGTGCTGGCTCGCGTCTCTATCTCAGCAAAGAAAGGATCCGTATGACATGCGCACATCGCTTGCTGTTGCGCCTAGCCATCTGGGCCTGCCTCCTCGGTTTGTGCGCCGCACCAGTGGCGGCTTACAAGCCGGAGGGGGAGATGCGCTGGGCCTTCTATGTCACTATTGTCCCGGCGTGGTTTGACCCAGGGCAGGTGGCGTCTGTGGGCATCACGCCCTTCTGGATTTGCTATGCCCTGCATGATGCCCTGGTGAAGCCCATGCCTGACAACCCCATGGCGCCGAGCTTAGCCGAAATCCTGGACCGTGAGCGCCGATCAGAAAGTCTATGAGTTTACACTGCGCTCCGGTCTGACCTTCCACAATGGCGACCCATTTACCGCCGAAGACGTCACGTTTAGCTTCCAGCGTTACAAATCCGCCATCCTGCACGAGCGGGTGCGTGAGGTCGAGATCGTGAATCCCCAGACGGTACGTTTTCATCTGCATCAGCCTTGTCCAGACTTCATGACCTATTATGGCCCCTGGCAACTGCGGCGGGGTGGATCGTCCCCAAGCGCTACATTGAGCAGGTCGGCGATGAGGGTTTTCGACGTCATCCCATTGGACTGGGCCCCTATAAATTCGTCAGTCACACGCCGGGGGTGGAACTGGTTCTCGAGGCCGTGGAAACGTACTGGCGCAAGGTGCCGCATGTCAAACGCCATGTCTTCATCAGCGTGCCGGAGGGCACGACGCGGCTCGCCATGTTGAAACGCGGCGAGGTGGATATGGCCTATGACCTCGACATGCTGGCGGCAGAGGATGTAAAACGGGATCCCAAGCTCCAACTGGCGTTTTCGGGCGGGATTGCCACTTTTTACCAGGACTACCTCGATCAATGGAACCCCAAGTCACCTTGGCATGACAAACGCGTGCGGCTCGCGGCCAGTTATGCCCTCGACCTCCAGGCCCTCAGCGATGCCGAACGCTTGGGGATGTCACCGCCTATTGGGAACATCATTCCGAAGACGTTTGACTTTGCGCTGGCGAGAGAGCCTCTGGCCTATGATCCGCTGCAGGCGAAACAGCTGCTCAAAGAGGCGGGCTATCCCAATGGCTTTGACGCTGGCGAGTTGTACCCATCGCCACCGTATTTCTCATTGGGAGAAGCAGTGGCCAATTATCTTGCCGCGGTAGGCATCAAGACGCAAGTGCGTTCGATGGAACGTGGTGCCTTTCAGACGATGCGTGCTGCCAAACAATGGCGCGGCATCTGTGTGTGCGGCAGTGCGCGCTACGGTAACGCGGCCACGCGCATTGAGGAAACGGTGGTCAGCACGGGCACCTTTGCCATGGGCGGCTATCCTGATATTGATACGCTATTCCAACAGCAGGACGTGGAAACAGATCGCACGCAGCGTACGGCCCTACTGCAGCGCATTCAGGAGTTGATGCTCGAACGCGTGATGTTTGGGCCCATCTGGCTCTACATCTGGCCCAGCGGCATCGGGCCACGGGTAGAGGAGCCATCGTTGATGAAGATCGATCCGTATCCGTGGTCAGCGCCCTTGGAGGATGTCCGTCTAAAAATGAGCTGAGCCGTACAGGCCACTGCAGCGGTGTGGACTTACGCGCGGAATGGAGCGATCCTGGGCGTAAGTCCTGCCCAAGTGCCTGCTGCAGCAGCAGCATCCATTCGTACAAAGCCGCACGGGTGTGCTGGCTGGACAGGAGTCGTATGGGCCTGTTGTGACGGCTCCCCATGGCTAAAGCCAGGGGCTTCGAGGGCTTTGCACCCATGGCTCTCCGCCCAGAACCAATCTGCGCTCCCGAAGGAGCCGAGACTCTCTAGGTGTTTCTCTCCTTCAGCGTGCACAGTTTTCCGGTCGAGACTGCCTCGACCAACGCCCTACTTTGCGTGGCAAAGAGCCGTACGCCGCCACCGTTGAGGCTCTTCCCCTGCTTGCAGTTGACGCGGCGCCGTCTGGCAGAGAGTGTAGCACACGAGGTTCGTCTGCAACAGGAAACACCGGTGGAAAAAGTATAGCGCAAACATGGACCACCGTCTGTCGAGGAAGACAAGGCTGTGGCTGCCTCGCAGCCAACCTCCTTCTATCCCCATGCATACATGCAGGGGCTTTACGGAGGTCGTGGTAAGGCGTGCTTGCCGACGCTGTGTCGCCGAGAATCACGCAGGCTGCCGGCATGCAGGTGCTGGATGACTCTATGGGCGGGCTGGCGCTTGTCCATCAGCAGGTGCGGGGCTGGGGGGAGGTGCCCACGACCCTAGAGGGCCGTGGCGCGCCCTGGACTCGTGGGTAGCGAGGTCATGCGTTGCGACGTCTGTGGAAGAAGCGCACCAGCTGCTCATAGTGACCACAGCGGAGGACAGCAGCTTCGGCTCAAGCAGGACAGTCAGCAAAATGCGGGGCACTCCGTGACGGACTTCCACGCGGTTGTCCCCCTTTGACTCGCGGCCAGTTCTCTACTCAGAAGCACCAGCCTTAGCGCGTGCCGCAAGGCAGGGGCTTGCTATAGGCGGTGCTGCCGACATGGCGATCGGCCCACGCCAGCATGGGGGCGTAGGCGGCTTGGGCGTTGGTCTGCAGGTTGAGATTGTGCCCCCCGTCGTTGATCACGGTTGTCTCGACGCATGCCGCGGTGCTGTAGAAGCGCGCTTCGTAGGCCTGCACCGCCGCTGGATCGGAGCAGTTCACGAGGTTGCCACAGAAGAGGGGATCGAACTCGCCAAGCACGACTTGCACTGGCCCTTCGATCTGGAGCGAGCGCCGATCGAGCACCATGGTGTCAGCATGCGCTGAGCATAAGGGACACAAGAGACCTCCTCCGTGATCCGGTTGTTCGTGCGCCACCTCGTGAAGCGTTTCACCCGACTCTCGGGATGCGTCCCCTCGGGGAGACGCGCCGCGATTTTCGGCCACTGGGTGCTCTGGTTGCCAACGATCCCACTGAGGAGTGCGGCCAGCGTGGTCACGTGTCTCGCACGTGTGCCACTCAGCTGCCCGGAATAGCCTTGGAGCAACGCGGCGTGTATGGCACGATATCGACGGAGAGTGTCGCTCATGGGTGACTCCTTCTGGATTGGTGGCTCTTTCCAGCCAGTATCCCATGAGCCAATCGCTAAACTCTCTATATCATAATGAGTTGCAAAAGTGTCCGGCAGTAAGATAGTTGAATACAGAGTGGCCACAACTTGAGAAAATATAACGTCGAGCTGACCTTAAGAAAGGTACCTGCATAGCCAATACAAGTATTATAGCGGTAGATGATGTATGAACTTTTCATATCTTCTCATTCCGCAGGACTGTCTCAAGATAGCACAAGGGAGATCGTATGGGAACTATGACGCAGCCCGGAACCTTTCGCCTGACCCGGTACTTTACCATCACCAGCTTAATAGCGTTTCTCGTGGTGGCGTTGGCTTTGACGTATTTTTCCCGCCAACAAATGAGCTTTTCCCCGCAGATCCAGCAACAACAAGCTGCGCTGGTCACCCAGGAGCAGGAGGTCTTTGCCAAACAGCAAGACGAGTTGGCGCGCAAAGACCTGTTAGGGATCGAATAAAATAGCCATATTTCCCTCTCTAAACTCTTTGCGAATGTGCTGTGGGAAAAGGATTTTGCCCCCTTCGTGCAGCAGGCCCAGGCTATTGACCTCGCGCCCTGTCACGCGCTTCCGGATGGAGTCGACAAAGATGGTAAGTCAGCGCCTCCGGCAGAGAAAACAGCCTGTTTTAGCGCTATCGGCCAGAAGATCATGGCTTTGCCCAATTTTGCGACCCTGGACGCCAAGGTGTTCGACGTGGTGAAAAAGAGCAGCGTCTTCAAAGTCAAAGTTTTTGACCTGCGAGGGTTGACGATCTACTCGTCCGAACATAAGCAAATCGGGGACAACAGACTGAGCAACAGGGGTTGGCAAAGCGCGCGCGCTGGTAAGCCCATAAGCCAGATCGCGTTCCGTGCCACATTCAGCGCCTTTGATGGAGAGGTGGTCAACCGCGATTTACTTTCCAGTTATCTGCCCCTCTTCGCTCCGCGCAGTGAGCAGGTCGTGGGAGTCTTTGAAGTGTATTCGGACGTCACGCCGTTTCTGAATCGCATCAAGGAGACCACGGTACAGATCCAAAAATCTGCTGCAGAGACACAGAACAAACTGCAACAGGATGCTACAGCCAACCAGGCGAAGATGCGACAGGCTCAGTGGCTCGCACTTTTCGTGACTGTCGGGTTACTCGTAGGCCTCTACGGGCTCCTCTTCTACATCGTGAACAGGGCACAGAACATTCTGCGCCTCCAGGACTCCCTACGCAACACAACACAGCAGCGCCTCTCGCAGTCCGAGAAAATGGCCGCCCTGGGCCAGATGGTTGCTGGTGTCGCGCATCAGCTCAATACGCCCCTGGCTTTCTGTAAAAATAATATCGAGATGGCCCGCGAGGTCATAGTGGACTTTGCGCAGCCTCTCAGTGCCACACACCAGCTCGTGAGCCTTGTGTCAGCAAATTAAGACCAGGATGTGCTAACCCTGAATGTCTCAACCATGCGACAGGATTTGCAACACCTGGAGGCCATGGCGATAGAAATGCCCACCCTGGAAGCGATGCTGACCGACGTACACGACGGGATAGTCAACATGGCAGAGATGGTCACGCATCTCCAGCATTTTACCCGTGTTGACCAGGGGGCGTATCAGCGTGTCGACCTTAACCAGGCCCTGCACTCTGTGGTGTATATCTCCAGAAGCGTCATCCCCACGTGCGTGGAAGTCATCGAGGAGTACGGCAACATTCCGCCCATAGACTGTCATCCGTCGCAACTCAATCAGGCATTTCTCAATCTGATTATGAACGCCGCCCAGGCCATTCCTGAGGCTGGTAAAGTGTGGGTGCGTACGCGCGCTACCCTCGAAGGTGGTGTACAGATCGAAATCCAGGATACAGGATGCGGCATTCCCGAGGATATCCTACCCAAGATTTTTGACCTTTATTTCACCACGAAAGAGCAGGGCGAGGGCACCGGCATGGGTTTACATATCGCTAAGGATATTGTGGAACAGCACCAGGGCATAATCAGTGTGCAGACGGAAGCAGGCAAGGGATCGAGCTTTACCGTGACCCTTCCTCGTGTCATCATGGAATCGCGTTAGACGACTTACAGGATGTGATGCTACAATCTTGTTAGGAGTATCAATCCCATGGATACTGCAAATAAAGGGCGTGTGTTGTGCGTGGATGACGAGCCTAGCATCCTGCGTAGCCTACAATGGCTGCTCCAGAAAGACTTTGAAATTACCACGGCGCTTGGAGGGGAGGCGGCCATGAAGGCGGTCGAGCAGAGCGATTTTGACGCGGTGCTCTCTGACCAGCGTATGCCGGGGATGACGGGGGCACAGTTCCTCTCGCACGTGAAAGACGTGTCTCCACGTTCTATGCGGCTGCTCCTCACCGGGTATTCCGACATGCCAGCACTCCTAAGCTCCGTGAACGACGGGGAGGTCTGGCAATTCGTCAGTAAACCATGGGATAGCGCAGAGCTGAAGGGGCTGCTCCGCACGGCGGTACAGATTGCCCAGCAGCCCCCGCACACCGTGGCCGCCCCTGTGGTTGAGACGCTCCCCGAGTCTCAGAACGTTCTGGTCATTACCCCCCATGCGGACATTGCCCAGGACCTCGAGGGGGGTCTGGGGAAAGACGTCTGCATCCTGCGGGCCACGGACCTGGTCCAGGCCGTGCATCTCCTGGCTTCCGAACGCATTGGCACAATTGTCGCGGAAGCTATGATTGGGACGACACCTATCACGGGCTTGCTGACCATCGTGAAGCGCAAGCGCCCGGAAATCGTTTCGGTAGTCATCGGCAATCAGACCAGTAGTACGCAAGTCATTGCGCTAATAAATCAGGGACAGCTGTATAGATTTGTCCCTGACGCGCTGAAAAAAGGCTATTTGCAGCGCCTTGTGCGGAGCGCCATGGCGAAGCATCGGCAATTGGCCGCCGACCCCCTCATGCAGGCGCGCTACCTGGTGGCCACGACAGAGACGGTGTTAGAACGCGAACTGATGGAGGAATTGGCCCCTGTGGAGCGCGCCGAGGAGAGGAAGGGAGAGGGGCGTAATGAAGCAGGGGCGCAAAACCAGGGGACGGGCTTCTTCCGCAGGATTCGCCAGAGTCTGGCCCGCCTCTTGGACTAGTGCCTGTCTCAACCGAGCTGAATTGACGGGGGGAGCATTCGGTGATTCTTACATCCCACAGGTGATGCCTCTCGCATCAGCAGGAGAGCATCACGTTGATCAGGCTCCGCTGCGCTCCGCCTGATCAACGCCGGGGTGACCGGCGGTATCCTGCCATACGAAGGAGTCCCCTCTGGGAGACGCGCAGAGTATCTCAGGCGAGGAGGGCCATGCACGACAACACGGGGGCGCCCTGTGCCGGCCACTCCATACCCATGGGGCCGTAAATAAATAACTCACCTTACGCGACTGGAACGAAAAAAGTGTAGAATCGCCCGTATGAAATCACAACCGATAGCAGATTTGTATTCCGACTACTTGCTGGCGTCGTTTGGGGCGACCACGGCTACCGGGCTGAGCGCACTGCTGGA
>SXGT01110645.1_pt1 | contig 10066 bp, 9 predicted proteins | sample 3176221 | NCBI WGS metagenome assembly SXGT01 (sample SAMN11356862, study PRJNA531348) | freshwater metagenome | isolation source: freshwater sample F1-120 | place: China: Fuxian Lake, Yuxi | collected 2017-12-25
TCCGTCGCGTGTTGGGGCCGGTCACCAAGGTCCGACCAGTCCTTAACCGGTTCCCAGCGCGACGGGGCTTTTCTTCCAAGTAGGTTGGGATTCCATCCCGACCGCAAGCGAATGGTCGGGACAGAGTCCCAACCTATCAATTTGGTCCGTTGCTCGTGGTCGCGAACGCGAGCGGCGATGGCTTCTCAGTCAGTGTTGGTCGCATTGTTGAGCAGCTTGTTTGTGGTGTGAGTGTCTGTGGGCCGCGAGACGGATTCGTGGTCCAACGTCAGCAGGATGCTGATGTCGCTCGTGCGTCAACGGAGGATGTCAGAGTGTCGTTCGGCCTGTTTCGCAGGTCGGGGAGCGAAGCGTTGTGACAAACACCGCTCGACACTCGCCAGTGTTTTCGAACGGAGTCCGTCGTCCTCGGACGTCGGAGGAAGTTCCTCGGCGCGGTCATGTTGATCGCGTCGGATGACTAGCCCCCATGTTTCTATTTGTAAAAAGGTGAACTCCATGAAAGCGTGTTCTCGTTCGATGTCGTCACGAGCCAAGTCTCGTCGCGGCTTTACCCTGATTGAATTGATCGTCGTGTTGATGATCCTCGTCGGCTTGGCCGGGATGATCGTGCCGGCTGTGGCCGACATGGTTGCTCGGACTCACACAGCGACGGCCGCCCGCAACATTTCTGAAGTCGCCAACGCAGTGGCGCGGTATGAGGTTCAGTATCTGTCGTACCCGACTCGGCTGGATTCGCTGAGCGACAATGCCACCCTCGCGGCGGCTGGCACCTGGGATCAAGCACCGGAAGGTGTCACGGCCACGGTGACACTGACGGCGGATACTGCCGACGCTCTGGCGAACGCTGGAGTCAACAGCCTCGCGGTGCATACCGACGGCCAGGATAGCGCGACGTTCACGCAAAGTGCGACATTCGTGACTCCAGCCGATACCAACGTCGTCTATGGCCTGACAGTGGCTCAACAACAGAGTTTCGGTTTGGAGGCAACCGGCGTGGCTGGCAAGTACGTTGTCTTCGGCGTTGGTGGACAGAACACCGCCATCGGCAAGACGATGACGACCGCGCCGGTTCACTTCCCGGAATCGGCCGCCGAGAACCTGAATACTAGCTACGGCCGCTTTCTCGCCGTGTTCCAAATCACCGACGGGACCGACGCGCTCGAACGAGCCAAGTTGGTCGCTGTCTACGCGCCTGAGGGTGCCAGCCAAGGTGACGAACTGGCCGAGTACTTCGAGATCGTCTCGGATAGATAACGGCATTGCCTGAGTGATCTTCACTCTGGCCGGCGATGCGGGCGGGGGACTCGCGAGAGTCCTCCGCCTTCTCTTCCGAAAAGTGTCGTGGCTGGTGGTTGCATTGCGGCGGAGGGGTCGTCACGGACGGCACATCGCAGAAAGGTGCATGAGGCATCTCCCTTCGTCTCGGTGCGCTGCCGGTCTGCGGCACGGTGTCTCGAATGTTGTGGCGCACACGGCTCGCGTGCGTCGTAGCCACACTCGCCAGAGTGTGGGCAACAGCAGCAACGATGACCCACGTTCTGGCGAACGTGGCTACAGAACAGCTCGAACATTTTCGCACGCGAGCCGCGTGCGCCACAACAACCTGGAATGACTCGGCTCTTCAACGTGTGAGGTGGCGTCATGCGATGGTCGCGTGAACCGAATCCGGTTTCGGAATTGCTCGTCCGGCTGCTGATTGTCACGGCTCTCGCCGCGATCGCGTTTCCGTTCTTCGCCAACTCATCCAGACCCGCCGAACAAACCACGAACCAACAATCCTCCGAAACCGCGCAGAGCCAAAGGAGCCGAGAATGAATCACGCGACTCCCAAAGCCCGCAACACCGAACAGCCACGCCCCGTGAGCCACCATCACGCAGAGCCGACGCCTCTGGAAAGTCGCCGAACGGGTGAGAGTTCGGATCAACGTCTCGCCCCTGCTGCGACGAACGCTCCCGACTGGCGGACTTGTGGAGTCGGTGCAAGTTTTTGTTTGGACGAAGTCCTCGCGGCGTTGCCCGTTGATGATGAGATGGTGGGTCTCGATGACTCGACCCACCCTACGACGACGGCGCTGGCGGAAATCATTCGTCCCGAACAACGTCAACGCACCGGGCTGACGCTGCTGGAGTTGGTTGTCGTGTTGATGATTACTGTCGCACTGGCGGCCGTCGTCGTGCCGCTGATCAGCGAGCATGTCAGCGATGCGACCGAGACGGCGACCAAGGCCACGCTGGCCGAGGTCCGCAACGCGGTGACGTTGTTCTGGCAGGACGACGACCGCTCGCCCAAGCAAGTTCCGAAGATTCACGACCTGTTCGTCGATCCGAGCACGGGAACCACCGCGTTTCGTTTCGACCCGACTTACAAGCTCGGCTGGCGCGGGCCATATCTGCGTGAAGCGACTGGCTCGTATGAAGTCGGCGTGCCGCACGCCAGCTTCGCGGCGGCCTACGGCAACACGGGAGATCGCGCGCTGTTGGATGCCTGGGGGCATCCGGTCGTGATTCAAACTCCGGGCGCGGTCAACGGCGTGCAAGACGTGCGCGTGGTCTCGGCTGGATCGAATGGCGCGATCGAAATCTCGCCGGCGACGTTCTCGTCGGCGCTCAACGACTCGAATGATGGAGACGACGTGTATGTCGCGTTCACACTCCGCTGAGGACATGTTGCCGGTCTTTGGCCGGTTCCTGTCGTACGTTCGCGACTGGAGCACCGGCGCGCTGCTGCCGCTGGGCCGAGCACTCGTCTGCCCGTGCGTGAACTGCGTTCGGCGACGAATGCTTCCAATGGGTGGCACGTCCCTGACCATCGGGAAGGGCGTGGCTGGCGAAGTCGGTTCCGAATCGCACGCCCTTCCCGATGGTCAGGGCGTGCCACCCGACGATCGTCGCGGTACGGCCAACCCTCGCGCGGCGTTCACGCTGGTCGAGATGGTGGTTGTGCTGTTGATCCTCTCGCTGCTGACCATCGCGGCGGTGCAGTCGCTGTCGCCGGTCGCGGATCAAGCGCGATACGACGCGACCTCGCGCACGCTGACGCAATTGAACGAAGCGATGCTCGGCACGGACGGCCTGCGACAGACGGACGGCACGCCGCTCATCACCGGCTTCGTGGCGGATGTCGGCCGAGTGCCGATCCTGCAAGGAGCGGATGCCGAGACTCAACTGCGTGAGTTGTGGGATTCCACCAGCACCTTGGCGACGACGTTTCCGTTTCAGACGCGGCTCGGCCCGGCGGCTCCGACCGATTACAGCGCGGTGCGATTGCCGTGTGGTTGGCGTGGTCCGTATTTGCAACGCGGAGTCGGTGTGACCGATTTGCGAGACGGCTGGGCGAATCCGTTTGAGTTGAATCCCGCGACGGATGGTTCGTCGCTCGTGTCGGTGACCTGGAATTTCGTCAGCCCGTACTCGGACGATCTGACGATCAGCACGACTCCCGGCCTGGTCACGGTCAGCGGGACGTTGACGAACAACTCGGCCGTGCCGGCCGCCGCGACGATCGTGCTGCTGTATCCCGACCCGACCTCCGCGACGTTGGCGGTGATGGCGGACGCGGATGTTACAGCGGTCAGCGGGTTTCAATTCAACAACGTCCCGATCGGCTTCCGCGCTCTGCGCGCGGACATCGACGGGCATGTGCTCATCAAGTACCTGCAAGTCCCCAAAACAGGACTCAGTTTGAACGTGAATTATCAACCGTAGCCCTGTCGTAGGGAGCGTGTTGGAAATCGTTGATCGAGGACAGATTGATGTTTGCGAGAGCGTCATTGTGAGCGGCAAGGCGCTAGCCGCCGGTCTGGTGGAGAGACCGGGGTTAGCCAGCGGTCTGCTGGGGATACCGGCGGCTAGCGCCTTGCCGCTCAGGACTTCGGCGACGGGACTCATCATGGCGCGATTGAAGACACGATTGCGGCGGAAACAACTCGACTGGCGCGCCGCGATGACGAAGGCGGAACGCCAGCAGTGGGCCAAAGACTGGCAAGAGGAAATGCAAATGTGGGATCGAGTGGGATTGGTGGTGTCGGGGTTGTGCATGGTGCATTGCGCGGCGCTGCCGGTGTTGTTGGCGTTCGCTCCGTCCGTGGCGGGGACATTCTTCGGTGGTGAGCACGCGCATTCCTGGTTCGCAGGGATTTCGCTGGTCATCGCGATCGGGGCGTTCCTGCCGAGCTTCTTGCAGCATCGGCATTGTGGTGTGCTGGCGTTGGCCTTGATCGGGTTGAGCGCGATCGGCGAGGCGGCGATCAACAATCAGTGCTGCCAAGTGTCGGCAAGCTGCCCGCTCTGCGCGACGGGGCAAGAGTGTTCCGCGACGGCGCACGCGGTGGGATCGGACGCACGCGAGCCACGTGCGCCACAGTCGGCGACGGCCATGTTTGCCTCGACGTGGCGACAGTGGCAGACGCCGATTGGCGGAGTGTTTTTGGTCGTGGCGCATCTGCTCAACGCGCGGTTTCGCCGCCAGTGCTGCGGTGCGTGCCGAACCAACAACCAGCACGACGCGCCAGCGAGTGATCGAAGCCCGGTTAGCCAAGAACCCCTCGCTGGCGCGTCGGGCTAGTTTTGAATCCAGTTTTTGCGAAACGAATCACGAGACTTTTCCATGACAACATTACTGCTGATCACCAGCGACCGCATCGTGCGAGCCGACTTTCGTGGGCGGTCGCCGCGATTGGTTGGCTGCTGGGAACAAGCTCGCGGCGCGGATGAGAGCCCCATCACGCTCGTCGAAATGGCGTTGGCCTTGGGGCCGCGTCGTGTGCGCGGCGTGTGGTTGTTGACCACCGAAGCCACGACCAGTGTGCTGCCGATGTCGCGCGACATGCTGGCCGGCAGCGGGCCGGATGATCTCGCGCAATTGCTGGCGTTTGAGGCCGAAGCTATCACCGGGCAAGCGGCGTTTGAAGCGTCTCTATCGCACGTCGCATTGCCGTCAAAGGGGCACGATTCCGAGCCGCAATTCTGGATCACGCAGATTCCGAACTCGTGGCAATCGGCGGCGGAAGACGCCGTGCGGCGACACAGTGGCCGCTTGCTGGGAATCGCTCATCCGGCGGGAGTCGCTCGTCCTATCCATGCGGCCACACCGCGCGACGGTGCTTGGCGACGACTTGAGCTTTGGGACGATCTCGCGGTTTCGATTCGCGGCCTCGCGAGTGGCGAATTGGACGTTGACGTTCAGACGCGAACACAACGCCGAGACGGCACATTCGACGAAGTGCTGATCGCCGATGCCTCGCGCGAGGACGCGGCCGACGCGAATGTCCTGCGGCTGACCGACCAACAAACGCTCGAACGCTGGTTGACCGTGTGGGCCGAGACGTTGTCGGCTCAAACAATCGTCGTCCCGGTGCAACGTATTCCCAAGCCGCCGTTGTCGGCGACTCAACGTCGAGCGGTCATGGTGGCGTGTGCGGCGGCGACGATGTTGTTCTGCGGCGGCTGGTATTGGCTCGGTCAATGGCGGTTGAAGTCGCTGACCGCCGAGTTGGAACGGATTCAAGCTCCGGCGAAAGCTCTGGAACAACTCAAGCAAGACGAAACGAAACTCGTCAAAGAGCGGGACGAGTTGCACAAGCAAGCGGCCGACGTGCGCCGCGATGTGGAACTGCTCGTCACGGGGATGACTCGGCAGAGCGAACGGCAATCGAAGCTGCTAGCCTCGCTGTCGCTGTTCCGCGACGAACACCTGGTCGTCCAAAAGATCGAAGGCCAAGCGGGCGAGACGCGCGTGTCGGGACTCTGCCTGCGAACGTCGTGCGTGCAAAGCTTTGCTCGCAAGCTGTCGCGCGAGTTGCAGGCGTGCGGCTGGCTCGTGTCGCCCGCCGAATTAGCTTCCACGAGCGTCTTGTCCAACGGCGGCCCGTGGAAGTTCACGATCGTTTTGAAGGACATGCCGTCGAACAGTTCGCTCACGCCGACACCGTCGAAAGAGAACAAAGTCGCCAAGAGGTAGTTCGTTTAACCGCAACGCCAACGGCGTGCGCGCAGCCCGATGGGCTTGCGGTTAAACAAGCCAAGGAAACTCATCATGCCATCGAACCGTTCATCGTTCCTCACACTGCTCCTGCCAGCCGTCGTCGTGCTGGTGGGATACTCGTGGTTTTGGAATCCCAGTTTGAACAGAACGCTGCAAGCTCAGCAGACGAAGCTCGAAAAGGCCAAAGCGTCCGCCGTCACGAAAGCTCACATCGCCGAGCAGGAATCGAAGCTGACGGCCTTGCGGCACGAGATTGAACAATCTCAACGTGGCCTCACGGAACTGCGGTCGCAGCTTGAGCAGCAAGTCGCGCTGTGGGGCGGACGCGATTCAACCGACACGGTCGAGAAGCTCATGGAACTGCTGCGGACTCGCCAACTGCATATCGCCGAAGCGGGCTTGGCCACGGAAGGGGGCGACGCGCGAGCGGCTGACGGCAAGGTTGTCCCGGCACTGCTGAAAGAGGCGGTCGATCGCCAGAAGACACGAGCGGGCTTCCGGCCGCCAACATTGTTCCGCGTCCGCTTCGCCGCCAAGTACGCCAGCGTCGCCGACACGCTGAAAACGCTCAGCGATCAAAAGCTGGCGCTGCCCCTGCGATTGGACATGGACGAAGTCGATCCCGAAACGGACTGGCGAATGTGGACCCTGTTTGTTTGGCTGTGAATCTAGCCGTCTCGTTCCACGAGACGAAATGCCGAGCGCGCAATGAACGATCAATCTTCAAACGACCCTGAACGCGAACCGAGCGCCGATGGCGCGACGGCTACCCTGTCGCGGAGCGACAGGGCTACGTCGGACGACTGGCTCGACAAACTGCTGACTCTGTGCCGCGAGCGAGACGCTTCGGACATTCATTTGTCTGCCGGCTTGCCGCCGTATCTGCGCGTGCAAGGGGTGCTCGAACCGCAAACCGAACTGGGAGCCACGTCGAACGAATGGCTGGCGAAGGTTGTTGAGTCGCTGCCGCTGGGCGCGTCGAGACAATCGCTCGAGCGGATTGGCTCGGCGGACGGAGCCTTGTCGGCGAAAGATGGGACGCGGTTTCGCGTGAATGTCTTTCGGAGACGCGATGCGCTGTCGATTGCTCTGCGGCGATTGGAGGATCGGTTTCGGACGCTCGCGGAACTTGGATTGCCGGACTCGTTGTATGAGTTGTGTGACCTCGCGCATGGGTTGGTCGTGGTCGGCGGGCCGACGGGGTCGGGCAAGAGCACTTCGCTGGCGACGCTCATCGACCGCATCAATCAGACGCGGCGCGGGCACATCATCACGATTGAAGACCCGATCGAATATCTGCACGAGTCGCGGCTCTCGCTGGTCAATCAGCGGCAAGTCGGCTCCGATGCGGCGACGTTTGATGACGCTTTGGTCGCCTCGCTGCGGCAAGACCCGGATGTGATCCTGGTGGGTGAGATTCGGGAAATCAAAACGATCCGCACGGCGATCACGGCTGCTGAGACCGGGCATCTCGTCTTCACGACGGTACACGCGGGCGACTGCGTCGGCGTGATCGAACGGTTGGTCTCCGTCTTTCCCGCTGAAGAGCAACCGGGAGTGCGGCGGCAACTCTCGCTCGTACTGCAAGCGGTCGTCGTGCAACACCTGCTCGTGGCCGATGGCCGCCTCGTGGGGCAGGCTTCCAGCCTGCCATCTTCGACGAAAGCTTCATTGGATGAAGGCCAAGCCAATGGCAGGCTGGAAGCCTACCCCACGGCGAGACGCACTCGTGTCGTTGCCAGCGAAGTGATGCGGATGACTCCGGCCGTGGCGAACTTGATTGCGAACGGCAAGGGGAATCAGATTTATTCGTCGATGGAATCGGGTAGCGCGGCCGGAATGCAGACCTTTGAACAAGACCTCGCGCGATTGTGGGTCGGCGGTTGGATCAGTGAGCAAACCGCGACGGCCTACGCTCGCAATGTCAGCGTGCTGCAAGACCGTGCGAGTCGGTTGCGGTTGAGGAAGTAGGGGTTGAGGGCTGGTCAAGGTTCAACACATCAGCCGGAACGCGCTAGCGTCCGGTTCGGAACGTCGATGGACTCTCGAACCGGGGGCTAGCGCCCAGCGGCTCATGGAACACACGATGGCAGTCTTTAAATCACGGACGAAGGAACTTCAATGTCTGATCGTCGGCGCGGGGGCGGCGGGGATCGGCATGGGGAAGACGTTGAGAGACCTGGGACTCAAGCGGTTTGAGATTGTCGATCGCTTCGGCGTCGGGGCGTCGTTCAAGCGCTGGCCGAAGGAGATGCGGTTCATCACGCCGTCGTTTCCGTCGAACTCGATTCGGATCGTCGATCTCAACTCGGTGACGTTCGATTCGTCGCCCGCCTTCACGCTGACGACCGAGCATCCGACCGGAGCGAGGTACGCTCAGTATTTGGAAGCGATCGTCGAACATCACAAGCTGCCGGTGCGCGACGGCATCGCGGTGAAGTCGATCCGTCCGCGCGATGACGGCGGGTTCGATGTCGAGACGGACGGCAGCATGATCCGCGCTCGCACGGTCGTGTGGGCGGCGGGTGAGTTTCAATATCCGAACCTGCGGCCGTTTCCCGGAGCGGAACTTTGTCTGCACAACAGCCGCGTTCGCTCGTGGAAGAAGTTCGAGGGGGACGATCCCATCATCATCGGCGGGTACGAGAGCGGCATGGATGCGGCGATCCATCTGGCTCGGCAAGGGAAGTTTGTGCGAGTGCTCGACAAGCAAGGCTGCTGGGAGAGCGAAGAGAGCGACCCCAGCAGCACGCTGTCGCCGTTCACTTGGGATCGGCTGCACGATGCCGAAGATGGCAACGACGACTTGATCGAACTGTGCGACGGCGTGAGCGTGACGCGCGTCGAACGGACGGCCGACGGCTACGTCATCCACGATACGAAGAAGCGCGAATGGAAAACGTCATGTCGCCCGATCCTGGCGACCGGCTTCTCCGGCAGCACGCGGCTGATCGAAGACCTGTTCGAGTGGCGCGATGATGGTTTCCCGCTCGTCAACGAATTGGACGAATCGACGATCACGCCGGGCTTGTATCTCAGCGGCCCGATGCTGCGGCATGACAACTACGTCTTCTGTTTCATCTACAAGTACCGGCAACGCTTCGCCGTCGTCGCGCAGGCGATTGGCGAACGGCTCGAAATCGACACGAAGTCGCTGGAAGAGTACCGCGACTACGGCATGTTTCTAGATGACCTGTCATGCTGCGGCGACGAGTGCGTCTGTTGAGGCTTACCAATACAAGCCCGACGCGCGAGCGAGTGCATGTCTTCAAACCACCAATGCACTCGCTCGCGCTTCGGGCTTGTATTGGTGTCATTCGCATCGAGATCAAATCCTTAACGGCGTTGCCTGGCCGGTGTGGCAACAACAACATCAACAACACAGGAAAAATCGCATGATTCAGGCACTACCGATTTTGGGAAACAATGGGACGCCGCGCGGGACCGCGCCGCAGGTCGTCGTCATTGGCAAAGAGTCCGTCGGCAAGTCGCAGCTCATTGCGTCGCTGACGGGTGAGCGGCCGGAGGTGTCGAACCTGCGGGGGACGACGCTGGCGTGTTCGGCGTATCGGTGGGGCGAGCGGACGCTGATCGACACGCCAGGGATCGAGCGGCAATCGGATTCGGCGACGACGCGCGAGGCGCTGCAATCGCTAGCCGAGCAAGACACCGTGATCCTCGTCGCAGCGGGGACGCATCTGGACGACGACCTCAAAGACCTGTGGCCGTTGGTGGCGGGCAAGCAAGGAGTCGTCGTCGTCACGTTCATTGATCGAGTCGCGAACGTCGCGGCAACGGAACGGCTGGAAGAACTCAACCCTCACGCGGGTGTGTCGTTTGTCGGGGTCGATGCGCGGTCGCTCACGGTGGAACAGCGCGAACGGCTGCGGATCGCGCTGACGGAACCGGCCGAGTTCTCGAAGCAAGCGCCGACGCTGGCGACCGGCTGGCGCGTCGAGCCGCCGATCACACTGCTGGATCGGCCGTGGATCGGGCCGCTGCTGGCGATCTCGCTGCTGATGGGACCGGCGACGTTCGCGGTCTGGTTCGCGAACACGGTGGCTCAACTGCTCGACCCGA
>SXGT01379168.1_pt1 | contig 10066 bp, 10 predicted proteins | sample 3176221 | NCBI WGS metagenome assembly SXGT01 (sample SAMN11356862, study PRJNA531348) | freshwater metagenome | isolation source: freshwater sample F1-120 | place: China: Fuxian Lake, Yuxi | collected 2017-12-25
CGAGCTGGCGGAGCCGCAAACGGCTCGGAGGGAGCCGGCGCCAGCGAGAGCTGGCGGCTCCCGAGAGCCTGGCCCGGAGGCGCACGCGCAGCGTGCGACCGGAGGGGCCGCGTGTCGTTGTTGCCGCCACCCTCGCTCCGCCCTCGCTCCATCCTCGCTCCGCTCGGGTGGCGAGCCGTCGTGGGGGAGGGCCCGCCTCCCCCACCAGCAGATACGAGCAGCAGACTTGAGATGGTCTTCCTCTGCCCATTCGGAATGTCTCATGTGTGGGCGCGCGAGGTATAGCTCTGGATTCCCCCTCCGAAGCACAGCGGGCGCACGCCAAGTTTCCGACACCTACTTGCGGATCGCGGCACCAAGCCTCGAGCCCGAGAGCATGTAGATGACGGGGAGCACCAGCAACGTGAGAACGGTGCTCGAGATGACCCCTCCGACCACGACGGTCGCAAGGGGCCGCTGCACTTCTGCACCGACTCCAGTCGAGATCGCCATCGGCAGGAAACCAAGACTCGCGACGAGCGACGTGACGATGACCGGTCTGAGCCGCGTGATCGCCGCCTGTTCCACGCTCTCACGCAAACTCAAACCCAGCCGAAGGAGCTGACGCACCCGTGAAACCAGCACCATATCCGCCAGTACGCTCACCCCCGAGAGCGCAATGAATCCAACTGCCGCCGAAATCGAGAAGGGCAGGTCGCAAAGCCAAAGCGCCGTGACACCGCCCGCTGCCGCGAAGGGAACGCCCGTGAAGACACGCAACGCATCGAGCATGCGGTTGTAGGTGCCGTAGAGAAGGAGGAGGATCAGTCCCAGCGCGATCGGAACGATCCACCACAGGCGCCTGCGAGCACGCTCAAGACTCTCAAACTGGCCACCCCACTCGATCCGGTAGCGCCCCTGAGGCAGGGTCACAGCCCTCGCGACCTTCTCGCGCGCCTCCGCGACGAAGCCGGAGATGTCCCGGCCGCGCACATTCGCTTCGATGGTGATGCGTCTCTGGCCCCACTCCCGCGTGATCGTCGACGGGCGATCGATCACGCGCAGATCAGCGAGCTGCGACAGGAAGACCCGCTCCCCCGACGGAGCCTCAACCAGCATCGCAGCCACTCTCTCTGGATTCTGCCTCACATGCTCTGGCAAACGCACGACAAGTGGATAGGACAGCTGCCCCTCGATGACCTCCCCGACAAGTCGACCCCCCAGCGCCTCGACGAACCCCATCACGCGCCGCGCCGACACCCCATGGCGCGCGAGCTGTTCCTGCAGAAGCCGAATCTCGAGTACCGGCTGCCCCGTCACTTGCTCGGCGCCAACGTCAACGGCCCCATCCACGGAGCCCAGGACCGCCGCGATCTCCTTCGCCTTTGCCTCGAGCACTTCGAGATCGTCGCCGAAGACCTTCACCGCGATCTCGGAACGTACACCGGCAATCATCTCGTTGACACGCATTTCGATCGGCTGGCTGAAACCATTGCGCTGCCCTGGAAAGTCCCCCAGCTCCTTGCGCAGGAGCACCGTGAGCTCGGCCTGGTCCCGCGCTCGCTTCCAGCTTCTTCGCGGCTTGAGGGTGACAAAGATGTCGGTGAGTTCGACTCCCATGGGATCAGTTGCAATTTCCGCAGCTCCGATGCGGCTCCAGACATGCTCCACCTCGTCAGGAAAGGCTCGCAGGATGGCCTTTTCCATGAACGTGTTGTAGCGGACGGATTCCTCGAGGCTCGTCCCTGCGAGGCGCACGACGTTGATAGCGATCGCCCCTTCCGACAACCGCGGTACGAACTCCGCCCCCAGCCCGCGAGCCAGCATCACCGTGATCGCGAGCCAGCCGCAGGCAAGCCCCAGGACGGCAAGCCTGTGGCGCAGAGCGAGCCGAAGAAGCGGACGATAGAGCGCCGTCAGAAGCCGGAGGAGGAGCGGTGGGGCCTCACCCGAAGCCCGGGGAAGCAGCCAGCTCGCCAGGACCGGCATGAGCGTAAGCGAAATGAGCATGGAGCCCAGAAGGGCGAAGATGACCGTCAAGGCCATGGGTCGAAAGAGCTTCCCTTCCACTCCCTCGAGCGCCAGGATCGGCAGGTAGACGATCATGATGATGAGCTCCCCGAAGAGCGTGGGCTTCCGCACCTCGATCGCCGCGTCGCGAACCACGTCGATCCGGCTGCGGCCTGCGTTGGCCGGGTCGGCGAGATGCCTCACGGCGTTCTCGACGAGGATGACGGAGCTGTCGACAACAAGTCCGAAATCGATCGCTCCGAGGCTCATCAGGCTGCCTGCGATCGCAAAGTGGAGCATGCCCGAGCACGCCAGGAGCATGGAAAACGGGATCGCCAGTGCCACGATCAGCCCGGCTCGTAGGCTTCCGAGGAACATGAAGAGAACCGCGACCACAAGGAGTCCACCTCCGAAGAGGTTCTTGCGAACCGTGTCGATGACGTGGTCCACAAGCTCGGTCCGGGCGTAAACCGTCTCCGCATGAACTCCCTCGGGCAGGTTCACCTGGGTCGAGTCGAGCGCATGCTGCAGCCGCGCAGCAACCTCTCGACTGTTCTCGCCCATGAGCGTGAAGCCCAACCCCAGCACGGCCTCCCCTCGACCGTCCGCTGTCACGGCCCCGCGGCGAATCTCGTGCCCGATCGCCACCTCTGCCACTTCGCCAACCCTTACCGGCACGCCGTGTCGTGTGGCAACAACAATGCCCCGAATCTCCTCCAGGTTCGTGACGCGGCCGTTCCCCTGGACAATGAGCATCGACCCCGCGTGGTCAATCGAACCTCCCCCGGCGCTGGCGCTTCCGGCGGAGAGCGCCTCGACGGCGTCCTCCAGAGTGATACTTCGCGCCGCCAGGCGAACGGGGTCGAGACGCACGTGGTACTGTCTCTCGAATCCTCCCCACGAGTTAATCTCCGCGACCCCGGGGGCTTTTTGAAGTATGGGCTTCAGGATGGAGTCCTGAACGGTGCGGAGCCAGGTCGCGTCCTCGCTTGGCCCCGTCACGAGGTAATGAAAGACCTCTCCGAGCCCCGTTGCGGTGGGGCCCATACGGGGCCGCTCAACTCCCTCTTTCAGCTCCACGGAGCTCAACCTCTCCGAAAGAAGTTGCCGGGCACGATAGACGTCCGTCCCGTCAACAAACGTAACTACGACCTGGGAGAAACCAAACTTCGAGACCGATCTGAGCTGCTCGAGGCCCGGCAAGCCGAACACGGAGCGCTCGATCGGGGCCGTGATGCGACGCTCGATCTCCTCTGGCCCCAAGGCCGGCGCCACGGTGTTGACTTGCACCTGGACCGGCGTCGTGTCCGGAAACGCATCGATATCGAGCCTTGAGAGCGCCCAGGCGCCAATACCAACGAGGCCAAGAGCCGAGGCAATGACAATCCAGCCGTGGCCGAGAGACCACGTGATGATACGGCTCAACATTTCTGCACTCTCGTCAAGACTTCTTCTCGTCGATGCAACAGCCAGCGCCCAGATCGCTCCTGAGGACCTCCGACTTGAGCACGTGGCTGCCAAGAACGGCGACAGGCTCTCCCGCAGCAATTCCGGCCAGAATCTCCGCGTAGCCTCGCTCGATGGAGCCGACACGCACCTTGCGAACCTGGAACACACGCTCGCCCAGACGAACGAACGCAATGTGGCAGCAGCCTTCCCAGTGAATCGCGGCCTCCGGCACAGCGAGGGCGGTCGGCTCCGACCGCACGGTCACGCGGGCCGTACCGAATGTTTGGGCGCGAAGCCTGCCGCTCACATTCTCGATGTCCACGTAAGCCCGCAGCGTGCGGGTGGCGTCGTCCACAGTCGCGGAAATCCAGGAGAGGCGTCCCCCAACACCTTCACCCGTCTCACCCTCGGGGTAGAAAAAGACCTTTTGTCCGGGCGACAACCTCTCCGCGGAAGCTGGCGAGACGCTCAGCACCGCAATCATGCGCGAGAGGTCGGCGACCGTCGCGAGCACGCGGGACGGTTCGACCGTTTCACCAAGTGAGACATTCAGGGCCACGACCGTCCCGTCGATTGCCGAGAATACGGGGAGAAGATTGGAGGGGCTCGACTCGCGATCGAGCGAAGCCACGACAGCCCGGGGCAACCCCAGGAGCCGCACACGCTCCGCCAGGTCGGGTGGAGCGAGCCCTTCAAGATCCCCCGGGGCGTACGAGAAGCCCAGATTGAGTAGGCCCTGGCGAGCCGACTCAAGCCGTATCGCTGCCGAACGGTGGAGTGCTTGCGCCTCCAGGAGCTCGTTCTGCGAGCGAAAGCCGTCGGAGCCGCGGACGCGCTCAAGCGCCCTTGCCTTCAACTCGAGCATTGCCACTGCGTCGAGCACCTCCATCCTGGCCTTGCCGGCCTCCGCCGCTTCGAGGATGAAGACGGTCTCGCCTTTCCGTACGCTCTGTCCCAGCCCCTTCTCGATCCGCCAGAGTGCGCCCTGAGCACGGCTCGAGAGTTTCGCGACCCGGGTCGGGTCGAACTCGATTTCCGCGTAAGCCTCGACGGTCTCCGCCATTGGGCGCTCCGCCGCGGGCTGGGTGGTCAGGCCAGCCTTCTCGATGGCCTCGCTGGAAGCGAATTCAACGCGCAGTGTGTGGATCTGGCACTTCAGCGGGTCTTTTTCGGTCCTCACCGCATCCTGCGTCACCTGCGCGGAAGGGGTCACACTCGGGCTCGCCCAGGGCTTCACCACCAGCTCGGGGTGACAAATGGTGCAGGTGGACTCGGGCACGCCGTGCTCCTCGCACCAGTCTTCCCTCGCGGTCTCCGCACCACTCCAGACCGCAGAAGCCCTGGGCAACTTCCAGTTGTAATGGTTACCGAGAAGGCCGATGCCAGCCAGGGCGAGGAGGACAAAGGCTCTTGGGACGTAAGCGAAAAGCGACTTCAGAAACGAATCCTTCCTTGAGTTCATGACAGGCTTCCTTCACGGGAGAGGTTGAACGCCCGACTGGGGCACGGAGGCTTCCGGGGATGCGAAACCCTGGATTCAACTCAACAGCGAAGTACAGTCACCCGCAAGTGACGCGCGACGCGGGTCGCAATGAGGGCCGGGCCCATCGCGAAAGAGGCCCACAGGACGCAGGGGAGCATCCCGGGAGTCAAGAAAGTCGCGACTGAGCCGATCGTGGGCGGCTCAGCCTGCGTGGGCCGCTCAACTCCAACACTCCGGTGCCCCAGCATCGGCGGCACGGGAAGGTCGAGGCAATTGCAGGATCGAGGCACGCAACCAAACCCTGGCGGCGCGACATAGACCCCACGCGAGCGCTCCTCATTCGCCTCGAGGCTCTCGTCGAGGCAGGCGGTGTTCTCCCTGCAACAAGACTTGTTGGATCCCTCCAGTGCCACGTGCCCGTCGGCCCCGAAGCAGAGCACGAGAGCTCCATGCGGCAGGCTCGTGAGCAGATAAGCAGCGAGGAACAAGACCAGGTAGGCCGATCTCATAACCCATTATTAAACCCGCCTCAGTCCAGAAATACCACCTTCATGGCACTGGGGCACTGGGGGGTGCACCAACGATCATGCGGCAGGCTTACGCTGGAAGAGGGTGGGGCTGGCCACTCGGCCCAAGGGCCGCCTCGCCCAGTGAGCTTCCGCACGGTCATCTTCGCTCAGATGGGCTGCCCGGACCTGGAGCATCTCCTCCAGTCCAGTCCTGACCCAGAACTTGTCTGTGCCTTTCACTCGCAGGTTGACCTGTTTGATCAGGGACTCCATGGGGGCGCTTGAGATCGGCAACCCTTCCCGGCGATAGCGGGGGTAGTCCATCTTGTCCTTGTTCTTCTCCACGTACTCAATTACCCCAGAGAGGATCTTTCGGGGATCATCCTCGGGGCATTTCTCAGGGGGCGCACCAATTCGCTGAGCATGCTTCCTGAGGTGTCCCAGCAGCTCCGCGACACGACCTGCCCACGCCAGCTTCACCAGCTTCACATAGAGCTTCCACGCTTTATCTGTTGCCCCCTTGTAAGAAGCTTGGGCAGCCGCATACAGGTGAACGAGTAGATGGAGAAAATCCAGGATCGGAACGAAACCCACCAGGTGAGTTGCGACGATCCCCCAAATCCACAGGCCGCCATCACCGAGGGCACCCTTCTTTTTGGCCTCAAAGAAGCCTCGACGTCCCGCATCGGCAGCCACCATCGGCCCAAACTCCTCACAACCCTTCGTCGTCGCGACGACGGTACGGATTTTTCGCTCGGGACGTTTCCTCTCGTCGGAACATTTTGGAGCCTCCGGCTCCCTTGGCTTGGCTGCCTTACGCCGCTCTTGAGCGGACGCTTTCCCGCTAAACCCCTTCATCTGCTGGGCGAGCTTCACAACCGTGGGCGGATCCAAGAACTTTGCGGGAGGTTCCGGCTCGGGATCCAACGTGAAACTCACGTCAGTGTAGGTCGAGACGTTGGCGACTTTGGTCTCTATCCATGCAGGCTCATGCACCCCAGGAGCAGCGTCGGACAACCGGACCTGCGCCCTGCCACCATCGAGCATGACCACCGCCACCCCAGGGGGTTCATGGTACAGGGGCTTGAGCGTTCCCTTCTGGAACGCTTCCACGTCGGTGTCACGCAGGTCCGCCCTCTCTTTTCCGAATTTCTCGGCCAAGCGGCGAAGGCCCTCCGCAGTGATCTCGATCTCGAGCATCTTCCTGACCGCCCCGCTGCCTTTGTCGAAAGACTCCAGGCTTCCTGCAGCCCACTCCATTCGTTCGAGAATCCACGGGCTAAAACTCTCAGCCCTGAGTTTCAACTTGAGGTCCACCGGGAAAAAAAGATTTCCGACAGGAGACGCAGTAGTACTCGTATCGCTTGAAGGACACTGAACCTGGGCGCGAGCGAAGGTCTCTGACCTTCAGCTCCTCCCTCTTGCGTTTGCATGCGCGCCCACAACGCGGACAGTCGCACTCCTCCCTGTGGAAGTCCGAGCTCTCGGTTTCGCTCGAGATCTTGCCCTCAAGCAGCCAACGAGCGAGCTGGTTGCCTTCCTGAACTGCCTCCTCCTCCAGCTCGGTGAAGGTCGGGAATCGCGTGCTCTCCCTGACCTTGTCCCGCTGACCGAAGACCCTCTCGTAGGCCCGTTCCGCTTCCCTCAGCCACTCCTCCTTATCCGGCTTTCCCTTTCCGAACACGGTCATCCCTCCTCTTGTTCTGGGGATTCCCTCGAGAGGGGTAAGGGACTCCCGGCCTGCACAGGTTATCGGCCCGCTGGCGCCAAGGCTTGAGTGGAATCTCAGAATAACTATCCCGACAACCTCAGGCTCTGCCCACCTCGGACCCCACCGCCTCCCACCCCCTGGGGTGATAGCCCAGGCTCCCCCCCAGGAGCGCAGTTCCGTTGGTGCACCCGGCACTGGGAGAGACGACAGCATCGCCATCCTGGTCCGCGCGAGGTCCCCCCAGCCGACGGCGAACCGCTCCGTCACAGCGGTAAACACGCCGGTGGCTCGATCCTTTTCACGCCCCGACGCGTTCTCGCACTTGACAGGCACCGCGCGGCCAATCCCGCCCCCGCCTCACGCATTTTTCTTCGTGACGGCCAGGATCGCCCGAATGAGATCCTCGGGAACGTCTGCGGGGACCGGGGCCCCTGGCTCGGCGAATGCGGCCTTCCCTAGCCGAATCGTCTCCCTGTAACTCCTCAGGTAATTGATGCAAGGGCCACACACCGCGAGGTGACGCTCAAAATCCTGACGGGCCGGTGGAGCCAGCTCCCCCGAGAGGTATTCGGCGATAAAATCAATCAGCTGTTGACAGGTAATGTAGCTCTGGCTCACGGGTCAATTTTCACCTTGCATTGCCGGGTCAAGAAGTGCGCGCAGGGCCTGACGCGCCCTGTGGAGACGAACTTTCACCGTGTTCAAGTTCATGTCGAGCATCCGTGCTGTTTCCTCGGTGTCCAGCTCTTCGATGTCTCGAAGCAGGAGAACGGTACGGTAGATGTCGGGTAATTGATCGATCGCCCTCCTGACGAGCCGTTTTGTTTCTTCGGCCTCGAGCGGCATCGAGGCCGAGTCTCTCCACTGGACCGCAGGAGAGGCCTGGTGGCCGTCATCGCTAAACTTGGGGAGCAGATCCTCAATCGCCACCTCGGACTTGCGGCCTCGCTTCCTCAGCCGCATGAGCGCCGCGTTGACAGTAATCCTGTGGAGCCACGTGGAGAGGCGCGAGCCGCCCTGAAAGCTGCCCATTGCCTTGTAGGCAGACAGGAACGCCTCCTGCACCGCGTCCATTGCATCTTCCTCGTTCGACAGGAGGCGCTTGGCCACGGCAAGCATCCGGCCCGTGTTTTGGCGAACGAGCACCTCGAAGGCACGGGCATCGCCCGCGCGAAGGCTGGCGAGGAGAGAAAGCTCCTCCTCCGCAAGGGCAGGGCTTGAGCCGGACGTGCCGTGAATACTTGGGGTCTGCCTCACAGGACGATAAATACCACGAATTTGCGCTCATTCACAATGGCGGAGACAGCGATCACTCTCCACTCTGCTGAAGAAGCTTGGCGACAAGGCCCGTCCAGCCCGTCTGATGGCTTGCCCCAATCCCGGTGCCGTCGTCCCCGTGGAAGTACTCGTGAAAAAGCACAAGGTCCTTGAAATGAGGGTCGGAGTGAAACTTCTCGAGATTCCCGCAGACAGGTCGCCTGCCATTCGGCCCCCGCAGGAAGATTCTCGTGAGTCTGCGAGAGATCTCCTGCGACACCTCCCAGAGTGTCATCAGGTTCCCCGAGCCCGTCGGGCACTCCACCTTGAAGTCATCGCCCAGGTAATGGTGGAACTTCTGGAGCGATTCGATGATCAAGTAGTTCACCGGAAACCAGATGGGTCCACGCCAGTTCGAGTTACCCCCGAAGAGGCCGCTCCGTGACTCGCCCGGCTCATAGTCGACACGGTGCTCCGAACCACGAAAGCGAAAAACATAGGGGTTTTCCACGTGGTGGCGCGACAGCGCCCGAATACCGTGGGGGGAGAGAAACTCGCGTTCGTCGAGCATCACCTTCAGGACTTGGCGAAGTTGCTTCGCATCGACGATGGAAAGCAGCCGCCGCTCCCCGTGGCCTGGAGTTTTCATACACGCGACGCGGGCCGTGAGGTCGCGGCGATTCTCGATGAACCACTCGAGGCGGCGGCGAAATCCCGGGAGGCGAAGGAGCGTCTTGGGCTCCAAGGTCTCGACTGCGAAGAGCCGAATCAGGCCGACCATCGAACGGATCTTGAGGGGAAGTCGGTCCCCCGCGGAGAGGTGGAGGACGTCGTAGAAAAATCCGTCCTCATTGTTCCAGAGCGCTGTTCCACCCGTCTCGTCATGGGTCATCGCGTTGCCGATGTACAGAAAGTGCTCCCAAAACTTGCTCGCAACGTCCTCGTAGGCCGAGTTCTCCTGCGCCAACTCCATTGCAATCGCAAGTAAGTTGAGGGAGTACATCGCCATCCAGCTTGTTCCGTCCGACTGCTCCAGGTGGCCGCCTGTGGGCAGCGGAGCGCTCCGATCAAAGACGCCGATGTTATCAAGACCGCGGCACGTAGCCACCGCGCTCGAGGACCAGGATCCTCTTCCCGGAAGGGGCCATGTGACAGGCCAGCGTTCCTCCACCCGCGCCGCTACCAATGATGATCACGTCGTAGTGTGTTGTCGCTGGCATGGATCGCTCCTCCATTGTTTCGGCTTCCGGTGGGTCAGTTCGCCAGCGAACGCAGCAGCGTTGCCCTGCACGCCCGGGAGTGTCGCGACATGGCCCACGGACGGGTGCGACACCCACGCGTTAGCGAAGAACGCGACGAGGCCGATTCCGGCCAACCCTCCGGCGAACTGCGCGGCAATATATACCGCACGCGGGCAGTGATGAGACCTTTTGCAGCCTGCGAAAGGTTGCGGCTGCTCGCGCCAGAGGCGCCCGGCGCCCATCAGGCGCCGAGGAGGGGGTTTGCGGCGAGCTGGCGGAGCCGCAAACGGCTCGGAGGGAGCCGGCGCCAGCGAGAGCTGGCGGCTTCCGAGAGCCTGGCCCGGAGGCGCACGCGCAGCGTGCGACCGGAGGGGCCGCGTGTCGTTGTTGCCGCCGCCCTCGCTCCACCCTCGCTCCGCTCGGAGGC
>SXGT01672449.1_pt1 | contig 10066 bp, 5 predicted proteins | sample 3176221 | NCBI WGS metagenome assembly SXGT01 (sample SAMN11356862, study PRJNA531348) | freshwater metagenome | isolation source: freshwater sample F1-120 | place: China: Fuxian Lake, Yuxi | collected 2017-12-25
CTTGTCCATCGCCTTGCCCTTGGCCAATTCCTTGATCAGCTTGTCCAGGTAGCGAATCTCGCGCATCAACGGCTCTTCGATGTCTTCGACGCGAATGCCGCAGACGACGCCTTTGATCAGGCTCCGCGCAGGGTTGAGTAGCGGGGCTTGGGTGAAAAACGTCTCGAAGTCAGTGCGATTGTCGATTTGGGCCTGCAATTGCTCAGGGGCGTAGCCGGTCAGCCAGCAGATCACCTCGTCGACCTCTGACTTGGTACGACCCTTCGCCTCCGCCTTGTTGACGTAGTGTGGATAAACCGAGGCGAAGCTGATGGTGTAGATGCGGTGTTTGGTCATGGTGGCCTGGGGCGAGGTGCAGAACGTGGTTCGACGCGGCCCAGCCTTCTGGGTCCAGGGCAAGGCTACGTGCCGGCGCGGCAGGCAGCAAGGCGCGGGCAATGGGTCCACATTTGGCGGTCAGTGGGCGGCCACGACCGCCCGCCGCCGCCATCGCCAAGCCGCCGCGACCAGCGCCACAACGACAACGCCAGCACCAACCCACGCCCATGTCGCTGGCGGCTGCGCCAGCACCACCTTGAAAAGCTGCTCGCCGAAATACGCCGTCGCCCACAGCGGCACCGCGTAGCCGACGATCGAGCCCCAAAAGTGCGTCCAAAATCCCACCCGCGACACGCCGAGAAAGGTGTGCAGCGCCTGCGGCATCCACAGCACCAACCGCAGCAGCGCCACCGTCCAAAAGCCATGGCGCTCTAAGGCCCGATCCCACTTGAGCAGCCACGGTGGGATGCGCTTTTCCAAGGCGTCGCGGGCGACAAAGCGCGCAAAGGAGAAGCCGATGACGCTGGCGGCCATGGTTCCAGTCATTGACAGCGCGAAGGCCGTCGGCCACGGCCAAATGAGCGGTGCCGCCCACACGAACACCGTGCCCGGCACACCGAACGGCTGCAGCGCGGCATAGGCGAGCACGAACGCCAAGTAGCCACGTGGCCCGAGTTCAACTAGCGCGGCCTTGAAGCGCGGCGGGTCTGTGACCAGCCCGAACAGTCCGGCTTGATGGGCGGCAAGCAGTCCCGCGGCAACCACCGCGACGAGGGCGACGCGCGCGGGCAACAGCCACTTGGGCTGCGGCGACACCGATTCTGCGTGGGCAGAAAGGTCGCCGGCGTCGACGGCTGCAGGGCTTGCTGCGTGCTGATCTGGCGGCATGGCGTGGTGGTGGCGATCCATGGCCTTTGCGGTCGCGGGCAGCGCCGAATCGCGCGGCGCGTACGGTGCACGGCGGGGCGGCTGGCGTCAATGTGCGCGCGGTCGGTGGCACGGGTTGCGGCGTAGCGCGATCAAGATGCCCCGCATTTGCACAGTAAAAGTAGACAGTTGAACAATGGGGGGGATTGTTGAAGTAGCCCCGACAGTCGTCACCGCGGCCGCGATCAACTTGACCGACAATTTCACAGTATCGGTGCACAGTTGAACAATGGGGGGGTATCTGCGTGCGCGCCTGTGCGCGCCATTTTTCACTGCAATAGCAGGCGCTTATCAGTCAGCAGCAATTTCACAACCGCCAAGCGATCGAAATTCGCGGCAATTGCGCAATCATCACAGACAGTTGAACAATGGGGGGGATGTGCTGGTGCGTCCGCGACCGTTTGTGCCTAGGCTAGCCCGTCCGCGGTCAGGCCGCGGGCAGGGTGGGCGACATGAGTGGCGACGGGGCGAAGCACCTGGGGACGTTTTTGCCGGCGCTGCTGCGCAACCGCCTCGCCGCTGGCGGACCGCTGACAGAGGCAGAGCACGTGCCGCTCTCCGGCGCGCTGTTATTCGCGGATGTCAGCGGTTTCTCCAAGCTTGCCGAGCGCTTTGCCAATGACGGCCCCGAAGGCGCAGAGCGAATCTCGGCGTGCCTGAACACCTACTTTGCCAACCTCATCGGCCGCATCGAGGCGCACGGCGGCGACGTGTTCAAGTTTGCGGGCGATGCGCTGTTGGCGTTCTGGCCAGATGACCCGGCGAGCGACCCGGTGCAGCGCGCGGCAGCGTGTGGGCTCGAAGTCCAGCGCGAGATGGGCAAGGTGCTGGTCGCTGACGATGTGGCGCTGAGCACGCGGCTGGGCATTGGCTGCGGCGACGTGTCACTGATGCTGGTTGGCGGCGAGCGCGGCAGGTGGGAGACGCTGCCGCTCGGCGAGCCATTTGCACAGCTGCGCGCGACCCACGCCAAGGCGCAGCCGGGCGACCTGGCTGTGTCTTCGCAGGCTTGGGCGCGCCTTCAGGACAGCTTTGGCGGCCGCCCGCTTGCGGACGGTATCTTCCGCGTAGAACGCGAGGCCGCACAGACCCAGCGCCAACCGCTACGGCACGTGCCACTCGATGCGGAATCTGCCCCGGCCCTGCGCGCCTGGGTGCCGGGAGCGGTGCTGTCGCGCCTCGACGCCGGCCTGACGCAATACCTTGGGGAATTGCGCCGCGTGACCGTGGTTTTCGCCGGACTGCCGGTGGCGGCACCGGCTGACCAGCGGCTCGATCGCATCCAACCGCTGATGCGGGCCTTGCAGCGGGTGGTGTACGGCCTGGAAGGGGCAATCAACAAGATCTCGGTCGACGACAAGGGCGCGGTGCTGGTGGCGGTGTTCGGGCTGCCGCCTTTTGCCCATGAAGATGATGCGGCGCGTGCCACGCGGGCCGCCATCGGTATCCAGACGGCGCTGCGCGATCAGGGGCTGCGCGGCAGCATCGGGATCGCGACGGGTCAGGTGTTCTGCGGCACGGTGGGAGGAGAAACCCGTTGCGAATACACGGTGATGGGTCACGTGGTTAATTTGTCTGCTCGGCTGATGGAGGCTGCCAGGGGCGGGATGCTTGCCGACGGTGCCACCCACGCTGCCGCTCGCCACAAAGTGGGTTTCACGGCGCTGCCGCCGATCGCGGTCAAAGGTCGCGGAGAGCCGGTGGATATTTACGTGCCGTCGGCGGAAGGCAAAGGCGAACTGCAAGCGCGCACGCCGCTGGTTGCGCGAATCGCCGAGCAAGACGCGCTGCGCAAAGTGGTGGACGCCGCCGTTGAGCGACAGCCGACTGCGACCGGCATCGTGGTCGCCGACGCTGGGATGGGCAAATCGCGGCTTACCGAAGAAATCTGCGCCTATGCGCAGGATCGCGGCGTGCGCATCGCCACAGGTGCCGGCTTGCCGATCGAGCGCAACATCGCCTGGCGCGCGTTTCGGCCGCTGGTCGAGGATTTGCTGGGCCTGGACGGAGACGACACTTCAGCGCGGAGAAACCGGCTGGTGCAGCAGGTCACTGCGCTGGAAGGCATGGCCGAGCTGGCGCCACTGCTCGACGCGATCGTGCCCGTCGGCTTGGACGACAACGACCGCACCCGGCTGCTGCAAGGCGAGGCACGCGCGCGGCAGACCCATGAATTGGTGGCGAAACTGGCGCAAGCCGTCGCGGATCGCGAACCACTGCTGCTGGTCATCGAAGACGCCCACTGGCTCGATTCTGCGTCGTGGCAGTTGCTGGCAGATCTGCAGCAGGCATTGCAGCGCGTAGCGATTCTGGTGGCCACGCGCCCGCTGCCCGCACCTGAGCCGGAGCCCTGGCCCGACGTCTCTGGGGCGCACAACACCACGCTGCTGCGGCTCAAAGGCCTGGACCAGGCCGAGACGGCGCGCCTGGCGGCCCAGCGCTTGGGCGTCGCGGCCATCCCGCCCGAAGCCGCGGCGCTGATTGCCCGCCGCGCCGAAGGTAATGCGCTGTATATTTAGGAGCTTGCGCACGTCTTGCGCGACCGCGGCTGCCTGACCATCGTCGGCCAGGCCTGCGAGCTGGCTGTGCCGGTCGAAGAGTTGTCGCGGCTGCCGTTGCCCGACAACGTCCAGGGCCTGATTGTCAGCCGTGTCGATCGCCTGGACCCGCGGCAGCAGCTAGCGCTCAAGGTCGGCAGTGTCATCGACCGCCTGTTCCCGCTGGAGGTTTTGCAGGGCGTCTATCCCAACTCCGAAGAGCGACCGCAGTTGCCCGCGTGGATGCCGGCGCTGGTGACCGCGGACATGCTGCGCCCAGAGGACATCGCCGGTCGCGCGGGCTACCTGTTCAAGCACGTCCTGACCCAAGAGGCGGTGTACGGGCTGATGCTGTTTGCGCAGCGCCGGTCGCTGCACCGGGCGGTAGCGGAGTTTTACGAGGCGCGCGGCGCGGGCACCGACTTCGCCGTGCTCGCCCACCACTGGCAGGGCGCCGAAGACTGGACCAAGGCGGTGCAGTGCATCGAACTGGCAGGCGACCAGGCGCTCAAGCGGTGGGCGTCGCGCGAGGCAGTTACGTTTTTCGTGCGCGCCCAAGACATCGACGATCAGCATCACGTCATCGGCCATGACCCGCTGCGACGGGCGCGCTGGCTGTGGTCCATTGGCGAGGCGTCGTTTCGGCTGGGCCTCATCAACGACGCGGAACGGCTGGGGCGACAGGCCCTGCAGCTCGCTGGCCGACCGGTGCCGACTACGCCGTTGGGTGCGACGACCAGCTTTCTTTATCAGGTCGCGGTACGGGTCTGGCGCAAGTACGTCGGCCGCAGCGACCCCAAAGCCCTGGCGCACGAACGGCCGGAGCGGCTGTGGGCCACCAACATCTTGAATCGCCTCACCGAGATCCACATCTACCGCGAGAATCCGCCAGGGCTACTCGACAGTGCCATGCGCGAGCTGAACACCGCAGAGCCGGTCGGCCCAAGCGGCGAGTTGGGGCGTGCCTACGCGATCCTGACGGTGGTCTTTGCGACGATCCCACTGGCTGCGCTGTGCAATGTGTGGGCGCGGCGTGCGATCGAGATCGCGGAAATCTCCAATGATCCCGCACAGTTATCGTACGTTACCAGCCGACTTGGCGTGTACTACCTCTGCGTGGCCGATTGGCGATCGGCGGAGCGCGACCTGCGGCGATCGGCCGACCTGGCCCGCGACTTCGGTGACCGCCGGCTGCGCATCGAGGCGCTAAGCGTGCTCGGCTACACCATGCTCTACCAGGGCAAGCTCGACCAGATGGAGCCGCTCTTTGCACAAGTGGGCGTACTGGCGCGGCAGGCCGATGACGCGCAGATCGAGAGCTGGCACCACGCCGGCGGAGGCGCGTGCATGCTGCGCCTGGGTCGCACAGCGGACGCCGTCCATCACCTGGATATCGCGGCGCGCTACAAGGCTGCCAGTGGCGAGCTGATTACGACCATCGGACTGTTCGCACTGGCGCTGTGGCGCAGCGGCGACAAGGTCCATGCCCGCAAGCGCGCCGAGGAAATGTACCCGCTGGTTGCCGGCAAGCGCCCTGTCGCCTACTGGACCCACCACGGCCTCAACAGCTTGAATCAGGTCTACCTGGCACTTTGGGATGAAGCAAAGCCCGGTTCGCCAGAGGCCGCCGAGTTTAAGCAGCGGGCCAAGGCGATGGCGGACGCAGCGGGCGCGTTTGCCAGGATTTTTCCGTTCGGTTCGGCCCAAGGTCAGCTGTTTGCCGGAGCATGGCTACGCCGCGCTGGTGATGCTGGTCGCGCCGAAGCTGCGCTGCGCAGGGCCATCGATTCCGTGACCGCGATGGGGCAGCCTTATGAGCTCGGCTTCGCATGGCGCGAGTTGGCGCGCTTGCCCAACTTGGACCGCGCCGAGGCGCGCGCGCGCCTGACTCGCGCGGCCGATGCGCTTGCGGGCATGGGCGCACGCTTTGACGAGGCCGAGGTCCGCGAAGAACTTGCCCGGGCCTAACGTGCGGTGCCGGCCGCGACCGGCTTGCCAGTTATTCAGTGGTGCCCTAGCGGCCGACAATGCCGACCTCGGCCAGGGCCTGCAAGTGCCCGAGTAGCAAGCCGTTGCGCGGCATGTCGGCGATCATCTTCTCGGACATGACGGCGTCGGGGACGTCGCCCGGAGACAACTCCCACTGCCAGTGGTTGCCTTCGGCGACGCGGCCGACGACCTCCTGGTCGGCAATCGGCCCGCCCAGCGACTGATTCTGCAGGCGAACTTGCATGTCGTTGTAGGGGTTCTTGCCACCGGCGATGTTGAGCAGCGCGTGGATGAGCGCATTGGACGGCGGCAGATTCGAAAACGGCTTGGTGATGACGCTGCGAAAGCTGTGGTAGGTCACGTGCTTGGGCAGCTTGCCGCCCATTTCGGTCCAAAACTTGTTGGCGTCGATGGTGGTCAGCGACCGCACGCCGGGCAGGTGGCCGATGAGGAAGTGCTTGAGGCTCGGCGCCGGGGCAATCTTGTCCTCCGCGGCGAAAAACGCCTGCAATTCTGTGACCGGCACGCCCGCCGCCAGCGCCAGGGCGTTGGAGACCAGCCACCCCGGCTGCACCGAAATCCCAGCGATGGCATTGCACAGCGGCCGCGCAAAGCTCGGAAAACTGAGACACGTCGCCTTTTTGTCGATGTGGTCGATGGCGACGGCGAAGGTGTCTGCGAACTCGGTGCCGCGCGCGGCACTGTTGAGCGTGAGCAGGCTTTTGGTCCGCGCTGCGATGTTGGGAAACGTGGCCAGCGTCCGCAACGCGTTGGCCGACCCCTGGCTGTAGCCGATCATGTGCAACGGGATGCCCCCGAATTCCTTGTCGATTTGCAGCACGGCCTCCAACGCTTTGTTGGCATTGACCGCAGGCGAGACAAATGAACCGGACTCAACGCGCCGCACCGCCAGGCACGGAAATGCAGCCTGGATTTGGGCGATCTGCTCCTTGAACTCCTGGCGCGGGCCCAGGCGCACCACGCCCGGGAACACCAACAGCGCTTCGGTGGCCTTGGCGCAGGCGGTCGCTGGCTTCTTGACTGGTGGCATCCAAGTACGGGCGAGCGGCATCGCTGTCGGGGAGTAGGTCGGATAGTTTTTGGCCAAGATTGCGTCGGCGGTCTTCCGCCACTGGCTCGGGTCGATGGCGTTCAGGCCGCGGGCTGTGCCGTGGTTCCAGATCTGAAGCGCAAGGCTGCGTTCGCGCAGCCACCAGCGCACGGCCGGGTCTTTGACCACGGACTCGCGGTTTTCGGACCCGATGCGGTTGGCGATGGCGACGCGGGCCTTGTCAAACCAGGCGACAGCGGTGGCACCCTGGGAGCGGATGCCGTTGTTCAACGCCAAGCACAGGTCGTCGTTGCGCGGCGACGGGCAGGCGGACTGCAACTCGGTCACGCCGGCAAACTTGGTCAGCGGGTCGGCACCGATGAGCTCCTGGTCGTCGCCCGCCTGGACCGGTGCGGCCGCGGGCGCAGCCTCGTCGTCGGTGGCACAACCCGGACCCAACACGAGCGCTGCGGCGCACAGCACTAGGAGTCGGCAAAGCATGGCGAACTCACATGCGCAGGTGCGCAGCGCCGATTTTCGCGGATTTGGCGGAGCCTGCCAAGCACGTACCCCCCCATTGTTCAGGTATCCGATATTGCTGGCTTTCTGGAGGCGGCTTTGATCGTTTTCAGTAGGACGGCACGACGGCAAGTCCTAGCCGATGCCTGCCCGCAATAGACCGTCCCAAGCCCGCACCGGTTCGCCCAGGTTGTAGAACAGCGCGTCCACCGTCGGCAGGTCGAGGACGGTGCCCAGAAACGGTTCGCCGACGGCGATGCGACCGGTGTAGCCATCCGGCTGACCGAGCGCTAAGGCTGCAGTCCGCGTCACGCCCCGCAGCGCCTCGGCGGGTGACAGGCGCCCCAGCAACACCGCCAACTGCAGCAGAAGCGTCATGCTGGTGGTCATAGCAGACCCGGGGTTGCAGTCCGTCGCCAAAGCGACCCGCGCCCCGGCGTCCACCAGCGTCCGCAGCGGCGCCAGCGGCTCGCGCAAGAAAACGCTGGTCAGCGGCAGGCCGACGGCAACGGTATCCGAGGCGGCCAGGGCCTCGATGCCCGCGGCAGAAGTCTGCAGCAGGTGCTCGACGCTGGTCGCGCCGGTCTGCAACGCCCACTGCAAGCCGCCAATGTCCACGAACTCGTCGACGTGGGCCTTGACGCCCAGGCCAAGCTCACGCGCCGTCGCGGCCACCGCATGCGCATGGGCGACAGAGAAGTAGCCGTCCTCGACAAACACATCCACGAACGCGGGCGGGTGAGCGTGCGCAGCCATCGCCGGCAGAATTGTGGTGCATACGGCTTGGACGTAGCCGTCGGCGTTGCCTCTGAACTCGGCCGGCACCGCGTGAGCCGGCATAGCGGTTGCCACCAGTTCGACGTCGCCGGCAAAGCGGGCTTGCAAGGCGGCGATGGCATCGAGGATCTTGAGCTCGGTCTGCAGGTCCAGGCCGTAGCCGGTTTTGACCTCGACCACGCGAGCGCCCTGGTCGCACAGCGCACGCAGCCGGACGGCCGAGGTCTCGACCAACTCAGGCAGCGTGGCTTTGCGCGTCTGTGCCACCGTGTAGGCGATTCCGCCGCCCTGACGCGAGATTTCCTGGTAGGGGACGCCGCTCAGCCGCTGGACGAACTCATGGCTGCGGTCGCCGGCGAAAACCAGGTGAGTGTGGCAGTCGACCAGGCCAGGCAGCAGCGTTCGGCCCCCAAGGTCGATGGTGGCGTCGGTGGCCGGGCGATCGGCGGCGCCGGCCTGGCCGAGCCAGACGACTTCCCAGCCGCCTTCGAAGCCGTGGCGGACGACCAATTCGGCGTCGTGCAGCACGCCCAGATCGGGCAACGTCGGCAAAGGCCCACGTTCCGAGCCGGTGCAGGTCACCAGTTGGCCGATGTTGGTCAGGGCGACGCGCCGCCTGGCGATGGGCCCTGTCATGCGCGGCGTGCGGCTCATGGCGCGACCGCCATCGGAATCGGCACGCCGTGCTCGCGCGCGCAGCTCTGCGCCAGATCGTAGCCGGCGTCGGCGTGGCGCAGCAGACCCATGGCGGGATCGCTCGTCAACACCCGCTGCAGGCGAGCTGCGGCCTCGGCGGTGCCGTCTGCGACAATGACGACGCCCGCGTGCTGCGAAAACCCCAGGCCGACGCCGCCGCCGTGATGCAGGCTGACCCAGCTGGCGCCGTTGACAGCGTTGACCAGGGCGTTGAGGAACACCCAGTCAGAGACCGCGTCGCTGCCGTCCTTCATGCCCTCAGTCTCGCGGTTCGGGCTGGCCACGCTGCCGCAATCGAGGTGGTCCCGGCCGATGACGATGGGCGCCTTGACGCGGCCACTTGCGACCAGGTCGTTCAAGATCAAGCCGGCCTTGGCGCGCTCGCCGTAGCCGAGCCAGCAGATGCGCGCGGGCAGACCCTGAAACGCGATGCGCGGCGCACCGTGAGTCAGCCACTGCTGAACGCCAGGGTTGTCGGCAAACCCATCGCGCATGGCAGCGTCAGTGACCGCGATATCCTGCGGGTCGCCCGACAGCGCAACCCAGCGAAACGGCCCGCGTCCCACGCAAAATTGCGGCCGAATGTACGCCGGCACGAAGCCCTGAAAGGCGAACGCGCGCGCCGGGTCCAGGCCGCCCAAGACGGCCTCGCCGCGCAGGTTGTTGCCGTAGTCGAAGACGTGCACACCACGACCGACCGCGTCGGCCATGCGCTCGGTGTGCTCCACGATGTCAGTGCGCACGCGCGCCACCCACGCGTCGGGATCCGCCTGCCTGGCCGTGTCGGCTTGTGCGAGCGTCAGGCCCTCGACGTGGTAGCCGTTGAGCGGATCGTGGGCGCTGGTCTGATCGGTCAGCAGGTCAGGATCGAGGCCGCGGTCGCGCAAGCGTCGCAGCAGTGCCAGAGCCGTGGCCTGCACGCCGACGGATCGCGCCAGGCCTTGTGTGGCGTACGCGCGGGCACGGTCGATGGCGTCGTCGAGGTCGGCCGCGCTTTCGTCCAGATAGCGGGTATCCAGGCGCCGGCCGATGCGAATCGGGTCCACCTCGGCACACAACGCAACGCCACCGGCGAGCACCATCGCCAGCGGCTGAGCACCGCCCATGCCACCCAAGCCCGCCGTCACGGCCCACTTGCCGCGCAACGGCTGGCGCGGATCAAAGCCCGGGTCGCGCCCGTAGTGCTGGCGCCCCGCCTCGGCAAACGTCTCGTAGGTGCCTTGGACGATGCCTTGGGTGCCGATGTAGATCC
>SXGT01430740.1_pt1 | contig 10065 bp, 14 predicted proteins | sample 3176221 | NCBI WGS metagenome assembly SXGT01 (sample SAMN11356862, study PRJNA531348) | freshwater metagenome | isolation source: freshwater sample F1-120 | place: China: Fuxian Lake, Yuxi | collected 2017-12-25
CTCGTGGAAGAGACCAGGGCTTGCAACTCCACCAGAATCGGCCGCGACCCTTCGAGGCTCGACACCACCACCGATCCCGTCGTGCGCTGGGACCGTTCCGCCAAAAACAACTCGGAGGGATTGCTCACTTCCTCCAGACCTGAGTCCTTCATTTCAAAGACGCCGATCTCGTTGGTCGAACCGAAGCGATTCTTCACCGCGCGAAGGATGCGGAAGCTATGGCCCTTGTCCCCTTCGAAATAGAGCACCGTGTCCACGATATGTTCCAGCAGCCGAGGCCCGGCGATGGCCCCTTCCTTCGTCACATGGCCGATGATGAAGACCGGCACGCTGCTGCGCTTCGCGTACCACATCAATTGGCCCGCCACCTCCTGCACCTGGCTGATGCTGCCAGGCGCGGACGTGATCTGTTCCGTAGAACACCGCGCCCGAAGGACCCAGGCCCACCGCCCAGAACACCACGAAGCACACCAGCACGCCGAACACGTGACGGTGCGCTGCCAACACCGAGTGCTCAATCACCTGACGCAGCAATTCGGTGCGCGGCAGCGTGGACGCATCGACCCGCAGCCAGATGGCGAGCTTCTCGCGCGCCACGATGTCGTTGCCTTCCTCGAGAGCCTGACGGATCTCGCTGAAGTGGTGGCTGAACTGCCTAAAGCCGAGCGTGACGTAAAGGATGCACACCACCCACACGAAGGCCAGCACCGAGCTGAACTGCCACAAGCCCCAATAAATCATGCCGGCCAGCAGCGAGGGCACGCCCACCGCCAGCAGCCAGGCAACCCAGCCATGCGACGACTGTCCCGCATCCAGGTTGCGGCGCACCGTGCGCGCCCAGCCGCGCAAGCCCCCATGCACAGGGTTGTCAAAGGCCAGGGGACGCGCCTGTTCCAGCAACAGGGCAATGAGGATGGCGAAGAAGCTCATGGCGCCATCATAGTGGCGCGCCTCTGGCGAGCCCCTGCATCAGGCCGTGAGCAGCCGATAGAAGTTGCGCAACATGCCTGCGGTGGCGCCCCAGATGAAGCGCTCGCGGTCGCCGTCCTGGTACGGCATGGAATACCACTGCCGAACCACGCCTTCGAAATCGTGCGCGTGGCGTCGGTGGTGCAGGGGATTCATGAGGTACGCCAGCGGGACCTCGAAGACGTCGTCCACCTCGTGCGGGTTGGGCACCAGTTCGAAACCGGGCCGCACCAGTGCCACCACCGGTGTGATGATGAATGCCGTACCGGTCACGTACACGGGCATGGTGCCCAGAACCTCCACATGGTCCGGCGGCAAGCCGATCTCTTCGTGCGCTTCTCGCAGCGCAGCCGCCGTCGCGTCTGCATCTTCCGGGTCGACCTTGCCGCCGGGCAGCGCGATCTGGCCCGCATGGGTGGACATGTGTGTGGCACGTTGCGTGAGGATCAGGGTGAGTTCGTCGCGCATCACGAGCGGCAACAGCACCGCGGCCTGTGCGGGCGCCCGGTTGGCGAACTTGATTTCGCGGTGCAGTTCCGGCTTCCATTCAGGCAGGTGGGCGAACAGGGCGCGCAATCCCGCCGGGGTGAGGCGCTGAGCTTGCGCCGGGTGGAGGATTTCGTCAGGGGCATCGGCCAGGATGGGCACGAGGCGCGGATCGAACGCGGGCAGAAGCTGGGTCATGGGACAGCGAGCATAGGCGGAACGCAAAAAAGCCGCTCCGGGGAGCGGCTTTTCTGAGTGAGCCTGGAGGCTTACGCGCCCAGCTTTTCGCGGATGCGGGCCGACTTGCCGCTGCGCTCACGCAGGTAGTACAGCTTGGCACGACGAACCGCACCACGGCGCTTGACCTCGATCTTGGCGATCAGCGGGCTGTACAGCGGGAACGTGCGTTCCACACCTTCGCCATTGGAGATCTTGCGGACGATGAAGCTGGAGTTGAGGCCACGGTTGCGGCGGGCAACCACCACGCCTTCGTAGGCCTGCACGCGCTTGCGCGTGCCTTCAATGACGTTGACGCTGACGATCACGGTGTCGCCAGGAGCGAACGGCGGGATCACCTTGCCGAGGCGAGCAATTTCTTCCTGCTCAAGGGTCTGGATGAGGTTCATGGTTTCCTGTTTCGTCGATCATGACCGCGCTGCACTAAAGGCCGCGAATCCGGCAGGAGCCCTGTCCAACCCTTGCAGACGGACTGCGGGGTTGCGGGCTGGCCCGGTCGCGGCGGCCGGTCAGAGGATCGAAAAGCCTTGGATTATAGCAAGCCCTGCGAACGCAGGAAAGTCTCGTCCGCCGGGGCGAGCAGGCCCTGTTCCCGGCATCGCTCCAGGAGGTCGGGCCGCTGACGCGCCGTCAGCAGGAGGCTTTGCTCGCGCCGGTGACGGGCGATGCGCTCATGGTGCCCACCGAGCAAAACCTCTGGCACCGCTTGCGGGCCTGCCGGGCCGTGCCACACCTCGGGCCGCGTGAAATGCGGGCTGTCGAGCAGCCCGTCGAGTGCCGGATTGAAACTGTCCTGCTGGTGGCTGCCCTCGTCGTTCAGCACCCCGGGTTGCAGGCGGGCCACGGCATCGATCAGGGCCATGGCGGCAATTTCACCGCCCGACAGCACGAAATCGCCCAGGCTGATCTGCTGGTCCACGCAGGTGTCGATGAAACGCTGATCGATGCCTTCGTAGCGGCCACAGACCAGCACGGCGCCCTGGCTCCCGGCCCATGTCGCCACGCCCGCGTGCTCGAGCTTGTGGCCAACGGGCGAAAACAGCACGACCGGTGCGCGCGCGGTTTCGAGCTCACCGCGTGCTTCGCGCACCGATTGCAGGCAGCGCCACAGCGGCTCGGCCATCATCACCATGCCGGGACCGCCACCGAACGGGCGATCGTCCACGCGGCGGTAGTTGCCGTCGGAAAAATCGCGGGGATTCCAGAAGTGCACATCGACCTGCCCGGACTCGAAGGCACGGCGGTTGATGCCGTGGGCCAGAAAGGGCTCGAACAGCTCGGGAAACAGTGAAACGACGTCGAAGCGCATGCGGTGAATCGGAATGCGGACGTCGGGCACTCAGTAGTCGGGTTGCCAGTCGACCGTGATGCGCCGTGCGGCCCTGTCGACCTGATCGACATAGGCGCCCACGAACGGGATCATGCGCTCGGCCACCTGCTCCACGCCGTCCACCATTTCGGGATACCCGAGCACCAGCACCGAGTTCGGGCCTGTGGGCATCAGGTCGCGCACCACGCCGAGGTGCACGCCTTCGCGATTGAACACCTCGAGGCCGATCAGATCGACCCAGTAGTACTCACCTTCGGGCGTGGCCGGAAAGGCGCTGCGCGGCAGATAGATGCGCACGCCCTTCAAGGACTCGGCGGCGTTGCGGTCGTTCGCGCCTTCCAGCTGGGCCACCAAGCCATCGGCATGGGCCTTGACCTCGATCACCTCGACAGCAACGGAGCCTGAAAAAGCGCTGAAGCCGCGCGCGAAGCGGGCTTCGGGCGGCTGCAGGAACCAACGGGAGGAAGAGAGCAGCGCCTCGGTATCGGCGCTGTGCGGCAGGATGCGAACCCAGCCTTTGATGCCCCACGCGTCCTGAATGCGACCCAGCTCGATGGCGTCATCGGGCAGGGGCGACGCCTGAAAGGCGCCGGACGCGGGGCTGGCCACCTTCAGCGGTGAAGGATCAGGCCGCGGCAGGGGCCGTGGCGGCAGCGCTTTGCTTGACCAGACGGGCCACGGTGTCGGACGGGGTGGCGCCGACGCTGGTCCAGTAGGTCAGGCGGTCGAGCGCGATGCGCAGGGGCTCTTCACCACCGCGGGCCAGCGGGTTGTAGAAGCCGATGCGCTCGATGAAGCGGCCATCGCGGCGGTTGCGCTTGTCGGCAACCACGATGTTGTAGAACGGACGGGCTTTTGCGCCGCCGCGGGAGAGTCGGATGACGACCATGATTTATCCTTCGGGTGGAGAGGTACCGAACTGGTACTTCACTGGGTTTTGCAACCCGCCTCGATCGCAGCGCTTGAGACACACGACTGACCACCCGGCCAGCGAAACGCCACGAAACCCGCGATTATAGCCCGTCCGGCGAATTGCTTCGACTTTGCCACTTCCCACCCACGCCATGCCCCTCATTCGCCCCAGCCGCGACGAAGACCTCGACGCCATCACCCGGATCTATGGCCACCACGTGCTCCACGGCACCGGCACCTTCGAAACCACACCGCCCTCGGTCGCCGACATGACCGGCCGACGTGCCGACGTTCTGGGCAAGGGCCTGCCCTGGCTGGTGGCTGAAGACGACGGACAGGTGGTGGGCTTCGCTTACGGCAACTGGTTCAAGCCGCGCCCAGCCTACCGCTTCTCCGTGGAAGACTCGATCTACATGGACCCGGCGGCCCACCGCAAGGGGCTGGGCCGTGCGCTGCTGGCCGAACTGCTGGCAGTGCTGGAACGCACCGGCACGCGCAAGGTCATGGCGGTGATCGGTGACTCGGACAACGCCGGCTCCATCGGCGTTCACCGCGCGCTGGGCTTCGAGATGGTCGGCGTGGTGCAGTCCTGCGGCTGGAAGTTCGATCGCTGGCTCGACATCGTGATGATGCAGAAGACCCTGGGCGCGGGCGACAGCACGCCTCCGACTGTCGCAGCATGAGCGCCTACCGCAAGAACAAGACGCTGGCCGTCTGGCTCGCGCTGATCTTCGGTGTGCTCGGCCTGCACCGCTTCTACCTTCGAGGTCTGGGCGACTGGGTCGGCTGGCTGCACCCCATTCCAGCGGCACTGGGCCTGTGGGGCGTGGACCGGGTTCTGCTTTACGGGCAGGACGACAAGCTCTCGTGGATCCTGATTCCGCTGCTGGGCATGACGATCGCGGCCAGCTGCCTGATGGCCATCGTCTATGCGCTCACCGACCGGGAGAAGTGGAACCGGCAGTTCAATCCGGGCCTGCCCGCGGACGCCAGCCCCGGCGGCACCAACTGGCTCACCATCGGTGCGCTCGTCGCAGCCCTGCTCATGGGCACCGTGGCCCTGATGGGAAGTCTGGCCTTCGGCTTTCAGCGCTACTTCGAATACCAAGTGGAAGAGGGTCGAAAAATCAGTCAGTAGGGATGGCCCACCCCGCGCCGCGCTTAGCGCGTCACCCCCTCGAGCGGGCAACACCCTAACCATACAAGCCGGTTCCTCGGTGTTCTCGCCGGGGACCTCACACCACGAGCATCACGAGGCTCAGCGTGAACAGTGCCAGCACCGTCGACAGGCCCATGCTGGCCGTGGTGATCTCCTGGGCCACTTCGTAGCGCTGGGCAAACAGGAAGACATTGGCGCCGATCGGCAACGCGGCCGCCACCACCATCACGGTGAGCGGCAGGCCGGTGATGCCCATGGCCCACGCGCTCGCGCCCACCAGCACCGGCAGCACCAGATTCTTCGACGCACAGATCCAGAGCGCCTGCCGCAGGTGGCCCGCCATGGACGTGCGCGCCAGCGTCACGCCCACCAGCACCAGCGCGATCGGTCCGAAGGCACTGCCCAGCAGTTGCAGGGGACGGTCCACCACCGTGGGCAGACTCCAGCCGGTTTGAGCAAACAACAGGCCGCAGAGGATGGGCAGCGGAATCGGGTGGATCAGCGCGCCTTTGATGGCCGACCAGGCGGTGGCCAACAGGTGGGGTGCGCGTTCACCGCCCGCACGCGCTTCGCGCGCCACGGCGAGTTCGAGCACGATGGAACCCACGGTGAGCAGGATCAGCGCATGCACCGAGACGAGCGTGAGCAGGGTGACCAGGCCCGCTTTGCCATAGGCCAGTTCCACCAGGGTGATGCCGATCATCACCATGTTCGAGAACGTGCCCGCCAGCGCCATGACCACACTGCCCCGGTTGAACCCGCGCCAGACGATGGAGACGGCGAGCAGCGCGAGCGCAGCCAGAAAATACGCGGCCACCGGCAGCAGATCGAGCTGCTCGAAACGCACCGCGCTCATGGTGCGAAAGAGCAGCGCTGGAATCAGCAGCAGGAACACCAGATTGGACAGGTCCTTGATGGACCCATCGCGAATCCACTGCAGGCGCCCGGCCAGCCAACCCAGGCCGATGAGCAGAAATACCGGTGTGAGGGAGGCGACGACAGGGTGTTGGGCGATATTCACCCGGCGATGGTAGCGCTTCCAGCCCGGTGCTCAGTCGACGCCCACGGCGTCCGTGATGCGGTAGTACAGGCCGTACTTGTCGTTCTGAAGCACGTGGAATCGGCCTTCCACCACCACCGCTTCCAACTTGTACTTCACCGGCTTGCTGGTGCGCACTTCCACCATGCTCTCAGGCCCGCCCGGGGTGCAAAACGAGCAGGTGAGCGGCACGGAGGCCAGCAGGAAGTGGCGCTGGTTTTCACCTGGCTCCAGCGGCATCATGAAACCCTGAAGCCGCAGCGTTTTCTGGTTCAGCGCATTCACCGCATCGGGGTACACCGGCACGATGCGTTTTTTCTCCACCTTGGTGGTGATGTCGGTGAGCGTGGACCAAGCCACCACGTCGCTGCGCTTGGGCAGGGGAGCAATGGGGCTCTGCGGGCTGTGCACCCCGGCCCCCTGCCCTTGCACATGCGGCGCGGCCTGTGGTTGCGAAGCTGCAGAGCCTGCGGGAAGCGGGGAACTCAGCGTCTGGGCCCATGCACCCCCCGAGAGGCACAGGAAAAGCAGCGAAGCGGTGGATCGAAGCAGTGTCATGGGCGGTCAGGAACTGTGGGTTCAGTGGGCGTGGCGCATGCCGCAGTATTTGCCCAGAGCCAGACCCTTGCAAGCGGCCTGGAGTTCCTGCAGGCAGACTTTTTCGCCCTTGCCCGCTTCCAGGCACTTGGCCGCGCCCTCGTGAGCGCTGGCCATGTCGCGGTGGCGCGCAATGTCTTCCTTGGTTTCCTTGTCGGAATGTTGTGCCAGCGCCGAGGTGGCCAGCAAGGCGGCGGTGGAGAGGAGCAGAAATGCTTTTTTCATGGAGTTCACCTGGTTGTGTTGAGAAGGGAAGTGACATCGAGGCGGTAGGCGCTGACGGCCGGCAGCAAGGACGAGACCACCGCCACACCGAAAGCCAGCAGCGGCACCCACCATTCGGCAGAAACCCATTGCCAGCCCGAAATGCTCAGCGAATGCCGCTCAGTCAGCATCTCGCCCAGAAACGCCGTGAGCGCATGAGCGGCCAGCAGCCCCAGCAAGCACGCCAGCAGCGCGAGCCACAGCGCTTCGCAGAGCAGCAGCGCGCCCACCCGGGCCGGCGGTGCGCCCAGCATGCGCAGCATGGCCAGATCGCCCCGCCGTTCGCGCACGGCGCTCCACAATGCAATGAACACCGAGAGCCCGGCCACAGCCAGCAGCACGGCTGTCAGACCGTGCAGCACCTGAGTTACCACGCCCACCAATGAGAGCAGGCGCGTGATCTCCATCGCGGGTGCCGCCGCCTGCATGGAAGTGGTTCCGTTGACGAAGCGGGGAAAGCTGACAGCCGCCATGGGCGTGCGGTAGCGAATCAGGGCCAGCGTGATCTCGCGCTCGTCCTGCAACGCGGCGTCGAGTTCGGCGCGCTCGGCCTCGCTCATGTCGGAGCCAGCATGCATGTCGTCGTGAACGCGCCACACCGATTCGGTGGACGTGAGGATCAGACGGTCGAGCACACAGCCGCAGGGCGCGAGCACACCGGCAACGGTGTACGGCGTGTCGCCGTGCGACGCCCCGCCGTGGCCCAGTCCGTGCGCACCTTCGAAGGCTTGCCCTGTCTGCAGGCCGGTGCGCGCCGCCACCTGGGCTCCGATCACCGCCTGCAGCGGGCGCTCCCACCAGGAGCCGCTGCGCAGCGTGGCGCCGTAGTGCGCGGGATAGTCCAGCGTGGTGCCGACGATGCGGAAGCCCTGGAGGTTGTCGCCCAGGCTGAGAGGAATCAGTTGCGCCACCTGTGGGTGCCGCGCCAACTCATCCGCTTCCGCCAACGGGATATTGCCCGGCGGCACGTCGAGGTGGAACACACCGGCCAGGATCAGCTGCAACGGGCTGCCCTTGGCACCCACCACCACGTCGATGCCGGCCAGGTCACGCTCGAAGGCACGTTCCACCTGGTCACGCGCGATCAGCACCAGCGCCATCGAGGCCAACCCCAGCGCCAGCAGCAGCAGGTTCAACGCAGTGCCCAGGGGGCGTGACCAGAGGTAACGCCAGGACAGGGTGACCACGTTCATGCACACCGCTCCAGCGCCAACCGCGTGAGCGACAAGACCTGTGCCTGCGGCAGCCCCTGCCACACCCGCGCATCGTGGGTGGCGATCACCAATGTGGCGCCGAGCCGGGTGGCACTGTCCTTCAACAGACCCATGGCCACCGCACTCGCTTCGTCGTCCAGACTGGCGGTGGGTTCGTCGGCCAGGATCACGCGGGGCCGCAACAGCACAGCGCGGGCCAGCGCCACCCGCTGCGCCTGACCGCCCGAGAGTTGCGAGGGCCGCCGCGAAGCGAAAGCGCTCACTTGCAAGGTGTCCAGCGTTTGCGCGATGGCCGTACGATCCAGCGTCTGGCCGGCAGCGAAGTACACCAGGGCAAGGTTCTCGGTCACTGTGAGCGCCTCGCTCAGATGCAGCTTCTGCGGCAGAAAGCCCACGTGTCCCGCCCGCCAGACATCGCGCGCACCGGGAGCCAGCGCGGCAAGCGGCTGTCCCGCCACGACGATCTCTCCTGCGGATGGCACGAGCAGGCCCGCCGCGAGCGCCAGCCAACTCGATTTGCCACTGCCCGAGGGGCCCCGCAACAGCAGGGTGCCGCCCTGAGGCACGCTGACGTCCGGCATGCGCAGGGGATTTTGGCCAGGGTAGGTGCAGGCGAGCGATCGCGTCTCGATCATGGGCTTGGCTGTCCATCCCGAACGGGCAACACACAAGCAGCGCAGGTGCCATGAATGGACAGGTCCAGGCGCTCGCCCTGATGGCCCATGCGCGCGAGCTCGCGGAACAGTCCCTGCGTCACCTCGCGGATGGACGCACCGGCATTCTTCAGCGGGAATTGCCGGTGACAGGCATCGCACTCGAATCGAGGTGCTGCACCGCCGCCATCCTTCTGCGCCGCTTCGACCGGCGCCAGGCTGAAGCGCCAGTTGCGTTGATCGTCGGCCTCCCGGTGCAGCACACCGCAGGCGACCAGGCGGTCCAGCAACCGGTACAGCGTGACGCGATTGATGTCCAACCCGCGCGTGGTGAGGGCCGTCATCGCCTGTGCATGGGTAAGTCCGCCCACCGGCCGGGAGAGGAAAAGCCCCAGCACCGCGCGCGTGGCCAGGGTGCGCCTCATGCCGGCCGCTTCAAGACGGGTCTGGATCTCGGCGGGCACGGTCAACAAGTCTTTGGGCGCGCGAGGCGGCATGAAAAAACTCCTCGTTAACACAACTATGTTGCGTTAATATGCAGGCTATCGCAATTCAGTTGCAACATCTTAGCCGCAAACCCCGTGACATTCCAACCCCCGCTGCTGGCCGCAGGCACGGCCATGGCCGTGCACGACCTGACCCTCGGCTACGGACACCACCCCGCCGTGCACCACCTTTCGATGGCGATCGACGCGGGCTCCCTGGTGGCGGTGGCAGGGCCCAACGGCGCAGGAAAATCAACCCTGCTCAAGGCCATGGCGGGGCGTCTGAGGCCCCAGGGCGGCTGGCTGCGGGGTCCCGGCCCACGTGACGTGGCCTGGCTACCGCAGCAGGCCGGCATCGACCGCAGCTTCCCGATCTCGGTGCAGGACATGGTGGCCCTGGGTCTCTGGCAGCAAATCGGCGCGCTCGGTCGCCTCTCGTCCGCACACCGCGAGGCCCTCCATGACGCACTCGCCGCGGTGGGCCTGCTGGGCTTCGAAAAACGCGGCATCGACACGCTCTCAGGTGGGCAGTTGCAGCGCGCCCTGTTCGCTCGCCTAATTCTTCAGGATGCACCCATCGTGCTGCTGGACGAGCCCTTTGCCGCGATCGACCAGCGCACCACGGTCGATCTGCTGGCCCTGCTGCACCGATGGCACCGGCTGGGCAAGACCGTGGTGGCCGTGCTGCACGATCTGACCCTGGTGCGCGCGCATTTTCCA
>SXGT01864071.1_pt1 | contig 10065 bp, 6 predicted proteins | sample 3176221 | NCBI WGS metagenome assembly SXGT01 (sample SAMN11356862, study PRJNA531348) | freshwater metagenome | isolation source: freshwater sample F1-120 | place: China: Fuxian Lake, Yuxi | collected 2017-12-25
GAGCTCGACCCGGCGCGCCGCATGAATCCCGGCCGGCATGGAGCGTGACGTGAGCGCCCACGAGCAGAAGCTCCTCGACCTGAAGGCGCTCGATTGCGTCCATTGCGGGCTCTGCCTGCAGAGCTGCCCCACCTACAAGCTGTCCGGCAACGAGGCGAGCTCGCCCCGCGGGCGCATCTACCTGATGCGCGCCTTCGCCGAGAAGCGGATGGAGATCACGCCGGAGTCGATCGTCGAGGTCGACGCCTGCCTGGTCTGCCGCGCCTGCGAGACGGTCTGCCCGTCCGGCGTGCAGTACGGCGAGATGATGGAGCTGACGCGCGACCTGGTGGAGAAGTCGGGCGCGCGCGGCGGTTTCGCCCGGCGGGTGAAGCGCTGGTTCTTCCGCGGCGTGCTCCCCCATCCGTCGCGCGTGCGCTGGCTGGCGCTCCTGCTGCGCTTCTTCCGCGAGAGCGGGCTGCGCTGGCTGGCGCGCAAGCTCGGCCTGATCGAGCTGTTCGGCCCGAAGATGGCGCTGCGCGATGCGCTGATGCCGGCGATCCCGCCGCTTTCGGAGCGCGTCGAGCCGCCGGTGGTGACCCCGGCGCGCGGCGAGCGGCGCGGCGCCGCCGGCTTCCTGGTCGGCTGCGTCGCCCACGAACTGCTGCCCGGAGCGAACCGCGCCGCCATCGCCGTGCTGGCCGAGAACGGCTTCGAGGTGCGCTGCCCGTCGTCACGACCGTGCTGCGGCGCGCTGCCGGCCCACTTCGGCGACCTCGAGGCCGCGCGCGCGCTGGCGAAGCAGACCATCGCCGCGTTCGAGCAGGACGGCGAGCCGGTCGTGGTCAGCTCGGCCGGCTGCGGCTCGGCGATGAAGGAGTACGGCCGCCTGCTCGAACATGAGCCGGCCTGGGCCGAGCGCGCCAAGCGGTTCGCCGCCCGCGTCGTCGACTGGAACGAGTTCCTCGCCGCGAAGGGGCTGACCGCACCGCCGGGCCGCCTGGAGATGCGCGTCGCCTACAGCGAGCCGTGCCACCTCGCCCACGCGCAGCGGATCTCCGCCGCGCCGAAGCAGCTGCTCGCCGCGATCCCGGGCGTCACGCTGGTCCCGTTCGCCGGCCAGGACAGCTGCTGCGGCGCCGCCGGCCTCTACAGCGTGACCGAGCCCGAGAAGTCGCTCGCGCTGCTGCAGAAGAAGATGGAACAGGTCGGTGCTGCGAAGCCCGACGTCATCGTGACCGCGAACCCCGGCTGCCACCTGCAGCTGAAGAGCGGCGCGGCGGAAGCGATGCCGGGGACCGAGGTGCTGCACGTGGCGGAGTTGCTGGAGAGGAGTTACCGGGAGCGGGTGTAGTCCGTCCAGTGGGTCAGCCCCGAGTACTTGAGCCCGAGGATCGCCACGTGGCTTTGGGTCACAGAGGCAATCGATCCAGATCCCACTTGCCCAGCTACTTCACGGTCACCGTCACGCGCAGCGAGTCCATCAGCGGACCACGACCGGCTCGATTCTGGCTGTATCCGATCACGGTGAAGTCGAGTCCGGACGCTGACGGTGGCATCTGCGCCGAGAGCTGCATCTCGCCATGGGAGTCGAATGGCGCAAGCAGCAGCGTCTCGAACGTCGGCGTTCCGGAAACGTCGACCAGCGCAAGGAGCCCGAGGAGGCCGGGTGGACCACCACGCAGGTCGGCGGTCACGATGTCGCCGACAGCGGCATCCGTCGGCCTCACCTGCAGGAAAAGGTCGTTGCCTGCGAATACATACGCACGACCATCCGAGGCATTCCAATCGGCAGCGCCTGCGATGATGTCATCAATTCCGTCGCCGTCGAAATCGCCACACGCGTCGCTCTGGACCAGTCCTTCGGTGAAGCCGCTTGGCAGCGACTCACCCCAGATCTCATGAACGAGCCGACCGGTACGACCGTCATGAATTTGGATTTTCGATTCGTTGTTCGGGTACGTGGCGACATAGATCGTGCCGACGATGACGTCATCGAACCCGTCTCCATTGAAATCAGTGGGACCTCGCGCCGGCAAGTAACCAAATTGCTGCTGGGTGTAGACGCCGTCGATCGTATAGAGCAGCTTCCCGGTCGGCGCCGAATAGACATAGATTCGACCGACCAGCCCATGCACTGGAGAATTCACCGCGAAGTCGGGAGCGCCATCGCCGTTGACGTCGCCGAGCGGACAGAGGTTGTCCCCGAACTTGTCGCCTGGATCCTCGCCCACGAGCGTGTAGAGCTTCGCACCCGTCGCGCCGGAGTAGACCCCGACCTTGCCCTCGGTATTCGGCCCGGCATTGAAGCCGTTCGATCCGATCGCGAAGTCGGCGTGCCCGTCGCCATTGATGTCGCCGAGGCCATTGACCTTGCCCATGAACTCGTTCGCCTTCGTGCCGGTCACCTTGTACAGGACCGCCCCCGTCCGGCCGGAGTGGATGTAGACCCCACCCACCTGAGGCAAGTTCCGACCGCCGTCGATCCAGGGTGCCCCGACGCCCAAGTCGTCGACGCCATCCGCATCGACGTCCCCGACAAATCTCGTCATGGCGCCGAAGGCGTCGCCGTCGCGCTCGCCCGTCAGCTGAAATAGCAGCGCGCCCGTCGCGCCGGAGTAGACATCGACCACACCTTCGGATGGCCCGGTCATCACATTCGGCAGATACGGCGAGGAGATGGCATAGTCAGCGATCTGGTCTCCGTCGAGATCGGAGCCAGCCGCGATGCTCATTCCATAGAAGCCAGCTTCCTCCGGTCCTAGATGTTTGCGCAGGATCGCTCCGTCGGCCCCCGACACGACACGACCGGTACCGAAGCAACAATGGTCATAGGGCGCGACGTCGTTATCTTCGTCAATGGCCGAGATGAAGAAGTCGATGATTCCGTCAGCATTGATGTCGCCGAGCCGCGCGACGTGGGCGCCGAACAGGTCATCCTCCGCGGCGCTCCCACTACGTTGATTCGTCCACGCCGAGAGCATCTCTTGCGCTTGAGTCTCACCTGCGCCGAAGGTCCCGGCCAGTGTCACGACGCATGCCAGGCCGAGCCCACGCTCTGCGCTACCGAGTTTGCTCACGTGCGTGCTCCTTGAGCGGCGCCGGCGGCTTCGCCGGCGCCGCGAACAGTTAGCCAGGAATCCAGAGCTACGGCGTCGCATTGACTGGAGGGAAGGTGAACCACCCGACCATGGCATCACCCGTCCCCATCCCGCCATTGAACGATGGGTCAAACGTCGCCGTCGTCGTCGGGAACCCCGCCGACGCCGTCCAGCCGCCGAAGTAGGCCTCGACCGTGCTGTCGATGACCACGCTCCTCGCCTCGTCCTGCTGCAACCCACCCAGGAACGTCGAGTAGTCAAGCTGTGCAGGGGCGGCGTTGTCGTTGTTCCATCTGAATCGGGAGAGGAAGGCGTCCCTTGCACCGCCAAGCGAGTTATCGAACACCGACGCACCGCCAGGGGCAGCTGTCGGAAACAACCCTGACTCGGTCATCCCGACGACCACCATGCACCTGTCGTTGACTCGAGCAACGGAGTAGGCGATCTCATCGTTCGCACGGCCGAGGAATGACGAGTACCTCAGCTGTTGCAGCTGATTCGTGTGATTCGGATTGAGCTTGAAGGCAAACGCGTCCTTGAGAGAATTGTGCTGCATGTCATACGAGAAGTTCACGTTTTCGTTCGACCCGGTCGGAAACCCGGGCGACTCCGTGTAGCCGCAGAAGTAGATGAGTCCGGTAAACACATCGACGCCAAATGCCTCCTCATCATGATCATTGCCCACGAAGGTGCAGTAGCTGACCTGTGCAGCTCCGACAAAGTCGGGGCGATGCCGCATCACGAAGCAGTCCTTGTTGAGGAGCGGTGCGCCCGTACCGTGCAGGTTGTCGAAGATCGCAGTGAGACTCGCCGTATGGAATCCCGTCGACTCGGTCGTGCCTACGAGGTACACGAACGGCCCCTCGAGCGCGACGGCGAATGCCTCGTCGTACTCCGGAGCTGAGAAGATGCTGCCGGGCCAGTCGCCGATGTGGCTGCTGTAGATGAGGCTCGCCGTTCCGGTCAGCGCGGGGTTGAAGCGTGCGATGAAGCCGTCGCCGTTCCCGTCGTAGTCGGGGTCGTAGGCATTGACCAGCGGGACTTGGCCTTCGGCGTAGCCGACGAACGTCAGCTCGGTCGTCGCGCTCGCCTTGACCGAGTTCGCGCGGCTGATGGCGTTGCTCGGTCCGTAGTACGAAGCGTAGTCGAGCGCAGAGCCGGTGCTGTTCAGGAGCAGGACGAAAACGTTCTCGCCGCCGGGGTTCAGGATCGAGACCGAGTAGGCGGTCGCCGTCGTCGGGAAGTTCGACGAACTCGACTTGCCGCAGACGGCGACCCTGCCAGTCGACGTCAGATCGAGGCTCAGGGCGGTGTCGCTTCCCGAGCCACCGATCAGCGTCGACCACACGAGCTGAGCGGTGCCTGTCTTCGACGGGTCGAAGCGCGTGACGAAGGCGTCGTCGCTTCCCGCGTAGTTCGTCTGGAACACGCCGGAGGTCGTCGGGAACGGCAGGATCGTGCTCTCGCGGGACGATCCCGTCACCGTCACTTCACCGTCGAGCAAGTCGACGCCGTAGACCGCGTCGTCCTCCGAACTGCCGAGGAAGGTGGACCAGGTGAGCCCGACGCTCGGGTCGACGATCAGTCGCCCGCCGGGGTCCGGCCCTTCGATCGAGAAGCCCCAGCTCGACCGCCCGATCCTGCGGAACCGGCAGTCCGCAGGCCTCGTCTCGCCGCGGTCCGTCTCATACCAGGCCTTGGGCGGCGACTGATGAACGCTGCCGTCGGGCGTCGAGAGCACCAATGACCCATCCGGCATGACCTCGACGGAGTCAATGCCGTCACAGCTGATCTCGACTGCCGATAGATCGGCACCTGCGTCGACGTGGAGATCGTACGCCACCGACCCGTCTCGATCAGACACGACGAGCGCCACGCCCGGCGCGACCGCTTCGTATCGAATGGCCTCGTATAGCGGCACGTCGGTTCGCCAATCGGATGCGTCGTTGCCGACGAGATAGTGGTGGACGCCGTGCAACCTGCGCTCTCCGGATGGCGCGTGGCCGTCCCGACCCACGTAGAAATCGAAGGCGACGGCGCGAACGGCATCGGCACCATCAGCACGCCGCGTCAGCGCCGCGAGCGTCATCCCACGATCGGTGAACGCCACGGTCAGACCGTGACCGCGGGCGCCGAACCGGATCTCTTCGGGCCACTGTCCGTCGTTTCGCGCAAAGCACAACGGCATCGCGCCAAGGCTTCTGGCTACCTCCTCGTTCGTCAGCAGCGCCTCGACTTCTTCGCGCAGCACGCCGTTCGCCGTCGCAACCGGTTGCTCTGAGCCGGGAGCCGACTCGGCATCCACCAGGTCATTCGAACGCTGAACCTCGCCCCCCCCCGCTCTTCGATCGCGCACCTTCCGACATGGTCAGAGTCGCGCTGAACGCGACGACTCCGACGATGACGAAGGCTGAGCGACCGTATCGCCCCCTTCGAGAGACTTCGCCCCTCGCTTCAGTCCTGGACAGCATTGGACGACCCCTGTTTCGTGAACTCATCACGACTTCACTCCGGGCGGAGCGATCGCCGCGACCTTGTCGTTCGTTCGGATCGAATCCACCAACCCGACCGACGAAGCGTGCGGCATGGGGCCGAGCGCGTCGAGCCTGTCGACACGCGCCTCCGAATGACTGTGGCAGACTGCATTTCCATCGTCGTCGTCCGGGCAGAGGACTCGCACGAGGCACAGCGCAGCCATTTGTCACTCACGGCATGCGCTGTACGGGTAGATGTAGCGCCGCACCTGCGGCTGTCAATACGTGGTCGACGCAGCAAGGGAATTGTCCAGGCGCGTCGACGTGCGGCTCCCAGAGCCGTCGGGGTCCTTGGTCGCGACGCGGATCGGCGTGACGCCCGGTGACGTTGACATGGTCGATCGCATGGGCACTGAACTGTGTGAGTGCCCCAGATTCTGGCGGCGTTTACGGCGGCGCAGCGAAGAGGAAGCGCAGCACGTCCTCGAATCGCGCGGCCCACGCCGACTCGTCGTGGATCGCGCCTTCGAACGTACGCGCCGCGAAGCCGACGCCCGCCGCGAGTCCGTTGGAGGCGAGCACCTCGGCGAACGCCGCGAGGTCCGCGAGCCATTCGTCCGTGCGGCGCGCCTGCTCGGGCGTCGCGTCGCCCCACTCGCGGGTGCCCATGTCGAGCCAGATTCGCGCCAGCGGCTCGGGGGGCTGCTCGGTGAAGCACCGATGGATCCAGCGCTCGTCCCAACCGAGCGCCGGTGACAGCGCGGCCGCCGCGGCGAACGTCTCCGGATGCTCGTGCACCAGCCAGAGCGAGACGAGCCCGCCGAGCGACGAGCCGCCGACCGCCGTCGCCGCGCGCTCCGGCCGCGTGCGGTAGGTGGCGTCGACGAACGGCTTCACCTCGTCGAGCAGCAGGCGCGCGTGCGCGGCGGCCCGGCCGCTGCCGGGGTGGCGCGCGACGGCGGTCGGCGAGTACTCACCGATCCGCTCGGCGCTGTTCTCGATGGCGACGACGATGCGCGGCGGGATGACTCCGGCGGCGACCAGCCGGTCGCACGTCTCGTCGACCTGCCACTCGCGGCCGGCGAACGCGGTGGCCGCGTCGAAGCAGTTCTGGCCGTCGTGGAGGTAGAGGACCGGAAAGCGTGCCGTCGTGTCGCGCGCATACTCGAGCGGCAGCCAGACGTGGATCGGTCGCGCGGGCAGGCCGCTCTTTGGGCCGAAGCCGGCGTGATGGCGGAGGCGCGCGGGGTCGAGGACGGTCGATGCGGGCGGCGTCGGCAGGGTTGCGGGCGTGGTCGCGGAGGCGACGGCGAATCTCGCGACGACGAGCTCGAGTGTCGCCTCGTCGTGCGCGAGGTGGCGCCGATTCGCGATGTCGGCGCCGTTCGCAGCCATCTCGACCTCGATCCAGCTCCCGAGCGTGAACTTGAATTCGAGCGGCGCGTCGCGCTCGACCGCCACGTCGACGCGCCACTTCCCATCCTCGCCGCGCGCGAGCTTCACCGCATCGGGCCGCCAGGCGCCAAGCGCCGCGACGTTCCCGGCGAGGTGGAGCGATCGATCGGGCGGCAGGACGGTCGGCGTCGCGACGACGAAGTGGAGCGGGACGAGAGCGGATTCGGGCTTCGCAGGCGAAGGCGCGAGCGGTGCGGAGCGCGGCGAACAAGCCAGGACAGCGATGAGCACCGGCAGGAGCCAAACGCTCGAGCGTTCACGCGGGGTCGAACCACGCTGATTCGCGCTCCGGCGGCCGTCGCCCTCCGAACCGGTCGGTTCCATCGCGTCGCTCCTGGCGCGGCAGTGGGTGCTGGGCGCGTGGGTGGTCATCGTGCCGCTCCAGGTCGCCGACGCCAAGGTCGCGGTGAGTGCGGGCAACCCGCCAGCTACGATCGCCGCCACGATGCCGATCCCCGCCTCCGCATTCGTGGCCGCATGGCTGGTCGCGAGTTGGACCGCTGACGAGCCGACGTGGGCGCGCGACATCGCGCCGATCCTGTTCGAGCACTGCGCGAGCTGTCATCGACCGGGCGAGGTCGCGCCGTTTTCGCTGCTGACAGCGGCCGATGCCACGGCTCGCGCCCAGCAGATCGCGCGGGTCACGAGCTCGCGCGTCATGCCGCCGTGGCTCGCGGAGCCGAGCGATCCGCCGTTCCTCGGCGCGCGGCGCCTCACCGACGCAGAGATCGAGCTGCTGTCGCGCTGGGCGGAGGCGGGGGCGCCGGCCGGGGATCTCGCCGCCGCGCCGGCTGCTCCAAGCTTCACGCCCGGATGGCAGCTCGGGGAGCCCGACCTGGTCGTCACCATGCCGGCGGAGTACGTCCTGCCGGCCGAAGGAGGCGACCGCTACCGCAACTTCGTGATCCCGCTCCCCATCGGCGCCATGAAGTACGTCGGCGCCGTCGAACTGCGGCCCGGCAACCCGCGCGTCGTGCACCACGCCGCCGTCAAGATCGACCGGAGCGACTCGTCGCGGCGGCTCGACCTGCTCGATCCGGAGCCTGGATTCGCGGAGATGGAGCAGGGGGAAGCGACGTTCCCGGACGGCCATTTCGTCGGCTGGACGCCCGGCCGCACGCCGCAGCGCCTGCCGGACGGGATGGCGTGGCGGCTCTACCCCGAGAGCGACCTCGTGCTGCAGCTGCACCTGCTGCCGAGCGGCAAGCCCGAGCCGGTGAAGGTGAGCGTCGGCTTCTTCTTCACCGAGGTGCGTCCGGCGTGGCTGCCCTTCATCCTCCGCCTCGGCTCGAAGTCGATCGACCTCCCGGCCGGCGCGACCGACTACGAGATCCGCGACCGTTTCACCGTTCCGGTCGACCTCGAGCTCCACGCGCTGGCGCCCCACGCCCACTTCCTCGGACGAAGCGTGCGCGGATCCGCGACGCTTCCCGACGGAACCACGCGGACGCTGCTCGACATCCCGCGCTGGAACTTCTCGTGGCAGGACGAGTTCCGCTTCGCCGAGCCGACCCACCTCCCGGCCGGCACGACGCTCGAGATGCGCTGGAGCTACGACAACTCGGCCGAGAACCCGCGCAACCCGAGCCGCCCGCCGCAGCGCGTCGTCTACGGTCCGAGCTCGCTCGAGGAGATGTGCGATCTCTGGCTCCAGGTCACGCCCACGGGTCGCGCCGATTTCGAGGCGTTGCGCAAGGCATTCGTGGAGAAGGACATCGCGATGGTTCGCGCCGGGCTGGAGATGCGCATCGCGACGAATCCGCGCGACGTCGACGCGCATGTCGACCTCGGGCTCGTGCGGCTGCAGCAGGCGGACGCGACTGGCGCGCTCGCCGACTTCAGCCGGGCGGTCGAGCTGGAGCCCGCGCACGTCCGCGGGCTCTTCAAGCTCGGCTGCCTGCTGGCGCGCGAGAAGCAGGCCGCCGCCGCGCGCGCGCGCTTCGAGCGGGTGATCGCGCTCGAACCCGGCCACGTCGGCGCGCTGATCCAGCTGTCGATCCTCGACGAAGCTGCCGGCGAGCTGCGGGCGGCGCGTGCCCGGCTCGAGGCGGCAGTCGCCGCGCGGCCGCAGATGTTCGAGGCGCGCGCCAACTTCGGCCGCATGCTCCGCATCCTCGGCGAGGACGCCGGCGCCAGGGTGCAGTACGAGGCCGCTCTCGTCCTCGACGGAGACGCGACCGACGTGCGACGCGCGCTGGCGTGGCTCTGCGCGACGTCGCCGGTCGACGCGGCGCGCGACGGGAAACAGGCCCTCGAGCTCGCGCATGCCTTGGTCGACGCCGACAGCTCGAACCCGCTCGAGCTCGACGTCCTCGCCGCGGCGCAGGCCGAGTGCGGACGGTTCAAGCTGGCGACGAAGACGGCGACGCGCGCCGCCGACTTCGCGCGCAAGCGGGGTGCGGCGGCCTTCGCCGACGAGATCGAGAATCGGCGCGAGCTCTACTCGCAGTCGCAGCGCTTCCGCGCGGCCGCTGCACGACCCGCCGGCGGAGGAGGGTGAACGAGCGCGCACGCGCCGCCCCCGCCGACGACGCGACCGATACACTCCCCGCGCACCTTCGCGGAGCCCCTCCCTGATGCACGATCCGCAGCACGGCGATCCGGCGGCCTGCACGCACCTCTTCACGACCGACCCGGCGGCGATGGCGTTGCCCCCGCTCGACTCGCCCTTCTCGGCGTCGCTGCTCGCGCTGCTCCCCGCGGACCATCCGTTGCGCGACCACGCCGTCCGCTACCAGCGCGACGGCTACACGACGCTCGACCTCTCCGGGCCCGAGTTCGACGAGCGTGCCGCGCGGATCCGTCGCGACCTCGCGCCGCGCTATCCGACCGGCGGCAATCGGCGCCTGCAGGAGGCGTGGATGGACCACGCCGACGTGCGCGCCCTGGCGATCCATCCGCGCATCCTCGAACTCTGGCAGCGGCATGCTGAAAAGGGACCTTTCGGCGGACTGAAAAGGGACCACCCCCGCACACTCGCCGTGTCCCGATGCCGCCCGGAGGATGGAGCAGGTCCAAAGGGACCGCTCCTGGCCTCTCGGACGGGAGGGCGAGGA
>SXGT01138458.1_pt1 | contig 10064 bp, 21 predicted proteins | sample 3176221 | NCBI WGS metagenome assembly SXGT01 (sample SAMN11356862, study PRJNA531348) | freshwater metagenome | isolation source: freshwater sample F1-120 | place: China: Fuxian Lake, Yuxi | collected 2017-12-25
CGGCGCCGGCGTCGTCGCTAAAATCATCGAGTAATACTTGCATCTATCACGAAAGGGCGGCATAATCTCGCGCTTTCGTTTAAACGGGCCAGTTGCCCGAAATTGTTCTTTAAGGGAATGACAATGCAAAGCCAAAAAATCCGCATTCGTCTCAAGGCGTTTGATTATCGCTTAATCGACCAGTCGGCACTTGAGATTGTGGATACTGCAAAGCGTACAGGTGCCGTTGTTCGCGGACCTGTTCCGTTACCTACTCGTATTGAGCGCTATGACATTTTGCGCTCGCCTCACGTTAATAAGACATCCCGTGACCAATTTGAAATCAGAACGCATTTGCGCCTGATGGACATCATTGATCCAACTGACAAAACGGTCGATGCCTTGATGAAGTTGGATCTCCCAGCTGGTGTCGATGTTGAGATCAAACTGCAATAATTTTGCTGATCCATTCCTGTTTCGTTTGTAGTTAGTGCAAGTCCAGCCAATCGCAGCTGGTTCTAGGAGAATAAAATGAGTTTAGGCCTTGTAGGGCGCAAGGTCGGCATGACGCGCATTTTTACGGATGACGGTTCGACCGTCCCTGTAACGGTGTTAGATGTGTCGAATAATCGCGTCTCACAGATAAAGTCGCCGGATTTGGATGGCTATTCGGCCATTCAGGTTACATTCGGAAAGCGTCGTTCTACTCGTGTCAATAAAGCCGCTGCGGGTCATTTTGCTAAGGCGGGTGTTGAGGCGGGTGATACGATTCTGGAGTTTCGCATCCCTAGCGATTCTTTAGCGAACTTCAAGCTTGGTGAAGTTCTGCCTGCTTCTATGTTTACTATCGGACAAAAGGTTGATGTAAGCGGGACCTCGATTGGTAAGGGTTTTGCTGGTGCAATCAAGCGCCACAATTTCTCTTCAAACCGTGCATCGCACGGTAACTCTGTTTCTCACAATGCTCCAGGTTCCATTGGCATGGCGCAGGATCCTGGCCGTGTTTTTCCAGGAAAGCGAATGGCGGGCCATCTTGGTGATGATAAGTGCACCACGCTTAATCTTGAAGTCGTGCGCATTGACGAAGCACGTCAATTACTTCTAGTCAAGGGCGCGGTTCCAGGTGCTCGAGGTGGTGGTGTCGTCATACGGCCGGCTGTGAAGTCGTCCAGTAACGCGAATTGAGGCGCCCATGGAACTGAAAATTATTAATGAACAGGGGCAGTCTGGCTCAACAGTCAATGTGTCTGATGCATTGTTTGGTCGTGAGTACAACGAGTCTCTGGTGCATCAGGTGGTAGTTGCCTATCAGGCGAATGCTCGCGCCGGTAATCGTGCGCAAATGACGCGTTCCGAGGTCAGGCATAGTACTAAGAAGCCTTGGCGTCAAAAGGGTACCGGTCGTGCGCGTATTGGCACAACCGCAAGCCCGTTGTGGCGCGGTGGTGGTCGAGCGTTTCCGAATAGTCCGGATGAGAATTTCTCCCACAAGGTCAATCGGAAGATGTATCGCGCAGGTATCGCAGCGATTCTGTCGCAATTGGCCAGAGAAGATCGATTGGTCGTGGTGGAAAGTTTTGCGGTTGATGCCCCGAAAACTAAGATGGTTGCACAGAAACTGAAGAACCTTGGCATCGATTCAGCGCTATTGGTTACAGATAGTCTTGATGACAATCTCATGCTGGCCGCACGCAATTTACCGAATTTATTGGTGTTGGAGCCCAAGCATGTTGATCCTCTCTCGCTGATTCGCTTCCCGCGCGTGATTGTTACGAAGGCAGCGCTGGAGAAATTTGAGGAGTTGCTGGGATGAACGCCGAACAAAATAAACAAGAGCGGCTGATGCAAGTTTTGCTTGCGCCGCAAATCTCTGAAAAAGCCACGATGCTGGCCGAAAAGAGTAATCAGATCGTATTTATTGTGACGCCTGACGCGACGAAGCCGGAAATCAAGGCGGCGGTCGAGTTGCTGTTCAAGGTAAAGGTGAATTCTGTCCAAGTGGCCAATGCCAAGGGTAAGCAGAAGCGCTTTGGCAAGATGCAAGGCCGTAGAAGTGATGTCCGCAAAGCCTTCGTCTGCCTCGCGCAAGGTCAGGAAATCAATTTCGCGGAAGGGGTGGCATAAATGGCGCTTGTTAAAGTTAAGCCAACTTCAGCTGGTAGGCGTGCGCTTGTCAAGGTGGTACACCCGAATCTGCATAAAGGTAGCCCCCATGCGGCGCTGGTTGAAAAGCAGTCGAATACTGCAGGGCGCAATAATCATGGCCACATCACCACGCGCCATAAAGGTGGTGGGCATAAGCAGCACTATCGCCTGATTGATTTCAAGCGCAACAAGGACGGTATTGTCGCCAAAGTTGAGCGTTTGGAGTACGACCCCAATCGTTCTGCAAACATTGCCCTGCTTTGTTATGCGGATGGCGAGCGTCGTTACATCATAGCCCCAAAGGGAATGGTTGTCGGGCAGGAAGTAATGAGCGGACCGGAAGCGCCAATCAAGTCCGGTAATACATTGCCTATTCGCAATATTCCGGTAGGTAGCACGATCCATTGTATTGAGATCATGCCCGGCAAAGGAGCGCAGTTTGCGCGTGCAGCAGGAACTTCAGTCCAGTTGCTTGCACGTGAAGGAACCTATGCCCAAGTGCGCATGCGCTCAGGTGAAATTCGTCGCATTCATGTTGACTGTCGAGCCACAATTGGTGAAGTTGGTAACGAAGAAAACAACCTGCGCAAGATCGGAAAGGCTGGCGCAAACCGTTGGCGTGGCATTCGACCAACTGTTCGTGGTACGGCCATGAACCCTGTTGATCATCCTCATGGTGGTGGTGAGGGCCGTACTGGCGAGGGACGCGTTCCCGTCAGTCCTTGGGGTCAGCCAGCCAAAGGCTACCGTACCCGCAGCAACAAGCGCACGGACAATATGATTGTTCAGCGTCGCCACAAGCGATAAGAGGTAAAACATGGCACGTTCAATTAAAAAAGGCCCATTTGTCGATGGTCATCTGCTGAACAAAGTAGATGCTGCTAAAGCCACCAATGATAAGCGCCCTATCAAAACCTGGTCACGTCGTTCTACCGTACTCCCAGACTTCATCGGACTGACCATCGCAGTGCATAATGGCAAGCAGCATATTCCTGTCTATGTTTCTGAGAACATGGTGGGCCATAAGCTTGGCGAATTTGCTCTGACGCGTACCTTTAAGGGGCACGCGGCGGGCAAGAAAGCAAAGAAGTAAGGAAATGACCATGGAAACAAATTCAATCCTGCGTGGTGTGAGACTGTCCGCTCAAAAGGGGCGCTTGGTAGCCGACCTTGTGCGCGGAAAGACCGTTGAGCAAGCGCTTAACATCCTGGCTTTCTCGCCTAAAAAGGGCGCCGTGATCGTCAAGAAGGTCTTGGAGTCTGCTATTGCCAACGCAGAACATAACAATGGCGCGGATATTGATGCCTTGAAGGTCACGAACATACATGTTGAGCAGGGCGCGGTATTGAAGCGCTTTACTGCACGTGCCAAAGGGAGAGGTAACCGCATTAGCAAACAAACCTGCCACATTTATGTGACAGTCGGCGAATAAGGGGCTCACATGGGACAAAAGATTCATCCGACCGGCTTCCGACTGTCTGTCACACGTGACTGGTCATCGCGCTGGTTCGCTAATTCGAAGGCATATTCTGGGATGTTGCTGGAAGACATCGCCGTTCGCGACTACCTGAAGAAGAAATTAGCGCACGCATCCGTTGGGCGTGTAGTTATTGAGCGCCCAGCAAAAAATGCACGTGTGACGGTTTTCAGTGCGCGCCCAGGTGTAGTCATCGGGAAAAAAGGTGAAGACATTGAACAGTTGAAGGCCGACCTGCAGCGTCGTATGGGTGTGCCAGTTCATGTCAACATTGAAGAAATTCGCAAGCCGGAGACCGATGCACAGCTTATCTCAGACTCAATAGCTCAGCAACTTGAAAAACGGATCATGTTCCGCCGTGCCATGAAGCGTGCAATGCAGAATGCGATGCGTCTCGGGGCGCAGGGCATAAAGATCATGAGTGCGGGACGGTTGAATGGTGCAGAGATTGCTCGTACAGAGTGGTACCGCGAAGGTCGTGTTCCTTTGCATACGCTACGTGCAGAGATCGATTATGGTACGTCAGAAGCCAAAACCACCTACGGCATAATTGGCATCAAGGTTTGGGTTTTTAAAGGCGAAAATGTTGCCCGCGGCGATGCTCTGAGCAGCATCAATACGGATAGTGCCGATGAGGAAGCAAAGCGAGGGCGTCGTAATGCCAAGGGTGAAGATGGCGACAACAAGACCCCAGGCGCGCGTCGACCAGCCAAGAAGGCAGATGCACTTTCGGGTTCAGTGAAAACAGATAGTCCTAATGATGGTGCCACCAAGCCCCCGGTCAAACGAGTTAGAAAATCGACGACACCCAAGTCTGCCGGTGCGGAAGTCAAGGAGTAATGAATCATGTTGCAACCAGCACGCAGAAAGTATCGAAAAGAGCACAAGGGCCGCAATACTGGCTTAGCGACTCGTGGCGCCAAGGTCAGCTTTGGCGAGTATGGCCTTAAGGCTACCGCACGTGGCCGTTTGACGGCACGTCAGATTGAGGCAGCGCGTCGCGCAATGACACGCCACATCAAGCGAGGCGGCCGTATCTGGATCCGTATTTTCCCTGACAAGCCTATTTCGGAGAAGCCTGCCGAAGTTCGTATGGGAAACGGTAAAGGCAACCCGGAGTATTGGGTTGCAGAAATTCAGCCGGGAAAAGTTTTGTATGAAATGGATGGCGTGAATGAAGCGCTGGCGCGCGAAGCCTTTGCACTGGCTGCAGCGAAGCTGCCGATCGCGACCACATTTGTAATGCGCCACCTGGGGTAAAAAATGAAGGTTAGCGATCTAAGACAGAAAAACGATGAAGATCTGGCAAAAGAGTTGCTGGATCTGCGCAAAGCTCAGTTCTCGCTGCGCATGCAACTGGCCACTCAGCAATTGAGCAATACGAGCCAGATTGGCAAGCTTCGTAAAGACATTGCCAGAATCAAAACCATCCAGCAGGAAAGGGCGATAGCAAAATGAGCGAAGCAACTCAGGCGATGCGGCGTGTTCTCGAGGGACGTGTCGTTAGCGACAAGATGGACAAGACGGTTACTGTCCTTATTGAGCGCCGTGTGAAGCACCCCGTGATTGGAAAGATCATGTTGCGTTCGAAGAAATATCACGCTCACAACGATACGCCATCAGCGGCTACGGGTGACTTGGTGCAAATTGAAGAATGCGCACCTTTGTCGAAAACCAAGGCTTGGCGTGTTGTCAAGGTGTTAGAAAAAGCACGCATCGTTTAAATAAATGTTGACAATTGAAATCCGGTGGAATTATAATTAACGGCTTTCGTTTTAACAAGTTATCGCATAAGCGATAACTACGCCAAGTCCCCGGCAATCAGTGGGGTTCCAAAACTGATTCGGTACAAGTTGTATCGGGTTAAGTTGGAGAGAAAAATGATCCAGATGCAGTCTCGGCTCGATGTGGCCGATAACACTGGTGCGCGTTCGGTAATGTGCATCAAGGTGATGGGTGGTTCCAAGCGCCGCTATGCAGGCGTTGGTGACATTATCAAGGTCAGCATTAAAGATGCTGCACCGAGGGGGCGCGTCAAAAAGGGCGAGGTTTATAGTGCGGTCGTTGTAAGGACTGCCAAGGGCGTTCGTCGTTCTGATGGTTCGTTGATTAGGTTTGACGGCAATGCGGCCGTACTGCTTAACAACAAGATGGAGCCGATCGGCACGCGTATTTTTGGGCCAGTGACGCGCGAATTACGTAGTGAGCGTTTCATGAAGATTGTCTCGCTTGCACCTGAAGTGCTCTAAGAGTACGGAGAAAAGACGTGGAGAAAATTCGCAAAGGCGATGAGGTCGTTGTGGTCACTGGGCGCGATAAGGGTAAGCGAGGCGGAGTGATCGAGTGCCTGGATGATTCGATGTTGCTTGTTTCTGGCGTTAATCGCGTGAAAAAGCATGTCCGCCCAAATCCCATGAAGGGCGAGCAGGGTGGCATTATAGAGAAGGAGATGCCGATCCATGCCTCCAATATAGCTTTGTTCAATCCGGCAACTAGCAAGGGTGACCGAGTGGGCATCAAGGTGCTTGAGGATGGCCGCAAGGTCAGGTTCTTCAAGTCCAATGGCGAATTGGTAGAGGTTTAAGTCATGGCTCGATTGCAGGAATATTACAAAAGCGAAGTTGCTCCCAAATTGCGGGAGCAGTTCGGTTATGCATCCGTAATGGAGGTTCCGCGTATCACCAAGATCACTCTAAATATGGGCGTTGGTGAGGCGGTTGCTGACAAGAAAGTTTTGGAAAATGCCGTGAGTGACATGATAAAGATTGCCGGTCAAAAGCCGGTGGTCACAAAGGCGAGAAAAGCTATTGCTGGATTCAAGATCCGAGAAGGCTATCCGATAGGGTGCATGGTTACTTTGCGCGGCACTCACATGTTCGAATTTTTAGATCGATTAATCAGTGTTGCGATCCCGAGAATTCGCGATTTTCGTGGTGTGCCGGGCAACAAAGGTTTCGATGGGCGTGGTAACTACAACATCGGCGTTAAAGAGCAGATTATTTTTCCGGAAATCGAATACGACAAAATCGATGTACTGCGCGGGATGAATATCAGCATCACGACGACGGCTAAGACTGATGCGGAAGCGAAGGCGCTGCTTTCCGCGTTCAAGTTCCCCTTCAAGAACTGAGGGAATCATGGCAAAACTTGCAATCAAAAATCGTGAAGCGAAGCGTGCGAAGACTGTCGCGAAGTTTGCGGCTAAGCGTGCTGAGTTGAGGTCTATCATTGACAATGCGCACATGGGTGATGATGAACGTATGGAAGCTCGGTTGAAGCTACAGCAACTGCCGCGTGATTCGAGCCCTGTGCGCCAGCGAAGCCGTTGTGCGCTGACTGGGCGTCCGCGTGGCGTTTTCAAGAAATTCGGTCTGTGCCGGAACAAGTTGCGCGAGTTTGCTATGCGTGGCGAAGTCCCTGGCATGACCAAGGCCAGCTGGTAAGGAGAATCGTATGAGCATGACCGATCCAGTTGCAGACATGCTGACGCGCATCCGCAATGGCCAAATGGCGGAAAAGCTTGGCGTCACAATGCCGTCATCTAAGTTAAAAATATCGATTGCCCAGGTGTTGAAGGATGAGGGTTATATCGAGAGCTTTGATGTTCGCAAGGATGGCAGCAAAGCAGTGCTTGATATTGAACTTAAATACTATGCGGGCCGTCCGGTGATTGAGCGCATTGAGCGCGTATCACGCCCTGGTCTACGTATTTATCGCGGCAAAGAAGATTTGCCTAAAGTTTTGAATGGTTTGGGCGTTGCAATCGTTTCGACACCAAAGGGTGTCATGACCGACCGAAAGGCGCGCAGCGTCAATGTCGGCGGCGAAGTGTTGTGCATCGTCGCATAAGGAGTGGGTTAAATGTCACGCGTAGCTAAAAACCCAGTGAGCTTGCCGAAGGGCGTTGATGTATCCTTGGCGGAGGCAAGTATTACCGTTAAGGGTCCGCTGGGTAGTCTTACCCAGTTCATTCTTCCAAGCGTTACGGTTGTCAAGGAGGAGGAAAGCCTGTTATGTCGCGCTATGGATGGGCAGCCTAATGGCTCGGCAATGTCGGGGACCATGCGGGCTTTGCTCAGCAATATGGTGACGGGCGTAACCAAGGGGTTCGAGAAAAAACTCAACCTGGTTGGCGTTGGATACAAGGCACAAGCGCAAGGCGCAAAGCTTAACCTATCGCTTGGATTTTCCCATCCTGTAGTTCACGACATGCCAAATGGCATCAAAGTTGAGACCCCCACCCAGACGGAAATTCTGATTAAAGGCATCGATCGTCAATTGGTTGGTCAAGTCGCGGCAGAAGTACGTGCATATCGTCCCCCTGAGCCTTACAAGGGCAAGGGGGTTCGTTATTCAGGCGAAGTAGTCGTCATAAAAGAAACCAAGAAGAAGTAAGTTTGCTCGGCTGACAAAGTAAGGAATCAAGACATGGACAAGAAAGAAGCTCGTTTGCGCAGGGCGCGCAAAACCCGCGCCAAGATTGCAGAGCTAAAGGTTGTCAGGTTGTGCGTTAATCGGACAAATAGCCATATTTATGCGCAGATTTATTCCGGTTGTGGGACGAAAGTGCTTGCCGCTGCTTCAACGGTTGAAGCGGATGTTCGCAAACAGATTACTAATGGCGGTAATGTTGATGCTGCGAAGGCTGTGGGTAAGTTGATTGCTGAGCGTGCTGTGGCACAGGGATTGAATGAGGTTGCCTTCGATCGTTCCGGGTTCAGATTCCATGGTCGGGTCAAGGCCTTGGCCGAAGCAGCCCGTGAGAACGGGTTGAAGTTTTAAGCCGCAAGAGAGCGAGATCGAAATGGCTAAACCGCAAAACAAAAAACAGCAACAGGCTACCGAAGAGCGCGATGATGGTTTGCGCGAAAAGATGGTGGCCATCAATCGTGTAACTAAAGTTGTTAAGGGTGGTCGCATCCTCGGCTTTGCTGCCCTGACCGTTGTGGGTGATGGCGAGGGTGGCATCGGTATGGGCAAGGGAAAGGCGCGTGAAGTGCCTGTTGCTGTTCAGAAGGCGATGGATGAGGCCCGCCGCAAACTGGCGAAAGTCAAGCTGCGCGATGGCACGCTGCATCACTCCGTCACAGGGAAGCATGGCGCCACAACCGTATTGATGTCCCCGGCAGCAGCAGGTACTGGCGTTATTGCTGGCGGCCCGATGCGTGCGGTCTTCGAAGTGATGGGGATTACCGATGTGGTAGCTAAGGCAATTGGCTCCACAAATCCTTACAACCTAGTCCGGGCCACCATCAGTGGCTTAATGGCGATGAGTACGCCTGCCGAGATTGCCGCTAAGCGTGGCAAGAGTGTGCAAGATATTTTGGAGGCTTAATCGTGGCGGACAAAACAATCAAGGTAACGCTGATAAAAAGCGTAATCGGGACCAAGCAGGACCATCGTGCTACGGTGCGGGGTCTGGGTTTGCGTCGGATCAATCACACCAATGAGTTGCAGGATACCCCTGCGGTTCGTGGCATGATCAAGAAGATCGCCTATCTCGTTAAGTGCGAGGGTTAATAAGATGCAGCTCAATAAATTGAAACCCGCTGAAGGTTCGAAGCACGCTAGCAAGCGTCCGGGACGTGGTATTGGCAGTGGTCTGGGAAAAACCGGTGGTCGTGGCCATAAGGGTCAGAAATCCCGCGCAGGTGGATTCCATAAGATTGGTTTCGAGGGCGGTCAGATGCCTTTGCAGCGCCGCTTGCCTAAGCGTGGCTTTGTATCGCTGACAGCTGGCAAGAACGTTGAAGTTCGTCTTTCAGAGATTGAAAAGTTACCCGTCCAAGATGTGGATATGCTGACCTTGCTGCAAGCTGGCATTATTCCTATTGGTGCATTATCAGCCAAGGTAATTCTTTCCGGCAAACTGACTCGTAAAGTTAACCTCAAGGGTATCGGTGCGACCAAGGGTGCCCGTGCCGCGATTGAAGCAGTCGGCGGTTCTGTCGCTGACATAGCTGCTGCCGCCTAAGTTTAGGAAGTCATAGATCTTGGCCAATGCAACCGCTGAAGCGCTGGCGTTAGGGAAGTCGGGTAAGTTCGGCGACCTCTGGCGACGGCTGTGGTTCTTGCTGGGTGCTTTGATCGTCTATCGGATCGGGGCACACATCCCCGTCCCTGGTATAGATCCTGTCCAGCTTGCCGAGTTGTTTAACTCACAACAGGGTGGAATCCTCGGCGTATTCAACCTCTTTTCCGGTGGTGCGCTGTCACGCTTCACGATTTTTGCCCTGGGCATCATGCCTTATATTTCGTCATCGATCATCATGCAGTTGATGACTATAGCGATCCCTTCTCTTGAGCAGTTGAAGAAGGAGGGCGAGTCGGGCCGGCGCAAAATCACGCAATATACACGCTACGGCACGGTAGCTTTGGCGCTGTTTCAAGCGACCGGTATCGCCATTGCGCTGGAAACTCAGCCAGGATTGGTCCTTGATCCAGGCATGATGTTCCGACTTA
>SXGT01540739.1_pt1 | contig 10064 bp, 7 predicted proteins | sample 3176221 | NCBI WGS metagenome assembly SXGT01 (sample SAMN11356862, study PRJNA531348) | freshwater metagenome | isolation source: freshwater sample F1-120 | place: China: Fuxian Lake, Yuxi | collected 2017-12-25
GGTGGCGCGCCAGCGCCAGCGCGGGGACGCGGCGGTAGTTGAAGCCGGTCATCGACTGCCCGCGCGCCCCGGCGGCGGCCGCGACCATCGCCTCGGACTCGGCGACGGTGTTGGCCAGCGGCTTCTCGACGAGCACGTGCTTGCCGGCCAGCAGCGCCCGCTTCGCCAGCGGGTGATGGGTGCGCACCGGGGTGGCGATGGCGACGGCGTCGATGTCGGGGTTGGCGAGGAGCGCGTCGAAGTCGCTCTCGACGCCGACCCCGGGAAAGCGGGCAGCCAGCTTCTCGGCGCGAGCGCGGTCGAGGTCGCAGATGTAAGGGACGGTGGCGTGCGGGCAGGCGAGGAAGTTGCGTACGAGGTTCGGGCCCCAGTAACCGGCACCGACCACCGCCACCCGCAGCTTGCCCGGATCCATCACGTCGCCCCCTGACCGCGCGGAGCCATGGACCCCAGCGCAGCGCCTTGGTTGCCGGCGCGGGTGTTCCAGATCACGTTCGCGCGGCGGGCAGCGGCTTCTATCCTACGGGTCGGGGGACGTCAAACTCGGCGCGGCGCCGTCGAGAACCGCGCGCGCCCACTCAGCGATCGCCAGCGCCGCGGTCAGGCCCGGGGACTCGATGCCGAACAAGTCGATCCAGCCCGGCATCCCCTCGGCGCTGCGATCGCAGAGCGCGAAGTCCTCGAAGCGATCGACGGCCAGCTTGGGGCGGAAGCCCGCATAGTCGGGTCGCAGGTCTTCGAGGCGCAGGCCAGGCAAGAAGTGCTGCGCTGCCGCGAGAAAGGCGGGCGCTCGCCGGGCGTCGACGCCATGGTCAAGCGGGCCGTCTTCGGCGGCGACGGGAGGCAGCTCGACGTCGGGCCCGAGGCGGGCGCGGCCGGCGAGATCGAGCGTCAGGTGCGTGCCAAGGCCGACGAGGTTGGGTCGCGGAACCGGATAGATGAGGGCGTCCGAGGGCGCCTTGCAGGTCAACGCGAAGTAGCTGCCCTTAACCGCGACCTGGCGCGGCGCGGCGAATCCGGCGAGGCCAGCGATGGCAGGGGCGCCGTGCCCCGCCGCGTTAATCACCGCGGCGAAGCGATGACGCTCGACGCGATCGCCGACACGCAGCGCGACCTCGTGCCCGCTGGGGCCAGGCTCGGCGGCGATGACGGCGTGGCCGACCAAGAGGAGGGCGCCATCCCGGCGGGCGCAGGCGGCCAGCCGATCCATGAGGGCGTGGGCGTCGACGATGCCGGTACCGCCGCTCCACAGCGCCTCGACAGCACGGACCGCCGGAGCCCGCGTCCGCACCTGCGCCGCCGTCCAGCGCTGCAACTGCACGCTGGCGCCGGCGGCCTCGGCCCGGGCCTCAATGGTGTCGAGCGCCGCGCGTTCTGACTCCTCACAGGCGACGATCAGCTTGCCGCAGAGGCGATAGGGCACGCGCTGCCGCTCGCAGAACGCCAGCAGCAGGCGCCGGCCTTCGATACAGAGCTGCGCCTTCTGGCTCCGCGGCGGGTAGTAGATCCCAGCGTGGATGACCTCGGAATTGCGGCTGCTCGTCTCCTCACCGAGGCGCGCGTGGCGCTCGACGAGGACGACTGCCACGCCCGCCCGCGCCAGCGCGGCCGCACAGGCAAGCCCGACGACGCCGCCGCCGATGATGAGTGTGGGCAAGGCCACTGCGCGCTCTCTGTCGCCTGGGCGTCCTCGGCGGCGGCCGCCGATTCAGCCGCTGTCGCGCGCAGCGTGGCGGAGCCGACGGCGCCGCGGCAAGGGGGGCGGCCGACGAGCCCGCCCAGGCGGGGGCGCGGGGGAAAAAGTTGACGCTCGGGAGGCCCGCGCCATCGTCGGCAGCAGAGCGACGGGCTGCGGCGGCGACGCCCACGACCGCCAAGAGGAGGCGCCGATGACGATGGTGACAGACTTGGGCAACCGCCTGCTGGCAGCGGCCCAGCGGCTGCCGGTGGCGAGGGCGGTCACAGAGGCGGCGACCTCCGGGGGCCATGGCGTCGTGGTGGCCGTGGCAGCGCAGACGGGTGGCGTCGGCAAGACCACCACCGCCGTGCACCTCGCTGCAGCGCTGGCGCAGCGCCACGGACGCCGGGTGCTGCTGCTCGACCTCGACGCTCAGGGCCACGTCGCCTCTAGCCTGCGCGCCCACATGCGCGGCGGCGCCGAGGCCTCGCTCTCGGAGGTACTGCTCGGCCGCGACGGCGACGTCTGCCGCTGCGCCGTCGCCACCGACATCCCGGGGCTCGACGTCTGCGCTGGCGACCGCGCCCTCGGTCAGACGGAGGCCGCGCTGGCAGGGCGCATGGGCCGCGAGCTGCTGCTGCGTCGGGCGATGACCCGGGCCCGCCGCGCCTACGACGTCATCGTGCTCGACTGCCCTCCCAACCTCGGCCTCCTCACCCTCAACGGGCTGTGCGCGGCAGACCACGTCTTGGTGCCCTGTGAGCTGTCGATCTTGAGCCTGGAGGGCGTAGACGCCCTGGCCGACACCCTCGAGGGGCTCACGGCGAGCTTTGGCCGCGCGCCGGCGGTGCTCGGGATGCTGCACACGCGCGTCGATCGGCGAAACTCGCGGCAGAACGCAACGATTCGTGCAGCGGCCGCGGTGCGCTACGCCGGGTGGACCCTGCCCTGCGAGATCGCCACCAACACCGCGCTGTCTGCCGCCCAACTCGAGGGCCAGACGGTGTTCCGCGCCGACCCCGACGCCCGAGGCGCCGCCGACTATGCCGCGCTCGCCGACGAGATCGCGCAGCGACTCTGGGCCTGCTAGGTGAGGCTCCGCGTCTATCGTGACCGTGTCCGCCCGTGCCGCCGAGCACACTCAATGCGCGTGCTACGCCTGCGGCGAGATGCCCGGCCCTTCAGCCCGGCGCTGTCGACGACGATCTCGCTCTGCGTGTCTTGGCTGTGGCCTGTTAAGTCAGAGCGACCGAAGAGGCGGTGCGCGTCCCGTCATCGCCCTGGCTCGCGGCGATGATGGTGTCTAGCTCGACCCCGATCACCTCTTCATCACTGCCCCGCGCCACCGAAAGCTCCTTGACCAGCAGCGTCCGCGCTTGGTCGAGCATCTTGCGCTCTCCAAAGGACAGCGGCTTGGTGCATTTGAGCCTGCCCAGATCGCGCATGACCTCGGCGATGTCGGTCAGCGAGCCCGTGTTGATCTTCTCGACGTAACGGCGGTAGCGGCGGTTCCAGGTCTGGCGGTCGATGGTCCGTGTGCGCTCGCGCAGCACAGCGTAGACTTGGTCGACCTCATCGGCGCTGACCACCTTGCGCAGGCCGACCGATTTGACCTTGCTGACCGGGATCATGATCTTTCGATCGCTGTCGAGCACCCGCAGCATGTACAGCACGACGGTCGCGCCGGAGATCTGCTTCGACTCGATGCCGGTGATCTCAGTCACGCCCTGCCCGGGATACACCGCCCGGTCGCCGATCTTGAACATCATGGCCAGCGCTCCACAGCGGCCGACCGTCGAAGACGGGTCTTCCGCAATACTCCCAGCCTAGCACGTCGCGTTGACGCACCGCAAGCGATACCGACTGATCGGCACTCGCCCTGGCAGGAGAACCCGCGAGAAGTCGATTTGTTCCAGGCGGCGCCCGCCGATCGCCGGGTCGCCGTGGGCCTGACGCAGCGCGTCAGACGACGCCGTCAGCTCGCCATCAGCTGGCGGCCGCGGAGCGCCCGGCCGAGGGTCGCTTGATCGATATACTCAAGCTCGCTGCCTTGCGGTACGCCGCTGGCGATGCGGCTGAGGCGCACCGGCAGGCGACGCAGCTGGCTCGCGACGTAGGCGGCGGTGGCCTCGCCCTCGATCGAGACAGGCAGGGCGACCAAGATCTCTTCTGGCTGCTCCCGCTGCACGCGCTCGTAGAGGCTGCGCAGCCTCAGCTCCTCAGGGCCGATGCCGCGCAGGGGCGAGAGCAGCCCGTGCAAGACGTGGTAGCGGCCGCTGTGCTCCGCGGTGCGCTCGATGGCGAGCAGGTCGGCGACGCCCTCGACCACCGCCAGCACCCGTCCATCGCGGCGGGGATCGCTGCAGATGGGGCAGAGAGGCTCGGTCGACAGGTGGTGGCAACGCTCGCAGAAGCGCACCTCGTCGTGCAGCGTCGCGAGGGCGTGTGCCAGGTCGTGGCAGCCGTCCCGCCCGCGGTGCAGCAAATGAAACGCCAGACGCTGGGCGCTGCGCTCGCCGACCCCGGGCAATCGCGCGAGCTGAAGGGCCAAACGCTCCATCGCCCGCGGGAGTTGGCTCATGACGGCTCCTCAGCGGCGATCTCGGCCTCGGTCTGGCAGAGCGCGATCTGACCGCGAAAGGTCTCGAGCACGGCCTGCACTTGCGGAGTCCGCACCAGGGCTTGCAGCTGCGCGTCGCGGTCGGCGAGGCGAAGGGCGCGGGCGCGGGCGGCGATGGACTCAATCCGGGCGCGCGGATCGACGCCGCCAACGACGACCTCGTAACTGCCTCCGAAGGCCAGCCGGCAGCCGGCCGCGAGCTTGCCCGCCACGCCCTCGCGCCGCGCCTCTTCGGCGTAGAACTCGTTTGCGAACGAGAGCTTGACGCGGCCAGGCGTCGACTCGGCGACGACGGCATGGTCGAGGTGGGCGGCCGTGACCGGATCGCCGAGCTTGTCGCTCAGCGCGTGGCGCCAGACCGTGAGGTCAGTGTCGTGGAGCGCCCGGCCGCCGAGCGGTCCGGTCGGACGCGCTGACACGGTCGCCGAAGGGGCAGGCGCTGGCGTCGCGTCTCGCGCGGTGGGCACGGGGCGACTTGGCGCGGCGTCGTCGACGAGGCCGCGGCGAGGAGGCTCGTCGTCGTCGTCCTTGGCGCCGGTCTGACGGGCGGGTGACGCCTGGCGCTCGCGGCCCGAGGCTTGGCCCTGGGCGCCGGCGCCGAGCCTGAGCGGCGGCGTCTGTAGGCCCGAGAGCGGCTGCGAAAGGGCCGGTAGCGCCACCGCGCTGGCCTGCAGTCGCTGCGCTGCGTCGCGCAACAGCGGGACGCTCGTGCCGGCGTTGCGCAGCAAGCCCTCGACGCGCGCAGCAAGGTCTTGGACTTCAAGAAGCTTCGCGGCGCGGCAGAGGCGGACGAGGCCGAGCTCCAGCACCAAACGGGGGTTGCGGGCGCGGGCGACCTGCTCCGCTAGCTCCAGCATCACCGTGGCCAGCCGCTCGAGCTCGGCGATCGGCTGAGGCTCGACCAGCGCCGCCAGCTCCTCAAGCTCGCTCTCTGCGCGGTCGACGAGGTCGCGCGCTGCCTTGCCGGCGAGGCGCACCACCAGCAGATCGCGGGCCTCGACCGCCAACGTGCGGCCAAAAATCCGCAGGTCGATGCCGTGGTGATGGGCCGCCGCCAGCTGCGTCACCGCCGCCGCCGGGTCGCGGTCCAATACGGCGCGAATGAGCCGCGCCGTCCGGTTGCGATCGGCGACACCGAGCAACGCGGCCACCTCGTCGCCGCGCAACTTGGCCCCAGAGAATGCGATCACCTGGTCGAGCACCGACAGGGAGTCGCGCATGGAGCCATCGCCCTCGCGGGCCACGAGCCAGAGCGCCTCTTCATCGACCTCGACCGTCTCGGCGAGGCAGATTCGCCGCAGCTGGGCGACGACGTCGGCTGATCGGATTCTCCGAAAGTCATAACGCTGACAGCGAGATCGGATGGTAATCGGCAGGCGTTGCGGATCGGTCGTAGCGAGGACGAACACCACGTGGGGCGGCGGCTCCTCCAGCGTCTTGAGGAAGGCGTTGGCGGCGTCGGCGGTGAGCATGTGCGCTTCGTCGATGATATAGACCTTGTAGCGGTCCCGCGCCGGCGCGTAGCCGACGCCCTCGCGCAGCTCACGGATCTCCTGGATGCCGCGGTTGCTAGCGGCGTCGAGCTCGTGGACATCGATCGAGCTGCCTGCGGCGATCTCGGTGCAGGCCGAGCACACGCCGCAAGGCGTCGCGGTGGGTCCCTGCAGGCAATTGAGCATTCGAGCCAAGATGCGCGCGGTCGAGGTCTTGCCCGTGCCTCGCGCGCCGCAGAACAGCAGCGCGTGGGCGACCCGGTCCATCGCGATGGCGTTGCGCAGAGCCCGCTCGATGTGCTCTTGCCCGACCAAAGCGTCGAGCGCCTGCGGCCGGTATTTTCGCGCGAGGACGAGGTAGCTCATGGCGATCGGCTCCCGGACGCTGGGCCACGCGCCCACGACTGCGGCAGCTTGGGCGCAAGCGGGCCCCGCGTCCAGGGGCCATCAGCCGGCCGGCCCGGCGATTAGATCGACATTGACCTGTATTTATTGGCGACTATCGTTACCCACACACCAAGGCGCCAACGTCGGCGCCGCGTGACCCGCCCGGCAGAGGTCACAAAAAGCCGCAAGGCCGCCCGACGGACGTCGGACGGCCTTGCGCGAATGGTCGGTCATGGGCAGGGCGGGCGGCACACGACCTTGCCGCTACCGTTGCTTCCTCTCAGACCTGGCGGGGTTCACGACGCCGCCGTTGCCGCCCGCCTTGCCCACGACCAACCATGTCCTCGCGACGTCTCCCTGCCGGCTGCCGTCGCGTCGGACCGTACAAACGACCCAACGCGCCGAGCTCGGCGCGCGCCCAGGCTCTCACCTGGGCCCACCGAGGCTCGTATGCCCTGCTCGTGTCGTCGTGGGGCGCCGCCGGTTCGGGCGGCCCCGTCCTCTCGGCGGAGAGACGGGGATTCGAACCCCGGGTACCCTTTTGGGGTACACCCGCTTTCCAGGCGAGCACCTTCAACCACTCGGACCTCTCTCCAAGCGTCGGGCGCCGCGGCCCAGAGGCCAGCAGGCCCGCTGCAGAGGGCAGAGGGGCGACACGATCGGGCAACAGCTGTCAACTCACGTCGCGGTCCACGCGCCCAGTCTCCCAGGCGCGGGTGGCGGAGAGCGAGGGATTCGAACCCCCGGTACCTTGCGGTACACCTGATTTCGAGTCAGGCACCTTCAACCACTCGGACAGCTCTCCTGCGCCACCGTCGCGCACGGCGACGGCTGCTCCGGTTGATGGGAGCGGCGCGGCAGTGTAGGGCAGGTGGCTGTGGGCGTCAATGACCCGGCGCTACGGCACGCACACCGACGGCGACAACGCAACCACCGCACAGCCGGAAACACCATCGCAATAGGGTACCTGGCAGGGCGCTGGCTGAGCACAGCTGTGGGTGTCGCCAAAGCAGAGATCGGGCGCTGGGCACGTCGGGGCGGCGTCCAGGTCGACCCGCCGCAAGAAGCCGCGCCAGCTGGTCGACGACGCCTTGGTCGCCTGCAGCATGACGTCACCGGCCAAGGCGACTGCGCCGTTGCCGACCGCGGCGAAGCCGAAGACGCGGGTCCGCATCGCCTGGGGCAACGTCAGCTCAGCCGTCGCCAACAGCTTGCCTTTGGCGTCCAAGCGCAGCAGCGTCACGGGCCCGTTCCAGGCGTCGCGGGCGATGAAGAGGCTTCCATCGGGCGCGGCGGCTAGATCGCTGGCGGTGTCGATGTTGCCGCCGGGCAGCGTGGTCACGACCTGCACAGTGCCGGCGGCGTCGAGGAACGCCAACTCCAGCGCCGAGGCCTTGTCGATGAGGGTCACGAGGCTGCCGTCATCGCGCACGACGAGGCCTGCAGCGGCGCCGGTGATGGCTGGGGCGAGCGCTGTGGACCATTGGGCCTTGCCGCTGGCGTCCAGCGCCTGCACCCACATGTCGTAGAGGTCGGGTCCGGCGCCGCCGGGCGGCAGGGTCCGGTCGTAGCCGAGGACCGCGACGCCGCTCAGCGCTGCACCCGGCGTTCGCGCGGCCGCCCGCGTCGCCGCTACGCGCTTGCCCGGGACGGCTCGGGTCCAGGTCCAGGCCACCTTCGCCGCGCCGCCACCGACGAGAAACGCCTGCGCCACGCCCGGCCCGGTGCTGCTCAGCGACTGTTGACCAACGGCGACGAGCAGGTCGCCGCCGAGCGCCGCGACGTCATCGAAGCGCCCACCGCCAGGCAGCGTGGCCGCCGTTGCCGCCAGCGCGGCGCCGTCCGCCGAGATGTGGACGACGCGACCGCTGCCGGCGGCGAACCCGACCGCGCCGAAGCTGCCGTCAGCGAGCCGGGCGACGGCGACGAAGTCATCGGAGTCTGGGGCGCCGTGACTGACGCTCTGCGTCTGCCGGCCGACGCCGTCGGCGCGGAGCCAGAGCGCGTCGTAGGCGCCCCCCGAGCCGCTGGCCGGGTCAGAGCCGACGGCTACCAGCTCGGCGCCGCCACCGGCGACGACGTCTGAGAGGCGCCCACCGCTGCCTTTGCCAAACATCGACAGCCAGTTGCGCGCGCCCTTGCCTTGGCAAACGCCTTCGACGCAGGTGTCGCCGGCGGTGCATGGGTCAAGGTCGTCGCAGGCACCGCCCGTGCTGGGGAGGTGGCCGCAAGCGCCGCCGACGCAGGCTGGGACCTTGCAAGGATAGGACGAGGCGGGGCAGCTCACAGGATCGCAGCCGGAGGTGTCCTTGTCGGCGTCAGGGGCGGCGGCTTGATCGCTGGCGGAGGCGCCTTCGCCGGTCAGAGCGGCGCCGTCATCGGACAGTCCGCCGTCTGCCAATGCCTGACCGTCGGCGGGCGGAGGAGCCGGCGCGGGCGCCGGGAACAGCGCGCTGCAGCCGCCAAGTGCCCCAGCGAGCGACCACGTCAGCCACGCCAAGGCCCGCCCCATCGCTGTCGGTCGCGCCATCCCCGCCCCCCGATCGCCCGCCACCGCTTGAAAGCCGCATGGGAGCGTACAGGTCGCGCGCCGAGCAGCAAGTCGCCTGGCGATGCTGCCACGCCCAGCCGGCGTGCAGCCCGCGGCGCTCGAGGCCGGGGATGATGACGCTGTGCACGGTGGTCAGGAACAGCTGTCGCGCCCGATCGCCGTCGCAGACGCCGTATGCCTCGGCCAGCGCCGATGGCGCCGGGCCGGGCGCCAGCTCGCGGAGCTCGTGGGCCTCGAGGTGGCCGAATGCCAGGGCCAGCCACGCGCTGAGGCGATCGCGCCGCGCAGATCCGAGCCGTGGCGCCAGCTCGTCGAGCAGACGCCAGCCGGCGCGCGCATGTCCGACCTCATCGGCCAAGATCTCGCGCAAGAGCCGCTGCAACGCCCGCGGGCCGCTCTCGAGCCGCTCGGCCTGGATGAGCGCCACGGCGACGGTCTCCGACAGGCAGGAGATCGACAGCACGTTGCGGAGCAGACCCTCCAGCGAGTCCTCGAGCTCGTGATCCGGGACGTCGGGGCCACGCTCAACGACCTGCACCGCCGAGCCGCCCAGCGCCACCGCCGCCGCGGCGCAGAGCTCGCCGTGGCGCAGCTCCTCAGCCTCGAAGCGCGCCAGCTCGGCCACGGTCGCCCCGCTGAGGCCGGCGTCACGCGCCTGCCCCTTCAGCGCGGCGAACACCCGCGCCGACCGCGTCTCGTTGACCATCCGCCCGAGCCAGGAAGCCACCGCGACCTGCCGCTCACGCTCGGGCAACGCCGCGGCGTCGGAGAGGTCCAGCCGGTGGCGGCGCGCGGCGTCGTCGAGATCGAGCCGCCAAAGGGCCGAGGCTTGTGTCTCTGCGTAGCCGCTCATGTCACACCTCCCGCGGAGAGATCTGCGCGCAGCTGCTGCAGGAGCGAAGCCAGTTGGCCCGGCAGCACTGCGGGTGGCGCCGGCGGCCCCCAGGCCATGCACCCCTTCTGGTAGTCCCAGCCATTGGCGTCGCAGCAGGCGGCGTAGCGGTCCCAGTCCTCGATGCCGTCGCAGCGATCGGTCGCCGCCACGTCCCCGCCCTGAGTACCCTGTCCGCTGTCGGCCGCGACCGCGGCGCTGTCGGCGCTCGCCTGCCCGGAGTCGGCGCCCGCAGCCCCAGCGTCGGCCGCGACAGCGGTGTCTTGGCCAGCGCGGCCCGCGTCGTTGGCCACCGGCACGTCGTCGCCGCCGACTGCGCCGCGACTGCCCTCCCCGGCAAAGGATCGCCGCAATCTGGTCTGGGTGGCGGCGTTCCTTGGCTGGAGGTTTGATGGCCTGGAGATGGGGATTTTCCCCCTGGTCGCACGACCGGCGCTCTTGGA
>SXGT01584158.1_pt1 | contig 10064 bp, 5 predicted proteins | sample 3176221 | NCBI WGS metagenome assembly SXGT01 (sample SAMN11356862, study PRJNA531348) | freshwater metagenome | isolation source: freshwater sample F1-120 | place: China: Fuxian Lake, Yuxi | collected 2017-12-25
GAAGTGCTGCTGGGTACGCGCAATGTGCGCTTTGCAACGCAGGTGTGCCGGAATTGCGATGTGCGTTTTTCGTGCAGCTCCTATCGCGACTATGCGTGGCGCGGGCCGCGGCAGGTGGGTGACCGCGCGATTGGCTTCTATCTGGAGGAAGCCGTGGGCGATGCAGAGCAGGAGGCGTGGCGCGCGGACAATTTGCAAGCGGCGCAGCCCGCCGCTGATTTGCGCGCTGATTTTTCGGCGGTGTAAAGTGCGGTAAGTGCCGGGGCGCAGGGCGGCGCTGCCGCGCTTTGACCTCCGGGTGGGTAAACCTGCGCAGTGCCGCGGCCCGGCGCGCCCGTCAAAGTAAGTTGCGGGAAGGATGGCGGCGGGAGCCGGGTGCGCCACTTCCATCCGAAGAATATTTTAGCAAGGTGCCAAATGCCCATCTCCAAACTCCGCCCCACATTTACGTTGACAGAAGACCGCCTCAAGGAACTTCAAGCCGTTGTGCCCGAAGCCTTTGCGGACGGACGCATAAATTGGGACACGCTCCGCGAAACCCTCGGCGAGACGCTCGAAGACGAGACCAAGGAACACTTCGGACTGTTCTGGCCGGGCAAGCGCGAAGCCCGTAGACTTGCCGCCATGCCCTCCAAAGGGACTCTCATCCCCCAGCCTGGCGCAGGCGTAGACGAAGAGAACACCCACAATCTCTTCATCGAAGGCGACAATCTCGAAGTGCTCAAACTCCTGCAAAAGAGTTATGCGGGACGTGTCAAGATGATCTACATTGACCCGCCGTACAACACGGGCGGCGACTTCATTTACTCCGATAATTTTACAGAGCCACTGGAATCGTATTTGAAAATGACAGGTCAAGTTGATGAAGAAGGACAACCTCTCACAACAAATAGTCGTGCTGACGGACGGTTTCATTCTAATTGGCTTAATATGATTTACCCACGTCTTTTATTAGCAAAAAATCTTCTATCCGAAGAAGGCGTCATTTTTATATCAATCGATGATAATGAATTTCATCATCTACGTTCAATAATGAGCGAAATTTTTGGTGAAGAGAATGTCATTGAGACGTTAGTCTGGAAACGACGTGGTACTGCGCCAAACGATAGAATAATTGGCAAAAACCACGAATACATTGTTTGTTATTCTAAGTCCAAGGAATATACAAAATTATTCCTACAGCCAAGAACAGAAGACCTACTCACTGCTTACAAGAATCCAGACAACGATCCGAGGGGAGCTTGGCGAGCATCTGATCTTAGTGCGAATGGGAAAGGTGGTCGTTTAGTACAATCGTGTATATTTCCAATCAAAAACCCGCAAACAGGAAAAGAGTTTTTGCCACCAGAGAATAAATGCTGGCTATATAATGCTGAAAAGGTTGCTTCACTAATAGCTGACAACCGAATTGGTTTTCGTGAGAATACTGGTGCACCTTTTCTGAAGAGATTTTTGTCAGAAGTCCGACAAGGTGTCACTCAACCAACAATAATTGATGATGGGGGATTCTCGATGGATTCTGCAAGGGAAATCAGAGAATTATTTGGTCAAGATGTATTTGAATTTCCCAAACCAACTAAACTAATAAAAAAACTCATAACGATTGGAGCAAATGGGGATGACATAGTACTTGATTTAGCTGCTGGGTCGTGCACCACTGCTCAAGCAGTTATAGAACTTAATCGTGAAGACAACGGCAATCGCCGTTTCATTGTGGTACAGATACCCGAAGGAACACCACCAGATTCACCAGCCCGTAAATCAGGGTATAAAACTATAAGCGAAATTGGGCGTGAACGTATACGTCGAGTAATTTCAAACATAAAATCTAATAACAAGAAGGAACTCAAGCTTAGTCCAAATGTTGATTTAGGATTTAGTAGTTTTCATCTTGATTTCTCGCATTTCAAAGGGTGGGATACTTTTTCTGGAAAAGATATTTCGCAACTCGAATTGCGTTTGGAAAATACTGAAATTCCTTTGGTTGATGATTGGCAACCCGAAAACCTACTTTCTGAAATCCTTCTCCTGCAAGGCTTTCCGCTCGATAGCAATGTGCGATCTCTGCCTGAGTTCAAAGCCAACGATATTCAGCAAGTCACATCCGAGTTTGTCGCACATCCGCTTTACGTGTGTCTCGATAAGAAGATCAAACCCGAAACCGTGTCCAAGCTCAAACTGGGTTCCGAAGACATCTTCGTCTGTCTCGATTCCGCCCTGAGCGACGAAGCCAAGGTCAAATTGGCGGATCAGTGCAATTTGAAGGTTATTTAATCCATGACCCTCAAAATTCAATTCGATTCTGAACAACCTTTTCAAAAAACCGCTGTCGAAGCCATCGCGCGTCTCTTCGAAGGCTTGCCGCGCCAGGGCGTTGATTTCAAGCTGGGCGACGAGATCTTTCCCAACCTGCCGTCCTTCGAGTCGCTCAACGAATCCTGGCTCTACGACAACCTGCGCCAGATCCAGCAGGATGGTGAGATCGCCACCGATCTGGCAGGCATGCTCGAAGTGGATGATGGCATGGTTGTCGAAGGCGTGGGCAATGAATCGTGGCGGCATCCCTCCTTCACCATCGAAATGGAAACGGGAACTGGCAAGACCTACGTCGCCCTGCGCACCATCTACGAACTGCGCAAGCGCTATGGCTTCAGCAAATTCATCGTCGTCGTGCCCAGCATCGCCATCTACGAAGGCTGGATCAAGAATTTCGCCATCACCCGCGACCACTTTCGCGCCCTCTACGAGAACGAAATCGTCAACCTGATCGAATACGATGGCGCACATATCAGTAAGTTGCGTGCCTTTGCCACTTCCACCTTTGTTGAAATTCTCGTCATCACCCTCGATTCCTTCAACAAGACTTCCAACGTCATCTTCAAGCCTTCCGAAAAACTGCCTGGCGAACGCCTGCCCTTTGAATACATCCAGCAGACGCGGCCCATCCTCATCCTCGATGAACCGCAGAACATGGAATCGGAAAAGGCGCGCGAAGCCCTGCGCACGCTCCATCCGCTCTTCTCATTGCGCTACAGTGCCACGCATCGTTCCTCCCCCAATCTTGTTTACCGGTTAACGCCATTCGACGCCTACCGCCTGAACCTCGTCAAGAAGATCCAGGTCTTTGGCGTCACCGAACGCGAGAATGTCAATCAGCCGTTCCTTGCCCTGGAAAGCATCTCTGTGACGGGCGGCCTGCGGGCCAAAGTGCGCACCTATGTTGAGGAGAAAGGCCGCGTGCGCGAGCAGGAGGTCGTTCTGAAGCACCGCGATGATCTTTTCGCAAAGAGCAGGCGCGAAGAACACAAGGGCGGGTATGTAGTGGTGGATGTGAATGCCGCGGATGGCTTTGTGGAGTTTGAGAACGGCATGCGCCTCCGGCTGAATGAAACAATCGGGTCTTCGCGGCCGGAAATTTTCCGGGCGCAGATCCGGGCAACGATTGTGGAGCACATGCGGGCGCAGCAGCGCGTGGCAGTGCGCAAAGTAAAAGTGCTTTCGCTTTTCTTTGTGGACCGCGTGGCAAATTACACCGCCAAGGACGGCATCATCCGCAAGATTTTTGACGAGGAGTTCACGCGCGCGCGCCGCGAGTTCCCGTTCTTTGAGAAACTGCAGGCGTCCGAGGTGCGCAGTGCTTACTTTGCCACAAGCAAGGCAAAAAAGGACGGGTCCGAGGGCGAGGCAATTGACACCGACGGGCGCAATCAGGGGGAGCGGGAGGCAGAGCGGGCGGCATTTGCGCTCATCATGCGCAATAAGGAGGCGTTGCTGTCCTTCTTCGACGGAAAGGACCAGCTAAAGAAAACGTGCTTTATTTTCGCGCATTCCGCGCTGAAGGAGGGTTGGGACAACCCCAACGTGTTCCAGATTTGCACCCTCAACCAAACTGTGTCGGAGGTGAAGAAGCGCCAGGAGATCGGGCGCGGGCTGCGCCTGGCAGTGAACCAGGACGGAGTGCGCGTCATGGACGATGATGTCAACATTTTGTCGGTAATTGCCAATGAAAGCTACCAGTCATTCGCAACCCGCTTGCAGGCTGAATATGTGGATGCCGGGCAGGCGGCGCCGCCAAGCCCGACGAACGCTGCGCGCGCCAAGGCGCAGCGCAATGAGCGCGTCATGGCACTGCACGCTTTCCGCGACTTCTGGGCAAAGCTCCAGCGCCACACAGCCTACAAAATCAACGTGGACACGCCGGCACTGATCGCGGATTGCGCGCAGCGCATTGGAAACCGCGCGGTGCCAAAACCCGTTGTTGTTGTCGAGAAGGGCGCCTTTGTCGTCACCGAATACCTTATTCATTTGCTCGGCGTTACGGGCGCTTCCTGCAAGGTCAAGATCACAGTGCGGGATACGCGCGGCGGCGAAAGTGTGAGCAGCGCCACGCACAAAGTGGGCAGCGACTTTGCCAAAGTGATGCATGACGAACGGCTGCGGGGTTACAAAATTGTGGAACTGGTGGATGATGGCGACAATTCGCATGTTCTTTTTGGGAACGGGCAGGAGCTTTATACCCGTGCCCCCATTGTCTTTCAGAGCGAGCTGGGACAGCTGGCCAATGAAAAGGCGCTGGTGATGGCGCCGGGCCGCTTTCCGGTGCCGAACTTGATCGACCGGGCTGCAAAGGCCACCGGACTGACGCGACCCACCATCAATGCGATTTTCCGCAGTTTGCCCGATTATCGCAAACAGGCAATCTTCTCTAATCCCGAAGGGTTTGCGAGCCTCTTCATCACGGAGATCCAAAATGGTTTGTGTGATCACATTGCGGAACGCATCGAATTTGAGGCCACAGTTGCGCCCTTGCAATGGGGCCATGACCTTGACGACATGTTCCCTGCCGTCAAGGAGTATCCGCAGCGCGAACTGGTGGCAGGCAGCAAGGCCAGCCTCTATGATCAAACCCAGGTTGATTCTGAAGTGGAGCAGCGCTTTGTTCTGCAGCGCCTGAATGAAGACGACCAGGTTGTTTTTTACTTTAAGTTTCCGCCCACATTCAAGATCGACCTGCCGCGGGTAATTGGCAACTACAACCCCGATTGGGGCATCGCCCGCTGGCGGGAAGATGGCAAGATGGTGATTGAGCTGGTGCGGGAAACCAAGGGAAGCGAAGACAGCGCTGCACTGCGCTTCCCCCATGAGCAGCGCAAAATCCAGTGTGCCGCCAGGCACTTCAAGGCGATTGGATTGGACTACCGTGTGATCTCGGATGCTACGGCGGAATGGTGGCTAGCTGAAGCCGGGCAGACAAAGCTGCGCAACGCCAGAAGGTGAATGGCGCAAGGGTGGGTTTGTGAGCAGTGCGTTCCAATGGCGGTAGCGGGGCACCTGTCGGTGTTTTCAGCGCATCCCCAGGCGGCTGGTGATTGAATGAGCGATCGAATGCGATACACCGCTTCGGCGCGGGTGGGAGTTTGGGACACTGTGGAAACCGTTTCCCCGGCGCTGCTCGAGAACTTGAAGCTGTTACTGCGGGAAAATTCCAATGGCTTGATTGAGACGGTGACGCTTGAGTTGCAGGCGGTCGAAGATCCTGGCCTCGCAGCGGTGATCGCAATCTGCGACAAGGTGGCCGGGAGGGGAAACCCGACCCTCATAGACCCGGAGTTTGAAGGTGCAGTAATTGCGCCTCCGGGAACAGATGCACCTCCTTTGGATAGTGAAATGATTGAGGCCGCCCGCGAGTTGTTTTCCCTAACGTATGATTTGGTTTCTGAGGTTCTGCCGCCCAAGTGCGCGCTAGCCGCTGACCTACAGGGACTGTGCAGTCCGGAAGAGGATCTGTTTGAAGCCGGATTTCTGCAAAACTTTGGCGCCAGATGCGCCATACGGCTGCACAGACAGGTACTAATTTCCGAATTGACCGCCAGCTGCCCGGACAACTTGGCAAACAGGCGGGTGGATTTCGTACTGCATGCTGGCGGCCTGCAGTGGGTGTTTGAAATTGACGGTGAACAGCATGCTGGGCAGGTGCAGGCAGCTAATGATCTGGAGCGCGACCAAGCCCTGATCAGTAGCGGATGGTGCGTGTTTCGAGTGCAGGCAAGTGTTGTACGCAGGGGAATGGCGGCCTGGGCCCAGGGGTTCAGGGCGCAGCTGCCGGAAAACGAACTGCGGCAGCTTGAGCAATTGCAGGCGCGCTCCGCGCGGGATGCGATTGCAAACAGTAGCGTGCATGTGAAAGCACTCAGGCTCATCATCGTGCCCACAGCCGTGCAGCGGTGCCTGCGCGGAATAATCCGGCTGTTTGCCAACGGGATTTTGCCAGTGCACAAAGCCCCGGTGATCTTGGTAATTGAGGAAGACCTGGGAGTGACGGCACCTGCATTTTCGATGTTGCTCACGATGTGGCAGCACCTGCACGCTCTTGCTCCCCACACCCCGGCTCCGCCGCAAATTGTGCTTGAAGTTATTGGCGGGGAACCGCTGCCCGAAAACGCGCCCCATGGAAACTTGACGGTGCGGCAGCTCTCCGCAGCAGAGGGACCGTATGACATCATCATCTCCCATGGTTTTTTCGCCGAGGCAGGATACAGGGGCCGGGTCGAGCAGCGCTTGTTTTCTGTCCGCCCGGCGAATTTCGTGTCTTTGCGCAAGGCGATCGGTGGTGCAACTCAGAGGGCCCTGCAGTGGTCCGAGGCCCTCGACTATGACCTTGAGAATTTAGAAAGTGCGCTTGCGGCCCGGGAAGGCGAGGAGTCGCTCGAAATTCCAGTGCTGCAAAGCAGCGCACTCGAGTACTTCTTATGGCTTGTTTTCCGCAAAAGGGGCTTCTGGGACGGGCAATTGCGGGTGGTGGCCCGGCTGCTGCAACGGAAGCCGGCAGTTGTGCTGCTGCCCACGGGCGGCGGCAAATCTTTGACTTACCAATTGAGCGGATTGCTGCTGCCGGGCATGACCATCGTAATCGACCCGCTGGTTTCCTTGATGGCCGATCAAGTTGAAAACTTGAGTGTGGCCGGCATCGATATGGTGGATTATGTCTCGGGGCCGCAGGAACGCGAGGAGAGGGTGGCAGTGATGATGGAAATGGAGGCTGGCAAGCTTGCCTTCATATTTGTCTCCCCGGAGCGGCTTCAAATTCGGGAGTTCCGGGACCGGTTGCGGTCGGTAGTGGCGCGCTTTCCCATCTCTTTGGCAGTGATTGATGAGGCGCACTGTGTATCTGAATGGGGGCATAGCTTTCGGCCGGCTTATCTGCATCTGGCGCGCAACTTGGAGATGTTTTGTTCTGACGGTGGCGCGCACGTGCCTACGCTTGTGGGGCTGACTGGCACTGCGTCGTTTGCGGTGCTGACTGACATTCAAATGGAAATGGGAATCACAGACGAGATCGCGGTCATCCTGCCCAAGTCCTTTGACCGCAAAGAGCTTAGCTTTTTGGTGCAGAAAACTCCCATGCGTGGAAAGCTTGCAGAACTGAGAAGTTTTAGAAATGTAGGGCTGCCGCGCAGGCTTAGAGGCAATGAGCAGGCCTTTTTTCTTTGTCGGGGGGCGCGCACCAACAGCGGCATCGTTTTTTGTCCGCACGTAAACGGTAGGCTAGGGATTGAACAGGTGGCGGGTGCGCTGGGCCATAACAACATTTTTGGCGGCACAGTGCCTCAAGGCTTTGCGGGCAGGACGGCGGAATGGAATCGGCACAAGCGGAAAGTGCAGCAGGAATTCAAGCGCAATCTTGTTCAGGAACTGGTGGCTACCAAATCGTTTGGCATGGGTATCGACAAGCCAAATATCCGCTACACAATCCACTACACGGTTCCAGAATCAGTGGAGGCGTTTTACCAGGAAGCGGGCAGGGCGGGTCGCAACGGTATTGCCAACTATGCGCTGTGCACAATTATTTACAGCGACGACAACTGGGATACTTCCATAAACATCTTGAATGAGCCGGATCACGTGGCTGCCCTCGCCCGGCTTGAAGCAGTAGGTTGGAACGATCGGGGAGATCTTTTGCAGCAGCTCTGGCTGCTGTTTAACACTTACCACGGTCAGGAGAGGGAAAAGTCTGACACTCTGGACTTTTGGAGGCACAGAATTGCGCCACGCCTGGAGGGCTTGCCGTTGGGTGCAACCACCACGGTGGGCGTTTCGTTTACTGCTGACGGTGACCGCGCGACTTTAGAAAGATCTATCTTCCGGCTGATGCTTCTGGGTGTGGTGCAAGATTACATGATTAACTGGGTAGCAAGGGGTATTGAGGTGGTTGTGGAGCGCCGCTCGCCCGCCCAAATTCGGAGCAATCTGGAGCAGTACCTCAGGCAGTATAAATTCAGGGAATTTGCAGAAAATGCGGTGCTAGCCGTTCCCGTTGCAACAATCGAAGCTGCGTTGGAAAATGGCATCGGCGTGCTCGTGGACTTTGTGTATGGGCACATCGTTGCCAAGCGCAAGCAGGCATTGCGCACGATGGGGGAATTGTGCCGCAATTTTGTTTCTGACGCTGAGTTTCGGGAGGCGCTTCTCAACTATTTGCAAGAGTCTGAATTCTCTGCGACTTTGCGCACCTGGCTGCATTTGTCGTTTGATGCCATCGGGCTGGAGAACATACATCTGCTGATGAACGAGCTAACGGAACTTGAGCAGGTGAGGCGGCTCGTTGGCACGGTCCGCCGCATGCTCGACGAGGATCCCGGAAATAATGCGTTCAGGTACCTGTCACTGCTTGCGCGGTCAGGCAGTACTGTGGAAAGCGACTCAAGTGTTTTACAGGAAGCCATCTCGCTCGCGTCGCAGGTTGCCCGCGGCCGGGATTTGTTTGCTGATCCGGATGCTTCTCTGGCGGCCATGTTGGCAGAGGTGATGAGCCGCAGGCCGCTTTTGGCTCTAGCCACCGGCGATGTATTCATTCGCTACGCCGGCACGGCCGGGCTTGCCCGGCTGGTGCTTGAAGCGCCCGGTCCTGCACGGGAGGTTCTACGGGAACAATGCTTGATACTGCTGTTGGCCGGTGTGGCGGATGCGCTGCGGAATTGTGAGTTCTACTAGACGGCCGGAAAGGAGATGTACTATGCCTGAAGATGAGATCGTAGCAGCTGAAAGAAAGATAATGGAAATTGCGGCCGAGCTGAAGCGCTTGCGGGATGCGGCAAATCTGCTCAATGGTGCCCAAGAGCAGATTACCGGTGTACTGGCTGCGGTCCAGAGCGTCATTGACGCGACGCGCCAATTCACGGCAGTGTGCGGCCCGATCGTCGCTAAACTGGCATCCTCTGACATCATTCGAAAGTTGGATGACCTGGAGGCGAGCCATGAAAAACAAAGAGAAGCACTTGAGGCAGTAAGTGGAAAAGTTCAAGCTGGTGATGAGCAAACCCGGGCGGCAATGCAGGCAGCGATTGACACTCTGTTTGAGCGGTTGGCGCAGGCCAATCTGGCCGACTTTGGTAAATTGAATGCAGGTGTGGCTGATGCGGTTGGTGGTCTTCTCGCGCAAACGCAGGAAGTGCGCCTCGAGGTTGTGTCTGCGGTTCAAGCCTCCGCTTCACTTGTAAAGGAGGCGGTGGGCGAGGCAGAAGCGGCTGCCATTCAAAGATCTTCTGAGATGCATACGGTCCTGGCGGAGATGCATACGGTTCTGGCGGAGACGCATGCGTCGATCAAAACTAGCGACGCCAAGCTTGATAAATTTGAGCAGGCTACCAAGAGGCGGGAGCTGTTATTGCTGGGCCTGACAAGCGTAGGGCTTTTGCTACTGATTGTGGCTGGTGCGTTCCTGAGGATGAAGCTGTAACGGTGAGTACGGTGCGCTGCGGATCTTGAGGCGGTGAGCTGGCTGGAAATCTGCAATCTGCATTTTTATCTGGGACATAGCGCAGCAGGCACATGGATGGTGCGCGATTACCTGCGGCAGTGCAGTTGCCAGCCGCTGCCGGACCAGCGCCGGCTGCTGCGCTTTGCCTACAGCTGGGCCATCAACCATCATCCGGAGCCGGCGTTGGTGTCCGCTTTAGACCGGGTGACGTTGAAGCCGTCGGGTGGGGCGCGGGTGGCGGCTTAGCCGGCGGGTGTGGTTGCGAGCATTACGCAGCTGCCGTTGTGGCCGCGCTTCCAGCGTGTGA
>SXGT01751531.1_pt1 | contig 10063 bp, 10 predicted proteins | sample 3176221 | NCBI WGS metagenome assembly SXGT01 (sample SAMN11356862, study PRJNA531348) | freshwater metagenome | isolation source: freshwater sample F1-120 | place: China: Fuxian Lake, Yuxi | collected 2017-12-25
CCGAGCCCCGCTGCGGCGGCGAGCGGCTTTTCCATCACTGGTGCGGTGTCGACGAACACCTTGAGCTCGCAGCGCGCCTCCGCGACCAGCCAGCGGGCGAGTGCCTTCAGTGCTTTTTTGACCGTGTCGTGATAGTCCGCGCCCTGCGCGTAGACCGAGATGCGGCCGACATCCGGCTCGCCGGCCAGCGCCAGCGGATCGCGCCCCGGCGCGTAGCTCATGCCGAGCGAGATGACCGAGCGCACCTCCGGCCACAGCGCCTGCGGGCTGCCGCGCCGCTGCTCCGTCTCCGCCATCCAGATCATGTCGCCATGCGCGCCGTCGGCCAGCCAGGCGCGCAGGCGTTCGGCGGTCCTGGGCGCAGCGTCGGCGCGTGCGACTCCGACGGCGGCGAAGCCGAGCGCGCGGGCTTCCGCTTCCAGCCGCTCACGAAGCTTGCTTGTCGTTGTCACAGCGGACCGCTACCACGTTCAAACCTATGGGGGACGGTGCAAAAGTGGGTGCTTACGCGATCGAGGCCAAGGGGCTTCGCAAGGCATTCGACGGCAAGCCGGCCGTACAGGGCATCGACATCGCGGTTCCGGAGGGCAGCATCTATGGCGTGCTCGGGCCCAATGGCGCGGGCAAGACGACCACTCTGCGCATGCTGCTCGGCATCATCGATCCGGACGAGGGCGAGCGCCAGCTGCTCGGCCATACGCGCCCGCTCGAGGCCGCGCACCTGGTCGGCTACCTGCCCGAGGAACGCGGGCTCTACCCCGCCATGACGACGCGCGACGCGATCGCCTTCATGGGCGCGCTGCGCGGCCTCCCGCTCGATGTCGGCAAGAAGCGCGCGGAGGGCCTGCTGCGCGACAACGGACTGGCAGATTACGTGAGCAAGCCGATCAAGAGCCTGTCCAAGGGCATGGCGCAGACCGTGCAGCTGTTCGGCACGATCGTGCACCGGCCCAGGCTGATCGTCCTCGACGAGCCTTTCTCCGGCCTCGACGCGATCAACCAGGGCCGGCTCGAGCAGCTGATCCGCGCCGAAGCGGCCGAGGGCGCCACCATCGTGTTCTCGACCCACGTCATCGCTCACGCCGAGCGGCTGTGCGAGCGGATCGCGATCATCGCGGGCGGGCAGATCCGGTTCGAGGGCCGGGTCGCCGAGGCGCGCGACCGGCTGCGCCCACAGGTGCGGCTGCGCACCCGCGCGCAGGGCGGCAGCTGGCGCGCGGCGCTGCCCGCCACGGCGACGAACGAGGACGGCGTCTGGCATTTCGAGCTGCCGGACAGCGGCATCGAGCCGCTGTTGCGCGCGCTGATCGACGGCGGCGCCGGCATCGAGGAACTGTCGATCGAGCGGCCGGGCCTGCACGACGCATTCGTCGCCATCGCCGGCGAGGCCGCCGCGCGCGAGATGAAGCGCGACACACAGGCCGAGCTGGAGGTCGCCTGATATGCCCAACCTCGTCCGCTCCGCCTACGTGATCGCCCGGCGCGATTTCGTCGCCACCGTCTACACCAAGGCGTTCCTGCTGTTCCTGTTCGGGCCGCTGCTGATCATCGGCATCTCGATCCTGTTCGGGCAGGTGACGGAGAATATGGCGCGGCAGGACACGCGGGCGACCGTCGCGGTAATCTCCAGCCAAGCCGAGTTCGGCGCGCTGGTCGCCGCGCGCGAGCGGCAGCTCGCCAATTTCGGGGCGGACGGCCTGCCCGAGCTCGTCCACGCCGAGCCGGATTATGTTCCCGAAGCACAAATCCGCGACCTGCTCGCCTCCCGCGACAAGAAGATCCTGGCGGTGCTGAGCGGCGGCTTGGCCGCGCCCAAGATCACCGGCGACATCGCCGAGGACGGCCGCATCCGCGCGCAAATGGCGCTGCTCGTCAACGATGCTCTGCAGGCCCGTGCCGGCGTCGCCCAAGTGGATGTCGCGTTCGAGAAGGTGGAGGAGACCGCCGGTTCGCTGGCGGCGCTGCGCGCGCTCACCGCCCGGGCCGGGCAGCTGCTGCTGTTCATGGTCACCGTACTGCTCGCCGGCATGCTGCTGTCCAACCTGATCGAGGAAAAATCGAACAAGGTGATCGAGGTGCTGGCTGCCGCCATCCCGATCGACGCGATCTTCCTCGGCAAGTTGTTCGCGATGCTCGCCGTATCGCTCGTCGGCATTGCGGTGTGGGCCGGCTTCGGCGCGATCGCCTTGACCGTTGCAGGCGAGGGCGGGATCTCCCTGCCAACCCCGGCGGTGGGCTGGCCGGCCTTCATCCTGCTCGTCGTGCTCTACTATGCCGCCAACTACCTGCTGCTCGGCGCCGTCTTCCTGGGCATCGGCTCGCAGGCCGCCTCGGTGCGGGAGGTGCAGGTGCTCTCCATGCCGATTACCGTCGCGCAGATGCTGATCTTCATGTTCGCCTCGGCGGCGGTGGGGCCGTTCAACGGCTTGATCGGCATCACCGCGGCCGTGTTCCCGTTCAGCTCGCCGCTCGCCATGATCGCCCGCGCCGCGCAGACGCAGGAGCTGTGGCCACACCTGCTGGCGCTCGGGTGGCAAGTGCTGTGGGTGTGGCTGACCATCAAGATCAGCGCCGCCCTGTTCCGCCGCAACGTGATGAAATCCGGCGGCGGGGGCGAGGGTGCGTCACGGCCGAAGTTCAGGCTGCGCAAGGCTTAGCTTAACCCGCCTCCGCTTGCTTCGAGCGAAGTCGAGAAGCACGTACTGCGCGCCAACGTTTCTCGACTTCGCTCGAAACGAACGGGTTACATGTGAGAGGTCACTGGGTGACGCCGCGGGACGATATGATCCGCCCGGCTGTGTCGGTGATGACCTCAAGCAATTGCCCGCCGCGGTCGCGGACGCGGCGCACGGTCTGGCCGGTGCCGTTCACCGTGCGCGACACCTCCGTCAGCCCCGCCCGCGCAAGATCGAGCACCTGGCCATTGCGCAGCAGCCCGCCGGCAAGGCCTCCCACGGTGCCGACCGTGTTGTTGGCGACCCCGCCGACCGTGTTCACCGTATTGTCGACGGTGGAGAGCAACTGCGTCACCAACTGCGGATTGTTGTCCAGCGTCTGCAGCGTGCGCTCGATGATCGCACGGACGTTGTCCAGCCGTACGATCAGGGTCGCCTGCGCCTGCACGCCCTTGATGCCGATCTTGACCTGATCGATCGAGGCATCGGCGCCGGCGGTGAGCTTCAGCAGGTTGGCCAGCCGCGCATCAAGCGCGATGTGAACCTGCAGATTGTTCACCTCCAGGTTGATCTCATCGACCGAGAGGTTCGGAATATCGAGCAGCACGTCCGGCTGATCGCTGCCCGACATCGCCTGCTGCGCCAGCGCCGAAGGCTGCCCGCCGCCGACAATGCGACGACTACGATCCTGAGCATGAGCGGGCGTGGCCAGAGCAAGCACGGCGGCCGCCGCCGCAAGCGTAGAAAACAGACGCATCATTCATCCCTCCTGTTACGGAGGCCGAACGTCATTGCGGCGTGCTGGTTTCGGCCTCGCCCCGATTATTGTTTCGGGTCTGTCCCGGATCGGCAATCCGCGCCTCGGCACGCACCCGGACATCGACATCGCGCAGCTCGCGCCGGCCGTTCGCCCGCGGCGCCTGCACGTCTACAAGGTTGCCGCCGTCGGGACTGGTGGTGACGGTCAGCCGCGCATCGCCTTTCTGCTCGATCGTTACTTGGCGCGCCCGGACGCGGGCATCGAGCTGGATGTCGGGCGCGTTCGCCTGAAGCAGTAAGGTGGCGATCAGGATCATGGTCGGGCCTCGTTGCGTTGGCGATACAACCGATGCCGCTGCTTCCCGTTCCGGCTGCAGCCTGTAAGGGCGTCGGCGATGTTGCGTGCCCTCCTCGTCTCCGGACTTCTGCTCCCCTCCGCCGCATTTGCCCAGCAGGAGATCGTCGTCACCGGCCGAGGCCTGCCGCGCGCGGCCGGTGAGGCTATCTACGACACGGTCGTGATTGGCCGCGACCGGCTGACCGGATCCGCGTCGGGCCGGCTCGACGAGATCCTGCGCGAAGTGCCGGGCTTTCAGCTGTTCCGTCGCTCGGACGCGCGCTCGGCCAACCCGACCAGCCAAGGCGCGACGCTGCGCGCGCTCGGCGGCAACGCCTCCAGCCGCGCACTGCTGATCCTGGACGGGGTGCCGCAGGCGGACCCGTTCGGCGGTTGGATCAACTGGCCGGCCTATGACCCCGAGCGGCTCGGCGCGATCCGGGTGGTCCGCGGCGGCGGTGCGGTGGTGAACGGCCCCGGCGCGCTGGCCGGCACCATCGCGCTTTCGAGCGCCGATCCGGCCGATCTTGCCGGGCTGGGCGGCGCCGTGGCTGCTGGAAGCCGGGAGAGCCTGGACGGCCGAATCGCCTTCGGCACGGCGCTGGGCACCGGCTTCGTGACCGGATCGGCCGCTTACGCCCGCGGCGACGGCTTTGTGCCGGTCGTGCGCTCGCAGCGCGGCCCTATCGATCGCCCCTCCCCTTATGAACAGGCCAGCCTCTCCCTCCGCGCGGTGGCCCCGATCGGCGGGACCGAGCTCCAGGCCAATGCCCTCCTGTTCAGCGACGCGCGCGAACGCGGTACCGCCTTTTCCGCCAACGAGACGCTCGGCGCCGATGCCTCGCTGCGCCTCGTCGGCGCGGCCTGGGAGGCGCTCGCCTACGTCCAGACCCGGGAGTATCGGAACGAGTTCGCCAGCGTCTCAGCCGGACGGACGAGCGTCGCGCCGGCATCTGAGCAATACAACGTGCCCTCGACGGGGCTCGGCGGCCGGCTTGAGCTGCGCCCTCGGATCGGGGGCGTCGATCTTCGGCTCGGCGCCGACACGCGGCTCACCCGCGGCGTCACGCGCGAGCTGTTCGCCTTCGTGAACGGGGCCGGCACGCGCCGGCGCGAAGCCGGCGGGCGCAGTCTCACCGCGGGCGCGTTCGCCGAAGCCTCTGCCGAGCGCGGCCCTGTCACCCTGACAGCCGGCGCGCGGATCGACCGCTGGCGCATCGAGGAGGGCCGCTTGCGCGAGGAGGTACTCGTTACCGGCGCGCCGCTTCGAATTGAGCTTTACCCCGATCGCTCGGGCTGGGAGCCGACCGCGCGCGCGGGCCTCGCCTGGCGGCCGGCCGCCGCGCTCACCTTGCGCGGCGCGGCCTATCTCGGCTGGCGGTTGCCGACCCTGAACGAGCTCTACCGCCCGTTCCGCGTCGGCCCCGATGCGACCGCGGCCAATCCCGACCTCTCCCCCGAACGGCTCCGCGGCGTCGAACTAGGCGTCGACTATCGCCCACTGTCGACCGTCCGCTTCGGCCTCAACCTGTTCGACAACCGGCTTGAGAATGCCATCGCCAACGTCACGCTCGGATCAGGGCCGGGCACCTTCCCGGGCGTCGGCTTCGTCGCACCGGGCGGCGCCTTCTGCCAGCGTCGCAACCTGGACGCCATCGCGGTGCGCGGGATCGAGCTGGACGGCCGCATCGACATCGGTCCCTGGTCGCTCTCCGGCGGATACGGCTTCGCCGATGCACGGGTTCGGGCGAGCGGTGCGGCGCTGCCGCTGAATGGCCTGCGCCCAGCCCAGACTCCGCGCCACACGCTTTCCGGCACGATCGGCTGGCGCGGCCTGGCCGGCGCCCGCGCGAACGCAACGTTCCGCTATGTCGGCGCGCAGTTCGAGGACGATCTGAACGAGACGCGCCTGCCCGACGCCCTCACGCTCGACCTCGCCGGCTCGCTCCCGATCACGGAGCACCTGCGGATCGAGGCGCGCGCGGAGAATGTGACGGACGCGCGCGTCGTCGCGACCATCTCAGGCGAAGGCCTGATCGAGCGCGCCACGCCGCGCACGCTGTGGATCGGCCTTCGGCTGACGCCTTAAACGGTAAGCTCCACCACTTCGTCGAACGGGACAGCCCAGATCTGGTCGCCCTCCTCGTCGACGACCTCGACCTGGCAGTCGCGACGAAGCAGGCCGCTCCTGCGTTCTACCTCGATCACGTCGCGGGCACTGCGCACGCCATGGTACCAGGCAGCCTCCGGATCGGGCAGCCTCATGCCCTCGCGGTCTTCCAGGCGAGCCGCGCCGTCCTGGAAGTGGAAGAAGTATCGAGGCATGCACGGCAAACCCTTGGAGGCAGGGCCAAGTTGCAAATAAAGAAGGTAAACGCGCGATCGGTGATCTTTCATGCCGACAGGGCCAGGGTCCGCAACGGAACCGACCCGCGCTCGTTCGCCCGGCCATGATCCCCGCCGCCCCGCTCCGCCTGCCTTTCGGCCTGCAGGGCGCGCTGGAGCGGCTCGTTCACGAGCAGCTCAATCCCGCGGGCACACGTCCGGTGGACTTCGCCCGCCCGGCCGGCGAGCCGGCTCTGGCTGGCCCGGACTCGGTGTCCTGGCAGGTGTTCCGCAACCCCGTTTCGCTCTATGTCGGCGGGGTCGCTGCGGTGATCCTGGAACTCGCGGAGCCTCGCGTCGCCGCCGGCGTGTGGCACCACAGCAGCTTTCGCGACCAGCCGCTCGGTCGCCTTCAGCGCACCGGCCTGGCTGCCATGGTCACCGTCTATGCGGCCCGCAGCGTCGCAGAGCGCATGATCGCAGGCGTGCGGCAGGCGCACGAGGCAGTGCGCGGCGTGACGGAGGCCGGCCAACCCTATCACGCCAGCGATCCGGACCTCCTCCTCTGGGTGCAGACAACCGCCGCCTTCGGCTTCCTCCACGCATTCGATCGGCTGGTGGCGCCGGTCTGCCCCGCGGACCGCGATCGTTATTACGGCGAAGGCGTACCGGCCGGGCACCTCTACGGCGTTCCCGAGCCGCCGCCGGACGAAGCCGCAGTCCGGGCCTGCTTCGATGCGATGAGGCCAAGGCTCCGGCCCTCGCCGATCCTTGCCGAGTTCCTCGCCATCATGCGCCGCCGCCCGATCCTGCCCCGCGCCGCGCGCCCGCTCCAACCGATGCTGCTGCGCACCGCTGTGTCCATTCTGCCGGAGTGGGCGCGAGATCAGTTGCGGCTCGGCCCCGGCTCGCGGCCCGGCGAACTGGCGCTGCTTCGGACGATCGCCCGCACGGCGCACCGGCTTCGGCTGGACGGCAGCCCTGCCGCGCAGGCCTGCATTCGCCTCGGCCTCCCGCCCGAATACCTTCATCGGCCAGCAATCTCGGCAGCACGCTCGGGCCGAGACCAAAGGGGAGCCTAAGCCGGCAAGCGACAAGCGGCTTGCGCAGCCGGCCCGCTTTTGAAAGGGTGGCTTCCGGAACTGCTCGACTGGGGGGTCAACATGTCCGGAAAGCTTTTGAGCGCACCGATGCTGCTGCTGGCGAGCGGCTGCGCGGCAGTCGGGCCGATGGTCGACCGCTCCTACGAGGACGCGCCTTACGCCGCCTGTTCGGAACTGGCCGGGGGCGAAGCGGCCTCGGTGGGGCAGAAGCCGGTGCGGCTCGGCTGCTTCGATGCGGTGGCGCGCACCATGTCAGCCGGCCGGCAGGTGTCCGAGACCGAGCACATGGTCTCGCCCGAGGGACTGCGCATCACGGATGCGGCCGCATTCAGCCTTGCGGCGGGCGAGGGCTGCACCGGCAAGTATTTCACCAACTTCGTCATCGAATATACCGCCCCGGCCGGCGCTACTGCGACCGTCACGGCCACGGACGGGCTCGGCCGGCACCTCGGCATGGACCGGCTCGAGGCCAAAGCCTCGCCCAAGCTCCGCCGCCTCGTGATGCGGGAAATGGGCGACGTCCTTAAGAACCCGGCGATCGCCGAGTTCACGAACGTCGAGGGCGAGCTGTTTGTTCGGCGAATATGCCTGAAAGGCTATTGAGCCGGAGCTAAGCTGCGATTTCCGCCAGGATCCGGTTCAGCACGAGCGTGCCCGCCGGGGTGACGCGAAGCCGCCGGCCATCCTCCAGAAGCAGACCGTACTGCTTGAGCCTGGATACGGCGGCCATGTTCAGGCCGTCTCGCACGCATTCCAAAGCTACGCCCTCTCGTAGCCGCATTCCCATCAGCAGCGCCTCCGAAGCGGCTTCGGCGGGCGCGAGCGGCGTTTCCTCGACCATGCCGTGGCCGTTGCGGGCCAACGCGGCGAGCCAGTTTTCCGGTTTCCTGTGCCGCTGCGTCGCCTGCCCACCGCGGCGACCGTGCGCACCGGGGCCGATGCCGAGATAGGGCTGGTAGCGCCAGTAGGTGAGATTGTGCCGGCTCTCCTCGCCGGGGCGGGCGTGGTTGGATATCTCGTAGGCGGGCAGTCCCGCGGCTTCCGTGCGCGCCTGGGTGAGTTCGTAGAGGGCTGCCTGATGGTCCGGATCGGCCTCGACCAGCGCGCCCTTTGCGGCAAGGGCAGCGAAGCGGGTGCCGGGCTCGATCGTGAGCTGGTAGAGCGAGAGGTGGCCGGAGCCGAAGCCAAGCGCGCGCCCGAGCTCGGCGTCCCAGGCCGCCTCGCTCTGGCTGGGCAGGCCGTAGATGAGGTCGAAGCTGACTCGGTCGAACACGGCCTGCGCCGTGTCGAGGGCGGCCAGCCCCTCAGCGACGCCATGGGCACGGCCGAGGAACCGCAAGGCTTCGTTGTCGAGTGACTGCAGCCCGAGCGACACCCGGTTCACGCCCGCCGCGGACAGATCGGAAAAGCGCGCCGTTTCGACCGAGGATGGATTGGCCTCCAGCGTGATCTCGATGTCGGCAGCAAAACCCCAGTGACGCTCCGCCGCCGCGATCAGCGCCGCCACCGTTGCAGGCGGCATTAACGACGGCGTGCCCCCGCCGAAGAAGATGGACGTGATCGGTCCGCGCGGCGCCTGCTCAGCCTCATGGGCCAGATCCTGCAGCAGCGCGCCGCGCCAGCGGTCCTGGTCGACAGCCTCGCGGACGTGGCGGGTGAAGTCGCAATAGGGGCATTTGGAGACGCAGAACGGCCAATGGATGTAGAGGGCCAGTGCGGGCCGCACACCCCGCTCGTCCCGAGCGAAGTCAAGGGGCGCCCGTGATGACGCGGAGCAGCGTCCCTCGACTTGAGCCTGCAGGCCCAAGTTCATCCTGAGCGATGTCGAAGGGCTTGGGACGAACGATGTTGGTTGCTCTTCCACTAGCTCTCGATCAACGCCGCCTTGAGCTTGCGGAACGCATCAGCGCGGTGGCTCATCGCGTGCTTCCGCGCCGGATCCATCTCACCGAACGTCGCATGGTGGCCGATCGGCTGGAACATCGCATCGTATCCGAAGCCCCGATCGCCCCGCGGCGGCCAGACGAGCAGGCCCTCCACGCGGCCCTCGAAGACCTCGCACTGGCCATCCTCCGGCCAGCAGACGGCGAGCGCGCAGACGAAATGGGCGTTGCGGCCGGGCTCGGGTCCGAGCCCGGCCAGCTCGTCATGGATGCGCTGCATCGCATAAGCGAAATCGCGTTCAACCCTGGCCTCGCCCGGATCGGCATCCGGCGCGAGCTCGGAGGCGCGCTCGGCCCAGCCCGCGGAATGGATGCCCGGCCGGCCGCCCAGCGCATCGACGCACAGGCCGCTGTCGTCGGCAATGGCGGGCAGCCCCGACAGATCCGCCGCCGCGCGCGCCTTCAGCATCGCATTGTCGATGAAGGTCGTCCCGATCTCTTCCGGCTCCGGCAGGTCCAGGTCGATGGCGGAGACCGGCTCGATGCCGTGCGGGCCGAGCAGTTCGGCGATTTCGGGGATCTTGCCGCGATTGTGGCTGGCGATGACCAGCCTGCCGGGGCCGAGCCGCCGCATCACCGGCCGGTCGCCCGGTCTTGCGCAGCGAAAATCTCCCCGCAACCGATCCGCGCCAGCCGGAGCAGCCGCAGCAGGCCTTCCTCGTCGTAGGTCTCGCCTTCGGCAGTCACCTGCGCCTCGACGATGTTGCCGCCGTCCGTCAGCACGAAATTGCCGTCCGCGCCGGCGGCGGAGTCCTCGACATAATCGAGATCGAGAACGGCCGCGCCGTTGTGAATGCCGCAGCTGACCGCGGCGACCTTGCCGCGAATGGGATCGCGCTCGATCTGGCCGGCGGCGATCGCCTTGTCGACGGCGATGCGCAGCGCCACCCAGGCGCCGGAGATGGCGGCGGTGCGGGTGCC
>SXGT01113432.1_pt1 | contig 10062 bp, 7 predicted proteins | sample 3176221 | NCBI WGS metagenome assembly SXGT01 (sample SAMN11356862, study PRJNA531348) | freshwater metagenome | isolation source: freshwater sample F1-120 | place: China: Fuxian Lake, Yuxi | collected 2017-12-25
TAGTCTTTCTAATGCAGCCCAAATCAGATCGCCGACACGTTGAAATCCAAACATCGAGTAGTAGATGAAGAACGGCACCATCGGCAGACCGTGGTGGCTGTACGAGGTGCCGGCGGCAATCCAGGAGGACAGGGCCCCGGCCTCGGTGATCCCCTCTTCCAGAATCTGGCCGTCGAGCGACTCTTTGTAGTAGAGCAGCGAGTCGTGGTCTTCCGGCTCATAGAGTTGGCCGCAGTGCGAGTAGATTCCAACCCTCCGGAAAAGGGACTCCATCCCAAAAGTGCGCGCTTCATCGGCCACAATAGGAACCAGGCAAGGACCGAACTGCCCGTCTTTGAGCAGGCCTGACAGCATTCGCACAAAGGCGCCCGTCGTCGACATGTCGCGCGTCTGGGCTTCGAAAGCGAAGGGGGCAAAGAATTCCCGCTTCGGGAAGTCCACCTTGCGAGCCTTGGTGGAGCGCACTGGCACGTAGGGTGGGAAGAAGGTCCGAATTCATTTCAGCCTACTATGGCTCGCCCACTGCGGGGCGTATTCTTCTGTTGTGATCCAGTTGTCAACTCATCAGCATTCCGCCGTTGATCTCGATAATTTCTCCCGTGATGTAACTTCCCATCGGGCTACAGAGGAGCAAAACAGCACCGACGCAGTCCGCGGTTTCTCCCAAACGTTGTAATGGGATTCTCGCTGACAGGCTGGCGAGCTCGTCCTTGGGTGTGCCGTACTTATGTAAATCGGTGTAAATGACACCCGGCGCAATTCCATTAACAGTGATGCCGCGCGGTGCCAACACTTTGGCGCAACCACGCGTGAAGTTGCTGACAGCTGCCTTGGCTGCCCCATAATGGAGTGAGTCTGCTACGCCGCCGCTCCGCGCGGAGATGGACGTGACATTAACAATCCGTCCGCTGTGGTCGGGCAGCAAGGGCACCGCTGCCTGCGTACAAAGAAACACGCTCTTGACATTGGTGTTCATCGCGTCGTCCCACGACTCCTCAGTTAGATCCGCCAGCATGGATCGTTCCAGGCTTCCCGCGTTATTCACAAGAATATCCAAGCGATTCCCAAAACGATCACGTATCCGGTCGAACATACTACGAACTTCGGTTCCCGAGGAAACATCGGCCTGAATCGTCCACGCGCGTCCGTTTGCTTGTTGGATCTCCTCCAAGGTTTCATCCGCGGCCGTCGCGTTGGCGCGATAGTTGATTGCCACCTCGGCACCACATCGGGCAAGCGCAACCGAAATCGCGCGACCGATGCCTCTGCCGCCCCCGGTGACCAATGCAACCTTGCCTGAAAAATCTACTCTCATCGATGCTCTCCACGATTATTCAACCAGGGAACAGATGTGCCTATCGGGAGTTACGAGTGGCAGCAGCTGGAGCACGAAAATCTCCGTGACCGTCTGCCGTGTGCGGTGGATTTCCCAGTCGGCCCTCGACCTCCACCACTCGACCAGCAAGAACTTTTGCGGATCGGTCTCGGAATGATAAACCTCAAATCGTTCGCAGCCGTCCTCCGCCCGCGATCCGGCAGCGCACCGTCGCGCATCCGTCAGCGTCTTTAGCTTCTCGAGATCGAGATCGCCTTCGACCTCTTCTGTACTGTGGCAGCCCAGACAATACGTCTTGAGAAGAGGTCGGATTTGTGCGTCGTACTGGGCTCCGATCTTCTCGAAGGAGGCCGGCTCATCACCCCACGAGTCGCTGGTCACTGTCGTGAGCGATCCCAGCAGCAGGCCGAGCAGCAGACGTTTTCGGTGGGAATGGGTCATGTCAGGAGCCCAGAAGAACGACGCCGGATTGAATAGTATAATGCGGAACTGGAGGGGCCGTTCAACGATCAGGTCGCAAGACGCAAGGTCTCGGGCTTGAACATCCATAGTAGCCGTTCAAGGCCCCGCCGGGGTAACCGTTCACGGGCCAAGAGAGGGGGACAGGCACATTTTCCCGGGAACCACGTTGGACAACCTCCTGACACAACGATGCACCTCGCGCGAATTCGCCGGGAAAATGAGCCAGCCCCCGGCTCGTGAATGGTTACGTCACGCGAGTCCGGCCGGCACAGCCGGCCCTACCAATGACGCTGCTGATCAGTGTCTTACATTCGGCAACCTGGTAGGGCCGGCTTTGCCGGCCGTGGATGGGAAAGTCACGCGAATCCGGCCGGCACAGCCGGCCCTACAAATGACGCTGCCGATCAGTGTCTTACATTCGGCAACCTGGTAGGGCCGGCTTTGTCGGCCGTGGATGGGAAAGTCACGCGAATCCGGCCGGCACAGCCGGCCCTACGAATGACGCTGCTGATGTCGCCGAAGCTTGTCGGGCCGACTTCAATTCTGCTGGGCTTTACCAGCCGGTTGATGCTGGGACTTTTTAGGGGGAGGCATGAAACACATGTCGCTGAGCGGGGGGCGGATATTTCGGCAGCACCTGTTCGGCGGCCAGTCTTAAAACGGCCTTCGCTTTCCAACGTAGTGGTTTGACGAAGAACCAGCGTCTGGATTGGTAGGCGCCCAGGCGGCCCTTGAAGTCGTCGGCCGTTTGGCCCAGTTGAATCTCGCGCACGCCCTGCCGAACGGCAAAGTCGAGCTCGTGATACATCAGGTTGAAATACGCATCCGTCTGGGCGTTGCGGGCATAATCGACGCCGCCAAATAGGCTCTGATAGGTACCGCCCAACAGCAGACCATAGGCCCATGCAAGCAGATGGTCTCCCTCGTAGATCGCTGTCCAGGCACTCTCACGTTCCAGGCCCCTGGCCATCTGGCGGAACCACTCGGCGGACAGAACCTCCAATCGCAGCGGCGATTTCTCGACCACCGCCAGATACATGCGGTGCACGTCGTCGGTGAATCGCGCCGCCAGAGAGTCTCCTCCGCTGAGGCATTCCGTTCGTAGACCCAACTCGGCCGCCTTGCGCTGGGAGCGAATAATTTTCGACCGGTAGGGAGCCTTGAGCGCCGCGCGGTACTGGGCGAAAGAACTAAATCGGGCAGGCAAATGATTCATCGGCGGACTTTCGCCGCGGTAAAACCCCAGCGCACCCAGTGCCCCAAGTTGGCTTGCCGCGCGATCGTCGAACTCCTTGAAAACGAGGAAGCGGGCCCCCTCGGCACGGGCGAGCCTCGCCATTTTGTCGACGATCAGATGCAAGACCGCTGCGGAGTCGGTTCCGTGGGCTATCTTCAGATGATTCTGACCGGCCGAGACCGGCAGTCCGCACAATATGGCCTGGTAGCGCAGCGCGCTGGGAAACAACCGGCGAACCGAAGTGCCGATCTTCCCCACGACGCGACCGGAGAGCATCGCGATGTCGATGGCCAGCAGACTCAGACAGGCGATCGCCACAGGCCGCTGGGCAGCATCACGCACGATCAGCCACCAGAGTTTCCCCGGCGAGCATTGTCCGCGGTCCACCGCGCGCATGAACCGGGCGTCCATGAACAAGTCGCCGTCGTCCGCCAACGTGTTCCAACTTGCAAGGTCAAGCTGGTCGAGCGACGGACAGATTTCGCAGGTGTAGGGCATGGGCGCATCGTCGTCGGAGTTCCGCCTTGAGGGAATCTCCATTCCCGGTCCATTTATTTCTCCCTGGTGCCCAAGTGCGCGCCAGCGTCGGTGGTCCGTGGCGGAGGGCTCATCCGCGTCCCTTAACTCCTGTCCGGCTCCCTCCCCTCGACGGGGAGGGCTGGGGAGGGGTGCTGCATGCGAGTGGGATTCGCTACGCTAATCGCGTGCTTGATTGCCGCGACCACCGCTTGAATATCCTCGTCCAGCTCGTGATTCCGAAATCGGAGCACACGGAAGCCGCGCGTTGCCAGCCAGGCCGTTCGGCGAGCGTCGTGAGCTCTCCCTTCCGACTCAACATGCTGCGGTCCGTCGAGCTCCACAATCAATTGTTGGGAGAAACAAACAAAGTCGACAACGTACGCACCCATCGCGGCCTGGCGGCGGAACTTGCAACCAAGCTTTTCGGCACGCAAGAACCACCACAGACGCTTTTCGGGGTCCGTGGGTTGATTGCGAAGGTCCCGGGCGAAGTTGCGCTGCTCGGTGTCTCGGTACATGAGGGTCACAAATACCCCCTCCCCAGCCCTCCCCGCAAGGGGGAGGGAGCCGGAAATTGTGGTTGAGTGACCTCCTCGCAAGGGGGAGGGAGCCGGAAATTGTGATAGAGTGACCTCCCCGCAAGGGGATATTCTCTCGCCTGGACGTGATCCATGCCCCGAGCCGGAAATTGTGATTGAGTGACCTCCCCGCAACGGGGGCAGGACCCGGAAGAGATTATTTGAAAGTTGAATTGCTCTTCGTTGCGTGACCTGACACCTGATTTCCGACTCCTGATCCCTGACACTCCCAGGAAGAATGATAAGACTCCCGGTCCATTTATATCTCCCTTGGCCCGTGAACGGTTTCGGTTGTCCAACGTCGTCCCCGGGACAACATGCTCTCCCCATCGCCTGGCCCGTGAACGGTTACGGCGGGGCATTGCAGCAGCCAATCACCGTCGCACGGCGGAACTCCAGCAACGCCGCTGACGTTGCCGACGAATTACAGTAGCATAGAGGAGATGCAGGTCCTCCGGCAATCTGCGGCGATAGTCTTGACACTCGCGTCGGCACTGGCCGCCGGCTGGGTGGCGTTCCAACTTCAAGAGCAGGAGACCCTGCCGCGGTTTTTCTTTCCGCTGATTTTTCCGCTGCTGGTGGGAGCGGTGGTTGGCGGGCTAAGCGCCGCGGTGTTTCGGTGGCTGGCAACGGCAACTCGCTATTGGCCGTTTGCAGCGGCGGGTTTGGCCGGCCTCACGGTGGTCCTGTCTCAATCCTGGTTCAGTTACCGGTACTACACGGCGGATAGAGAACGGCAGATTGCCGGCAATCCCCTGGCGACGATGGCCGCCCAGCACGCGGATGGCTTTGGCCATGTGCCAATGCACCGATTCATCGCCGCGCAAATCGACCGCAGCGGCGGCTGGTGGCTGGCGGATGCAGGACTTACGGTCGCGGCAAGCATCCTCTCGGGATGGCTTTGGACAAGTTCTTTCCATCTCAAAACAGAAGTCTGACATCATCATGTCCAACGTTCTCGGCATCGGCACTGACATCATTGAGTGTCTGCGGATCGCGCAGATGATCGAACGGCACGGTGAGTTGTTCATCACGCGGGTCTATACGGATCATGAAATTCAGTATTGCCAGGCTCGAAAATCCGCGACGCAGAATTTCGCGGGTCGCTGGGCGGCGAAAGAAGCAATGCTAAAAGCCCTGGGCACGGGCTGGCAGAAGGGAATTCGTTGGCGCGATCTGGAAGTGCGTAACGACACCGCAGGAAAACCAATCGTCGTCTTGCGTGGAGGCGCACGCGACGTGTGCCAGGCCCGCGGAATCGCCACCATGCTCATCAGCATTTCGCACTGCCGCAGTCATGCCATCGCCTATGCGATTGCCCTGGGAAAGGAAAATGAGTGAGCGGGGCGTGAGCAGGGGGCCAGAGCCGCAGGGTCGGCAGCGCCGGCCAAAGCTTAGCGATTTCGCCGCACGGCCGCCGCTACAAGTTGAATTGGCGAACGCGGATTGGCCGTGCCCTTTCACCCCGCTGATTGCGATTTCGCCTTTTTCTTCGCCGTCTTCCTGGCAACCTTCCTGGAGGCTTTTTTATTCACCGCTGGCGCTGCGGTCCTGGGCGAACCCCGCTTCTTTGCCGGCGGCCCTTGCGCCGCCCTGGCGGCTAACAGTTCAAGTGCTTCGCCGAGAGTAAGGGACTCGGCATTCGTGCCTTTGGGAAGCGAGGCGTTGGTCACGCCATCGGCCAGATACAGACCGTAGCGCCCTTCCAGCAACTGCACGGGTTGCTTCGTCAGCGGCGAAACCTCAAACACGCGCACCGGCTCCCGCTTAGCGCCGAAGCCACGGCGCTGGGCTTTGGGTTGGTTGAGCAGCTCCACGGCTTCCGCCATCGATACTTCGATCGGCGAAACTCCGGCCGGAAGCGAGCGCGTCTCGGTGCCGCACTTGACGTACGGCCCGAATCGACCATTTTGAGCGACGATGGTTTCTCCCAGGGTCGGATGCACGCCCAATTCGCGCGGCAGCAAAAGCAGCTTAAGGGCCAGTTCCAAGGTCACATCCTCGGGCTTCATGCCAGGCAACAGCGAAGCATTTTTGGGCTTTTCGTCGTCTTCAGCCGTGCCGCGCTGCACGTACGGTCCAAAGCGGCCAACCTTCAGAAATACGGGCTTGTTCGTTTCCGGGCAAAGGCCCAGGGGTTCCTCCGCCAGAGCCGCTTGAGCCAACAATTCCTGCGATTTTGCCAACGTCACCTCATCCGGAGCCATATCCTCGGGCAGGCTCGCGCGACGGTCCCCCTGCTGCAAGAATGGCCCGTATCGACCGACTCGCACCACGATAGCCTCTTCGCCGTCGGGCTGCCCGATCGAGATTCGGCTGATGTCTCGGGCGTCGATCTCTTCGACTTTGTCCGCCAGCAGCTTTTTGAGCCCCGCGCGACCATTACCGAAGTAGAATTTGCGCAAATAGTCAAGATGTTGAGCTTCACCGCGGCTGATGGCGTCCAGATCGTCTTCCATCTGGGCGGTGAAACCGTAATCCACCAGGGCGGGCAGATGCGTTTCGAGCATTTGCGCCACGGCGAACGCCACCCAGGTGGGCACCAGGGCGTTGGATTTTTTAAACACATAGTCACGGGCCTGAATCGTCTCGATGATGGACGCATACGTGCTGGGCCGACCGATGCCCAATTCCTCGAGCGCTCGCGTCAGGGACGCTTCGGTGAATCGCGGCGGCGGTTGCGTGGTATGGCTTTTTGGCTCCAGGGCAAGGCACTTGATCAATTCGTTGACAGCGACCGCCGGCAGCACCGTATCGCGATCCGCCAAATCGGCCAGCGGATCGTCGCTGCCTTCGACGTACGCGCGCAGATAGCCGGGAAAGTCGATGGTCTTTCCTCCCACCTGAAACAGGGCCCTTGTGCCATTCTCGCATGTTGCTTCAATGGCGATCGTAATGCGGCGGCCGCGGGAGTCGGTCATTTGGCAGGCAATCGTGCGTTTCCAGATCAGCTCAAACAAGCGATACTCGTCCCCCCCCAGTTGAGCGCTCATCTGGTCGAGCAGCTCAAACGGATGGCCTGCGGGGCGAATCGCCTCGTGGGCCTCCTGCGCATTTTTGACCTTGGTGCTGTAGGTCCGCGGAGCATCCGGCAGATACTCGCGGCCGTAATTGGCCGCCACGAGATCGCGCGCCGTTTCGATGGCCACCTTGGCCAGATTGGTGGAATCGGTGCGCATGTAGGTGATATGCCCGTTCTCGTACAAACTCTGCGCTACTTGCATCGTGCGTCTGGCCGTGAAACCGAGCTTGCGGTTTGCTTCCTGCTGCAAGGTGCTTGTCGTGAACGGTGGATAGGGCTTGGAGGTGTACGGTTTCTCTTCCAGGGAGAGCACGCGGAAGGAGGCGGCGCGCAACTTTTCGAGCAATTGGCCTGCCGCCGATTCGTCGAGCAGCAAAGCCTTGTCATCCTTGAGCTTGCCCGTCGCCGGATCGAAATCCTTGCCGGCGGGTATCGAGCGGCCGTCGAGAGAAACCAGCATGGCTTCAAACTGCTGCGCCTCGCGATTGGCGAACCTGCCGAGCAGGTCCCAGTAGGTGGCCGATCGAAACGCCATCCGTTGCTTCTCCCGTTCCACGATTAGCCGCACCGCGACGCTCTGGACGCGTCCGGCGGAAAGCCTCGGTCGCACCTTGCGCCATAACAGCGGCGAGACTTCATAACCGAATAAACGGTCGACGATCCGGCGCGTTTCCTGGGCGCGCACCAGGGCCTGGTCGATATCGCGCGGATTGGCCAACGCTTCCTCGATGGCCTCCTTCGTAATCTCGTGAAACACCAGGCGATGGACCGGCACTTTGGGCTTGAGCAGTTCGTGCAGATGCCAACTAATGGCCTCGCCTTCGCGATCTTCGTCCGTCGCCAGATAAAGGTCTTTCGACTCCTTGAGCAGCCCCTTGAGCTTACGGACCTGGGCCGACTTGCCGTGCGGAACAATGTAAACCGGCTCAAAGTCGCGGTTCACGTTCACGCCCAGATACGCCCAGTCTTCCCCCTTGAACTCGGCGGGGATTTCCTTGGCCCCCTGCGGCAAATCACGAACATGGCCAATGCTGGCTTCGACCGTGAAGTTGCCCCCCAGGAACTTGCTGATCGTCCGAGCCTTGGCGGGTGATTCAACGATCACCAGCGATTTTCCGTGCTTGCTCGTTTTCTTCGCCATGAGGCTTGATGGGGGTCGGGAGTCGGTTTCGCGGAAATATCGTTATCGTGTCGAAAGTCCCGTTTGCAAAACCGACTTCCGACGCCGTGCAGGCAGCCTCTGTTTCGGCTCGAACTATTTACGGGCTTTGGGCTTGCGTTTAGTCAGCCGGTCCATAAAATTCGGCAATCTGGCACGGACGATCTCCATGCGCTGCCAGGTTCCGCGTGAACCTGGCGAGCATGAAATCGACCCTTGCTTACTCGTCCGACCGGTGGGCTGTCAAGCGCATGCCACCCCGTTGCCACCAATTAGAGGGGACAAGATGGCTAGTACTTTCCATATTTTTCGCCGCAACCAAAAGCTGATGTTGGCGATTCTCACGCTGATGGCGATGTTCGCCTTTGTGTTTCTCGATCCGATGTTTCGATATCTCGGCGGGCAACAGGCGCCGAGCAATCCGCTCGTCGCCGAGACCCGGTACGGCGAGTTGCGTCGATCGGATCTGGAGAACCTACAGGCGACGCGCGGCATGGTGGCCGGCTTCCTCAAGATGCTCGCCAGCACCACGGTCAAGAAACTCAAGGACCAAGGATTATTGGACCTGCGTTCGCCCGGCGTTGAAGAGTACTACAACCAGCAGTTGCAGAATCAGTTTTTGGGTCGTGTGATGCGCAGCACCCGTCCGACGGATCCGCACGCCGCCCTCGACACCATGTTGCTGGCCCGCCGCGCCTTTGCCATGAAGATCGTTGTCAGCGACTCGGCAATTAACGCCGTGCTTAAGCAGCTCACCATGAATTCGGTCACCCCCGCGGAGATCGTCAAGATCATCCATGGCATGAAAGGAGGGTCGGGTGGCCAGCTTTCGGATGGTCAATTGTTCGATGCCTTGCGTACCGAGCTGGCAGCATCCGGCTTGGCGCAAAGTTTTGCAGTCAGCATCAATGCCACGCCGCCGGGTGAATCGTGGGACTATTACAAGCGGCTGAACCAAAAGGCCAGGATCGAAGCGATTGCGCTCAATATTGCCGATTTCGCCGATCGCGTGACGGAACCAAGCGATGAAGATCTCAAGGCGTTCTTCGACAAACATAAAGATCAGATCGCCATTCCCGGTTCGCCCGAGCCCGGCTTCAAGCTGCCGCGCCGCCAACAGTTTCAATACTTCCTGGCCGAGTTTGATCTGTTCCGCGAACGGGCGAAGGTGACCGACGAAGAGATCGAGCAGTATTACCAGCAGAACAAAGAATCGTTCCGCAAGCTGGAGCTGCCGAAAGAAAAGCCCCCCGCCGGGAACGAGGACCCGCCCAAGACCGGGGACGAAAAGTCGCAAGTCCCACCATCCGATGAGGAACCGGCGGCGACGGAGAAATCGGAATCCGATGCTCCCACGACGGAGAAACCACCAGCAGAGCCGAATCAAGACGCGACATCCGAAAAGTGCACGGGAGAACAACCGGCAGAAGAAACACCCGCCACGGAAACACCCGCCACGGAAACACCTGCCACGGAAACACCCGCCACGGAAACACCTGCCACGGAAACACCCGCCACGGAAACACCTGCCACGGAAACGCCTGCCGCAGAAACACCCGCCACGGGCAAGCCCGCCGCGGAAACGCCCGCCAATGAAGAGGCGTACGATTCCCTGGAAAAAGTGCGGGAAGAGATCATAAGTACTCTTAAACGCCAGGCGGCGGAAAAGAAAATTCGCGAAGCGCTCGACGAGTTGACCAGCCGATTGGGCGCGTACTCCGATGCCCGGACGATTTACGAGCTCAAGAA
>SXGT01360385.1_pt1 | contig 10062 bp, 9 predicted proteins | sample 3176221 | NCBI WGS metagenome assembly SXGT01 (sample SAMN11356862, study PRJNA531348) | freshwater metagenome | isolation source: freshwater sample F1-120 | place: China: Fuxian Lake, Yuxi | collected 2017-12-25
CAGGCCGAAGGCGACCCGATCATGCGCGCGCGGCTGCGCTCGCTGCAGCGCGATCGCGCCCGCCGCCGCATGATGGACGACGTCCCGAAGGCCACCCTCGTCATCGCCAACCCGACGCACTTCTCGATCGCGCTGCGCTATGTGCGGGACGAAACGCCCGCCCCAATCGTCGTTGCAAAGGGGCAGGATCTGGTGGCGTTGAAGATCAGGGAGATCGCGGAGACTCACGAGATTCCCATTTTCGAGGATGTGACGCTCGCCCGCTCCATGTACAATCAAGTTTCAGTGGATAGTGTGATTCCGCCTCAGTTCTATCAGGCGGTCGCCGAACTCGTTCGGGTCCTATACGCAAACAAGGCAGCCCCCGCTGCAGGCAGGGTGACGTCATGAACCGCCAGCCACATTCATCCACCCGCGAGATCATCGTGGCCAACGCCATCAAGGAGGTGGTCAGCGAACTGCGCCTTGTCGATGTAGGCGACTATATCGCCTATATCCGACTGGAACGGTTTGCCAGCGTCGCCGATCTCGTCGATTCCGCAGCGGAACTCTATTTCGAGCCCGGCACGGTGCGACTCGGCCATGGCGGCGAAGCTCATGCCAGTTGGAGCCACGCACCGCGCATCGTACTCGACCTCGAATTGCGGCCCATGGGCGTGACGGTCTATTTCGCCCTGACGATGACCGCCAGGCACGCCTCTGTCGAGGTCAACTACGTCTCATTCGACAACGCGTCGTCCGATCCTCTGGAGAACAACGCGTTCCTGGAAGCGGCGCTGGAGCGGGCGCGGATTCGCAAGAGCGAACCAGCGGTCGCCAGCAAATAATTTCAGTCGATAAGACCGCTGCGAAGCGCCTTGGCGACGGCATGAATGCGGTTGACGGCATTCAGCTTGTGCGTCGAATTGGTCAGGTATTGGTTGGCCGTGTGCACGGAGAGGCCAAGCGAGGACGCTATGTCTTCGCTGGTCATGCCGTTGGCCGTCAGCCGCAGGCATTCGATCTCGCGTTTCGACACCGGCAGAACCTTGGCACAGTCTTGCAGGCGCTGCTTTGCAACCTCCCCGAACAGGGCGAAGCAGCGGGCATGCGCGTCGCACAAACCGGCATCATCAATGACGATGTTGCGGCCGGCAAATGCGATCACGCCGCTACGTCCATGCTCCAGTGAAACAGGAAACGCGATGCCGCCTGTGTCCAGATTCGTCGGATCCGCTATCTCGTCTGCCCAGCAACGCGCCGTGGCCGTCGGGAAAGGCGGGCTGCCGACAGGCCGCCACCAAAGCGGCACGGCTGTCTCTGCGATCTGCTGAGCAAATCCGCTCGCGCTGCGTGCGGACAATGCCTTCGAAAAGGAGGATACGCCAGGAAAGTCAGTGTCGAAGACCGGCGCAAGACGCCGGCTCTCACCCTGCGGCGACAGGAACTGCAGGCTGAACGCCTCGGCATTCATCGCATCCGCGATCCTGCGGCACGCGCGCACGGCATCCGGTATCCCCGTGACAGGCTGGGGGCTCCACTCCGCCGGCAGGCTCCAGGTCGTCAGCTTTTCTTCGTCAAACATGGACGTGTCCCCTATCATCCTGGCTGCAAGCCATCAGATGATCCCGCTTCTGATCGCCGTGGCGATCGCCATGGCGCGGTTGCTCGCGCCAAATTTCTGGATCGCATGCGCGACGTAACTGTTGACCGTGTTCGACGACACGCCAAGGATCACCGCGACCTCGTCAGTGGTCTTGCCCTGCGAGACCCATGCCAGGCATTCACGCTCCCGCTCCGACAGTGGGTCGCGGGAGGCACGCCTGCCCATGGCTGCAAAGAACTGGTTGAGGGCATAGCAGCAGGCCATGTGCGCACGCGCGAGGGCCGCCGCATTGATGCATTGCCGGGCTTCACAGGAGAACAGGGCGAAGACGCGCGTCCCCCCAATGTCGAGCTTCTGGCAGTAGAGCTCGACATGGCAATGATCGCGCAGCGCCCTCTTTTCCTCGGCGGAAAGAAAAGCCGCCTCCGCCGTCACGATGGCGCGCGGCTGCATGCCGGCCCCTGCCGCGTAGCCGCTCTCGATGATGGCGGCGATGCCCGCCGTTCCCAGATCTTCGAGCGCGTCGAATATCCAGTTGGACGTGATGATGCGAACGGATTTGGGGCCGCGCTCAACGGAAGGTTCCACCAGCATGTAGCGGTCTGCACCAATCTCGCTGCAGGTCCGGCGCATGAACCGTGCTAGCCCCGCGCGCGACGTCACCGGTCCGTGAGCGTCTTGTGTCGTCTGAATAGGGGCGGCCTGTGTCATCGGTCCGTCGGGTTGCCGGCCATCATGGCGCGGTGGTTGTCGGGAACTCGCAAACGCAAGCGCGAATCGGGATAACGTCCCGCGACATCGCGAGACCGCCCAGACAACGCCGTTACGGACAAACTCTAGATTAGCGGCAGAACAAGGCCTGCAAGACACGCCCCGCCTGGGCGGCACGGCAGAAAATCGGTCTTAGAACCAGGCAAACGTTGGGCACGTCGACCAGCACCAATTTCCGAATCACCCTCGCCCGTCCAAACCCGCTTACATACGAAGTGATAGGTATCCGTTTGATTCGCGTCAAGATTCCGCAGCCGGAGGGCTTCAGAAAACGCTTTAACCAATCAGCGATGCGACTTTTCTGCACCACCAACGAGCGCCATCGCTTCCCGCATTGGGGCGACGGTACAACCCGCAGCCAACACCCGCTGGACCGCCTGTGAAAGCAGCCGCGGCGAGCATCCGTGCTCGCTCGGCCCTTCCTGCACATCATGGGTGTAGAACACCAGCCATGCCTTGCTGCGAACCGCTTCGCCGATGATTTCGTCAAGGCGTTTCTCGTCGAGCCTGCAATCGTAAAGCTGGACGGCGAGAAGCTGCGCGCGATCGGCCGTGCCTGTGTTGAGGCCATGCCGCACGCCGCGGCTGTTGGCAAAGCGTCGCGCGGTCTGCGCCTTCTGCGAAAAGCCGACGGCGCCGTAGGGATAGGCGAAGCTGACAGGCTCGGCGCGCGGATCGACGGCCGTCAGCCATTGCCGGTTGCGGTCGAACTCCTCCGCAAGCCTGCGCGCGTCGAGCGTCTGAACCACCGGGTGCGAGAAGGTGTGGCAGCCGACTTCGTGCCCACGGTCGAGGAGATAGGGCACATCGGAAGGCACGAAAAAGTTGTATGGCCCAAACGTCCCGCCGGCGAGGCCACCTGCCAGGTAGAACGTGCCACGACATCCCTGTTGCTCCAGGATGCGGGCGCCGTTGATGATGGCGCTATCGGGCACGTCATCGAAGGTGAAGCTTACCACCGGCCGGTCGACGGTTACCGGCATCGGATGCCGCCGCAACCAGAGCGCAGCCGCGCGGTCGATCCGGCTTGGCAGATCGTGATTGGCTCCTTCGGCGAGGATGATCGGTTTCGCGTTCATCGCTTCGTCTCCATCCAAAGCGCCGACATCCCGTCGGCCGCATTCTAAGTCAGCGGGCGAAGGCGAGCACATGTCTCACCACCAGCCGCGCGGCAAAAAGGTCGTAGTACCAGAGCACCATGCCCGCACTGCCCGAGATCAGGGCGATGTCCGCGAAGATGCGGACCAGGTCATGCTGGATCACGCTCGCAAGCGCGAGATGGGTCAGCCAGACGGCGAAGCCGGCAGTCGCGATCCACATGATGTCCAGAAGCGGCACCGGCATACGGAAGGATGTCGTGCGCCAGAACATCACCACCGCACAACTTGTGCACTGGCCCGCAATCAGGGCGATGGCCGCACCATGCTCGCGCATCTCGGGCACCAGCAGGGCGACGAGGATGACGGTGACGGCGAGTTGCAACGCTGAGGCATAGAACTGCAGCAGTCCGGAAGGCAGGAAGTAGACGATCTGACCGAAATAATAGGTGCGGAAGACCAGGATAGAACTCGCGACCAGCAGCAGGGGCAGCAGTTCCTTCGCAGAGGCATGGAACTGCGCGCCGAAAAACACGGCGATGATCGTGTCCTGCAGCGCAAGCACGAGCACCGACCCGAACACGGTTATGACGGCGATGGTGCGCATCGCCTCGTTGAGCGCGCGCCTGACATCGCCATGGCGCCCCTCCGATGCCGCACGCTTGGCAAGGGTCACCAGCGAAAGCGCCACGACCTCGCCGAACACGAAGAAGCCCTGCTTGAGAAAATCGGCCATCGCGCCGTAGGGGCCGATGCTCGCCGAGCCATGGAAATGACCGAGCGCCAGACGATCGACGTTCTGGGCAAGCGCCCACGTGCCGCCGGCCAGCATGAGCGGCCAGCCATAGCGCAGAAGCTCGACGACCGTCTCGCGCCTAAAACCGCGAAAGAGGTCGCGCCGATAGGTGACGAACATGGGAATGGCCGAGATGAGATAGGCGCTGGCGACCGCGATCGGCAAGGCCACCGCCTGATCGGCAAAGAGCGTCAACGCCGTACTGCCCAATCCCACTGTCAGCGCGGATCGCAGCATAGTGGCGGTGGCAGACAGGCCAGGCGTCATCCGCGTGCGCGGCACGGTCACCGCGAATTCGTGGATGGCAAGCCCGGCCGTCATCATGAACAGCGCCAGCGCGAATGTCGGCGTCAGTGTACCGTGCCAGATAAGCAATGCCATCGGCATCGCGACAATGGTGAGCGACGTGAGCTTCATCGCCAGGGCGCTTGAGATGTAGCGGATGCGTGCCGTCTCGCGAAAGCGGGCGAAGAACGCCTCGTCGATCCAGAACGTCATGGTTCCGTGGAGAATGAAAGACCACGCGAGCACGAGCAGATAGGTGCCGTAGGTCTCGACGCCGCCAAGACGCGTGAAGACCGCAACGGCAAGCAGGTTCAGGCTTGCCGAGGCGATCCTCGATCCCAGAAATACGAGCATGCCGTTCTTGTGGTGCATTCAGCCGCCCAGACGATCCTTCTACGCGCAACTTCCGTCGCAGCCTCACAAGCAAGCAGCGTGCCGTTTGTGAACTTTACCCAGTACGCGCCACCCTGCCCTGCCGTGCGGTCGTTGGCCCGCGACTTGCAATGCCTTGAACAACGAGCACGGCGCGACAGCGCATGTGCCGTTTCGAAACAGCGTGGAGTTCAATTCGTGGACAGGCAGGCGGCGCAAAACCTGAATCGGGACAAGTCCTCCGTGGCAGTAGCGGCGGGGTCGATCAGCGCCATCATCCCCGCACACAATGCCGCGCCCTTCATAGCCGACACCATTGCCAGCGTTCTGGCACAGGGCGATTGCATCGGCGAGGTGATCGTCGTCGACGACGGATCGACCGATGGCAGCGGCAAGGTGGCGGCGGCTTCCGGCGACCCGCGCGTCCGCGTCATCACCATGAAGTCCTCCGTCGGTGTATCGGCAGCGCGCAATATCGGCGTGCGCGAATCTTCCGGCGAATGGCTCTATTTCATCGACGCCGACGACGTCGCCCGCCCCGGCGCACTGGCTCAACTCATCGAAGCCGCTGCGACGAAACCCGAAGCCGGCCTCGTTTACGGTGATTACGACCGTATCCGGCACGATGGCGCTTCCGCTGGCAACCGCCGCCATTTCATGGCGATGCGCCGCAAGCCGACCGGCGATGTGCTGGAGAGCATCGTGCAGAAGAACTGCATGGTGGTCGGTGCCCAGATCGTGAAGCGGGAGATATTCGATGCCTGCGGAGGCTTCGCCGAAAACCTGCGCAAGCTCGAGGACTGGCACTTCTGGTGCATGGCGGCGGCGCGCACAGAGTTTCTTTTCGTGCCGGGCCTCTACGTCATGAGCTACCGCGTGCACGAAACCAGCACGATGCACACGCGCTTGCTGCCTTTCGATGCGGTCAGGCCGGGTATCGATGCGGTCTACACGGACCCGACGATAACGAGGCGGCTCGATGCGAAGCGGCTGGCCGGTTTTCGCCGCAGCACCGAGGCGGCGATGTTGAGTTACCTCGCGTCGGTCGCGGTGCGCCTCGGCACCTACCGCGCTGGGCTGGTGATGATCTTTCGTTCGATCCGGCGCGATCCGGCGCATGGCCCCCGGGCCGTGGCGCAGTTCGCCGGGGCGTTTATGGGGCTTTAGGCGGACAATTGTTCCAAAGCCGGGGGAATCCGGCATAGGATAAGGATGCGGCAGATGACTTTGGCGAACTATGAGGACATGACCTCCTATCGCGGCGGCGGCACGCAACAGGCGTCTGGCCCAGCGTTTATCGACCTGCGAAAGCTGGTGGGAACGCTGCGCGACAACCTGCGCCTGATCGTCACCACGATGATCCTGCTCGCGGTTGGGGCAGTGTTGGTCGCGGCACTGCTGCCGTCCACCTACGTCGCCTCCACTCGCATATTGATTGATCCGCGTGGACTGCGTGTCGTCGAGAACGAGGTTACGCCGCCCGCACAAACCGCCGAGGCCAACACGGCGGTCGTCGAAAGCCAGATGCGCGTGATGATCTCCGACAACGTGCTTCGCAAGGTCGTTGTTCAGGAAAATCTGGCGACGGATCCCGATTTCGGCATGCGTCGCGGAATGCTCTCCGGTTTGAAAGATGCCCTCGGCCTTGGTGGTTCCGGGCCGGGCGAGTCGCCGGAAATTCAGGCGCTGCGTGCGCTGTGGGAGTCGGTCAGCGTGTGGCGGGCACCGGAAAGCTACATTGTCGACATCAGCGTCCGCACAAGCGACCCGCAAAAATCTGCCCGCCTTGCCGAAGCCATCGCCGAAATTTACGTCAGTTCGGAAATCGAACAGCGGGGCGATACGGCAAGGCTAGCGTCCGATGCGCTCTTCAGCCGACTGGATGAACTGCGCGCCAATCTCGCAGCCGCCGAAGAGGCCGTCGAGAACTACCGTGCCGAAAATCGCATCGTCGATGCTGACGGCGCGCTGGTCAGCGAGCAGCAGGTCCGTCAGCTTCGGGCCGAACTGACCCGCGCCGAGGTCGAGACCTCGCGTGCGGAGGAAAAGTACCAGCAGATCCGCGGTATGACCGAGCGCGGCGCCAGCATCGAGTCACTGCCGGAAGCCCTTCTTTCCAGCACGATCGCCAGCCTGCGGTCGTCCTATGTCACGACGCTGCGCGAAGAGCGTGCGTTGAGCCGCGAATTGATGAATCGCCATCCCGAATTGATACGCGTGCGCGAGCAGGTCGCCGCCCTGCGCAGCCAGATCGATGCGGAACTGCGCCGGATCGCGGTTTCGGCCGAACAGGAACTGGACCGCGCAAGGCAGAATCAGGCGCAGCTTGTCACCATGCTCAACCAGTCCGAGAACCAGTCGTTGGGCACCAAGCAGGCCCTGGTGCAGTTCCGGGAGCTCCAGCGCGAGGCGCAGGCAAGCCGGATGGTCTACGAGTCCTATCTGGTGCGTGCGCGCGAACTTGACGAACAGCAGGGGCTGAACACCACCAGCGCTCGCGTCATCTCGCCGGCACTTGCGCCTGTAAAGCCGCGGGGCCTGTCCCTGTCAGCGGTTTTCGTGCTGGCATTGGCCGCCGGCGCCGGGCTTGGCGCAGTCCTCGCACTGGCACGTTCGGCAATGGACTGACCGGCTCGAACCGCCGGCCGACAACCCTAATGCTCATCGGGTCGCCAAGCTGGCGGCCCGATTTCATTTTCGCACAAGCTTCGCTGCCTATTCTGGCAATGCCGCATTTCCGGAGCGTGAAGCCGTGCCTGAACAAATCCAGTCCCTCATTGCCAATCTCCGCAGCTTCGGGCCGAAGCGCCTTGCCATGCTTGGCGGCGTCGGGGCGGTCGTGATCGCCATCATATTGACGGCATCGATCTACCTGAACCGACCGTCTTACGAGACGCTCTATGTCGGGCTCGACCGCAACGATGTCGGTCAGATCGGCATCGCGCTTGCGGAAGCCGGCATCCGCTACGACGTATCAAGCGAAGGCACGAGCGTCACGGTGCCCGTGGGAAGCAGCGGCCAGGCGCGCATGCTGCTCGCCGAGCGCGGCCTGCCGACCAGCAGCAATGCCGGTTACGAGCTGTTCGACAATGTCGGCTCCTTCGGTCTCACCTCCTTCATGCAGGAAATCACCCGCGTTCGGGCCTTGGAAGGCGAGATCGCACGTACCATCCAGTCCATCGCCGGCATCAAGTCGGCACGCGTTCATATCGTCATGCCCGAGCGCGCCAGCTTCCGGCGCGAGGAGCAGGCGCCGACCGCTTCGGTCGTGATCCGTGCCAGCCGCGAGGACGGCATCAAGGCCGCCGTCGCCATCCGTCACCTCGTCGCCGCTGCCGTGCCCCGGCTCAACGCCGACAAGGTGACGGTGCTTGACGCATCCGGCGACCTGCTTGCAGCGGGAGATGACCCGGCAAACAACAGCTTCACGCGCTCCCTGACGGTCGAGCGTACCGTTGAAACACAGATAGAAGACAACATCCGCCGCGCGCTGTCGCCCTATCTTGGGCACGAGAACTTCCGCGCCAGCGTCAAGGCCGACATCAATACCGACAGCCGCCAGACCGAGGAGATCATCTTCGATCCGGAATCGCAGGTCGCCCGCTCCATACAGTCGGTGCGCGCCAACGACGAAGCCAGCCAGCGGCAGGCCGCACCGCCGACGACCGTCCAGCAGAACCTGCCGGAAGAAAACGTCGAAGGCGGCGAAGGCCCAGCTTCGTCCGAACAGCGCGAACGGCGCGAAGAGACGACGAACTACGAGCTCAACTCCAAGCGCGTGGCCACGGTCAGCAACGGCTACACGGTCGAGCGTCTGTCGATCGCTGTCGTGGTCAACAGCGAACGTATCGCCGCCGTGCTCGGCGAGAATGCGACGCCGGAACTCGTGGAGCAGCGGATCGCAGAAATCCGCCAGGTGGTGGCTTCGGCGACCGGTTTCGACGAGGCCCGCGGGGACAGCATCAACGTCTCCTCCGTCGAATTCATCGAAAGCATGGTCGGCACCGAGATGGCCGCGCCCGGCTGGCTCGAAATGGCCGGCCGCCACACCGGAACGATGGTCAATGCACTCGCATTCATCGTGGTTGTCTTCCTGATTTCCTGGTTCGGCCTGCGCCCGATGATGGCGGCGGTCACCAAGAGGGAAGGCGATGACGCGATGAATTTCGACGACATCCAGCTTTCGCTCCCCAATCCGCTCGACTCCATGCAGCTTCCCGACGTGATGGGCGGCGAGAACGGCGAAGGCTACAGCTTCCCCGACCACATGGCCGACGACATCCGCTTCAAGATCAAGCCGGCACCGCAGGACCGACTGGCCCAGATGGTCGACCTCAATGAGGAACGCTCCGCGCTCATCCTTCGTAAATGGACCAGCAAGGAGCTCGCTGCCTGATGGCTTCCAGTGCTCTGGCCAAAGCATTGAAGGATTTCGGGGCGCTGCCGCTCGAAAGCGCCGGTGTGTTCACGCCGGCGCCGAGTTTCACGGTTCCCGATACCGGTTTGCCGACGCTTCCCGATTTCCCGACGTTCGATACGGTGGATACGGATGCGTTGGTGGCGGATGCAGTTGCGGCCGCCGAAGCCGATCTTACGGAGCGCCTGGAGCAGCAGCATGCCGAAGCGCTGGAAAACCAGCGCGCACAGCACGCAGAGGAAATCGCGACGCTGCAGCAGCGCTTTGCCGAGGAAGCGAGTGGACTCATTCTCAAGAGCATCGAAAGCATGGAGACACGCGTCGTCGAGCTGACGAGCGCGGTCACTGCAAGAATATTGGGCGTGGTGCTGACGGACGATGTCCGCGAGCGCTCGATCGAGCGCCTCGCCTCTGTCATCCGCGACGCGCTCGACGACGATGAAGCGGTTCGCATTCGCGTTCGTGGCAGTCTTCCGCTTTACGAAGCACTGAAGGAAAAGCTGCCGAAATACGCCGATCAGCTCGATTTCACAGAGACCGTCGACTTCGACATTTCGGTCGCGATCGATGACAGCGTGTTCGAAACCCGTATTGCCGAGTGGTCGACGGCCCTGTCGGAGGCCCTGTCATGAGTGCGTTCGACGCGGAAGACGGCAAGCGGGAGATCATCATCGTCCGCCGCGGCGGCGGCGACCATGAGGAAGCCCATCACGGCGGCGTCTGGAAGATCGCCTTCGCG
>SXGT01600325.1_pt1 | contig 10061 bp, 9 predicted proteins | sample 3176221 | NCBI WGS metagenome assembly SXGT01 (sample SAMN11356862, study PRJNA531348) | freshwater metagenome | isolation source: freshwater sample F1-120 | place: China: Fuxian Lake, Yuxi | collected 2017-12-25
GCAAATTGCGGGTAGATATGTGGGTATTAACCAGAGAATCAACGGTTGATACTTAATTAAATCAAATGGTTAGCACTATTATGATCCTGATGATCGATAACTACGATTCATTCACCTGGAATCTGGTGCAGTACTTCGGCGAGCTGGGCGCGGACATCAAGGTCGTGCTCAACGACGAGCTCTTGGTAGCCGACATTGCCGCCATGCGGCCGGAGAAGATCGTCGTTTCTCCCGGACCGTGTTCACCGAATGAAGCCGGCATTTCGCTTGAGGCAATCACAACCTTTGCCGGCAAGCTGCCGATCCTGGGTGTTTGCCTGGGACACCAGGCAATTGGCCAGGCCTTTGGTGGCAAGGTGGTGCACGCCAAGACCCTGATGCATGGCAAGACAGCGCCGGTCGAGCACACCGGCCAAGGCGTTTTCGCCGGCCTGCCTTCCCCCTTCACTGCCACGCGCTATCACTCGCTGGCTGTGGAACGTGCCAGCCTGCCCGATTGCCTCGAAGTGACGGCGTGGACGGCCGATGGCGAGATCATGGGCCTCAAGCACAGGAGCTTGCCGATCGAAGGCGTACAGTTTCACCCGGAATCCATATTGACCGAACACGGTCACCAGATGCTGAAGAATTTTCTAAAAGGAGAGAACCCATGATTACCGCCCAGGAAGCTCTTACCCGCGTGATTGAACACCGGGAGATTTTTCACGACGAGATGCTCGAGATCATGCGCCAGATCATGAGTGGACAGATGTCGCCGGTGTTGATTTCGGCCATCATCATCGGCTTGCGCGTGAAGAAGGAAACCATTGGTGAAATCACTGCGGCAGCGCAGGTGATGCGCGAGCTTGCCACCAAGGTCACCGTGAAAGACCCGCACAACCTGGTCGATATTGTCGGTACCGGTGGCGATGGCTCGCACACCTTCAACATTTCAACCGCGTCGATGTTTGTGACGGCGGCTGCCGGTGCGCGCGTTGCCAAGCATGGCAACCGGGCGGTGTCGTCCAAATCAGGTGCGGCTGACGTGCTGGAGGCCTTCGGCGCCAACATCGTGCTGCCGCCGGCGCAAGTGGGCCAGTGCATCGACGAAGTCGGCATCGGCTTCATGTTTGCCCCCAACCACCATTCGGCGATGAAGCACGCCGCGCCGGTGCGCCGCGAGCTGGGCGTGCGCACGATTTTCAACATCCTCGGCCCACTTACCAATCCGGCCGGTGCGCCGACCCAATTGATGGGCGTATTCCACAGCGACCTGGTGGGCATTCAGGCGCGTGTATTGCAGCGCCTGGGTGCACGCCATGCCATGGTGGTCTACGGCCTCGAGGGTCTGGACGAGATTTCGGTGTCGGGCCGCACCCATGTTGGCGAGCTCAAGGATGGCAAGGTGACGGAGTATGAAATTCACCCCGAGCGATTCGGCCTGGGGGTGCATGATCCGCGCACCATCAAGGTGGGCACGGTGGAAGAATCCCGTGACATGGTGCTCTCGGCCCTGGAGAACAAGCCGGGCGCGCCGCGCGACATCGTGGCGGTCAACGCTGGCGCGGGCATCTATGTTTCCGGCAAGGCGGATTCGCTGGAGGCCGGTGTGGAGAAGGCGTTCGAAATCATCAAGAGTGGCGCCGCACGCGCCAAGCTGGACGATTTCGTGCGCGCGACCAACCAGTTCAAGTAGGCGATGAGTGACATTCTGGAACGCATCCTGGCGGTCAAGCGCCGGGAAGTAGCGACAGCCATCAGTCGGATCGACATGGCTGCCATTCGCTTGGCAGCCCGGCAGGCGCCGCCCGTGCGCGGATTCGAAGCCGCATTGCGGGCCAAGGTGGCGGACGGCCAGCCGGCGGTGATTGCAGAGATCAAGAAAGCCAGCCCGTCCAAAGGCGTGATCCGCGCCGACTTCAAGCCGGCAGAGATTGCGGCGGACTACGCGGCACACGGGGCGGCCTGCCTTTCGGTGCTGACAGACCAGGAGTTCTTCCAGGGCCATGCCGATTTCCTCAAAGCGGCTCGCGCTGCCTGCACCTTGCCGGCACTGCGCAAGGATTTCATGGTGGACGAATACCAGGTGTTTGAAGCGCGCGCCTGGGGGGCGGATGCCATTCTCCTTATAGTCGCCGCGCTTGACTTGGGTCAAATGAAGGCGTTTGAGGCCATCGCGCACGAACTGGGTATGGCAGTATTGGTTGAAGTACATGATGCTGCCGAGCTGGACGTTGCGTTGCAGTTGAAAACCCCGCTCTTCGGCATCAACAACCGCAACCTGCGCACCTTTGAGACTTCGCTGGAATCCACCTTGACGCTGTTGCCACGCATTCCGCAAGACAAGCTCATCGTCACCGAATCCGGCATTCTCGGCCCGGCAGATGTGGCCCGGATGCGCGCGGCTGGTGTCAACGCGTTCCTGGTGGGTGAGGCGTTCATGAAGGCGCCTAGCCCCGGAGAGGAGTTGGCACGTTTGTTCGCGTAGTTCCGCAGTCCTTTGGGAGGATATATGCCCGTGATGCAGCATGGATACTGGCTCGCAGCCTTCATCGGCCTGACAGCCCTGAGCACCAACGCTCTTGGGCAATTGCCGCAGGTGAAAGCACAGGGTGCCGTGAGCTACGTCTCTGGCGGGATCGGTGACGACGAAGAGGCCGCCATCCGCAGTGCGGCCAGGGAGTACGGTGTTTTGCTGGAGTTCACCGAGGTCGAACGCGGTACCTCCCACGGCCGCTGGACGGCCGATGTAGGCATCAGCATCAGGGCAGGAAACGAAATGGTCCTGAGTGCCCGCGCCGACGGCCCCCTCATGCTGGTCAAGCTGAAACCCGGCAGCTATGTGGCCGAAGCCGATCGCCAGGGGGCGAAACTCACCAGGCGGCTGGAGGTCAAGGGCAACACCGTGGCGCGGGAGCGCTTTTTCTGGATCGTCGAAGGGCCACTTACGCCGCGCTAGCGGCTTCGCGCGCGACTTCTGCCGCCAGCAACTTCCGCCACTGCATCAGCGCTGCATCCATCCACATGGGTTGCATCGCGGCATCCGGATGCAAGTTCTGGTGTTGCGCGGTGATCATGTCGCGGTCTTCATTGAATGCCATCATCAGGCTATTGAAGATGCCATCGGTCACTGATTCGGCGCCGGCACCCGCTTGATGCGCCTGCTGAAAAAAGTAGTGCGTCGAAGTCTCGGTTTCCGGCGTGAGGGTCTGGCAGCTATGCAACTGGACCGCATTGGCGAGGTTGTCGGGCGCATCGGCGATGGGTCTGCCGCCTGATTGCATCAACAGGGTGCCGGGCAGGAGAAAGTCGTAGATGAACCAGCGATCCACGTTCGTTGCGAGCGGGCGAATCTTGCTGTAGTAGGGCGGCGGCGGTACGTTGGGCACGTGGCGGCTGACACGCAGGCCGCGCTGGCCGTTGGTTTCAATCTTCTCGATGGCGGGGCGTGCGTGGGCGATCGCGGTCGAGCCGCCGAGGGTCTTTTCGTGCACGTAGGAGAGATGCGAGAAATCGAGCAGGTTGTCACAGATCAACAGGTAGGGTGTGTCGTAATGCATGTAGCCCGGCTTGTAGTGCCAGGCCGGGTGATCGTTCGAGAAGTTGTCGGGCAAAAGCGCAGTGTCGGCGCGCGCCGGATCCCCCATCCACACGAACACCCATTTGTTCTTCGACACCACGGGATAAGTCTTCACCCGCGCACCCGCTGGCGCCTGTTCCATCCCTGGAACTTCGACGCAGCTTCCGTTGGCGTCGAATTTGAGGCCATGGTAGCCGCAGCGGATGCAATCGCCCTCGCGTTTGCCCTTTGATAGTGGTGCCTGGCGATGGCAGCAGCGATCTTTCAGCACCGTCAGCGCACCAGCAGCGGTGCGATACAGCAGGAGAGGTTCTCCCAGCACCCTGCGCGCGAGAAAGCCCCCGTCCGGGATTTCATGATCCCAGGCCATGACATACCAGCAATTGCGCAGCCACATGACTGTATCTCCCAAATCTGGTGCTCGCGAATCACGCCACTTGGGGCGGCCATCTGATACGCGCGTTTCGCGACCCAATGCTGAAATGGTACACGCGAGGCAGGGCGGGTGGGCGCGTCCGCTGCGCGGGTGAGAGCATGCGCCAGCGTTACAGACGCCATAATGGAAACTTATGCGATCCCGGGTTGCGCGTTTTCGTCTGCCCGACCAAAATGGATTGGTTCAACACAAGGAAACGAAGCAATGCGTGCCCCCCCGCTTGACTTGAGGCTTCTGGAAGTATTCGAGGCGGTATTCGTGGAAAAGAGCTTGACCAACGCTGCCGTCAAGCTCTCCATAAGCCAGCCAGCCGTGAGCCAGGGTCTGGCGCGTTTGCGCGCCCATTTTGGCGACCCGCTGTTTGTACGCCTGGTGGGTGGCATGGAGCCGACGCCGCGCGCCAAGGAACTGTTTGGCTCGGTCAGCAGCATTCTCAAGGAAGCGCGCGAATCACTGGTGGCCAAGCCTGCATTTGAAGCGGCTGTCAATACGCGTGAGTTCGTTATCGCCACCACCGATCTGGGGGCGGCAGCCCTGATCCCCGGCCTGATTGATGCTGTGCGCCAGAACGCGCCGCATGTGCGGATTGCCAGCGTGAGTGCTGACGGGCGTGATCTCGCCGAAGCAATGGCTGCGGGTGATGTGGATCTGGCGATCGGCAATTTTCCGGTGTTGCAAAGCGGGTTTTACCAGCAGGGCTTGTATCAGGAAACCTACGTCCTGCTCGCCAACCCGGCGCGTGCGCGGGCTGATCAGGAGCTCACGCTGGAAGAGTTTCGTGCTTCACGGCATGTGCTGGTGACGGCCGGCACATCCGGCCACTTCCATGGCGAGATTGAGCGGCGCCTGCGCGCGCTGATTCCGCCGGAGCATGTCGTGGCGACCTTGTCCAATTTCATTGTGGCGCCGCTGGTGGCGCGTGGCAGCGATCTCTTGGTGACGGTGCCGAGCAGGGTGGCGCGCATCTATGCCACTTTGTTTGGGCTGGAGGAACTGGCACCGCCCTTTGACCTGCCGGCCTATCCGATCACCCAGTACTGGCATGCGCGCTACCACCATGATCCGGGGCTGATGTGGATGCGGCGCCTGGTGCATGAGCTCTACTCGGCTGGTGGTGAGGCGCATGCAGTCTTTTTAGGTGGCGATGCGACCGTGGAGTACAACTAATGAGCGCTCTCCAATACTTGCGCCCGACCCGGCTGGACGAAGCCCTTGCCGCGCTGGCGGCGCAACCTTGGGCCGTACTGGCCGGTGGCACGGATTTTTATCCGGCACGCGTCGGCAAGCCGGTGGATGCAGACATTCTGGATATCACCCGGGTGGCCAACTTGCGCGGCATCCGCGATGAAGGCAACTTCTTTCGAATGGGTGCAGCCGTGACCTGGAGCGAACTGCTCGCAGCTTCGCTGCCGCCGCAATTCGATGGTCTGAAAGCAGCCGCCCGCGAAGTGGGCGGTGTGCAGATACAGAATGCCGGCACCGTGGTGGGCAACCTGTGCAATGCCTCGCCGGCGGCGGATGGCGTTCCCCCATTGCTCGCATTGGGCGCGCAGGTCGAGTTAGCCTCTGCGAAGGCGAAGCGCCGTTTGCCGTTGGCCGATTTTGTGTTCGGCAACCGCAAGACCGCCCGCCGGCCACAGGAACTGGTAACAGCGGTGCTGGTGCCCAAGTGGCGTGCCAACGCCCAAGGCGTGTTTCTGAAACTGGGCCACCGGCGCTACCTGGTGATCTCGATTGCGATGGTATCGGCGGTTGTGGCGCTGGATGACGCCGCGCGGGTAGCCATGTGCGGCATCGCCGTGGGTGCCTGCTCTGCCGTGGCGCAACGCTTGCCCGGGCTGGAAGCGAAGCTCACCGGCAGGCCGGCGCGGGAGGCCGCCGGCCTGGTAACCGCCGAAGATCTGCGCAACTTGACCCCAATCGATGATGTGCGTGGCAGTGCGGCCTACCGCCTGGACGCCGCACTGACGCTGGTGCGTGAGGCAGTCGCGCTTGCCGTGGATGTCAGGGCAGCGACAGCCTTGGCCGGTGGAGGCATGCGATGAACCGCCCACTGCCCAACCCGGCCGAGCGCGGCCTGTTTGATGAACTCGAAAAAGAGCCAGGATCGTTGGTGGGAGCCGATCTTGCGGGTATGGCCCTGACCGTCAACGGCAAACCGCAGATCCTGCATTGCGCGCCTTCCAAGCGACTGGTGTATGCCCTGCGTGAAGATTTAGGCCTGACCGGTACCAAGGTTGGCTGCGATGCCGGCGATGGCGGCGCCTGCACGGTCCTCCTTGATGGCCGGCAGGTGTGTGCCTGCATCACGCCGGCGGCGCAAGCGGAAGGCTGCAATGTGACCACCGTGGAAGGCCTGGCGGAAGAAGGCAAGCTCAACACCCTGCAACAGTCATTTCTCAAGCATGGCGCGGCCCAGTGCGGCATTTGCACCCCCGGCATGCTGATGGCGGCCAGCGACCTGTTATCGCGCAACGCCGCACCGAGCGAGGCCCAGGTTCAGGATGCGCTCGGTGGCGTGTTGTGTCGCTGCACCGGTTATCGCAAGATTATTGATGCCGTGCTGGCCGTGGCCAGCGGGGATATTGCCCTCGACGGCGAGGACTATCAGGCGCCGGTTGGCAAGGCGGTCGGCAGCCGCCTGGCAAGGCTCGATGGTCCGGCCAAGTTGACGGGAGCCGAGAAGTACGGGGCGGATGTGGTACCGGAAGGCGCACTGACACTGCGCATCATCCGCTCGCCGCACGCACGCGCCACTTTTACGTTGGGCGATGTTGAGGCGTTTCGTGCCGCCTACCCGCAGGTGGAAGGCATCATCACCGCAGCGGATGTGCCGGAGAATTCGTTCGCTGTGTTCCCCACACCAAAAGATCAACCCGTGCTCGCAGGACCGCCTGCCGGCGGTGGGGCAGATGGCCACGTACGCTTTCGCGGTGAGGCCGTGTTGGGCTTACTCGGTGCAGAAGACGCGATTCGTACGATCCCTGAATCTGCAGTGCCGATCAACTGGATTGTCGGCACGGCTCTAGAGTCGTCCGCTGCGGCGCTGGCTGCCGCATTGGCCACTCCTGACGACGCCCTGCATGCGTTCGCTGCGGACAATGTGCTGTGCCGCGGGCGGGTGGTGAAGGGCGACATCGCTACAGGCTTGCAGGAGGCCGCATTCAAGGCAGAGGGCAGGTTTGAAACCACCCACGTCGAGCATGCCTACATCGAGCCGGAAGCCGGTTACGCCGAAGTGTTTGAGGAGGATGGGAAGCAGCGCATCCGCATCTTTGCCTGCACGCAAACGCCGTACATGGACAAGGAAGAGGTGGCGCGGGTTTTGAAGCTTCCGCAGGATGCCGTGCATATCGTGCCGTCGGCCATCGGCGGCGGCTTTGGCGGCAAGCTGGACGTATCGATTCAACCGCTGCTCGCAGTGGCGGCCTGGAAAATGAAGCGCCCGGTACGCATCGTCTACACCCGGCCCGAATCGATGGTCTCCACCACCAAGCGGCATCCGGCTGAAATGCAGGTCACCCTGGGCTGTGACGCGTCGGGCCAGCTGACGGCAGTCGATTTTGCCGGCGACTTCAATACAGGTGCCTACGCTTCATGGGGTTCCACTGTGGCGAACCGTGTGCCGGTGCACGCCAGCGGGCCCTACAAGGTGCCCCACGTGCGTGCGCTCACGCGGGCTGTCTACACCCACAATGCGATTGCCGGGGCGTTCCGCGGCTTCGGCGTACCGCAAGCCTGCATCGCCACCGAAGCGCTGATGGACGATCTGGCTGCCCAGTGCGGCATGGATCGCTTCGAGTTTCGTCTGAAGAATGCGATTCGCGCCGGCGACCAAACTGCAACTGGTCAGGAGCTCAAAGCCAGTGTAGGCATGGCAGCCTGCCTCGAAGCCTTGCGCCCGGCCTGGCTCAATACGCAGAGTGAGGTGGCGCGCAAGAATGGCTCCAGGAGCGCTTCTCCGGGCCATGGCGCCGTCTCTTCCAATCTGCGCTATGGCGCGGGCGTGGCGTGCATGTGGTACGGCATCGGCAATACGGTGATTGCCAATCCCTCCACCATCACCATTGGCTTGCGTCAGAACGGCCGCTTCATGCTCTACAACGGCGCGCAGGAGATCGGGCAGGGCACTTACACCATCATGCCGCAGATTGCGGCGGATGCGCTGGGCGTATCTGTGACGCTGATTGACCAGATTCATGGCGATACTGATCTCACCGAGGACGCCGGCAAGTCGTCGGCATCGCGGCAGACTTTTGTCTCCGGCAATGCCACCAAGTTTGCGGCCGAAGACTTGAAACGGCAATTGATTCGGCTTTGCTCGGGTAACGACTATCCCTTAGAGGAAGTTCGATTAGAGGTCGATGATTTTGCGGTAATGGCGCTCCACATCCCAACTGGGGTGCGCTATGGGCAAAAGATGGCGGACCTAGAAGTGAATGCGAGTGGTGATATTGCACTAGGCCGCGGCACCTTCAGCCCGCCGACGGTGCCGCTGGATGGCGATGGCCAGGGTGTGCCTTACGCCACCTACGGCTTTGCCGCCCAGATTGCTGAAGTGGAAGTGGACATGGACCTGGGCACCGTCAAGGTGCTGCATATCCACGCCGCACACGATGTCGGCCGCGCCGTCAATCCGACTCAGGTGGAGGGCCAGATCCACGGCGGCGTTGCACAAGGCTTGGGGCTGGCGCTGATGGAGGAATACATCAGCGGCCGCACCGACAACCTGCACGACTACCTGATCCCGACGATTGGCGACATCCCGCCGATCACCACCTACATCATCGAAGATGCGGAACCGATTGCACCCTATGGTGCCAAGGGTGTCGGTGAGCCTGCGCTGATAGCCACCGCGCCGGCGATCTTTGGGGCGATTCGGCAGGCGACGGGCGTGCGGGTGGATGTTGCTCCGTGTACGCCAGATCGACTGCGCCAGTGCATCAAGGCGCAGACAGCATGAGTACTCGCGCGCCAGTGGCGCTGGTGACAGGGGGCCGCCGCGGCATCGGGCGCGGCATTGCCTATGCCATGGCAGATGCCGGCTATGACGTGGTGATTAACGACATCGAGTTCGATGCAGCGACCACCGAAACGCTGGAAGCCATCATGGCCAAGGGCCGGCGCGCCCGCTTTGTGTTGGGGGACCTCGCCGACATCGAATCACACGAAGCGATGCTTGATCAGGCCTGGTCGTCATTCGGCACGCTCGACGTATTGGTCAACAACGCCGGCGTGCAGGTGAAGGTGCGTGGCGACATTCTGGATGTGACGCCGGAAAGCTTTGATCGGCTGATGGACACCAACCTGCGTGGCACCTTTTTCCTCACGCAGGCGGTGGCCAAGCGCATGGTGAAAGAGAAGCGCAAAGCGGATGATCCGCCGCGCGCCATTGTGACGATTTCTTCGGCCAATGCGATCACCATCGTCGGCCCTAACCGCGCGGAGTACTGCATTTCCAAAACCGGCTTGTCGATGATGACGCAGCTGTATGCCGAGCGTCTCGCCCAGGACGACATCATGTGCTACGAAATTCGCCCGGGCATCATCGCCACCGACATGACCAAGCCGGCCAAGGAGCGCTACGACAAGCTGATCGCCGAGGGCATCACGCCGGTGCGGCGCTGGGGCCTGCCGGAGGACATCGGCAAGACGGTGGTGGCGCTCGCCAGCCGCGCGCTGCCGTTCAACACCGGCGCGGCCTTCTACGTCGATGGCGGCTTGCACATGAAGGTCATGTAGCCCGTAGGCCTTGCTGCTTCCGGGGGATGGCCCGCTCGGCTAATCCTGCCCGAACTGTAGTGTCGCCAGGCGGGCATAGAGGCCGCCGGCCGCCAGCAGTGATTCATGGGTGCCAATGGCATCGATGCGGCCGTGATCCATGACAACGATGCGATCCGCTTTCCTCACCGTGGCCAGGCGATGGGCAATCACCAAGGTGGTACGGCCCTGCATCAGGTTTTCCAGTGCTTGCTGGACATGGCGCTCACTCTCGGCGTCCAGCGCGCTGGTGGCTTCATCGAGAAGCAATACCGGTGGATTCTTGAGGATTGCCCGCGCGATGGC
>SXGT01020884.1_pt1 | contig 10060 bp, 10 predicted proteins | sample 3176221 | NCBI WGS metagenome assembly SXGT01 (sample SAMN11356862, study PRJNA531348) | freshwater metagenome | isolation source: freshwater sample F1-120 | place: China: Fuxian Lake, Yuxi | collected 2017-12-25
CCGAGGCAGCGCGCCTGGAGGCGGGATTGCTCTGACATGGCTACGCAACATCTGAGGCGCCTCACACTCCTGCGCCATGCTCACGCCTCACCAGCTGATGCAACGACACCCGATCGCGACCGTGAACTTGATCATCAAGGTGTCCGTGATGCGACGCTGCTCGGTCAGCGACTGAAAGTTTCTGGTGCAAGACCATCGCTGATCATCACGAGCACCGCCGCGCGGGCAGTGCGCACGGCTCGAATCGTCGCGGCAGCACTGGGATACCCGCAGGAATTTGTCCAGCGAGAAGCCACCCTTTACCTGGCGACGGCGGCCGAGATACTCGGCGTCATTGCCGTCCAGGATGACGCGTTTGCGAACGTAATGATCTGTGGTCACAACCCGGGCCTTTCGGATCTTGCTGCAGCCCTCGCACGGCAACAGCTCGAGTCCTTGCCGACTGCCGGCCTGGTGACGATCGGACTCGATGTCCGCAGCTGGAGCGGTGCATCCACCGGGGGCGAGCTACTCGCTACAGATTTTCTGCCGTCGGACAGGCCCGCGACATCCCTTGGACCCGGGAATCCCTAGGGAAGGCGCGCCAGCTGGCCGCACTGGCACAGCAGATAAAGCCCGCGGGGATCATTGAGGCGCTCGACGGCCGCCAGACCCGCCAACCCGCTGGCAACGAGCTTTTCTGCGGTCGTGTTGCGCCCTTTGGGCAGCGTCAACCCGGCCAGTCGGACGTTCGTAAGCAAGCGGATGCCGTACTCGCGTAGCACCTGTTCGGCGACCGACAGTTCGGGCTCCAGGTAGCGGGTACCATACGCGCCCTCCTCCAGACCCGCCCGGCGCGCAGCGGCACGGACGGCATCGTCCAGTCCGCCCAGGCTGTCGACCAGTCCGAGCTTGCGGGCGTCGCTACCGATCCATACACGGCCCCGCGCAATCTCCTCAGTCTTGACGTAGTCCATCTTGCGCGCGACAGCTACCTTGTCGACAAAGATACGGTAAGCGTCGGCCACGGTCTGCTCGAGGAGGTTGCGTACCTCCGGGCCAAGCGGGCGGTCCAGTCGCAGCTGTCCGGCAAGACTCGTCGTACCGATGCCGTCGACATGGATACCCAGACTATCCAGCCCGCGATCTATCGTCGGTACGATGGCACCGACACCAATCGAACCGGTGATCGTGCTGTCGTCCGCCCAGATCTCGTCCGCGGGGGTGGCTATGTAGTAGCCGCCAGACGCCGCCAGGCTGCCCATGGAGACGACGAGCGGCTTGCCCGTGACCTTGAGCGCATCCAGTTCGTCCGCTACGACCTCCGAGGCAAACATGCTTCCCCCCGGGCTGTCGACGCGCAGGACAACCGCCTGCACGGCGTCGTCTCCGGCGGCCTGACGAATCAATGCTGCCAAGGTGTCCCCGCCTACCGTACCCGGCGCCGCCTCTCCATCGACTATCTGGCCGGCGGCTACAATGACGCCGACCTGGCCGTCGCGTGCAACGGGCGGACCTGTACGGCGCATAGCCTGCAAATAAGTGCGGTAGTCGATACTCGCGTAATCGGTTGAATCCCCGTCATTCGACTCACCGACAATTCCGATCATGTAGTCCTCGAACTGCTGCCGGCTCATGAGCCCATCGACGAGCTTGCGATCGAGGGCAACACGTGAGGTCGAACCCTCTGCAGCTTCGACGTAGCGCGGCAGGTTGTTTGCATAGTCGTCCAAGCTGCCAACCGGGAGCTTTCTTGCGGTCACGACATCGCTCTGGTAGGCCGCCCACATCGCTTGCAGCCATTGCCGACTGGCCGCCTTGTCCTCCTCCGACATGTCATCGCGTATGTAGGGCTCGACAAACGACTTGTACTCACCAACGCGAAAGATATTCAGATCGACTTGCAGCTTGTCGAGAGCGCCCTTGAAATAGGTCTTGTAGTAGCCATAGCCGTCGATATAGACGACGCCGAGATCATTCATGTAGATCTCGTCACCCTGCGCTGCAAGGTAATACTGCTCCTGGTCGAACCCGTCGCCCAGCGTGACCACCTTCTTGCCGGCTGCACGCACTTTGCGAATAGCAGCCGCCACCGCACGCAACTTCGGCAAGCCATCGGCCGACATCAGCTCGAGCCGCATGACCACTGCCTTTATGCGATCGTCTTCAGCTGCCTTCTCCAGGCTTTCGACGACGTCCTGCACGAGCGCCTCCGAGGGTCCTACGCCCTGTAACTCTTCAAGCGCCCGGTCGAGAGGATCACCGGCGAGTTGCTCGACGAGATTGCCCTGCGGATCGATGATGAGTGCAGCCGAATCGGGCACTGAAATGGCGGGCGAACCCACCCCTGCAAGCACAACGGCGAATACGAGTACCAGCAGAATCAGGTGCAGAACACGCCGAAACGTATTCAATACCCGCCAGATCCAGCCGAAGAACCTCACGATCGGATTACCTATCGCCATGACCATCGCACTCCCGTGCCGTCTCAGGGCTTCGCTCGATAACTTATGCGCCAGATGGCTCCGGCGACATCATCACTGACCAGCAGCGAACCGTCTGGCGCCACCATAATATCGACCGGGCGTCCAAGGACGTTATCTCCGTCAAGGAATCCCTCGAGGAATGGCTCGTACGACGGCTCGCCTGCCTTGCCTGGCCGCACGAGGGTGACGCGATAGCCCGTACGGCCGGCCGCCTTGCTGCGATCCCAGGAACCATGCTCGGCGATGAATACCTGGTCACGGTATTCAGCAGGGAACTGCTTTCCGTCGTAGAAGCGCAAGCCGAGGGGCGAGACATGCGGGCCGAGCTTCCGTACCGGGGGTGTTGCCGCGTCACAGCTGCCGAGCTTGCCGAATTCCGGGTCGACAATGTCTCCAGCGTGACAGAACGGGAACCCGAAATGCTCCCCGACTTTGCTCACTCTATTGAGCTCGCAAGGCGGAACATCATCGCCCATGCGGTCGCGGCCGTTGTCGGTAAACCAGAGATCGCCAGTGCGAGGATGCCAATCGAATCCGACGCTATTGCGAATGCCGCGGGCGTAGACTTCTCGTCCTGTGCCGTCCGGCCGCATGCGCAGAATGACGCCGAAATCGCTCTCGTCACAGACATTGCACGGGGACCCAATGGACACGTACAGAAGCCCATCCGGACCGAACCGCATGTACTTCCAGCTGTGCAGGAAGCCCTTGAACGGCCACTCCGTGACGGTCGCAGGCGTTACGACAGACTCCAGCTTCTCCGCCCCCGGAATCGCCAGCAACCGCTTCTGATCCGCCACGTAGAGGATGCCGTCACGAAACGCAACGCCGTTCGGGAGCGTCAGCCCGGTGAGTAGCGTCCGGACTCGTGGCGCACCACCAAAGGGCTCAGCAACCGCATAGACGTTGCCAACCCGATTGGTGGCGACGAAAAGCGTGCCGGAATCCCCCAGCGCCATTGAACGGGCTCCGGGCACCCGCACGAGCAACTCAGCTGAAAATCCGGCCGGAAGCCTGAAATTGCCAGGCAATTCGGCGGCAATCGCAGTGACACTCAATCCAGCGACAATCACAGCCGCGATCAAGCGTAGCAGCATCGGAAGCACTCCTATATTCAGCTCAGCCCCGGCTACCGAGCGGCCACAGCGACAACTGCGGTACGAACGTGATGATGACAACCGTGATCAACAGCACGACCAGGAACGGAAACACCGCACGATAGACACTCAATATGGGCAGGTTGAAGCGATAGCTTGCCACCACGAGATTGCGACCCATCGGTGGCGCGAGATATCCAAGCTCCATATTGGCGATGAACAGTATGCCCAAGTGCACCGGGTCGATCTGATACTGGGCAGCAATGGGCGCAATGAGGGGTACGACAAGCAACAATGCGGCGAAGATGTCCAGCACGGCCCCCAGCACCAGCAAAAAGACAAACAGAAGCGCGAGAAAGCTGACAGGCCCGCCAACGAGCGTCGTCACCTCTGCGACAAGCCTTTCTGGTAACTGTGCGTCGATCATCACGTTTGTGGACGCGAGGGAGAGACCGAGAATGAGCAGAATGGCTCCGACGAGAACCATCGACTCGCGCATGATCCCCGGGATGGCGCGCCAGGTGATGTCCCGATGCACAAGAACTTCTGCGACCACCACGTACACAGCCGTCACGGCGGCCGCTTCTGATACGGCGAAGATCCCGCTGTAGATGCCACCCAGAACAATGATCGGCAACGGAACGTCAATCCACGCTGCACGCATGGCTGACGCAACCTCCGACAGCGAAAACGTGCTGAGCGGTACCCGATTTCCCGAACTCCGCACCAGGCAATACGCGGCAAGACCCAGCATCATCAGCGTCCCGGGAACAACGCCGGCCACGAACATGTCGTCTATCGATGTCTCGGTGACAACGCCGTAAAGAATCAGTGGAAGCGACGGTGCGAACAGGAGCCCGAGGCAGCCGGCGGAGGTAATGAGACCCAGACTGAATTGCTCGTCATAGCCGGCCTTCAGGAGCGCAGGCAGCAGCGCGGCGCCGAGGGCGATAATGGTCACGCCTGAACCGCCGGTGAATGCCGTGAAGATCGCGCAAACGACGATCGCGACCATGGCCACACCACCTGGAATCCATCCCACCAGTGCCGTCGTCAACCGGACCAGTCGCAGCGGCGCCTGACTCTCTGCCAGCACGTAGCCGGCAAATGTGAACAAGGGGATCGCCAGTAGAATCGGGGTCTCTGCGATCCCGAACACCTCTATCGGCACCGCAGTAAGCGGAATATCGGCCGCCCGAAATCCAAGCATGGCGCTGGCAGCAATTACCGCGAAAAGCGGCGCACCAATCAGTGTCAGCAATACCAGCGCGACGATGATCAATGCGACACCGGGGACACCGAGCCATTCTCCGCGCTAACGACCGTAAGCGCATGCAGAGTGTAGCGATAGCAGATCAGGAGAAATCCTACGGGCAGGATCAACTGCACCGTCCACGCAGGAAGACTGCCGTTGAATACGAAGTCTTCCGCCGCCAGGGAATCCGCCACGAAGAGGTAGGAATACCAGGCAAGAAAACCACTGACCAGCGCTGCGAAAATCGCACCTACGCGACGAAAGAGGCGAGCCACGCCAGCGGGCACGACACGGGCAATTGCATCGATACTGACATGTCGCTGTTCCCGGCTCGCTGCGACCGCACCGAGCATCGCGACCCAAAGAACCATCACGCGCAGTGCCTCATCCGCCCAGGGAAACGCCGCTGCGCCAACGTTTCGCGCCACGATCTGGCCTGCTGCCAGAATAATCATGGCGGAGAGCACGGCTACAAGAAGCGAAGCCTCAATGGCAGAACCGAGACGCGCAGCGGCGGCAAGCACGCGACTTATCTGCGACTGACTCACCGGCCGACAGCGACAGACGGCGACTTTGCTGCAGCGGTATTGCGGAAATCCTGCAGGTGTTTCTGCAATTCGGCGAGTAATGCCGGTGCAAATGCACCCTGCTGACCTAGCTGGGTATTGGCTGATTCACAGGCCTTGCGCCATTCGGCGACGTCGCGCGGCGCGGCCTCCACGAGCTTGATGCCGCCAGCGAGCAAAGCCTTCTGCGCAGCGACGTCGTCGCGGGAACTCATGGCATCGAGCCGTTTGTAGACTGCGCCCATTACCTCGCGGAACACCTTCTGATCAGCCGCTTCAATGCGCGCAAACGGCTTGGCGTCGACCGCCATCACTCCCATCGTGTACATGAGCGGAACGTCCGTGATGTACTTGACCCGCGTATGCCACTGCAACGCGATGGCCCCTACCGGCGGCGCCGCGATCACATCCAGCAGACCAGTCTGCAGACCGGTGAGCACATCCGTGACGGGCAGGCTGACTGGCGCCAATTGCAATGCCTGGATGGCGGCGGCGCTGACCCGATCGCCCTCGAGAACCCAGATTTTCTGGCCGCGCATGTCGGCGGTGGTAGCGACCGGTTTGCTGGCGAGTATTCGCGCAAATCCGCCTCCGGCGATTCCGAACGACACGAACCCTGCCTTCTCGATCCCCTGCGCGATCACGGGATCCATGCGAGCACGGACGTAGTCGACCTCGGCCTGCGACCGGAAGATCATCGGCAAACCGTACAACACAAGATCCGGATACTTCTCTGAGAGTCCGGAGGCCGTGAACGCGCCACCGTGCAACTGGCCGATGCGGATCTTGCGCAGGACCTGCTTGTCGTTGCCCATGACGCCGCCGCCGTAGAGCTTCACGACTACGCGACCTGCAGTCCGACTCTTGATTTCGGCCGCGGCGGTGCGAATCTCCTTCATCCAGACCGACCCTTCCGGAGCAACGGAGGCGATCTTTATCTCGACGGGTGCAGCGGTGGCCAGGCAGGAAATCAAAAAGCCCGCCACCATCAATATCAACATCCGCATGTACACGCCTCCAAAGTTGGTTCCCGTGCGGTCAGAAGTAGTCATCGGCGCTGTCGAGCAGCGTCCTGGCCTCTTGCTGGGCCAGCACATTGAATAGAGTCAAGCCCTCCGCTCGGACTGGGGCTGCCAGGACTTCGTTCAACAATCTATCGTGAAGTTCGCGGTCATAGACCAGCCGAGCATAACTTCGGGCCATCTCCATCTTGGCGGCGAGGTCACGACCGGCACTGAGTTCGATGGCCCGCTCGAAATAGGCTCGACCAGACTCCGGTCGGCCTCCGAGCGACTCCGGTCGAAGGGTATTGAGAATCCCCAGGTAGGTATTGATGTTGCCTGCGTTGACCGCCTGCGGCCGCTGCAGCAGCGACAGCAGGGCGTGCTCGATCTTCGGCAGGCCCGCAATCGCGGTCCAGTCGCCGCTGTTTGCGCGAGTCCAGGCTAACGATGCAACGCAATAGCTGAACAAGGCCTGGTCGGCGTCCGCATTGAGTCGATCCACAACCGCAGCGAATTCACCGTACTCACGATCATCGATGCCACAGGCGCTCTCGTCGACTGAGCACAGCGCCCGGATACCGTAGTCGCGCGCCCTGGTGGTGAGCGCGGAAGCCCGCTCAGGCTCGGTGACGAACGCGGCACCGTAGACGGCATAGAGCTGCGCCGCAGCCGCGAGCGTCTGCGGATCATCGGGTGTGTTTCGAACCAGCGCATCCATCAGCAATAGATACGCAGGCAAAGAATCGCGTACCAGGGCCGGATCATCAGCATCGAGTATCGAGGCCGATAATCCGTCCGCCACGCCCTCAGCCGCCGCAGCACCAATACTTGCGCAGCCTGAAGAGAACAGCGAGCCCAGCAGGACAAAAGCGCCTGCGCAGGCGCTACGCCATCCAGTTGTCACGACTCCTGCCATACGAGGCGCAGGCCTTGGCGACACGCGTCAGACTTTTTCCTTGATGCGTGCCGACTTGCCGCTGCGATCGCGCAGGTAATACAGCTTGCCGCGACGAACATCACCGCGACGCTTGACCTTGATTTCGGCAACGGTCGGACTGTAGGTCGGGAACACCCGCTCGACGCCCTCTCCGTGCGAAATCTTGCGAACTGTAAACGATGAATTGGCACCGCGATTGCGCTTGGCGATAACAACGCCTTCGTAGGCCTGAAGTCGCTCGCGATTGCCTTCCTTGACGCGAACCTGAACAACGACGGTATCGCCAGGAGAAAACTCCGGCACGTCCTTGCTCGTCAGCTCGGCCTCCAACTGCTGCATGATCTTGCTCATATGTCCTTCACCTTTTCTTGCATCTGGCACACCGCCACCGGCGCTGCGCTTAGTCCACCATCATGCGGATGAGGCATTATCCCCGATACCGCGTTCCGCCAGGTACTCCGCCAGCAACTCCCGGTCACCGGGCAGCCACGCGCGGCGAGCCAGCAGGTCGGGCCGCCGCAGGTAGGTCCGGCCTATCGATTCACGTCGCCGCCAGCGGGCGATCAGGGCATGGTTACCCTCGACGAGAACCTGCGGCACGTGCAGGTTGCCAACCTGCTCGGGCCGCGTGTACTGGGGGCAGTCAAGCAGCCCCTCGCTGAAAGACTCCTGGGCAGCAGATCGCTCATCACCCAGGGCGCCCGGCAGGAGCCGTACCACCGCGTCGATGACGGCGAGCGCTGCCAACTCGCCACCACTCATCACAAAGTCTCCGAGCGACCATTCCTCGTGAGCCACGGTCTCGAGCAATCGCTCGTCAAAACCCTCATACCTTCCCGCGACCAGAACGAAACCGCCCGAGTCGCTCAAGCGACGCGCCGCGTCCTGATCAAATCGCCGGCCCTGTGGCGTGAGAAAGATCACGGCAGATCCTTCCGGCACCTCGCGACTCGCCGCCGCAACGGCCGCAGCAACGGGCTCATACTTCAGCACCATGCCAGGACCGCCGCCAAATGGGCGGTCGTCCACGGTGCGATGCGAATCCATGGCGAAATTGCGTGGATTTACCGCCGCAACCTGCGCCATGCCCCGTTTCAGCGCGCGACCGCAGATGCCGTAGGCGAGTGCGCCCTCCACCATCTCCGGAAACAGGGTAACGACGCGAATCCGCATGGCGCCAGACCAGCCTTCCTCAAAACTCCTCATCCCAATCCACAACGATCCGTCGCAGACCGAGATCGACCGAGCGCACCACGGAACCTTGGACGAACGGCACCAGTCTGCGCCGATCGCCGGTCACGACAATAACGTCATTCGCCCCGGTCTCGAGAAACTCGCTTACCTGGCCGAGTACGGCACCACCCACATTCGCGACCTCGAAACCCAACAGGTCCGACCAGTAGAACTGCGTATCTTCGGCCGCCCCAAAGCGCGATCGCGGCACGGATATCTCAGAGCCGATGAGGCCGCGAGCGACCTCACGATCAGCAACGCCTTCAATGCGCGCGACAATACCCTTGCCATGGGAATGACCCTCGACCACAGCGATTTGTCGCGTCGCATCGTCGCCGAGAGTCCAGGGACTGTAGTCAAGAACGTTCTCGAGCGGTTCGGTGTAGGAAAACACCCTCACCCAGCCGCGAACACCGAAAACGCCAGTGATTCTGCCGATGACAACGAGCCGCTCTTTATCGTTCACAGCCCGGGACCACCGCAGCAGTACAATCAGGCAGCGGCGGCGCCCTGCACAGTACGGTGCGCAGCGACCAGATTGCTCACTCGCGACGACAGTTGCGCGCCTTTGCTCACCCAGAAATCAACCCGAGCGAGATCGACTTGAAAGGTCGCATCCTTGCCAGATGCGATCGGATTGAAAAAGCCAAGCCGCTCAAGGTATCGACCATCGCGACGATTGCGGTGATCGGTTGCCACGATGTGGTAGAACGGCCGCTTGGTCGTGCCGCCGCGGCTGAGTCGAATGGTGACCATACTTGGGATATTCCTGGAATTAGCGGGGAGCTGGCGCCGTCGCCAGCCAACGTAAACCGCGGATTTTACTGGACTACAGGTACAAATTCCCAGTCCCGAAGGCAGCAAATTTCCTTGACTAGCGGCCGCGGAATCCGCCCCCCGGCATCGGCAGGTTCCTGAGCGCCTTCTGCAGCCCGCCTTTCGAGAACCGTTTCATGACGCGCTGCATCTGTTCATGCTGGCGCAGCAAACGATTGACCTCGGGCACCCCTACACCCGCCCCAGCCGCGATCCGCTGTCGACGTGAGCCATTGATTGTCTTAGGAAAATGCCGCTCTGAAGGGGTCATTGAGTTAATGATGCCTATCTGCCGCCGCAGCATCTTGGGATCCATCTGCGCAGCTGCTTGCTCAGCTGAAATGCCCCCTGGTATCGGCAACTTGCCGAGGAGGCTCTCGAGCCCCCCCATCCCCACCATCTGTTGCAATTGATCCCGAAGGTCAGCCAGGTCGAAACCGGTGCCTTTACCGACCTTGCGCGCGAGCTTGGCCGCCTGCTCGCGATTGACCTGCTGACCGATTTCGTCAACCAGCCCGAGAACGTCACCCATCCCGAGGATGCGCGAAGCCATGCGGTCGGGATGAAACGCCTCGAGCGCGCTGATCTTTTCACCCGTGCCGATGAACTTGATCGGTTGGCCCGTGACGGTGGTAACCGACAACGCTGCACCACCGCGCGCATCGCCATCGGTCTTCGTCAGGATGA
>SXGT01055738.1_pt1 | contig 10060 bp, 7 predicted proteins | sample 3176221 | NCBI WGS metagenome assembly SXGT01 (sample SAMN11356862, study PRJNA531348) | freshwater metagenome | isolation source: freshwater sample F1-120 | place: China: Fuxian Lake, Yuxi | collected 2017-12-25
AGGACCGCCAAGCCGGTCCTCCGACCGTTCCTGAGCTTCGGGGGGAGGCTCGCCTGAGATGATACTACAAGAGACAACCGCTTCATTATACATGGTGCTTTCGTTCAGATGAGATCTTCGAACTCATCCTTGAGCGCGCCGGCCTTGAGGTGTCGCGCCTCGCGCGCAACAACGCCGACTGGTATCGCTTGCTCGATCTGTGCGGCGTCACCAACACGCTCATTGGCGACGCCGACGGCCTTTATCACCCGAGCCTGTTCAACGATCGACTGGTGCTCGGACTCAAAGGCACGATGTCCGAAGCCGAACTGCACGTGCTGCGCGCACGCCTCAATGGCGGGATTCGCAACAAAGCCGCGCGCGGCGAACTGCGGCGCGGCCTGCCGGTCGGCTTCGTCTACGGGGAAGCCGACGGCGAGGTGCGGCTCCATCCGGATGAAGCGGTCGGCACGGCGATCCGCAACGTCTTCGCACGCTTCGCCGAGCTGGGCTCGGTACGGCGCGTGTGGCTGTGGTTTTGCGCGCAGCGCTTGCGCTTCCCGATGCAGTCGAACAGCCTCGCCGACATTCAGTGGGTCACGCCCACGTATACCAAGGTCCGCCAGATTCTGAACAACCCGATCTATGCCGGCGCCTACGTTTACGGCAAAACGCAGTGCGAGCGCTACGTCGACGACCGCGGCCGCGTCTGCAAGCGCACGCGCAAACGCGCGCGTTCCGAATGGCCCGTCTTCCTGTGCGATCATCACCCGGGCTATATCGACTGGGACACCTTCGAGGCCAACCAGAGGCGCATCGGCCAAAACAAACGGCCGCGCCCGCATCAGGCCGGAGGCGCGGTGAGAGAAGGCGCCGCACTTTTGCAGGGCATCGCGAGCTGCGGCCATTGCGGCCGCCATCTCCATGTGTATTACCGCGGTAGATACGCGCGCCCCGGCTATTACTGTCCAGGCACCAATATCGTGGAAGGGCGCGGTGAGTATTGTCTGAACATCGGCGGTTGCCAGATCGACGCCGCAGTCGCGGACGCGTTCCTGGCAGCGCTGGCGCCCGCCGCACTCGAAGCCTCGCTCAAGGCCGCGGAGCAAATCGATGCCACCCACGCAGCCACGCTCACGCAAGCCCGCCAAGACGTCGAACGCGCCCGTTACGAAACCCAACGCGCCGAACGCCGTTACCGCGCGGTCGATGCCGAAAACCGCCTCGTCGCCCGTGGCCTTGAAGCGGAATGGGAAAAGACCTTGCAAGAGCAGAAGGCAGTGGAGGCGGAGCTCGCGCGTCGCGAGCAAGCCCGGCCGCAAGCCCTGACCGCGGAGCAGCGCGCCAAGATCGCCGCGCTCGGCACCGATCTGAAACGCGCGTGGACCCTGCCCACGACGACCGATCGCGATCGGAAGGAACTGCTGCATCTCCTGCTCGACGAAGTTATCGTCGCGGTCGAGCGGGCAAAATACAATGCGCACCTGACCCTGCGCTGGCGGGGCGGTCTCTTGAGCGAGATCGACGTGCCGTTGCCGCGTTCGCGCCCACCGACGATTCGCACCGAAGAAGACACGCTCGCCCTCGTGCGGCGTCTGGCGGCGCTGTATCCCGATTCCGTCGTCGCAGGGATCCTCAATCGCCAGGGCCGCAAGACAGCGACCGGCCTGTCGTTCACCGCCAACCGCGTCAGCGGCCTGCGCACGCACTGGAAGATCGCCGGCTTCGAACCCCCACAGCAAAAGCCGGACGGCGAGTGCATGACCATCGAACACGCCGCCGAGGTGCTCGGCCTCGCGCCCTCCACCCTGCACCGCTGGCTCAACGACGGTTTCATTGCCGGCGAACAGGTCACGCCCGGCGCGCCGTGGCGTATCCGGCTCAATGATGCGCTGCGTGCGCGCTTCGTCGAACAGACGCCAGAAGGCTACGTGCCGATGATCGATGCCACACGGCTCCTCGGCGTCACCCGTCAAACCGTGTTGCAGCGTGTAAAGCGCGGCGAACTCGAAGCCGTGCATGTGCGCTCCGGGCGCCGCAAAGGCCTGCGCATCAGGGTGCCTGCGACCGTTCCAGACCTCTTCACGCCACCACACATTAACCAGGGTGCAGTATGAACATGGTTCCAAGAACTTGCGTAAATCAACCTCCAGCACCCACGCCACCTTCTGCGCGTGACTTTGCTCATACAGGTATTTGATCGCCTGATGCGCCGAGCGACCGGGACGGAACCCAAAGGAAAACGGGAGGAATTCCCGCTCATAAATCGGCTCCAGCAACATGACCACCGCACGCTGGAGGATTTTGTCCTCCGTGGTGGGCAATCCAATAGGCCGATCCTCCTTCTCATTCTTTGGCACATACGCGCGCTTGACCGGCGGCGCTTGGTAGCAACCGCTTTTGGCTCGCGCGAGCAGGTCCCGCAGATTTTCCGCCAGATGCTCTCCATACCCAGCGACCGTCTGCCCGTCGACTCCCGGCGCAGCGTCCTTGCGAACACGCCGGTAGGCTTCGTGCATCCAGTTCAGGTCCAGATGCTGATTCAACGCCGTCAACGGCTCGTCCGGATGCCGCTGCGCCACCATCTCTATGCGTCGTCTTCGGGTGGACACGCTTTCCATGGGCACAGGTCCCACGCGCGTTTCCGACGACACTTCCACAACCCGACCGCTGCCTTCCCTACTCCCGGGCTCCCTCGAGCTGGTTTCCCCGGTTTCAATCGGTACTACGCGGCGGCTAAGACTGCCTCTGTTCGTCTCTGCACCTTCGCTTTGTCGCTCGGTGCGCGATACCTCGGCTCCCCGGCTGTTTTCGCCGCCGACCGACCGCGGGGGCGTCGGGCGTGGTTCAGGTCCTTGTTTCACCGGTATGGTCCCTGCCGGTTATTGCCGAGGAGACAGGAGGCTCTCCCAGCTTCCCGAGAAACCCTATACCGCTCTGCCCTGCTCTCATCAGACCCCGGGCGGACTTCAACGTCAGACCGTAACGACGCCTCCGTACTGTCCACGTCTTTCCTACAACGCAGACCCCACCGATATAATCCATTTCGGGGCTCAATCACACGGCTTTGCAGTTGGCTGCCTACGCTTGAAGGCGCCATTTCGGACGCCAGCCAAGGCTCGCTTCCGGCTGCTGGTCAGGCTTTGCCGGGCGGGTTGGTTCCCGCAGGGTTTCAGTTGAGACTTTCGTTCGCTCATTCTCTGTCGTTGTCCTTTCGTTGTTGGTTAGAGCGCCATCCCGTCTCATCGGACTTTTGCTGGCGCCAAGGAAACTGGATTTTCAGGGGGATCTTTCAGGGGGATCGGATCTGGGAGGGGTTAGCAGCGCGATCTCCATCGTGCATGTGCCGGAATTGAACACCCGCACCGGCCGCCCGCCGCAATACTCCGACAGCTTGGCCTCCAGTTCCCGCACCTTCGGGCCCGAGGTGATCCACCCCGAACGCAGCACGTCGGCCACGCCGGCGATCGTCTCCTCGTCGATCGTCGGCCGCGTCAACGGCAGGAATGAGACGGGGGCGGCGGGCGTGGTGACGGCGGACATGTCAGGGCTGGTTGCTCAACAGCAAATGGTCCCGGCTCTCCGCGATCAACCGATATTCCCGCCTCGGATTTGCAAATAGCGTATCGAGCGCCGCCCGGTCGCGCCGGCGCAAGACGAGCCACACCCGGCCGGACCCGCCCCATTGCCGCGCCAATTCCGCGCCGGCGATGAACCGCCGCGCACGCTCGGCCGGCGTGAGGAACTGCACCTGCAGCTCGTCGATGTAGTCCACCAGCCCCACCGGCCGCTCCGTGTAGTAGACGAAATCGTGGAAGAACGCGTGGAAATGGTAGACGCGGTCCGCCGCCTGCACGCGCTCCCGCGCCACCCGGGCCAGCTCCTTCGTACCCGGTTTTTGGATCGCCGGAGCGGCGAGCGTGACCAGCGCGAAAAACCCAGCCGCCGTGGCCGTGAGGATCGTCAGGCCGGACTGCGCCCCGCGCACCCGCGTCGCCCACGGCGCCGCGACCCCGCCGAGCAACAGGACCGCGGCCAGCGCCAGCCCGTAGGGACGCAGCTCCGCGAGCTGCTCCGCATCTTTGATCACCCCGGGGCGCGCCACGACGAAGACGACCGCCGCCCCCAGCAGGCCTGCCGCGGCGCCAAACACCCGCATCCCGGCGACCAACTTCGCGCCCTCGGCGATACCCCGGACCAACGCGGCACCGATCAGCACCGCCAGCGGCGGCAGCACCGGCAAAATATACGGGATCAGTTTCGACTGCGACTTGCTGAAAAACAAAAACACGAACGCCGCCCAGGTGATCAGGAACCACGCCTCGGCGTTTTCCTTCCGTCGCCCCCACCCGCCCGCCACACCCTCCCGGATCCCCGCCCACAGGAATCCCGTCCACGGAAACAGCCCCATCAACAGGATCGGCCCGAAAAACCACCACGGCTCGTACCGCCCGTGCGCCGTCGTCGTGAAGCGCTCCCAGTGCTCGTGCACAAAATAGAACTGCGCCCAGCTTTCGTTCCGTTGCGCCGCCAGCACGTGCCACGGCGCCGCGATGGCCAGAAACAACAGGATGCCGGTCGGCAGGTGCAGCGGCCGCAGCCGCTTCCACTGGTTGAACACGAGCAGCCACAAGAACATCACCGCCCCGGTCACGAGGAAGCCGATCAGGCCTTTCGTCAGCGTCGCGAGCGCCGCGCTCGCATAGAGCCCGTAGAACAGCCACCGCCGCCGCGCCCCCGGCGCCTCGCGCACGCCGAGGATGAAGCAAAACAGCGTCGCGCTCATCAGCACCGACACCGCCATGTCCAACAGCAGGATCCGCCCCAGCACGAAGTAGAGCACCGAGGTGCCCAGCACCACCGCCGCCGCGATCCCCGTCTCGCGCCCGCGCAACCGCCGCCCCGCCGCATAGGTCAGCAACACCCCGCCGAGCGCGAACAGCGCCGGCGTCAGCCGCGCCGAAAACTCGCCCGGCCCGAACAGCCGGCGGCACGCCCCCACGGTCCAGTAGACCAGCGGCGGCTTCTCAAAATAGGGCACGTCGGCGAGCACCGGGGTCACCCAGTCGCCCCGCGCCAGCATTTCCCGCGGGATGCCGGCATAGCGGCCTTCGTCGGGGTTCGCCAACGGCCGGTTGCCCAGCGCAAACAGGTACAGCAGGCCGAACGCCAACGTCAGCCACGCGAGATCGCGGCGCCAGGAGCGGGAGGGAGAGTCGGAGGAATGCACGGCCAATCGCACGAACCAATGGGCGGCGTTTCCGCCCGGCGCAAGCCGCACCGCGCCGCGCCCGCTTACGGTTTGCGGTCGACCGGCCCCGCCGCCGCCGTGTACCGCCGCTGCTCCTCCGGCGTCACCACCCGGTAACCGCGCGTGCGATACAGGTGGCTCGCCGTCTGGTAGTAGGCGATCGCCTTCTCCGTCAGCACCGCCGGCCGGTCCGTCAACGCGTGGGTCGCCGGATTGTAGGCGTACTCCGCCGAGCGCCGGACCGGCATCAACACGCTCAACACCCCCGGTTCAAACAGACCGAGCTTCTGGTAGTTCCCGATCAGCGCCCGGCGGTCGCCCGTCGCGTGGCGCACATCCCGGCCGAAGAAGCGGCTGGCGTAGCTCCAGTTGAGCAACCCGAGCAGCGTCGGCGCGTAGTCGACCTGGCTCATCAGCTCCGGCACGTGGCCCGGCGCGATGTGGCCGCCGGGCGAAAAAATGATCAGCGGGATGTGGTAGTTTTGCACCGGCAGCGCGGTCTTGCCCGCGACCGACGCGCAATGGTCCGCCACGATCACAAACACGGTGTCGCGGTACCACGGCTGCTTCGCCGCTTCGCGCAGGAACTGCCCGATCGCGAAATCCGTGTACTTCACCGCCCCGGCGCGGCCCGAGGTCTTCGAAGGCAGGTCGATCTTCCCCTCCGGGAAGGTGAACGGACGGTGGTTCGACGTCGTCATCACGAAATAGTGGAACGGCTTCCCCGCCGCATGCGCCGCATCGGCCTCGCGCATCGTCCACCGGTAGAGATCCTCGTCGCAGGCGCCCCACGCATTGGCGAACGTGATGTCCTTCTTCGCCACCGACGCGCGGTCGATCACCCGATAGCCGTTGTTGCCGAAAAAATAGTTCATGTTGTCGAAGTAGCCGTAGCCCCCGCAGATGAACGCCGTGTCGTAGCCGCGGCTGCGGAACACCGAACCGAGCGTGAACAGGTCCTCATTGTTCGGCCGCTTCACCAACGAACGCCCCGGCGTCGGCGGCACCGCCAGCGTCAACGCCTCCATCCCGCGGTCCGTACGCGTCCCCGTCGCGTAGAACCGGTCGAACACCAGACTGCGCCCGGCGATCGCCTCCAGCTCGGGCATCAGCTTCGACGCCCGGTTGAACCCGCTGAGAAAATCCGCGCTCAGGCTCTCGACCGTGATCTGGATCACATTCGGCCGCTGCTCGGTGCCCGTGCCCGCGCTCCGCACGTAGCGCAACGTGTCGCGCAGGTCCGTGCCGAGGCGCCGGCCGCCGTCGGCCGCGAGCTCGGCGTGCAGGCGCTTGAACGCGTCGTCGACCGGCAACGTCGGGTAGAACTGGTCGTATTCGAGCTCGTTGTTGCGGAACGCCGCGAACAGCGACCACAGGCCGTTCTTCGCCAGCTCGCGGTTGTAGTTGTTGGCGAAGCCCGGCAGCCGCTCCGCGTCGAGGGCAAACCCCGCCACCACCGCCGCCGCCGCCCACCCGGCCAAACCCGCCGCCCGCCGCCGCCACGGCTCCGGCTCCGCCGCGAACCACCGCGCCGCCAGCCCGGACCGCGCGCACAGCACGTAGCCGGCCAGCGTCACCGCGCCGAGCGCACCGAAGAGCAGCGGCATCGGGTAGGACTCCCGGATGTTGTCCACCACTTCCTTCGTGTAGACGAGGTAGTCGACCGCGATGAAGTTGAAGCGCACCCCGAACTCGTCCCAAAACAGCCACTCCGCCACCGCCCCGAACAGCAGCCCGTAAAGCACCGCGGCGAAACCCGCATGGGCCAACCACTGCGCCCAACGCCGCCGGAAAATCCCGCGCGGCAGCACGAGCAACAGCAACATGAGCGGCGCGGCCCAGAGCAACGCAGCCCCGAGATCAAACGCCAGCCCGCAAACGAACGCGCCGAGCAGGCTCAGGTCGAACGACACCGTCGCCGCCGACTTGATCAGCAGCGTCAGCCGCGTGAGCGTACTCACGGTCAGGAACAGCCAGACAAACAGCAGGACGCCGCCATGGCGCCGCGCGAGCGCACTGGAAAACCAGGAGGAGGGTTTCACGTGGAGGGGATTCGGTGGGTTGTGGGGGGGCCGCGAAAGCGGAGCGTCGCCGGCGATCAACAGACAAGGGCAGCCACCGGCGCGCGCGCACCATGGAGACGCTGCCACGCCGCAAGCAAGCGCGGACCGCGCCTTCCCCCGCCCGCCGCCGGTGCGTTTTTTGTCGCCGCCCGGCGCCGCGCCCGGCCAAATCCCCGCTCCGATGGCCGGCGCGAAAAAATTCATCTTCATCTGTGGACAGGACGACTACCTCGTCGGCCGCCTGGGCAAGGAGCGCCACGACGCCCTCGCCGCCGAGGTGACCGACGAGTTTTCCCGCGAAACCATCAACGGCTTCGCCGCCAACGTCGCCGAGGTCGAGGCCGCCGTGAACCGCTTCCGCGACAGCGTGCAGACCGTCTCCATGTTCGGCGGCAAGCGCGTCGTCTGGCTGAAGGACGTCAACTTCCTCGGCGATTCCGTCACCGACCGCGCCGAAAGCACGCTCAAGCTCGTCGAGGATCTCCAGCAGCTCCTCGAATCCGTCAACCCCGACGAGACCGCCATCCTCATCACGGCGGCCCCCGTCGACCGCCGCCGCTCGTTCCCCAAATGGTGCGAAAAAACCGCCGACTTCGCCCTCGCGGGCGGCGACGGCGAGGGCGCCGCCGAGGCGCTCGCGGGAGTCGTGCTCGCCGAGGCGAAAGCCTTCGGGGCGAGTTTCGCGGCGGGCGCGGTCGAGCTCCTACCGATAAGGGGAGGGTGCTGGGTGGAAACGGAGTCGGACCCCTGTAGTCCCCCAACTCTCAAGTCCGCCTGACCGGCCAGCGGCGCGAAGAGCCGGTTAACAAAGATATCCCGACGGAAACTCAGCACCTCGTCCGATTCCGGCGCCGCGCCGGCGAATGTTCGGAGGTCAGTCGTGGCAGTCACGATGCGAAGAGACAGACCTCCGGCCGCTCGCTGTCATGCAGCGAGGCTTTAAAGTGATTCCGCAGCGTCGGCTTGAACGAAGTCGTCGTCTGGCGAGGCCTGCCCGCCGCTTGCGCTCCAGAACACCGGCTCGCCGTCGGCGGAATCGGGCTGGGCATAGTCGTCGCCGAACAGTTCTCCCTGCCCGGCATCCGCCGGCACGACTTGCGGCGGCAGGGGCAACTCGAAGCCCGTTTGGTCGAATGATTCGCCCGGCTCCATCACCTCCGCCCGGAACCGGATCGGCTCGTCGCGCGGTTGTGGATACGGCAGACCGGGCGGGAAGTCCGGCGGGTCGAGCACGTGGCAGGCCCCGGTGGCGGCGTCGATGAGGGCGGCGACTTCCGGCCGGGGCGGACTGAGCGCAACGGGCCGCTCGTGGGGCCGGGCCAGGCCGAGCGGCGCGAGGATGGCCGCGATCTCGGCCCTGGCCTCGACGACAGCGATCGGCTGCAAGAGACCCGAGCAGAGCGGGCATTTGAGCGGGTCCGCACCCCAAACTTGCTGGATCAAGTCGCGCCAGGCCGTGCGGCGGCGCCGAGGGCGGGCCGGTGGAGCGTGGGTTTTACCGGCCGCGGCGCCGGCGGTCCGTTGGCGCAGGCCACGGCTCTTATTGCTGTACCATCCGTAGTAGCGGACCTGCGGCACGCCTTTCGGTGGCATCTGGTCGAGTAGCGCGGCGATGAACTGCGGGGCAGAAAAGACCTCGAAGTTGCGCTTGGTGCGCCAGTGGCGCTCGGAGCGGTAGAGGACGCTGCCGGCTTCGGCGTTGTACGTGATTTTTTCGAGGGAGAACGGGGCACGGAGTAGATACTCGGCGAGGCGGCGGCGGCCGGCGGCATCGTCGGCGGCGAGGGGAGCTTCACCGGCATCGACGGAAAAACCGCTGTGGCGCCAGTTTTGCAGCTTGGCGATTTGCCAGTCGGCGAGGGCGCCGGCGTCGCGCAGGCGGCGCAAGACCGTGTGGCGCCAGAGTTCCGCAAGATCCTGCCAGCCGACGGGCGGGGCGAGGTGAAAATCGCCGTTGGGGGCGAACACGCCGGCGGCCGCCAGCACGTGCACGTGGGGGTGCCAGAAGAGAAAGTCGCCGAACGTCTGGACGGCGACGACGAGGCCGGGTTGGCCTCCTTCCTGTGCGTCGCACGCAGACAGGTCGGCCTGGCCGGTGCGTTGGCGGAGCCAGGCGGTGATTGCCGAGTGGGCGGCGAGGTGGAGTTCGCCAAGCAAGGCGCGGTCGAACTTGAAGGTGTGGCGAATCAGCCGGGGGATGGTGAGCACGAGGTGCCGGTGGGGCACCGGGGCGCAGATCTCATCGGCGATGAAGGCGCCCTCGATGAGGGTGCGACGCTGGTGGCACGAAGCGCAGAGGCCGCGCTGCTTGCAGGTGAAGGCAAGGAGGAATTCGTGGCCGCAGTCGGGACAGTGCAGGCGGGTGAAGCCAGCCTGAAGGTCGCCGCAGTCGAGGAAGGCGGCGATCGCACCGGCGGCTTCGGGGGAGAGGCCGGGGACGTCGGCGGCGTGATCGTGGAGAATCTGCCAGATCGGCGAGGCGCGGGGCTGGCGGGGACGGTAGCGGACACAGACCATCTGGGGAGCGGATCACGCTGGGCGTGACGCCGCCGCGGCCAAGAGCGCGCTATACCCAAATTATGGGGTAAGCAAAGTCCCCGGCCGTTCCTGTCGATCGGAAGACTCCCGTTCGACGCCCGCCCACTCCCAGTTCCGTGTGGGCGTGCCTTTGCGTCGCCAGGTTCGAGGAACTTCGAGGTTGTTCGAGCTTCCCGTGTCATATAACGGCGCATACGGAGATCAGCTCGAATGACGCTCGAACGGTTCA
>SXGT01098799.1_pt1 | contig 10060 bp, 12 predicted proteins | sample 3176221 | NCBI WGS metagenome assembly SXGT01 (sample SAMN11356862, study PRJNA531348) | freshwater metagenome | isolation source: freshwater sample F1-120 | place: China: Fuxian Lake, Yuxi | collected 2017-12-25
CGGGCGGGAGGACCTCGGGGTCGAGCGGCGCGTCGGAGTGGGCCAGGAGCAGCACGCGCCGGCCCTCGGCGGCCAGGGCGTCGGCGCGCACACGAGCCGGGTCCTCGGCGTCGGGATAGACCATCTCCGGGGCGCCGACGATCCACGAGCCCTGCCGGGCGAAGGTCGCCGCCGACCACTTGCGGGCCGAGGAGAACGGCACCGTGGCAGTCCGCGTCCACCCATCGGCCGGGGGGAACGCCGCGCCGATCGCGGCAAGGGTGGCATTGGCGTTGTCGTCGTCGGCGAGTGCCGCCAGGGCCGAACCCGCCGTGGCGTCGTCGCGGTCGTCGAGGAGCTCGAGGCGGTCGAACACGACGTCACCCTCGGTGAGGGTGCCCGTCTTGTCGAGGCACACCACGTCGACGCGGGCGAGACCCTCCACCGCCGGGAGCTCCTGCACCAGCACCTTGCGCCGCGCCAGGGTGACCGACGCGATCCCGAACGCGAGGCTCGTGAGGAGGACGAGCCCCTCCGGGATCATGCCGACGACGGCCGACACGAGCCCTTACATCGTCTACAATGACTTGCCGAAAATCGACAATCTCAAGCGGCTCTTCCCATCGCTCTATCGCGAAAGCCCGGCGTTGACCAACTGATCGCCGCCGTGTGTCTGCGCGTTCGCCTGGAGTAGGATTTCGGAACGCAAATGTCGATAAATTGACCGTCGCAGATGACCGCCTGCCGGATCACGCGAAGGCGCTTTTCGGCGGCGTCGCCCCGTCGGCGAACATCGCCTTTTCGACAAGGCCGCAGATCAGATGCGCCGCGACAATGTGCGCCTGCTGAATCAGCGGCGTCGAATCGGAAGGAACATGCAGGCAGATGTCGCAGGCGGCGGCGAGCTTCCCGCCGCTCTTGCCGGTCAAGCCGATCGTCAAGATGCCCATATCGCGCGCCGCCTCGACCGCCTTCAAAATATTGGCCGAATTGCCGGAGGTGGTGATGGCGACAAAAACGTCGCCGCTGCGTCCAAGACCACGGACCTGGCGCGAGAAAACGTCGGCGTAGCCATAGTCGTTGCCGATCGCCGTAAGCACCGAAGTGTCAGTGGTCAGCGCCAGTCCGGCGAGCGGCGCGCGATCGAAATTCAACCGCGAGACGAATTCGCCGGCGATGTGCTGCGCGTCGCCGGCGCTGCCGCCGTTACCCGCAAACAGCGCCTTGCCGCCATTCTGCAACGCTTCGACGATGCGCGCCGCAATGATCACAAGCGTCTGCTTGAAGGCCGGGTCTTTCACGGCCGCCTGCAACGTCGCCAGAGACTCGTCAAAATAGGCGTCGATATAGCTTATGTCGTCGCGAAGCATGTCACGCTCCCCGTGTGCGTAAGGGCGGCGCCACCCGCATGCGCCAATCAGTCGTCGCCTGTCCTCGGGCCGTCGCCTGGCTCAACGCTTCATGCTGCGGAGCAAACGTATCACAATTTCGACTCCTTTGACGAGTAACCGAACGTACTGCGGCGTGTCGCGAGCGATCGATATGCCGATCGCATGCCGCAATGCGGCGGGATCGGCCCTGGCGTCATTATTCCGCCCATCTCCTGAGAAATTTCTCGCTTTGCACGGATGACGGAGCAGCAAAGTGATGAGCTTGGCCCTTAACTCGCTTCTAGAGGAGCGTTGTACGAGGCTTCGCGGCCGGCTCGCGGAGTTTCGCCGCATCATGCGCGCGGTCTTGATCCAAGACATGCGCTCGCGTTTCGGAAGCAGCCATATCGGCTATTTGATCGCGATCGCCTGGCCGTTGTCGCATATAGGCGTCCTTACGCTGGCTTACCTGCTCCGGATCTCGATCGCGCCGATCGGCGACAGCCCTACAGTATTTGTGGGGACCGGCGTCGTGCCTTATATTTTGTGCTTCTATCCGGCGCGACTGCTGGCGATGGCCATTCAGCAGAATCGTCAATTGTTGAATATACCGGTCATTCAGCCGATCCATCTCATTTTCAGTCGTTGCATCCTCGAAACGCTCAACGCCGTGATCGTGCTTGCGCTCTTCATGTTTGTCGTCAGTCTGTTCGACGTCGACATCATGCCGTCCGACACGGCCGAAGCGTCGAAAGCGATCGGCGCCGCTGTCTTTCTGGGGATCGGGCTCGGATTTTTCAATGTGGTGATGTGCGCGCTTGTGGGACGTTACTTTCTGGTGTTTTTCTTCCTCGTCATGGCCGGACTTTATGTGATGTCGGGCAGCTATCTGCCGCAGAATGCGATGCCGGCCAATATTCGGGAATACATGGCGTATAATCCGCTTACGCAACTCATCGAGTGGTTGCGATCCGCCTATTATGCGAGCTACGATTCCGAGCTAATCAACAAGTCGCTCATTTACTGGGTCGGGGGGATCAGCCTCCTGCTCGGGCTTTTCGGCGAGCGGTTCCTGCGCGGCAAATTCTTCTCCTGACGACTCTTCCTGGGGCGCCGGCTCGGCGTCCGACGGCGCTTCGTCCCTCGACGAAGCTTCGATCTGCTCCAGGGATAACGCCTCCTCGTCGCACATCAGGCGCATCGCGGCGGCGACTGGATCTTCGGCCGGCGCGGAACGCACGGGGCCTAACGCGCGCAATGCGCCGCGCAATGCTTCGCCGGCGACGCTCCGCTTGATGAAATGCCGCTCGAACACCCGCATGACATGCGCCACGCCTTCCTGCGTGACGCTGCGCCTGTCCGGCCCGAAGTAATCCGTCGGCGCATAGCCGCCGGCGACGATCTCGTAAGACGGAAAATAGGCGACCTGATTGAGCGAGCGCGAAAGCACATCGCAGGCGACGCGCAGCGCTGACTTCGAATACATGGTCGACGCCACCACATGACGCGCTTCGGCGGTGGCGACGAGCGGCACCGGCGAAACCGTCAAAATGACCCGCGCGGCGGAGTTGACGGCACGCAGACCGCGAAGGAAGGCCGTCATGTCGGCGACGATTTCGTTGACGCCAAGATTGACGAACTCATGTCGCGATGGCGAGTAATCGCCGCCCGCAACCCCCGGACAGAGGGGGAACGCCGCGCCATCCTCTCGCGAACGCCAAAGCTCGGTCAGTCCCAGCGTAAATACAAAGACGTCGAGCGTTTCGAACGCCTTGCGAACCGCCTCAAAGTGGCGTTCCCGATCATAATCGAGTTCACGGGCCGAATTGAATCCCCCGGGCTGAATTTGCGGCCGAAACGGATCGATCACCTGCCCGGCGCGTTCTCGCCATTGGTTTTCCTTTGGCGTGAATCGCCCATACGCCCGTTCGAAGAGCTGCAGCAATTGCCGGCTCGTGTAGATGTTGCCGTAACGCGCGGTGTAGAGCCCGTAGCTGAGCGCGTCGGCCGCCTGCGGACTGATAAAGGAATGCGGCGGCTCGGTGACGAGATAGTTGCAGCCGCTCGACTTCAGATAGCGGCCGATGTGCTGGGCGAAGCAACTCCCTGCGGTTGCGACTTTCTCGCGAACGCCGAGCCTGAAAGGCGCCTCTACAACGGGATCGAGTTCGCCTGGAGCGACATCGGCCACCGCGCGGCGCCAAAGGGCGTAGTCGGGACGTTTCGAATAAGGATGCGTCTTCATTGCCGTCCATCGCCGAGCCGAGGCTCAAAAAGCTGAGCGGCGGCTTGGATCATCCGCCGGCCGAACAGCGCATTCGCGTGAGAGGCGTCGGCGCCCCATACGACCTCCGCCAACATGCCGGACGGAGCCATGAACTCGGCCGGAACGGCGGCAAAAAGAATGTCCTCTCTCATGCAGACTTCACGATAGAGCGCAGACTGCGCACGCCACATCTTATAGCGAAAGACGTCTCCCGAGAGCCTGCGCGGATCGAACGATCTGCGGAAAAATTCCTGCGGACATTGCACGACGCGCCAATTCGGCAAAGGCGGCGGCGGCTCGATGCAAACGATGGGCGCGCCAGTTTCCTTCCGGATCGCTTCGATGGTTGCCAGGGTCGGCGTCATCTTTTCCCGCAACGTCTCGCGGACCGCGGCTTCGGGCAAGACCACGGCGCCGGGCTCGAGATCGAGCTCGGGCTCCGCTCCAAGAATGAAGTCGAAGCGCTCCTTAGGCTGCGTTACCGAAAGAGCAATATGCTCATTGCCGCCGACCGACAATACGATCCCGTCCGGTCGCTCCTCTTCGATGATCCCACGAAGCCGAGGATTGAGGCGCGAAGCGGCGCTCTCCTCCGCCAGAGTCGGCGAGAGTTCGGGATCGTAGAGATAGACGAATCGCGAAACAAGCCGCGCGCCGCCGAGCTGGAATCCCTCATGCTGCAGCTCGTAACATCCTTTGGCGATGGCCACGATATGGCTGTGCCCTAGCCCCAAAATCTTGGTCATCTTTCAGGCCGCGGATTCTTCACGCCTGTCGCCGCGCAGTTCGACGCCGAACGGCTCGCCCTGATGGATCGGCCCGGAGATCTGACGCGCGATCGAGGCGACGACGTAACGGCGCCCGTCCGCTTCGATGACGCGCCCGATGATGTCCACGCCGTCGCCGCCCATCGCGAAGGGCGCGCGGATGGCGAGCATCCGGCGACCCCCGTAGCCGTAACGATAGAACGCCTCGACGGCGATCGGCGCCTCTGCTGCTTGATCGATCTGATCGCTGCTGGAATTCATGAATGGTTCCGAAACGTGGTCAATCGGACGAATGGCGCCCTCGCGCCGGCTGCGATTCGGGTCAATGCCTCCGGGTGAATGCGCCAATGCGTGTTTTCGCGCTCCGCCGCTTGTGCTAACAAGTCGGCAGGCCCGACCATTGAATAGCATCTCGCCGTCAGCATGAATAATCCCTTCGAGTCGGCGGCGCTGCAAGAGACGCCGACGCCGCAAACCTTCAACGAGCAAGCCTATCTCGCCGTCAACCCCGACGTCGCCGAGGCCATTCGCCTCGGCAAAATCAGGTCGGGCTGGAATCATTTCAAGAAATTCGGCCATATTGAGGGCCGCCGGCAGAAGGTCGCCGAGGATGAACTGGCGACGCCGGAGAATTTCGACGAAACGCGCTATCTGGCCGCGAATCCGGACGTGCGGCAGGCGATCGAGCTTGGCCAGTTCCTCTCGGCCCGCGCGCATTTCGATGAGCTCGGCCGCGCCCAGGGACGCCTCCAGAAGCGCGCGAGCGACATCCCCGCGATGCGCGCGCGAAAGCTCGCTGCGGTGCGTCCGCTGCTGCTCGACCCCGATACGCCGCTGTCGGGTTCGGGCAAATTCATATTCGCCGATGAGGCGGCGCTTGGCGCGGACGCCGGCGACGACGACATGCCGATCAGCGAGAACGGTTATGACGACGAAACCGTCGGATGGATCGAAGCTCTCGCCGACGGTTTGATCCTCGACGTCGGCGCCGGCTACCGGCCGGTCTATTACAGCAATGTCGTGAATTTCGAGATGATGGATTATGCAACGACCGATGTCGTCGGCGTGGCGCATCGGCTGCCGTTCAAGGATGACGCCTTCGACGGCGTCATTTCGATCGCCGTTCTCGAGCATGTGAAGGATCCGTTTCGCTGCGCGGCTGAAATCGCGCGCGTGCTCAAGCCCGGCGGCTGGCTGAAATGCTGCGTGCCCTTTCTTCAGCCGCTGCATGGCTATCCGCATCACTATTTCAATATGACGCATGAAGGATTGCGCACGCTGTTCGAAGGGTATTTGACCATCGAACGGCAGGAGGTCACCAATCCCACGCACCCGATCTGGGCGATCGCCTGGCAATTGCGCTCCTGGTCGCAAGGTCTCCCGCCGCGTTCGCGCAAGCAATTCCTGCGCACGCGCGTCGAGGATCTGATCGCCTATCCCGGGCCGCTGCTTGAAAAGTCCTGGGCGCGGGAATTGCCGCGCGAGAAGCTATTCGAACTCGCCGCCGCGACGATACTTTACGCGCGCAAGCCCGCGGCGGCAGCCGAGGCCGCGCCGATCGCGAATTTCGCGCCGTGACCGAACTCATCATTCACGAAGGCCACGACGGATGGTTGTTCCTCACCGGCGGAACGAATTTCGTCACCACGCTCTATGAGCGTAACGGCGGGCATCTGCCGGACACGAACTTGCGCCGATGGCGCGACGCCATTCTCGAACGGAAGCGTCGTTGCGACGCGCTCGGCGTCGCCTACGCCCATCTCGTCGCGCCGGAAAAGCTCACGATCTACGGGCACAAGCAGGCCACGCCGCTCGTCAATGTCGATCTTGCGCCGGCGATCCGCCTGCAACAGCTCTTTCACGGCGCCGCGCGCGCCGCGGGATGGGTCGATCTCGTCTGGCCCATGCGTGAGCGGCGCGACGAGGTCGAGCTCTACTGGCGCAGCGACACGCACTGGACGCCCGAAGGCAGTCTGCTCGCCTATCGTCTTTTGTGCGACGCGCTTCAGCTGACGCCGAACGAGGGATTGCCGCACCGGCCCTGCAACACGCTTCACAAGATCATGGATCTCGGCGGCAAAATCGATCCGCCGCGGTGGGAGGAAATTCGCGAAATCGATTGGATCGCCCACGCGCAACGCGTCTACGCCAACGCCGTCGCACGTATATTGGAAAATCCGCTGCACGGCGGCGCCATCCATGTTGGCGCGCATGTCGTCTACAGCAACAAGGAAGCGCCCAACAACGTGCGGATCTTGCTCTTCGGCGATTCCTTCGCCGGCGTCGGACACGACCGTCTGACGGCGCAGCTTGCCGAAACGGCGAGCGAAGTCATCTTTGTCTGGTCGGCCAATGTCGACTGGCGGCTTGTCGCGCGCGTTAAGCCCGATATCGTCATCACGCAAATCGCTGAACGCTACATGGCGCTCGCGCCGAATGACCGGTTCAATCTGTGGCGCACGGAACTCAGCCAGCTCGTCGAGGCGCAACGTCGCGAAGCCGAGGCAAAGTGGCGTCGCGTCCGGGCCAAATGGACTCAGCGGGCCAAGAACGGCCCGTAGGTCTCAAGCGCCTCGCGCCAATCGTCGGGGTCGCGGATCAATTCGGCCAAGGCCTCGCCGCGGCGAGTCAGGCGCCGAAACAGCCAGTCGCTCTCGCGATAGGCGCCGGGCCCTTCGATGAAATTCAAACCGGCGAGCGTGTCGAGGCCCTCAATGATCTCTGAGCGCGACCGCTGCAGGCGCCGCGCCAGCTCGCCGACCGCGACGAAGATCGGTTCGGGAGGCGAGCGTTGAACATTCTCCAGCGCCAGCAGCAGCGCCCTTAACGCTTCGACATCGCCGTCGGCAACCCCGCGACTCATCGCAAACGCCTGGCGACGGCGATCAAGCGAAGACCAGTTGGTAAGTTCATGACATGCGCGCCTTAGCGCTTGGGGAGCGCGCCGCATCGACGACTCGGTCATGACGCGTCGGCCTGGCGAGCCCTATCGACGAATGCGGCGGTTGATCTGGCAAGGCATGCGCTCTTCGCAGCTAAGGAATGCTATAAATGAGCGAGAGTCGCTTCGGCGGTCGAAACGACGGCTTCGCCCGAATTTTCCTCGACATTGATCCATTTGACGACGCCGTCGTCAATGAGCGCTGCGTAGCGCTTGCCGCGCACGCCAAGTCCAGGCTCGGTGAGATCGAGTTCCAGTCCAAGAGCTTTGGCGAAGGTCGCCGAGCCGTCGGCGAGCGCTTCGATCTTGCCGGCGCCGCCTGACTCCTTCACCCAGGCGTCGAGCGCGAAAATGTCGTTGACTGCGGTGACCGCGACGGCGTCCACGCCTTTCGACTTGATTTCATCGGCTTTGGCGATGAACCCCGGTAGATGTTTCTTGTGGCAGGTCGGCGTATAGGCCCCGGGAACGCTGAACAGCGCCACCCTGCGTCCCGCGAAATAATCCTTCGTGTTGACCGGCTCTGGTCCATTCTTGCCCATGACGGCAAGCTTCACGTCAGGAAGTCGATCTCCAGCGTTGATGGTCATGCCCAATCTCGCTCTGGTCTAAGGTGAGGCTCAATCAAGATAGCGCAGTTCCCGCCCTTGTGTCGCGTCGGCCGCGCCAGACTCTTGCGGCCGCACTTGTCGATGTCGCGGCGGCGAGTCAACATGCGCGCAGGATTGGCGCGGATGATGCGTTTTTGGAGGGCGGACTGATGTCGGATTCTCAAAATGAGCGCTACGGCAGGACGCCGCCTGCCGCATGGGTGTGGAGCCAGTATCGCGCCGAGCAGCCCGATTCCCCCGCTCCGCCGGGGCTGACGCGCGCGTCGAAGAGCGAGGCTCCGCGTGAAGCCGCGCCTCAGGCCGATCCGCCGCCGCCGCGGCGCGGCGGCGGGGCTGGCGGCGGAGCGATCGCCTTTCTGGTGGCGCTCGCCATTTTAACGCTCGCCGCCGCCTCATGGTGGCTCGCCGCCTCGCGTTCGCCGCCGCCGCCGGCTCCCGACGCCCTGCCCGTGGAGGAGAGCGGAGCGTCTCCCCCAGCCACGAACGTCGCGCCGCCGGAGGAAGCCGCCCCCGCGCAGGGCGCCGCTCCGGCCGCCGAACCCTCCTCACCCGCTGCGGCGCCGGCCGAACCCAGTCAGCAGCCGGAGGCGACGACGCAATCCGGAGAGAAGCGGAAAAAATCCAAAAAGCGGCATCACTGACCGCCGCTCAGGTGCGCCAGGGATGTTCGGGAAGATCGCAAACGCCGAGCGTCTCGACGCCCGCCTGCGCGACGGCGTGATCGTTTTCGACCGACGAGCCGCTGACTCCGATCGCGCCGATCATCACGCCGTCAGCGTCGACGATCGGGAGGCCGCCCGGAAAGGTAATCAGCCCGTCATTCGAGTGCTCGATCCCGTAGAGCGGACCGCCGGGCTGCGACAGCTTGCCGATCTGGCCGGTCGGCATGCCGAAGAAGACGGCCGTCTTGGCCTTTTTCATCGAAATATCGATGCTGCCGACCCAGGCGTCGTCCATCCGCTCGAAGGCCTTTAGAACGCCGCCGGAATCGACGACGGCGATGCACATCTGAGTCTTGAGCTCGATCGCCTTCCGCCGCGCTGCGGCACTGGCCTGGTGAGCCTGTTCGATCGACACATGCATTCGCCGCTCTCCTTTTTGAAAAAAACCGTTTCGGCTCCCGACGCGAAGTGGCAGCGCCCGCCCGCGCGATGACGCGGACGCGGCGATTATTTTGAAGCCGTCTCCAGCGCGCGCGAGATCAACGCCTTGGCGTCTCCGCTGTCCCAGGCCGACGGGCCGTTCAACAGTCCGATCTGGCATCCGTCGGGGCCGATCAGCAACGTGGTCGGAAGGCCAAGCGCCTTGCCGGACTGCTTCATCTCGAAGAAAATGTCGGCCTTGGGATCGTCGTAATAGGTCAGCGATTTGACGCCGGCTTCGGCGAGAAAGGCTTTCGGCCGTTCAAGCCGCGTCGTATCGACATTGACGGCGACGACCTCGAAATTCCGCCCAGCGAATGCCTCTTGCAGTCTGTCGAGCGCGGGCATCTCGGCGCGGCAGGGCACGCACCAGGTCGCCCATAGGTTAAGGAGCGTCGTCTTGCCCTTGAAGGCGCTGAGCTTCGCCGGGGCGCCATCCGGCCCCCTGAAGGCGTAGTCAGGGAGCGGTTGCGGCGTTGCGGTGATGACCATCGCAGCCACCTCGCCATTGGCGAGATCTTTCACACTGGCTGCGATCGCGGCCGAGTCGGCGCAGGCGGCGTCGCTTTCGGCCGCCGGCGCGGCGCTCGGTTGCGCCGTCCCGGTCGGATTCGCGCCTTCGTCGACCGCGCTCGTGGGCGGTTTCTTGCCGCCCATGCTGCCGATCACGTATAGAAACGCCACGCTCGCCGCCATGGTGATCAAGGCCGCCTTCGCGACAAACAGGAATGATCGCGGGGGGTGCGGCGGTTTCGACATCGGGCGCAGGCTCCGGGGCTAAAAATGACGAGCAAGATATGGGGCGGACGCTTCCAAAGCGCAACCGACGCGGTTCTGGAGGCGATCAACGTCTCGATCGACTTCGACAAGCGCCTCGGCCTGCAGGACGTCCGCGGCTCGCTTGCCCATGTCGCCATGCTGGCCGAAACGGGGATCGTTTCGCGCGAGGATGCGGCGAAAATTATTGAAGGATTGGAGCGGATC
>SXGT01015636.1_pt1 | contig 10059 bp, 10 predicted proteins | sample 3176221 | NCBI WGS metagenome assembly SXGT01 (sample SAMN11356862, study PRJNA531348) | freshwater metagenome | isolation source: freshwater sample F1-120 | place: China: Fuxian Lake, Yuxi | collected 2017-12-25
CCCACTGCCGGGTAACTTATGGAAAACAATAACCTCGATCTTGCACGCTTTCGTAACACAATCTCTCAACTTAACCCGCTGGCAATTACCGGCCGAGTCGTTCAAGTCGTGGGGTTAACTGTTGAGACCATGGGATTGAACTGCCAGATCGGTGAAATTTGTGAAATCCAAACCAGCCATAAGACCCCGTTGATGGCGGAAGCGATCGGTTTCCGCAATAACCGCATGTTGCTGATGCCTCTGGGCAGCATGGAGGGTATCCAACCGGATAGCACTGTGCGCTCCGTCTCACAGGTATTCAAAGCCCCAGTCGGGCGGTCCCTCATTGGGCGGGTGTTGGACGGATTGGGTGAACCGATTGACGGCAAAGGTCCATTGAAAATGGCAAGCCGGGCATCCACCAATCAAACTCCTCCACACCCATTGCAGCGATCAACGATCGAAGAACCACTCGTTACCGGCGTCCGGGTGATCGATGGAATGTTGACTTGTGGAAAAGGTCAACGTATGGGCATCTTTGCAGGCAGCGGTGTTGGAAAAAGCACTCTGCTCGGCTCCATTGCACGCAACTCGGAAAGTGACATCTCGGTCATCGCCCTGATCGGCGAGCGCGGACGTGAAGTACGCGAATTTTTGGAACGCGATCTTGGTCCCGATGGTCTGGCGAGATCGGTCATTGTTGTCTCGACTTCCGATCAGCCTGCTCTAATGCGTTTGAAGGCTGCCTCGGTTGCCATGACCATTGCCGAATATTTCCGTGATGAGGGCATGGATGTCATGTTCATGATGGATTCGGTTACCCGTTTTGCCATGGCACAGCGCGAGATCGGCCTGTCTATCGGCGAGCCGCCAGCCAGCAAAGGCTATACCCCATCCGTGTTTGCCATGTTACCCCGTTTGCTTGAACGCGCAGGCAAAGGCGAGACAGGATCCATCACCGGCTTCTTTACAGTGCTGGTGGAAGGAGATGATTTCAATGAACCAATCTGCGATGCCGTACGCGGTATTTTGGATGGACATATCATTCTCAGCCGAACTCTGGCCGCCCGCAATCATTATCCAGCAATTGATGTATTGAATAGCGTCAGCCGTGTAATGCCTGCATTAACTACAAAGGAACACTTGAAATTGGCGGCGTTTGCACGAAGAAACCTTGCGGTCTTTGAAAAAGTCCGTGATCTGGTGAACATTGGTGCTTATGTAAAAGGCTCCGATCCCGAGGTGGACACGGCGCTGCTAGTAATGCCTCAATTAAATAATTTTCTCCAACAAGACCGCTCAGATGTAAGCTCTTTCAGTAACACTTTGCAATCGCTCACTGAGCTCAGCCAAACCTCTCTGGTTAACTAAATCGAGGAGAAACCATGGTATCACCTAAATTTTCACTACAAAATGTTTTGGACATTCGCCACGAAAAAGTGGAAATATTGGAAATCGAGCTGGGCAAACTGCTGGCAATCCAACTGGAAACCCAGAAATTACTTTCCTCGCTGGAGCAGTATCAAGACAACCTCCTCAACCAATTAAGCGTGGCGCTAACAGGTGATCTTGACCTGGTCAATTTGAATCTCCTGCGTTCGAACGCTTTGCAGATCAACAAGCATATTGAAACAGTAACGCTGGAGTTGAAAAAACAATCCCTGGCGATCGAAGACAAAAGGACTGAAATTATTCAAGCCAAACAGTCAGAGGAAACTCTCGAAATTCTCAAGCGCAAACGCCACGAGATATATACAGCCGAGCAGATACAGATCGAAGCTCAACTTCAGGACGATATTTATATTGCACGGGCATTCCGGAATCAACAGCCAGGAGCATAAGCCATTATGGATAACTCAATTTTCACAGGCCAGATACAGTCTGTTATGCAGAATCTCATGTTCACCCTTCTTGAGAAACTGCTTAATAAGATTGAAGCTAAGAATCAAAACAGCGGATCAACAACCAGCACCCAATCCACATCAACAACCTCTGGGGGGCAGGCTATAACCGGAGATTTCGCAAGCTTGATTAATCAGGCTGCCCAAAAATATGATGTCGACCCGGACCTGGTTCAGGCAGTCATTAAAGCTGAATCTAATTTCAATCCGAATGCGGTCTCATCTGCAGGCGCGCAAGGCCTGATGCAATTGATGCCAGCCACCGCAAGAGGTCTGGGAGTAACAGATTCACTTGACCCGGCGCAAAATATCGATGGCGGCGTACATTTCCTGAGCCAGTTGTTAAATCATTACAACGGCAATGTTCGCCTGGCTGTTGCGGCTTACAACGCCGGCCCCGGCGCAGTGGATAAATACAATGGCATCCCACCCTACGCAGAAACCCAAACATATGTAACCCGTGTGTTGAGCTATTTCAACTCCAACAATGAATGGCAGGCGTAAATATGAGCGATTCACTTTTTTCGGATGTTTCTTCGCTTACGGCAAAGGCTGCGTTGAATGGAATCAGCCTGCGCCAACAAGCCATCAGCCGCAATATTGCCAACATCGACACGCCCGGATATCAGGCGGTAACTGTTGATTTTCAAGGGACCCTTGATCGTTTGGTGAATAACAATATCCTGTTGCCATTGGAGACTACCAATGTGGCGCACCTGACCACTGCTGAAAGTAAGCCTTTACTCTCAACGTCATTAAGGCCGGGCGGCTCGTTGCGTGCTGACCAAAACAATGTTGATATCGACGTCGAAATGGCCGACATGTCTGAAGCTGGAATCCAATACCAGGCGATCAGTCAGGCTATCTCAAAAAAACTGTTCCTTCTTAAGACTCTGGCGAGATAATGATGTCCCTCATTCTTCAATCTACAGCTGCATTCTCTCATTTAGATGGATTGTCCACACAATCCCAATCCAAGGATTCAGAAACGATCCAGTCGATATCCTTTGGGGATGTGTTGAAGGTTGAAGAAAAAAAACTGCAGCAGGAACAGGAAACCAACGCGCTTTCTGTCGCAGCCATGTTGATGACAATACCACCGCCCGTCATAACTGAAACCATATCCAAACCTGACGTAAGCGGCGACAATGCGACGGTCAAGGTAAACGCCCAAACCGCGCCTACAACTGCTTCTGTCAATTCGGCCAGTGCCACTCCTCAGCAGAATGCTCTGCCAAATAACAATCCATCCACAACCCAGAAAACTGTGCCAACCAGCAAAGCTCCCTTCCCGGCCGGGACAACTGTGACAGGTGGTTACCCATCTGAATTTCAAATAACAGGAGTTGAGACAAAAGATCAAACTGCATTGTCTGTGACATTTGCAACCATCTCCACTAGAAATAACGGGCTTGTGTCTTCTGTAGCAACGCCTGTATTCAATACAGAAACTACCAGCGAAAAAACAAATGAAAAAGTCTCTGCTCGTGTGAACGAAACCAGCCCAATCTCAAAGGCACTTTCATCCAAAGTAGAAATCGCGGCAACCCAGTCTGTTGGGATAAAGACCACTGGCGAATCAATAACTTTTGAAAAACAACAAGCCCAAATAAAGCAACCAGGAACTGAGATTGTTGATAAGTTTACAGTTTCGACTGATGCAAAAATTGCATCTGACACACCCCGCGTGGATGAAAGACCTGAAAAGGTGACAATCTCCGCTGCTTCTCCCGTTGAAGTTTCATCGCTTGCAAACAAAGCCAATATCTCGACTGAAAAAGTAGCTGCTAAAGATAACGTCGGTAATAGCGAAAATATCCCTGCTGTGAATAAAAGTGAAGTCAACGCCAATCAAAAAACTTTTATAACAGAAACAAAGAGCGTTGCGCCACTTCAAACGAAAACAACTGCCGTTGAAGATCCGCATCCTGTAGAAAACGAAAATATTCCAGTTGCGAACTTAGTTGTCTCAGATGCTGCTGGCCAAAGCAAAAGCGCTTCAAACACTGGTGATAAAGAAGTTGAAATAAGACAGAAAACATCGACAACAGAAATGAAGCCAGTTGGCGCATTAGAACCGAGCGCGCCTGCCAATGAAAATGTCCTTACACCTGCTGTAGAAGTTTCACAAACTTTTGAAACTACCAAAACTCAAGCTTCAAAAACTGTTTTATCGGATGCTGCTGGTCAACTCAAAAATTCACCTGCTGCGATTACCAGTGAAAGTGGATTGGACAAGACAACGTCGGATATAGAACCAAGAACTGCTGCTTCAATGGAAATGAGTACTCCTGTTGTTGAATCGTTGCTGTCTGAGAGCAGGGTCAAAATCCCTGTTACCAGAACAATTTCTGCAGACGCCCCTGCTCAGAATGTACCTGTCTCAGTTGTTGTAGACAGCAAAGTCAGAACTGATCAGAAGCCATTTTCCGAAAATACAAAACCACTTGACCCTGCCCAAACAAGTATAAGCAATGGCGAAAATCCGCAGTCTGTAAGCAAGGTCAATATTCCAGTTACAGAAAAGAATACTCCAGTAACTGAAAGCAGTAACCGAGAACCTGTTGCACCAGCTGCTGTGCAAAAAGAAGGATTGAACATATCACCTGCTCCATCCTCGACGCACATTGAGACGACAACGTCTAATGTGAATCCTGAAGCGGATATGCAAGACGCAAGCACATTGCAACCGATCACCGGTGCAGCTGGTCTGGTTGATGAAATGCAAGACACAGCTTTGAAAAATAAAGATTACCAGGCACCAGTTGCGTTAGGTCACGACAATGCCACAGATGAGAGTCGCATGGGAACAGCGAACAAGCCAAAGGTTGGCAATGAACCGTTTGCATTTGTTCAGGAAAATATTCCAGCGAGCATCCGCACTGAGGCTGCTGCAAAATCTGCCCAGACGGAGATCAAGACTGAAGAAAAAATATTGCCGCAAGAAACCAAACGTGAATCTGATTTGGATTTGGAATCCAAAGTCGTAGTCCCAGGAACGGACGTGGGCACGGTCAATGTGAAGACAGCAGAGAAATCAACTGTGGCGCAAATTGAACCGGCCTTCAAAGATGTGATCGATCAGATCACGAGCCAGATGAATGCCCGCATAAAAAGCGGAGAGACTTCCATTCGCATGCAACTAAACCCAAAGGAATTGGGCGCGATCGAAGTACAGATGACGCATAGCGCGCAGGGAGTGAGCGTGAGCTTCATCACTGAACAGGCAGGTACCGGCCAGTTGCTCGAGTCACAAGCAAATCAACTGCGTCAGTTACTTAAAGATGCTGGTGTACAGCTAACGAACCTCAACGTCAGCCAGCATAATCAATCCAATCAGCAAGGAGGATCTTTCAAACAAGGCCAGCAGTTTGTTCAAAACCCGCGACGCGATGCCCCGCAAGCCGAGGCAATAATTCAAGAAAGGATGCGTCCGCAACGAACTGGCGGTCTGACCAGTGAAATAGATTATTTGATCTGAACAATAAAATAATTCGAAAAGGAGAAAAAATATGGAAGTAAATAATGTCTTAAGCAGCTATCAAGTAGCCGCAAACAACACAGCCAATTCAAATACTGCCAGCAATGAACTGGGCTCTGATCAGTTCATGCAGATCCTGCTGGCGCAACTGACTCACCAGAATCCGTTGGAGCCAATGGACAATGCCGAAATGCTCTCGCAGTTTTCACAGCTCAATTCGCTTCAAGAACTGCGCGGTATTCATACTTCGATGGAAACTGTATCCACGGTCAACCAGACCACCTATCTGGCAGGTTTGATCGGCAAAACTGTTAAAGCTCAACGCGCAGATGGAAAGATCATTGAAGGCGTTGTGGATGGAGTCATTACCGAAGTGGACAATCCCCAGATCCGAATTGGAACCGAAACCGCAGACCTGGTTGACGTTCTCGAGATCAAAGGAGAATAAAGATGTCAGATCCATTTCACGTTCAACTCGGACGAGTAAATGGGGTTGGCGCACAGCCTGTGGCTCCGGCCACCAGCAGTACGGTCACTTCCACTGAAGGGACCAGCTTCCTTGAGACTCTTGAAAATGTTCAGCGCGTCCATTTTTCAAACCACGCGCAAAGCCGCATGCAAAGCCGCGAGATCAGCCTGAATAGCGACAATGTCAACCGTCTATCAGATGCAATCGACAAAGCCGAAAAGCGCGGCGGGAAGTCTTCACTGGTCATGGTGGATGATCTTGCCTTCATTGTAAATGTGCAGAGTCGCACAGTCGTCACAGCATTGGATAAAAATCAACGCGGCGAAGGTGTGTTCACTCAAATTGATAGTGTCGTTTTTGCCGACCCATCAAGCGTTAGCGAGAAATCGTCAATCGATATAAAAGGATAGTTCGTTTTTCAAAATCAATTCAATCAGGCTGGCCCTCCTGGAGGAAGCCTGAAACTAACCAATAGGAGAAAATATAATGATTCGCTCAATGTTCACCGCTATTAGTTCTTTGAACCTGCACCAGAAATATCTCGACGTTGTTTCCAACAATCTGGCCAACGCCAACACTACCGGTTACAAATCCAGCCGCGTTATGTTCCAGGATCAATTTGCTCAGATGCTGAGCCCCGGCGGCGCCCCTACAGCGACCCAGGGTGGAATTAACCCCACACAAATCGGTCTCGGCGTAGGCATGGGATTTGTTTCCCCGAATTTCACTCAGGGCACATTGCAAAACACTGCTCGAAACCTGGACCTGGCTGTTGAAGGCGATGGGTTCTTTGTCTATGGACAGGATGGCGGCCGCCGCTACTCCCGCGAAGGTTCTATGGGTCTTGATGCTGAAGGATTCCTGGTAAATCTAGCCAGTGGTTTGCACACGCAAGGCTGGCTGGCTGATGCCAATGGTGCTGTTGATGCCAATGCCCCCATTGAAGACATCCAGATCGATACCAGCAGGTCATTAGCAAGAGCTACGGAAAATGTTTTCCTGGGCGGTAATCTCAGCGCCAGTATCGATGGCGCGGGTACAGCCAATGTGACCATGGGTGTTTACGACTCCCTGGGCGCTTTGCAACAGGCTGCAGTCCGCTTTACACGTGGCGGCGTGGCGGGTGCTCCAACAAACGTCTGGACCTGGCAAGTGATGGATACCTCAGTTACTCCTGCTGTGGCTGGTACAGGAACGGGAACAGTCACCTTTGATGTAAATGGTCAGATCGACACTGCAAATCCCCCGACGGTGGGCACTGGTGCCTCCGTCCCAGGTTCAGATGGTTCAACAACCCCAATCCCTGTGGAACTCGACTTCAGTGGTATGACTCAGTTGACAGCCACCACCAGCGTAACAGTCACCAGTCAGGATGGCTTGGCTGCTGGTTCCGTAACCGATGTTTATATTTCGCCAAGTGACGGAAGTGTTTCACTGGTATTTTCAAACGGCTTGACCGAGCAGGTTGGACAGGTGGCGTTAGCCCGCTTCACCAATCCCACCGGCTTGATCCAGAGCGAAGGCACCACCTATCTGGAAGGACTAAATTCCGGTGAAGCTCAAATTGGTGCGGCAAATAGCGGCGGACGCGGAACCATTGCATCCGGTCATCTTGAAGCATCCAATGTGGACATGGCACAAGAGTTCACCAACATGATCCTTGCCCAGCGCGGCTTCCAGGCTTCATCCCGCGTGATAACCACGTCAGATGAAATTCTGCAAGAGTTGGTCAACCTGAAACGATAATTTTTATAAAAAAATTCCCGATGCCATCAACTGGCATCGGGACTTTTTGTTTCATGTGAACTATTTTTTTATCCATCCCCCATTTCCTGCTCCAATCAAAGCCAGCTATTTTTTCCCTGTAACACGATAGATGTAAGCCAAAACCTGTGCAACCACCTGATAAAGTTCGGGGGGGATTTCTTCGCCAAGGTTAACTGTGGCGAGTGCGGCAGTCAGCGCGGAGTCTTCGTAAATCGAAATATTGTGCTTCTTTGCCACTGCCAGAATTTGTTCTGCAACCTTTCGCTGACCGCTTGCAACGATTCTCGGCGCGCCGCCTTTTTCAGGGTCATATTGCAGGGCAGTTGCCATTAAAGGTTCTGCTTCATTTTCATTTCGTCGTGTAATTCTGAATCGTTTATATGCCAAGTCACACCTCAATATTTACGGCCATCAAGGTTGTATTGCCTGAACTATTTTGAATGCGATTGAATGGCTGCGGGTCTCCCGCTTTAATTTGAAAATCTTTAAGAGTATAACCAAGTTCGTTTAAGGCTTCAACCAAAGAAGGCATTTCAATCTCTGCCTGCTCCCGCCATGCAGGGTTGGACGCCGTGACCGAAGTTCGGATCTGCTTCTCCACCAGCGAAAGGTCCACCTCCACAGTTTCATCTGCTTCCAAATCCACCTGGAGAATCAGGCGGGTATAGGCTGGGTTTATTTTGCTGGAATCTGCTTTGGATTCGCGCGCAATTCTCAAACGCGCCGACGAAAATTTTTCCTCCGCTTTTTGTCTTGCACTCTGGATCATAAAACCAATCTCAGACCAATCCCCGGATCCAGGCGATTGGTCAGGTTTAACGTTCATGAATTGCTCGCGGTGAATGTCGATCAGAAACTCCTTGATTGTTTGGGCAGTTTCCTGTTTGCCAAATTGTTCCAATATTTGTTGTAACTTCACAAGGGATAACAAACTTTTTTCGGCGATGGGTTTTGCGGGGTTTTGGATTTGCTCCAGGAGAACATTTTCCAGCGATCTGCCGAACGCGTCCACCAGCGCCTTGAGCTGGTCTGCCAACTGGGAAGATTCTCCATCCCCTTTCAGGATCACCGAATTTAAGAATTGTAAATTTGATTTCAGTTGCTGCAAAAGTTCGTCTGGTAAATCCTGACTGGCTGCCTGGGTCAGCATCGCCATCAGCTGGGATAATGCACCGGCTGTTTGAGCAGGCTGACGCGAGGCAAGTGCGAGACTTTGCGCAGTCACCGGTAGTCCAGCGGATTTCATCGCAGCTGCAAGGTCTGCTTCCATTTCTCCCCATTCGCCATAATCTGAAAGTGCGCCTTGCAGTTCTTTGAGCAATTTTGGTGTCACAGTCAGATGTTGTTTGAGCATGGAACGGGTCATCATCAAGTTGTTGACTGTTACAGGGATATTGTTATTTTCAAGGATTCGCTCAGCCAAAACCTGATTGTTTACAGAAACTCCTGCGGCCTGTGGTTGTTCATTTTTTATCAGTTTTAGTGTGATCGACTGGTCATTTAATTGTGTGACGATAAATTGCGCTGCACGCTGGGAGGAAAGGGTGGATGCTTGATCCCCGGAAGTAAGCTGGGCAACCACAGGATGTCCGTCAACCTCCAAAATTGCAGTTGTCCCTGTAACTGAAATAACCTGGGCCGTGACACGCTGATAAACACGAAGACCGGAAAACTGGTCATTCGTGTTGGTGATTGGTGAAATTAATAAAGGTCCGGGAAAACTCATAAATTTACCTTACTTCCACATCCCGCAATGTGGGAACGACGTCACATAAAAAAGCAATTATTTATTTTTACCGTTATATAGATCCTCAGACAATAGCCGTAATTCATTGATGATCTCTGTCTGACGATGTGAGATGTATTGCAAGATCACCATTCGACTTAAATCTTTGAAGAACACCTGGGCACTTACACGAAAGCGATCCAATTCCAACTCATGTCTAACCGCAATCACCCTCCCGTTGTCATTAATAACGACCTGCCCGTCATGCCCGCTGGATAAATTTGTGCGCAACGGGGCTGTTGCCATTCTGCCTTCATTCCCCGGCCTGACTGAAAGTTTCTTCATTTTCCGTACTACAAAGTCTGGAATTGAAATCGTCATCATAAATTCACTTCCAGGTTGGGATAATCTGGAAGGAAATATAAAGCCTTCAAAGAAGAAACTGGCTCCACTCGCTGAAATGTCAGCCAAAGGGGCAAGGAATTCAAATGGAGAACTTTTAAACTGGATACCGACTACAAGCGGGTCATCAGGCTCAACCCGAATTTGTGTACGGTTTCCAATGTTGGTTTGGGCAATTTCAAAATTTTCAAGAATCGCGTGGTCTTTAGCCAGATTTAAACTTTTCACTTGTGAACGAACGATGGTGGGTAATTCATCTCCCAGCAGAAAGGATTCTCCCTGATAATACAAACAGGCTATATGATTTTTATTTCCAGGCACCACTATCTCTGAA
>SXGT01566333.1_pt1 | contig 10059 bp, 8 predicted proteins | sample 3176221 | NCBI WGS metagenome assembly SXGT01 (sample SAMN11356862, study PRJNA531348) | freshwater metagenome | isolation source: freshwater sample F1-120 | place: China: Fuxian Lake, Yuxi | collected 2017-12-25
AGAGCGACATCGTGATCATGGACTACCGGGTGCGCGGCTTCACGCGGGATGTCCGGGGCCACAAGCTCTACATCGACCACACCATCAACTCGGTCCAGAACTACATCGACCCCAAGGTGCGCCGCCGCTACCAGAAGATCGACGTCAACGTCTATCAAGAGAACGTCTTTCACACCAAGATGTTGCTCAAGGATTTCGACCTCGACAGCTACCTGTTCGGCATCAAGGGCGAGGACCTGCCGGCGCGCGAGCGGACCCTGGTGCGCCAGCGGCTGCACCGCGAGATGCTCGAGATCTTCTACGGGCGTAACTTCAAGCGCGGTGAAGTGCCGCTCTAAGCGACCACTGCGCCGCCGCAGGCGCCGAGACGCTCAACGCGCCGAGACGCTCAACGCGTCGCCTCGTCCTTGATCGCGCTGATGCCGATTCTGGCGTTGGTCTCCCGGCAGGCGGCGAGGCCGCCGCGATCGCGGCTGCTCCGCAGCGACGCTGCATCGAGGCAGAGCGGGCGGGCGTCACCGTAGCCACGGGGCGTCAGCCGCTCGGCGGCCACGCCGCGATCGATGAGCGCCTGCGTCAGGGTCCGCGCCCGCGCCTCGCTGCGGGCTAGGCCAGCCTTGCCGGCGTCGCGATCGTCACCGTGGACCTCGATGGCGACGCGCGGCCAAGGGGCGAGGCGGAGCGCCGCGGCGATGGCGTCGAGCGTCGGGGCGCTGTCGCGGCGCAACGTGGCGCCTTTGAAGACCGGTGGCTTCAAGAGGTGCAGGTGCCGCCCCTGCCAGGTCAGCAGCGGCGCGCCGTCGGGGCAGCCGTCGTCGTCGCTCACGCCGTTCCACGTCTCGGCCTCGCTGGGGCAGCGATCGGCGTCGCCGCTGAAGCCATCGCTGTCGGCGTCGGGATCGGGGCAGCCGCGGTGCGCTGCGACGCCGGCGACGCTCGGGCAACGATCCGCGCGGTCCAAGACGCCGTCGCCATCGTCGTCCGGGTCTGGGCAGCCGTCGTCGTCTTGGTGGCCGTCGCGGTCTTCGGGCTGCAGCGGGCAGCGGTCGCGGGCGTCTTCAATCCCATCGCCGTCGCGGTCGAGGTCGGGGCAGCCGTCGCTGTCCTCGACGCCGTCTTTGTCTTCGGCCTCTTGTGGGCAGCGATCGCTGGCGTCGGGCACACCGTCGCCGTCGTTGTCTGGGTCCGGGCAGCCGTCCTGGTCTTCATGCTGGTCCTCGTCCTCCGCCTCGTCTGGGCAGCGGTCCTTGGCGTCCGCGAAGCCGTCGCCGTCGTTGTCTGGGTCGGGGCAACCGTCTACGTCGAGATAGCCGTCCTTGTCTTCGGCGTCGTCTGGGCAGCGATCGGCGTCGTCGGCGAGCCCGTCGCCGTCGCGGTCGGGCGGAGGCAGTCCGACGAGCACCGCGACCCCGAAGAGGATCGAGCCGTTGAGCGTCGGCGACGCGCTGGCGCCCCCACCCGGCGCGTTTGGCCGCGACACCGCTGGTTCACCCGCCCAGCCCTCGAGGTCGAGGCGCAGGCGCAGGCGGTGATGGACCTTGAGGCGCAGGCCGGCGCCGACGCCGAAGAGCCAGTCCTGGTCATCGCGCTTCACGAAGGCCTTGCCCGAAGAGGTCGCGTCAAAGCCTGCGTACATGCGCAGAAAGGGCAGGGCAGGGCCGCGATCGACCAGGTCGCGGCGCACACCGAGGCGCAGCCCGTGCAGCCGGTAGCTACCACCCTCCGTCCAGGCCGCCAGATCGCTCTCGCCACCGAAGTCGATGAAGTCATCGCGCGTGCGCAGATCGCCGTCGCCGATGCGAACGTCGGCCTCGACAGCCCACCGCGTCGCCGCCTGCCAGGCCGCGCGCACCGACAGCACGGGCGACGGGCCGGGCACGTCGTAGCGATAGTGGCTGTCGCCGAGTCCGCTGCTCAGGCTTGGGAACCAGACGCCGACCGACAGACCGAGCTCGAACACCGCGCCCGACGCCTGGAGCGGAAGCTGCTCCCACTCGGCCTCGCTGAACACCACGGCCGAGGCCGGAGCCGGCATCACCGCCATCCACCCGAGGGCGGCGACGGCTGTGGCGGCGGTCAGGCAACTCCGGACGCATGGGCGGGGCGAGCGTCGCGACGAGGGGCCTTGGCTCATGGGCACAGCGGACTGCGTCATCCTTCCTCCGGTGCTGGGCGCCGGGCGCCGCGATTCCGAACCCCGTACTGGCGCGGCCCCTGCGCTCGCACCACCACGAACCGGGCGTCTGCTTGGACCACGACCACTCGGGCGAAATGCTGGCGCAAGCGCTCAGGATAGTCGAGGTGGCCGTTGGCGACCAGCCAGAGCGCGCCGTCGGGGTGCAGCACGCGCTCCACATCGGCGAACATGGCGGCGGCGGCGGCGCGCGTCTCGGCGCCGGCGACGTGCGCCGGCGGGTTGCAGACCACGAGATCGATCGACTGATCGGCGACGGTCGAGAGGTCGCAGGCGTGCAAGAACGCGGCGCTGCGGCCGGCGAGGCGCTCGGCGTTGGCAGCCCAGCCGCGGCGGGCGGCGTCGATGGCCAGGGCCGAGTCGTCGCAGAAGGTGACCGTCGCGCCCGGCTGCCGCAGCGCCGCCACTAGCCCGAGCGCCCCGTTGCCGCAGCCAAGGTCGAGGATGTGACGTGCTGGAGGCCGGGTCGGCAAATTGGGCACGAGCCGGGCGGTGCCGGCGTCGAGGTGGCCGTGGGCAAAGACGCCGGCCCAGCTCCACAGCGTCAGGCCGTCGGGCCCGGCCACCCGCAGCGGCGTCGGTGGCGTCGCGGTGCGGAGCCTGCCCTCGATGCGGCGGCCCCGTCGCTCGGCGCGGTGGACGATGGCGGAGTCGAGGCTGGCGCAGATGCGGCGAATGACGCTGGCGCTCCAGTCCTCAGCGCGTGAGGCGACCTCGACCGGTGTCCCAGGCGGCAAGGCGGCGCCGACGCGGCGTAGCTGGTCGAAGCCAAGGTCGTGACTGCGCGGCCAGCTCAGCAACACTCCGCCGAACGGCTCCCCGGTAGCGGTGGTTGTCGGCACATTGAGCGGCGTCGTGACCACACACGGCGGCTCTGTCGGCAGGGTGGGGTTCAGCGCCGCGTTGGCGGTCATGCAGAGGCGGGTGGTGGCGCGATCGGCGATGAGGCTGCGCGTCCTGCCGGCGCTGCCGAGCGGGAGCGCGCCAAAGCCATCGCCGCACAGCAGCAGCGGGCCGGAGCGCGCTGGGACCCGCAACAGCAGGGCGGCCTCGCCGTGGCCGAAGGCTCGCAGCGAAGTGGGGCCGCCGCGGGGCCAGCGCTGGAGGCGGAGCCGCGCCCACGGCAGCGCCAGCACAGACGCGCCGTCTTCGCCCTCTGGCTCGGCGAGCGGCTCGGTCACGATGGCAGGCCCGCGCGGTCGCCCAAAGCCGCCCCGACTTGCGCCGCCCGCAACGCTGACGCGAGGCGCTCGACCTGGGCTAGGCGGTTGTAGCGTTGGGCCGAGGCCCGAACGATGAGGCCCTGGCCCGCGGGCGCGACCATCACCGGCACCTCGACGCCGTGGCGACGCCAGAGCCACTCTTGCAGCACCGTCACGTTCGCCGGGCGCGCCGCGGCTGGGACGCCAGCCTGCGCCGCCGCGATGGACGCGAGGTCGCGCTCCAGCCGCGGTATGTCGAACGCTGCCTCGGCGAAGAGCACGGCCGCCATCGACCCGACCATGCTGGGCGGCGCCACCGCCCGCGCGCCGGGTACCGCACACAGCACCTCGCGCATCGCCAGCGCCAGGGCGTGGTTGGCGGCCATGCGCTGCGGCCAGCCCTCGGGATCGGTCGCCGTGACCGCCGCCAAGGCCGCGGGCACTGCCAGCCACGCGCTGGGATCGAAGGTCCCAGGCCAGTCGAAGGCCTGCCAGAGCTTGGGCCGATCGGCGCGCGGCGCCGACCAACCGTGGCTGATGACCAGGGGCGCCAACGAGGCCTGCTTGTCGCGGCGGACGTGGAGCAGCGCGGCACCCTTGGGCGCGCACAGCCACTTGTGCAGGTTGGCCGTGGTCCAGGCCGCGCCGATAGCGTTGAGATCTTGAGGGATCATGCCGGGTGCGTGCGCGGCGTCGACTAGGGTCTCGACGCCGCGCGCCCGCAGTGCGGCGACGATGGGGCCGACCGGCAGCACCATGGCCGAGGGGCTGGTGATGGCGTCGAGCAGGCAGTAGCGCGTGGCCGGCGTCGTCGCCGCCAACACAGCCGCCTGGGCCGCCTCGGGGCCGTCAATCGGGCAGGGCAGTTGGCACAGGCGCAGCTGCGCTCCTGAGCGGGCGCAGGCGGCTCGCAGGGCGTTGAGGCAGGCCGGATAGCCATGATCGAGCGCCAGGACCTCGTCGCCGGGGCCGAGCGGCCAGCTCGCCACCACGGCGCTGACGCCAGCGGTAGCGTTGGTCATCATCACCACGTCGGCAGAATCTGCGCCGACGAACGACGCGACAGCGGCGCGGGCTTCGTCGAGCAGCGCCTCGTAGTCGCGCAAGAAGAAGGCGACAGGCTCGCGCTCTAGCCGCCGCCGCAGCGCGTCCTGAGCCTCTAGCACGGGGCGCGGCGTGGCGCCGAAGCTGCCGTGGTTGAGGAATTCGACACTTGGATCCAGGCACCAGAAGTCGTCTCGCACGTCGTCCTCAGTCGCGGCGCTGCATAGGCGCGGCGCGGTGATGCTACCACGCCGCGGCGGCGCTGCGACGCCCTCGGCTCGCGGCGTGGTCCGCGCGGCACGACCTCGGCTGCCACCGCGATGGTGGCTTAGCGTCTGCCAGTGGGCGCTGGCGCGGTCGACGCCGTGCATGGGCGAAGGGTCGACGGTTGCGTGGCTTCCGCATACACTCTTCCCGCCGCCGAGAGTTGGCCTACTGAGATGGTCGACGCCCGCGACTAGGCCATGCGCCGCCCCCAACCGCGCCGGCCGCTGGATGACCGCAGCATGAACCGTCTGATCTCTGCCCCCACGACGATCGTGCACACCCCTGCGCAGCTCGCCGGCCTCGCTCTTCGCTCTTTGCCCGAGTCGGGGCCCCCGGCAGCGTCGCCTCCCCGGGTTGAGACAGCCACGCTGCCGCGCCACGTCGCCATTATCATGGACGGCAACGGCCGGTGGGCCCAACAGCGTGGGCTGAGCCGCTCCGAAGGCCACCGCGAGGGCGCGCGCGCGGTGCGTCGAGTGGTGACCCAGGCCCGCAATCGTGGCGTCGAGGTGCTGACGCTCTACGCCTTCAGCGCGCAGAATTGGCGCCGTCCGGGAGCCGAGATCGAGGCGCTGATGGCGCTGCTGATCGAGTTTTGCCACGACGAGCGCTCGCTGCTTGAGGAGCAGGCCATCTGTTTCCGCGTCATTGGCCAGCGCGAGCGCTTGTCGCCAGAGGCCCGTGGCGCCGTCGAGCTGCTGGAAGAGTCCACGATCGACAACGGCGCGATGCAGCTGCTGGTGGCGCTGTCGTATGGCGCCCGAGAGGAGCTCGTCCGCGCCGCGCGCCAGCTGTGCGCGGAGGTCGCTGCGGGGCGCCTCTCGCCGGCCGATATCGACGAGGCGGCCGTGGAGCGTTACCTGTGGACCGCGGGTGTCCCTGACCCGGACCTGCTCATCCGTACCAGCGGCGAGCTGCGCGTCTCGAATTTCCTGCTCTGGCAGATCGCCTACGCCGAGCTACACGTCGATCAGCGGCTCTGGCCTGAGTTCGACGCCGACGCCTTCGACGCCGCGCTCACCGCCTACGCCGGCCGCGAGCGCCGCTTCGGAGCCATCCAGGCGCCACCCGACCCTGCGCAGGCTCGCTGAGCCGGGCGAGGCGTTCTGCTGCGCCGCTTTCAGCCCGCGCCGGCCAGAGCGCGCGCCATCATCGCCCCTGCGATCCAGGCGCCCAGCGCGGTGCCAAGCGCCGAGGCGGTGGCGACCAACAGCACGCGCGTGAACGGGTTGCGGTAGAGGCCACCGAGGCTCTGCACGTCATCGGCGATGCGCTCGCAGTCGGCGACCGTCGGCTTGCGAACCCATGCCTCGACCGGCCCGATCAGCATCGCCGTGCCGACCATTGGGTGCAGCGCGGCGAAGGGCGCGAAGAGGCCAGCGGCGAAGATCGAGAGCGGCCGCCCGCCGGCGATCGCGGTCAACAGCGCGGCGGGGAATCCGGTCGCGGCGATCCAGATCCACACCAGGTCGCCGACCATCGCGATGTCGCCGAGCAGCCAAGCCGCCGCCAGCGCGATGACCACCGCCGCCGGCACGAGCCACTGCGCCGCTCGCCAGTACCAGCTGGGCTTCGGCAGCTGCTCCAAGTCTGCGATCACCACAGCGCGGGCGCCTCCGGAGTCGAGGCTCGCGACCATACCCGGCAGGTGCGCCGCGCCGACGACCGCCACCACTGACTCCGAGTCCAGATCTGTGAGCTTGCGCGCCATGTAGCGATCGCGCTCATAGATGAGGGGCTCGGCGACCTGCGGCAGCGCACGACTGAACTCCGAGAGCATGTCGGAGAGCTGGTCGCCCTCCTTCATCGACTCGATCTCCTCGGCTGTCACGGTCTCGCCGCCGACTAGGCTGCCGCTGATCGCCGTCAGCAGGGACGCCTTCTGCCACAGCGAGATCGAGCCCCACGTGCGCTTGAGCGTGACGTGGATATCGCGATCGATCAGCTCCAGGCGCGCGCCGACCTCGCGGGCGGCATCGGCGGCGGCCAGCATCTCGGCACCTGGCTCAACGCCGAGCTCGGCGCCGATGCGGCGCTGCCACGCCCCGATGGCCAAGTTGGCGAGCAAGAGCAGCGAGCGGCCCTCGCGAAATACTTGAAAGATATCGAGATTCTTCCAGCGGTTCGGGTCCATGAGGGCCTGGTGCCTTGCCTGGCAGAGCTCGATCGCGACGACCGCAGGCCGCAGGCGCCGGATCAGCGCCTGGGCCTCCTCGACGCTCGCCCGCGAGACGTGGGCCGTGCCGAGCAGCCAAACCTGCCGCTCTCCGGCCAGCGTCAGGTGCTTGACGTGGTTATTGGCGACCGGCGACGGCTCGGCGCGCGCGTCGGTCGCCGGCGGCGGCGCGTCATTGGCGCCGAGGGCGCTCGCGGCATCGGCGGCCTCTGGTCGCTGTGGAGCTGAAATCGGCGGGGTGGTCATGGCTGTGGCCTGAGGTTCATGGTCGCACCAGGAGGTCAAGGAGGGCGCTGCGGACGACCGCGCGCAACGCCGCGAGCGCTGAAGCCTCGCCGCTACGCAGCGCGTGGAGGAGGGTGCCATCGACCAGCCCCAGCACCAACAACGCCGTCTGCTCTGGCCGCGCCGCGCGCCAGCTCTGGTCGCGGTGGCCGCGGCTCAGCAGCGCGATGACGCCCAGCTCGAGCTCTCGTTCCGCGTCGGCGATGCGGCGCGCCGCGGCCGTGTTGGGATCGGCGGTGGCGATCTGCGTTCGCAGGCGGAGGGCTGGCAGATCGATGGCGAAGCAAGCCGCCAGCCAGGCGTCGAGGCAGGAGCGTGGGTCGCCGGCCTGCCGCATCGCTTCGCCTTGGGCTCGCCACCAGGGCACCAGCGCGGCATCGACGCTCGCGGAGAGCAGGCCGTCGCGGCTGCCGAAATGGTAGAGCACGGATGCCTTGGCGGTCCCGGCGGCGTGGGCGACCGCGGCGATGCTGCACGCCTCGAGGCCCTCGGCGCCGATGCAAGCGACCGCCGCCTTGGCGATGGCCGCTCGCGCCGCCTCCCCGACGGGGACCGTTTGCCGGCGACCGGTCATGGCGACGCCTCATGGGCCAGGGCCGCCGCAGGCGACCAGGCGGTCTGGTCATGCGCGGCGGGCGCAGGGCGAACGATCGGGTCGCGTTGCCGGTCCGAACGTGCCGCCAGCTGTCCGCAAGCGCTGCCGATGTCGCGACCGTGCGGCCACCGCACGAGCGCACGCACACCACGGGCCTGCAGACGACGTTGAAACCCGCGCACTGCGGCGTCGTCGGGTGGCCGCAGCGCCGGATCGGGCCCTGGATTGGCCGGGATCAGGTTTAGCCGCGCCGGCAGATCGCCGAGCCAGTCGGCCAGCAGCTCGGCGTCGGCGTCGGCGTCGTTGAAGCCGGCGATCAAAATGTAGGCGACCAGGATCTCGCGTGCCGGCCCTGGCGCCCCGGCCAGCGCCTCGCGCAGCGCTTCGCGTAGGCGGCGCAGGTCGGTATGGCGGTGGACGGGCATCAGCGCCCTGCGGCGTTGGTCATCGGGCGCGTGAAGGCTCAACGCCAAGCGAGCGCGGCTGCGGGCGACGAAATCAGCCACGCGCTCGCCGACGCCCACCGTGCTGACCGTGATGCGGCCAGCGGCGAGGCCGAACGCAAGCGGGCTGGTCATGACCTCGATGGCGGCGCAGACCGCGTCCAGGTTGTCGAGCGGCTCGCCCATGCCCATGAATACGACGTTACCGATCGCCGGCAACGTGGGCTGCGCCGCCCTGCGCTCTGCCCACACCTGGCGGGCCACGCGCAGCTGGCCGACGATCTCCGAAGCCGAGAGCTGACGCCGCAGGCCGAGCGCGCCCGTGGCGCAGAAGCTGCAGCGCCGACCGCAGCCGACTTGGCTGCTGACGCAGACCGTCACCCGGCCACCCGCCTCGCCTCTGCGACTCGGGATGATGACGGTCTCGATCCGGTCGCCGTCGTCCCACGGCCCGCCGGCGCGCCCTGGCATCGACAGCACGAGTTTTACCGTGGCGTCGCTGGCCTCGAGGCACTCAACGACCGTCGGCAGCGGGTCGTCGGCGAGCAGGTCGGGCGCCAAGCGCTGGAGCCACGCCGGCGCCCTGCCCAGCGCCGTCGCCAGGGGGACGTCGTCGCAGAGGCTGGCGCGGCACAGCGCGGCCACGGCGGCGCGGCTGGCTGCAGGGCGGGCGCCTGCTGCCACCAAGGCCGCGATCCAGGCCTCGGGCGCGCGATCGCCCAGCGGGCGGGCAGCGAACGACGATGCAGCTTCTGGGGACTCCGTGCTCGACATTCCGCCTCGTCGCGATGCAGCCTTGATGGCAGGCAGCGAACCTCGGCGCGGCCCGGGAGGCGCGCGTGGCGGCAACGATCGACATCCTCTCCTGGAACGTCACTGGCCTGCGCGCGGTCGGCAAGCGCGGCTTCGTGCAGACGTTGGACGAATGCGGCGCCGATATCGTCGCGATCCAAGAGGTGCGCGCCCGACCGGAGCAGGTGGACGAGGCCTTGCGGGCCCCACCCGGCTGGCACGTCGCGTTGCATCCCGCCGAGCGGCCTGGCTACTCGGGCGTCGGCGTCTACGCCCGGCACCCCTGGCAGCGGCTCGAGACCTCGCTCGGCGCCGAGGAGTTTGACCGCGAGGGCCGGGTGCAGATGGTCCGCTTCGGCGCACTCCTCCTGGTCAACGTCTACGTCCCCAACGGCTCCGGCAAGGCGCGCAGCAACGACCGGGTCCCGTACAAGCTCGACTTTTCGCGGCGCCTCTTCGACGTCTTGGCGCCAGAGGTCGCGGCCGGGCGCCCTGTGCTGGTGCTAGGCGACTGGAACACCGCCCCGCGCGAGATCGACCTCGCACGGCCTCAAGACAACGTCGGCACCAGCGGCTTTCTGCCCGAGGAGCGCGCTGAGGTGGAGCGTTGGTTTGCCGCGGGTTGGGTCGACACCTTTCGCGCACTTCATCCGGCTCAACGCGACGCTTACACTTGGTGGAGCCAGCGCTTCGGCGTACGAGCGCGCAACGTCGGGTGGCGCATCGATCTGGCGCTGGCGTCACCTGCCGCCTTCGCCGGTGTGCGGCGGGCCTGGATCGCGCCTGAAGTCCAGGGCTCGGATCACTGTCCAATCGGCGTCCAGATCGATCGCGCACTCACCGGGCAGTGAGGCCAGATCGCGCTTCCGTAACGCAATGATATGATTGTCTGAAACCATTCAGACCTGATCCATGTTGGACAGCCTCGATTGGTGCCCGCCCGCTGAGGGGTGGATGACCCAGCGCGACGTCCCGCGTTCGCGTCACGGCCGATCACGACCGCAGCATGATGCACATCTTCGCAAGCCCTGAGGGGATCGCCCGCTGGCACCGCGGAGTGC
>SXGT01637377.1_pt1 | contig 10058 bp, 8 predicted proteins | sample 3176221 | NCBI WGS metagenome assembly SXGT01 (sample SAMN11356862, study PRJNA531348) | freshwater metagenome | isolation source: freshwater sample F1-120 | place: China: Fuxian Lake, Yuxi | collected 2017-12-25
CCGGCGCCAACTTCTGGTTGTTGACGATGTCGGTGATCGGCTTGTCGGTGAAGCCGCGCCACGCACCGGAACGGATCGCGTCCGAGCACTCGCGCATGTGCTTGAGCACCGCGTTGACGCCGGGCATCACGTCTTGCCCATCGACGAGGATCGGCCGGTTTGCGCGGTTCCGCAGGGCGATGTGCAGCACCGCGCGGTCCTCGGTGCAGTTGATTCGCTCGCCGGAAAACATCTTCTCGATCCAGCCAGGCAGATCGGCTTGCACAGCCAATTCGTGCAGCAGCTTCATCGTCGGCTTTTTGACGCGGTTCTTCGAGAAGTCGAGCAGGATGTCCTCAAACCGCAGCGAGAATTTCTCAAACCGATCGTCGTCCTTGCGGAACAGCTTCGCCATGTGCAGCGAAGCCAGTTCGGTTTGATGAGCCTTCAAGGCCTTCCAAGCAGGCAGAGCAGTCGGTCGCGGCATGAAAGTTCCCCTCGAGGTTGAACCGAGCGGCGCGAGGTGTAACAGAGGCGCACTCCGCTGGGGAGGCTCTTAGACGCAGACTCAAGGGGCGTCTTCCAATTCAAGCCTGAAGCGCCAGCGAAGGGTTCATCAGGCCATCCTTCGCTGGCGCTTCAGGCTTCAAAGCGGAACGCTCACGCTGAGGTCGGCGCAGTGGCTCGCAGCACACGTTCCAGCGAATCCGGTTCGCCCGGCACGAAGCAGAGATAGACGACGCCACGTTCTGACCAGCCCGCGACGCTGACTGGCTTGCCGCCGCGTTGCGTGTAGCCGGACCAACTCGGCCGAGCGATCAATTCGGCTGGCGGATCGCTGACGTTCGCTTGGCGAATGACCAGCAGCACTCCGCGAATGGCTGGTGCTCGACCGGCCTTCAACTCGAAGATGAACCAGCCTGCCGCTTCGCGAGTCTTTGGAGGCTTGAACCAGCAAGGAGGCTCTGGCACTGTCAGGCCCTTCACTCGCGGCCAAGTGGCGGGGAGTGACGGCAGCTTCGAGAAGTCGACCACCTGAGTCAGCTCGACGGGGGTCAACGGAGTTTGATCGCACAACAACTGCATCGAGACTCGCCGAGGTTGCAGCGTCTGCCACAACCAAGAACCTCCCGCGAAGCTGACCAACAACATCGCGGCGATCGAAATCCACCATGCGCGACGGTGAAGCTTGTGGTCGTGGCTGACGCGTCTCGCGTCGGTCGGCTGGACGCGAGACGCGTCCGCCACGGTCTGAGCCAGCAACTGCTCGCGCAGACCGGTGGGGACCGAGACCGATTGCATGACCTCGGCGATGCGCTGGTCGGCGGCGCGGCGCTCTTCCCACTTCGCCCAGCAGGCGGAACATTCCTGCAAGTGTTCTCGCGCGGCGAGCAACTCGGCATCGACTGGCTCTTCCGGCAGCGGGTCGAGCCACGCGGCGTCCAGCCGTTCGAGAGCGGTTTCGCAGGTCAGCGGTTCGGAGCGGGAAGGTGTCATGGCAATTGGTGGGCGAGTGGTTGAGGCGGTTTCGGTTCGTCGGCGTCACGGCACAGACGGCGACGAAGATGTTCTTTGCCGCGCGAGAGGCGGCTCATCACCGTCCCCAGCGGGATCGAAAGTTCGGCGGCGATGTCTTGGTAGCTCAGTTCGTGGAAGTAGAAGAGGACCAGTGGAACTCGGAAGTCCTCCGGCAAGTCGTTGAGCGCGAGCTGCAACTCCTCCGAATCGAAGCCGTCCGGCGTGTGCGTCGAGCAGCTCGGTTCGGGGAGCGAATCCAACCGCACCGATTGCTTCGCCGCTCGGCTTCGATTCCGGAAGAAGTGGTGCCGCAGGATCGCCAGCAGCCACGACTTCGCACTCTCGGTCTGCCGAAGCTGTTCCAGCTTCTGCTGCGCCGTCAGGAACGTCTGCTGAGTCAAGTCTTCCGCGTCCGCCACCGAGCCGCTCAAACGAAACGACACCCGGTACAGCAATTCGTAATGCTGCCCGATCAGCTCGGCCACACGCTGTTGACGCTCAAAAGAGTCCATGACGGTGCGGGAGAAAGAGTCGCGGTCGCCGGGCTTATTCCCGGCCGGATCGAGATTTCGCCAAGAAAGTAACAAAGCCGGTGAGGAATCGCCCGTTGGGAGGGCGATCCGAGTTGCCGCCTGACTGAGAAGGCTTTTGAAAACGCAGAGATCACAGAGAGAAAACAGCGCAGAGAACGCGGAGATGCCCCCTGCGACCTCTGCGTCTTTCTCGGCGACCTCTGCGTTTCAAAAGGCCATTGCCGAGCAACTGCCAATTCCAAAAAGCATCCGCCCAAAGGTCCTCTCAGACTGACCGAGCCGTTCGCTAACGGTCGCGAAACGGCACCGCTATTATCCCCGCCCCTCGCACCGGAGGATGGGCACTCCTGCCCGTCCCGGTCGGACAAGAGTGCCAACCTTCAAAGAGACTTTCCGATGAAAATTCACGAGTACCAAGGCAAGCAATTGTTCGCGAAGGCGGGAGTCGCCACGCCCAAAGGCATCGTCGCCCGCACCCCCGATGAAGCCGCCGCCGCGTTCACGCAACTGGGTGGCCCGATCGCCGTGGTGAAGTCGCAAATCCACGCCGGCGGCCGAGGCAAAGGCCGATTCAAAGAGCATCCCGATCAGCCGGGCGTGAAGGTCGTGAAGTCGGCCGAAGAGGCTCGCGATCACGCGAAGCGGATGCTCGGCAACACGCTGGTCACGATTCAAACCGGTCCCGAAGGCAAGCAAGTCAACACGATCTACGTCGAAGGCGGATTAAACATCGCTCGCGAGCTGTACCTCGCCGTGATCGTCGATCGCGAAGCCGGTTCGCCGGTCGTCATCATGTCGTCCGAAGGTGGCGTCGAGATCGAAGAAGTCGCGAAGCACTCGCCAGAAAAGATCCTGAAAGAGCCGTTCCACGCCGGCTACGGCTTGCAGCCGTATCAAGCTCGACGATTGGCGTATCAACTCGGACTGACCGGCACTGCGGTCGCGAGTGCTCAGTCTTTCCTGCCGAAGTTCTGCAAGTTCTTCGTCGAGAACGATTGCAGCATGGCCGAAGTCAACCCGCTGGTGATCACGGCCGAGGGTGAGCTGGTCGCTCTCGATGCGAAGGTGACGTTCGATGACAACGCGATGTTCCGTCACAAGGACTTCGCCGAATTGCGAGACCTCAGCGAAGAGAATGAATCCGAAGTCCGCGCCGGCAATACGGGGCTGAGCTATGTGAAGCTCGACGGCAACATCGGCTGTCTGGTCAACGGAGCTGGCCTCGCGATGAGCACGATGGATCTCATCAAGCTGCACGGCGGTGAGCCAGCCAACTTTCTGGACGTCGGCGGCGGAGCGAACGTCGCACAAGTGACCGAAGCGTTCAGCATCATCCTCGCCGACAAGAACGTGAAGGCGGTGCTCGTCAACATCTTCGGCGGCATCATGAAGTGCGACACGATCGTGACCGCGTTGCTCAGCGCGTACGACACTGTCGGCTTCACTGTTCCGCTCGTCGTGCGACTGGAAGGGACGAACGTCGAGATCGCCCGCAAGATGCTCGCCGACAGCGGCCGCAAAATCATCGCCGCCACCGACCTCACCGACGCCGCCCAAAAAGTCGTCGCCACACTGAAGGCCTAGTTCCTCGCCTTCCCTAACCCCCGACCCCTAACCCCTGAATCCTACTCAACCATGTCCATTCTCGTTGACAAAAACACGCGTGTGATCTGCCAAGGTATCACCGGCAAGACCGGCCTCTTTCATTCGCAGCAGTGCCGAGCCTACGGCACTCCGTTCTTCGGCGGCGTCACGCCCGGCAAGGGAGGCACCGAGGTCGATGGCTTCCCAGTCTTCGATTCGGTCGCTGAAGCCGTTCGCAAGACGGATGCGAATTGCTCGCTGATCTTCGTCCCGCCGGGAGGTTGCGGCGACGCGATTCTCGAAGCGGCCGCCGCCGGGATCACGTTGATCGTCGCGATCACCGAAGGCGTGCCAGTGCTCGACATGGTTCGTACCGCCGATGTGCTCGCCACGAAGTTTCCGAAGAGCCGATTGATCGGCCCGAACTGTCCCGGCATCATCACTCCCGGCATCGCCAAGATCGGCATCATGCCCGGCTACATTCACAAGCCTGGCCCGGTCGGACTCGTCAGCAAGAGCGGCACGCTGACCTACGAAGCGGCATGGCAACTCGGCAACGTCGGACTCGGCCAATCAACCGCCATCGGCATCGGCGGCGATCCGATCATCGGCACCAACTTCATCGACGCGCTGACGCTCTTTGAAGCCGACCCGCAAACCGAAGCGATGCTGATGATCGGTGAGATCGGCGGCAATGCCGAAATCAAAGCCGCCGAGTTCATCCAGGCGAACATCAAGAAGCCAGTCGCCGCCTTCATCGCCGGCCAGACTGCTCCGCCCGGCAAACGCATGGGCCACGCCGGAGCCATCATCTCCGGAGGCAGCGGCACCGCCGAGGAAAAGATCGCGGCCCTCGAAGCCGCCGGAGTCGTCGTCAGCCGCAGCCCCGCCGACATGGGCAAGGCGCTCGTCGAGGCGATGGCGAGAAAGAAGTGACGCGAACGTAGGTCAGGCTTTCCAGCCTGACCCGAATTGGCAAACAACGTCGATCGTTGATCGGGTCAGCCTGGAAAGGCTGACCTACTTTCACTTGACCTCGCGATTCAACGCGGGCTGCTTCGCCACCTGAGTCGTCTCGTTTCCTGAGTCCATTTGTTGGAACGGAACTGGGACTTCAGCGAGTTGGATTTCACGCGACTGGAGCCCCCAGCGTTCGCGTTCCACGGTGAGCCAACGTTCGCTTCGTTCGAGCAGCCAATGACCCAAGGGGCGGGGTGACTCGGCGATGCGAACCGTCGCAAGCTGACCGGAGCCGAGCAATTGGCTGGACACTCGATCGAGTGACACATAACCAATGACATGCGGCTCCACGAATTCCTGTGAGTCACGACTGTGAGTCGCCGCGCCGCTGGAAGCGACCTTGGTCGCGATGGGGCCCCCTGCTCCGGCACACAGCGCGGGATGCGGCGATTGAGTGGTCGCTCGTGGATCGAGCTTTCGCAGAGTTCCGGTCGTCGCAAAGCCGTCGTCGATCACTCGAACGGTCACGACCCGATCCAGGCTCAGCGAGGCCGCCTCGAACTGTTCTTGCGAGACCAAGACTCGAATCTCTTTCTCGTCGGGATTGCCGATCACCAACAGTTCGCGACCAGGTGAAACGTAGCTGCCCAACAGGGACGGCAAGTCGGAAGCAGAGACCAAGCCGGATCGCGGAGCACGAACGAGCAACAACTCACAGGATTGATCCAACTCTGCAAGCGTGGATCGCAATCCTGCGCAGTTGTCATCCTCGGCGAGACGTGCCGCGAGTTCGCCCGCTTGTTGAAACGTGCGGCTGCGCAGCTCAGAGCGTTCGATCTCGATGACCAACTGCTGCCGCTGCGTTTCGAGTTCGTGATTGCTGAGCCGCACCAGCGGATCGCCTTCCTGCACCGACTGTCCCGATTCGACGCAGACTTCCTCGACGAAGCCGGGAGACTCGGCACGCACGATCGCAGCATCGACCGATTCGACCACGCCCGGCAGCGAGATCGAATGCCAGGCCGTCACTGAAGTCAGCGTCCATGCGAGACTCGCCGCCGCACAAGTTGTGATCGCCAGAAAACGAATTCGATGAGGCTTCTCAAATCGAGAGCCGAACAGCACGAACCGCAGTCCGCGCCAGATCGGTTGCACGAACCAAGCGAAGACTGCTCCGGCCGCCAGCGCGATTCCTGCACCTTCAAACCACACGGCGGCAGCCACGATCAACGAGACGCTCACGACGGTTCGCCACAGCGCCGACAGCACACCGTAGGTTGCCGCCAACCATGTCCGACCTTCCGGCCACGTCGGCGATGACGACCGCACTCCCAGCAACCAACGCTTCGTCGAGTGGATCAACTTCTGTTGGCCATGCGCGGCGAGGTTCGGCAGCTCCAGCAAGTCCGCCAGGATGTAGTAGCCGTCGAACCGCATCAGCGGGTTCGCGTTGAACAGCAACGTCACGACGCTGGCGGTCAGTATCAATTGCAGCAGATGTTGTCGCAGCAGCTCGTCGGCCGTGTTCGCCCAGAGAATGCCCGCGAGCCCCGCGATCAGCAGTTCGGCGAACATGCCTGCCGCCGAGGTCACGATCCGCCGCCACTTCGGCAACCGCCACGTCGAAGTCAGATCGACGTACGGCACCGGAGCCAGCAGGATGAACACGATCCCCGCCTCGCGAACTCGGCCACCAAATCGCTGACACGCCAATCCGTGCGAGGCTTCGTGAATCACTTTCAGGCCGATCCCCCAGAGCGCGATCCACAGCCAATTGTGCGGCGACAAGATCACCGCCGACTCCCGCCAAAGTTGCTCCGAGTACGGTGCGAGTTGCCACATCGCGACAGCCATCACCGCCAGCCACAGCAGCAACCCGCCGAGACTGAACATCCCGCCGACGAGTCTGTCCAATGCCGACAGCAACGGTTCGGGGCAACCGAGCGGCAGTCTCATGCTCAGCGGATTGAGCCGTCTCGCGACTCTCACAGCATCGGCTTTCGATGCTTCGCCATTTTCCCGTCCTGGTCCTTCCGGCGCGAGCAACTTTGACTCCGCCAGCCAGTGACAGATGACTGCCGCTTGTTGCTCGTCGAAGGCATCCGGTCCCAGCACGCTCACCGTTTGAGTGATTGCGTCGCCGACGCTCGTCCGACCGTCGAGCAACGACAGAAACGTGTACTCCGGAACTCCGATCCGAAAGAACGAGCCGCGGCTCTCGTCTTCGAGAACGTAGCACTCAGCCCCTCCGTAGGACTGCCAAGTACACGACACGTCCTCCCGCAGTCGCGGTCGCAGTTGACGCAGTTCGTAGGTGCGAAAGTCAGTCATGGTTTGGGAATGACGAAGCTCGAAGTACCCAATGACGAAGGAATGACGAAGCCCAAATGACAAAGCACAACGGCGTGCCCGCCAACGGACCTCGGAGAATTCATTCGTCATTCGTCATTCGGAATTCCTTCGTCATTGGGTCATTCGTCATTCGTCATTCTCAATTCACCACGGCAACCACGTTCGCACGCGGTCGAAGGCTTTGTGAAACAGGTTCCAGGCCAACGGATGTCGCGGGCCGGTGACGACGGCGTGGCCGCGTTGGCCGGGACGCAACGTGTTGTTGAGGTTTGGCAATTCGACTTCGGCCACGAAGACGTCGGCGGAATCGCGAATCTCAGAACGAGGCCGGATGCGAGCCAGCGTACCGTTGACCGGTTCGCTCAATCGGCCGTCGAAGCGGAGTTCGATTGGGTCGCCGATCGCGATGTGCCGGTAGTCGGCGGCGGGAACGGCGACTTCGACCCGCAACTGGTCGAGCGGTGCGATCTCGAACAGCACCTGGCCGGTCTCGACCGGGGCCGAGGCGAGTTTTTCGAGACTGCCGTTGAGTACGACTCCGTCCAGCGGCGACTTCAGTTCCAGCAGGCTTTCGCGGCGGCGGAGCAGTCCGAGCTTCGCGTCGAGTTGCTCGACCTCCAGCCGCGCGAGTTCCGACTTTCCCAGATCGCCTCGCGCCAAGCTGCTGTCGTGTTGTTGCTGAGCTTGTCGGCGATCGGCTTCGAGTCCTGCCAGCTCCCAGCGGACTTCGCGACCGTCCATGCGAGCCAATGGCTGCCCCGCGCGGACGACGTCACCCGGTTGCACCAGCGACGTCTCGATCAAGCCTTGATGCGGCGCCACAACGAATCGACGCTGCATCGGCTCGATCACGCAGCGAGCTGAAATCCGATACGGCATCGGCAACGCTATCGCCACGACGACAATCACTGCAGCGGCCGTCATCACAGCAAATGCTCGGCGGCTGACCGCGCGACGCAGAGCCGTCCACGAGCGGCGAAGCCAGCTTCCCTCGGCTCGAGCGGTCAACGCCAGCGTGCTCACCAGACAGTCGGATGCCGTGCGGAGAAATCGAACGTGAGTCGCATCCTGCACGGCGGCTCGCGAGCCGCTGACGATCAGGACTCCCGCCACTCGCTCGCTGTCGTGCAGTACGAATGTCGCCGTCGCATCGACCCGCGCCGTCTCCACTAAGCGGCGGTGAGCCAGCAGTGCATGACGATTCATCGAGCCAATCAACGGCCAAGCACCGTCTGAACCGCGTGCGGCCGCTTCGTCAGCCACCGCTTGCAACAGTGCGGCTGTCTCGGATCGCGAATCGAATCGCGTCACTCCAGAGATTGCTCGTAACACGCAGCCACCGGTCGAGCGTCGCCACGCGATCGCAACACGGTCGAGTTTCAAATGCGCGGCGAGTTGTTCAACGACGACGCGGCTCGCGGCGGTGAGGCCATCTGCTCGTGCGACGCGCGAGTTCAAATCCAGAATCGCGGCCGTGGCAGCGGCAAGATCGTGGGGCGGGTTTTCAACCTGCCCGCGCGGTTCGTCGTCTAGAATACTTGTGAGCCGGAGGGCGTCAGCCCCCGGACTCTCGGCGTCATGCGTCCGGGGGCTGACGCCTCCCGGCTCGCCAACTCGGTGTGGCGGGTGAATCGTCGGCATGACTTCACTCCCCGCCGAGCGTCAGGCGCTGCCCGCTGCGCAAGCGGCCGTCGCGGTTGTCGAGCATCACGTCCACTCGCACGAGTCCGCTTTCGGCGTGCGTGACGGGGGAGACGAAATCCACATCGCCGGTCAGCGGCTTCTCGTCGGTATGGCTGGCGAGCTTCACGCGATGCCCTTTGTTGAAGCGGTGTGCGGTCTCGGCGGGGACGTAAAACTTCACTCGCAGTCGGTCGAGCCGGACGACGGTGAAGACTTTCGGTTCGGTGATCGAGAGGAATTCGCCCGGCTCGCGATGAATCTCGGTGATCACACCGTCGATCGGGCTGCGGATCGTTCGCCGCTGAAGTTGAGCTTCGGTCCGTTTCACTTCGAGCCGATCAGCAGCGAGCGTTTCTTCCGCCGACTTCAGTTTGGCTCGCGCGAGTTCGGCGTCGGCTTTCGCTCGCGAGTGCTCTTCGCGACTGCCACCGCCATTGCGATTGATGTCGTTGAGCGCCGTCAACTTCTGCTGCTTGAGCTCCAACTCCGCCTTCGCCGCGTCGATCGCTGCGGTGGAATTCGCCTTGAGCTGCGCGATCTCCAGCGTCGCCTTGAGCACGTCGTCATCGAGCGTTCCAAGGACATCGCCCTTTTTCACCGACTGGCCAAGTTCGACACGGAGCTCTTGGACGATGCCGTTCTCAGCGGCAGCGACGGCGATCGTCTGTGCTGGTTCGGTGAAGCCCTCGATCCGTTTGGGTTCGAATCGGTTCGCGCCGAGGAGGACGAGCAGCAGGAGGGGGATTGCAAATTGCAAATTGCAAATTGCAAATTGCGAATTGAAAGCCGACGCCCCTCGCTGGCGCTTCGGGTGAGTTTGGCTACTGTCCGGGTCGATCACCGACACCGGCGCTGCTCGCGAGCCTGTTCGACAACTTGCAATTTGCAATTTGCAATTTGCAATTTGCAATCGCCCTCGCCTCATCATGACTCCTCCCCCAGCACTCCCGCCAAAACATCATCCAGCCAGCGATCGTGTTCGACCATCTTGCGGCGCTGCTTGAAGCTTTGCTGTTCGGCAAGGAGTTGGAACTGCGTGACAATCGGGCTGTAGTTGTCGTGAACCTCGCCATCTTTACCGGCGGTCTTGCGGAGCCGGTTCGCGAGTTTGGGAGCGTATCGCTGCACGAGGTCGTCATCGCCTGAGATGAAGAAGCGGCTGAAGCCGAAGTCTCCTTGTCGTCCGGCGCGGCCAGCGAGTTGTTGGTCAACTCGGCGTGAATCGTGCCGTTCGACGCCCAGCACGAAGAGACCGCCGACGGCGAGAGCTCGCTCGTCCGGTTTGATGTCGGTGCCGCGGCCGGCCATGCGAGGATGTCCCTGAGATAGTTGAAGAGGCAGGTCGGTTCTGTGAATTGGTGATGATGTCAACCGGCATGGCGTTGTGATGCAAGTGTGGCGTCGAGTGCGGCGATCAATTGAGGGATTTCTCGGTAGCCTTTGATGCGA
>SXGT01275421.1_pt1 | contig 10057 bp, 6 predicted proteins | sample 3176221 | NCBI WGS metagenome assembly SXGT01 (sample SAMN11356862, study PRJNA531348) | freshwater metagenome | isolation source: freshwater sample F1-120 | place: China: Fuxian Lake, Yuxi | collected 2017-12-25
CGATCATCGGCGCAGGGGATCGCTATGTCCATGCAGGTGATTCGGGTACCGCTATTCGATGACGAATGAAATCAGCAAATGCGTCGTTCCCATTTTCGCCACGGATGTGAAGCATCGTGCTTTTCGGGCAGGAGGAAAACACGATGCTGCGCATCCGTGGCGAAAATAGGAATTGCTGTGGAAACGCGCCTACTTCTTCGACTTCTTCCCCTTCGTCACTTTCTTCGTCCCCAGTCCCGCAGCATCGCGGGCGCTCGTGAAGCTACCGAACAGTCGAACGCATGCCCCATACAGCGCGCTGTGGCTTTTGCGGATGATCGCATCCGACACCGGTTTGCCGGCGCTCGTGCGTTTGACGGCTTTCAACGCTGCGAGCACTTCTTCCTTCGTCCAGTTGCGACGCTGGCGGATTTTGTCAGGGTTGACCTTGGCGGCGCGGAGGGCTTTTTCGTAATCACCGAAGTGGCGCACCGCAGCTGCGTGCAGGCCCGGGTCTTCGGTCTGCAGTGCGCCGCTGTTGAGCGCTTCACCACTCTGCGAGCGGGCCTTCAGGTCAAACACGACGGAATTTTTGTCCCACTTGCGATAGCGGTTGATGTCATCCGCGTCCAGCCCAGCAGCGTGGAGCGCGCGGTCCCAACTGCCGAATAGACGCTTCTGGAGAGATGCGAACGCGGCTTTTCCAAGTTCGTCTCGCCGTTTGGTGATGCTGGACCAGTTGAGGTCTTCACCGTCGCGAAAACCTTTTTTGATCTGCGTGATAATCGTCTGCTTGCTCCAGCGCGGTCGACGGCTCACTTCTGCGTAATCGATCCCCGCGCGTTCGATTGCACTGCGATAGGAACCGAAGTGATACGCCGATGCGGAAACGAGCGACTGCTGTTTTTTGGCCAGTCGGTTGTAAGAAAGATCAACGCCTTGCTTGTGGAGTTTTTTGAGTGCTTTAACGATCGAGTCTTTGGTCCAGATCATGTGCGTTTTTGTCCCCGGTTGGGTTCTTTTTTAGGCGCGGTCGCGTTTGGTATGCTCGCACAATAGAATGAGTTGATGATCGACGCAAGCGGTGTTTTGGCGATCGACAAGCCTGTTGGCGCCAGTTCGGCGCGCGTGGTCGGCTGGGTGAAACGCCTGCTCGCGCACAAGGTAAAAGTTGGTCACGCGGGTACGCTCGATCCGTTCGCGACCGGTGTGCTGCTGGTGCTGGTCGGCAAGGCGACGAAGCTGAGCGAACAGCTGATGGGCCAACCAAAGAAGTACGTCGCGACGATCAAGCTGGGCGCGATCACGGACACGCTGGACCCAACTTCCCCCGAAACATTCGTCACCAGTGCGCCGCCAGTGCACCGCGAAGCGATCGACGCCGTTCTGACTTCATTTTCCGGGCAGATTTCACAAATGCCACCGAATTTCAGTGCTTTGAAGGTGGGTGGACGGCGTGCATATCAACTGGCCCGCCTTGGCGAGAACGTCGTGCTAGAGCCACGATTGGTGATGATTTATAGCATCACATTGCTGAAGTACGAGTGGCCATTCCTGACGATCGACCTGTATTGTGGCAAAGGTACCTACGTGCGCTCGCTGGCGCGGGATATCGGGGAAAAACTGGGTGTGGGTGGTGGGTATCTGACGGAACTGCGCCGGACAGCGGTCGGGGAATTCGCGGTTGAGGACGCGGTGAAGTCGGAGGCGTTGAAGTCGGTGGACGATGTGATGACGCGGTTGACGATTCGCGAGGCATCACGAGTCCAAGCGAAAGAGTCGTCATCCTGAGGTACTCCGAAGGATCTCTTCGTTTCCCGTAATTCGAAGAGGTCCTTCGGAGTACCTCAGGATGACGAATGGTGTTCGGTGTGGACGCGAAGTACCTACTTCTCGCTCGCTGCGATCATTTCCAGAATCTTCGGATGCAGGTTCGCGTTGACGGAGATGCCGTCACCGCCCCAGATGGTGCGTTGGCCTTTCCAGGTCGTGAATTTCCCGCCGGCTTCTTCAAGGATGGTGATGAGTGGGCCGCAGTCCCAGGGGTTGAGGATGGGGTCGAGCATCACATCCGCCCTGCCGGTCGCGACGAGGCAATGGCCGAAACAGTCGCCCCACGTGCGGGCGAACTTAGCTTGGCTTGCGATGGTTTCGTAGGCTTTCGAGCGGCGCATCGCACGCGCGGTGTCGGTGGTTAGCACGACGGCTTCGGAAAGGTCTGCCACGTTCGACACGCGAGACCGCCGGCCGTTCCAGTAGCAACCCATGCCAGCACCCGCAGCGACCATGTCGTCAGTCGCGGGGAAGTAGACGACACCCGCGACGGGCTGGCCATTCAGTTCGGCTCCGATCATCGCGCCCCACATGGGCACACCCGCGACGAAGGTTTTAGTGCCGTCGATTGGGTCGATGATCCACTTCAGGCCCGTTTTTTCATCGCCTGATTTTCCACTCTCCTCCGCGACGACGTGCGACTGTGGGAACCGTTCGCGGATGATGGCCAGGATCGTTTCCTCCGCGCCTTTGTCAGCCATTGTGACCGGCGTGCCGTCGGATTTGATCTCGACTTCCACCCGGTTGTTGTAATACCCCATCGCCCGACGCCCCCCTGCGTACGCAGCGTCGACGGCGGCTTCGAGGATCTTTTCGATTTCAGTTGTGGAAACGGTGTCGCGGTTGGTCATGGGGAGGGAAGATATCGGAAGATGGGGAAGGATGGTACGGGATTACAATCAATATCCGCAGTCACGCAATGCGTCATCCTGATGGAGCTGAAGGCGACTGAAGGATCTCGATTGGTCGAACGATTCCAGCAGGGTCGAGATTCCTCGGGTCGCTAAAGCTCCCGTCGGAATGACGGTTTCTGAAAGCTGCCACTACCCCGCACTCGGTGGCCCTGCCTCATCAAACTTCGGCAGCAGTTCCTGGTCGCCGATCGTGTACTTCCCGTTCAGAATCGCGCCCGCCCCGACTGCCAGTGACGGCGCGGTGACGTTCCCCTTCAGCTCCGCTTCCGGGCCGATCAAAACCGGCCCAGTGCTGGTCACATCCCCCTTCAGCTTTCCGCGGACGATGAGCCCACCGGCGCTGACGCGGTCGGTGATGACGTTCCCCTTTTTTTCAACGGTAATGATGCCGACGGTTTCGATCGCTCTGCGGGCGTCGTAGCCCTTAAAGGGAAGGTCCTGCAGATTCAGAGACTTGTAGCAAAACTTGCAGGTGACACTCATGGCCTTTCGGCCGACCTCGTTCCCTTTTCCGCAATGGTAGCAGATGACCGTAATCCGGTCGTCAGGCGTGGCGGAACCATAGGCGGGAATGCGGGACATTCGTATTGCGGATTGTAGATTGCGGATTGCGGATTGAAGAGCAAAATTTTTAGCCAACTACGATTTGCGCGATCACGCGCAACGCGTTGAGCTTTCATTCCGCAATCGAAAATCCGCAATCCGCAATACTCGTTTACTTGATCGGCTGATTCTGCTGCACCGCCGGTGGCAGACCTGGTGCACCTGCGGGACGTTGGCCACTTTGCGGTGCGCCGGATGGGCGGGTGCCACCTTTGACGGCTTCAGGGCCGACGGTGACGTGGCCGCTGAACACAGCGCCTTCGTCCACAACCAGTTTGCTGGCGCGAAGGTCACCTTCGTAACGGGCGGTCGATTTCAGTTCGATGCGGTCGTTGGCGGACAAGTTACCCTTCACGTCGCCTTCGACGATGATCGCGCCCGCTTCCACATCGGCGCTCATCTTCGCTTCGCGCGATACATGCAGACGGCCGGGGGTGTTAATCGAACCTTCAAAGCGGCCCTGCAATCGCATGCCCTTTTCGAACGTCAGTTCACCTTTGAAGCTGGCATCAGGGCCGAGGATCGTCGGGAAATCGGTTGGGTTGGTGTCCGCCATGGGGGGTGCCTCCTGCACTGGGTGTAAATCAATTCGGCATTCGTTCCGAACGGGCGGATGATAGCCAACCCGTCAACTGGGGGCAATTTATCGGACGTGTCGTCGGCGTAAAATAGAGAATCTTCGGAAAATCTTCACCCAGGCACCACGGGAAAGTGCCCAATTGGTTTATGGGACGGCGGTTACGCCCATCGCACTTCTCCGCCAGTTGTATGTTCCAACCGATGAGCCAAAGCCTACGCATTGCTATGCGCGGGCTTTGCTCTGGTTCCGGTCTGGAAGGGAAGAACGCAATGCTGTCGTCATGGTTCAATGGTCGTAAGACTCGTCGGGGTAGTGTTTCGTCGCGCATCACCCGTCAAAAAGTGAACGCACAACTGGCCCGCGCCAGCAGCAATGTCGTTGAGACGTTGGAAGACCGGAAACTGATGGCGGCGACGCTGCCGAACGGCTTCACAGAAGCACTCGTCGTGGGTGGGCTTAGTCAACCGACAGACCTGGCGTATCTGCCCGATGGTCGCATTCTGGTAACACAAAAGAGCGGCGCACTGCGCGTGATTAAGAACGGCAGTGTGCTTTCAACCCCTGCGATGACGCTGCAGGTCGATACCTTTGGTGACCGCGGTTTCAACGCGATCGAACTGGACCCGAATTTTTCCGTCAACCGGCATTTCTACGTCGTCTACGCGACGCGCGACGCCGCGAACCCGAACAACCCACCGAACAACAGCGTCGGGCGACTGAGCCGATTCACGATGGCAGCGACCGGCGACAGAGTCGAAACGGGTAGTGAACTGGTCCTGCTGGATGGCATTCCTATCTTCACCGGGTTCCACATGGGTGGGTTCCTCGGTTTCGGAGCCGACGGCATGCTCTACATCGGCACCGGTGACGGTGGCGCGACCAGTGACTCACTCAACAGCGGCATCGCGGTTTATTCACAGGACCTATCGCGACTGGACGGCAAAGTGTTGCGCGTGAACGCGCGCGATCCGCAGAATTTAATCCCCGCAGACAACCCGTGGGTGAACACGCCCGGCGCACGCGGTGAAGTCTGGGCGATCGGGTTCCGTAATGCATTCAGTGGTGCGTTTGAGCCCGGCACCAGTGACCTGTACATCAACGACGTTCAGCAGGACCTCGTCGAAGAAATTAACTTCATCATCAAAGGTGCCAACTACGGCTGGAACCAGTCCGAAGGGTTCAGCACCAATCCGGAATACACCAACCCCGTCTACACCTACGACCACGACGGCCTGCGGTCCTCCCCCACTGGTGGTGTGTTCTACGACGGCAACTTATTCCCCGGCTCTTACAAAGGTCTGTACTTCTTCGGCGACTACCAGCGCGGGTTCATTCGCGCGCTGGATGTGAACACCGGCACCGCCATCGACTTCGCGACGAACGTCGACCAGGGGCTAGTGCGCATGGATGTTCGGCCAGACGGCGCGATCTATTACCTGTCCTACGACCGCGGTGGCATTTACAAGATTAACTATACTGGTAGCGCCAATCGTCCCCCGACCGTTGAAGCCGCTGCGAACAAAACGAGCGGCCCGGTCGGGTTGAATGTCTCCTTCAGCGCCGCTGGCACCGAAGACCCGGACAGTGACCCAATCTCCTATCTCTGGGATTTCGGTAACGGCCAAACCGCGCCTGGTTTCACCGCGTCCCACGTCTACACCGCAGCGGGTACGTACTACGCCAAGCTCATCGCTTCAGACAACCGCGGAATGTCTACGACCAGTCAGTCGATCATGATCACCGTCGGCAACAGCGCGCCGGTGATCGACATCACCACGAACGTCGCGAAGTACGTCGCCGGCGCACCACTTACCTTCACCGGTAACGCGATCGACCTGGAAGACGGTGTCCTGCCCGCCAACAGTTTTCAGTGGGACTTGGACTTCTTCCACAAGGGTCACTTCAGCGACATTACCACCTATAGCGGTGTGAAGACCGGCAGCTTCGACCTGCCACGATTCGGCGATACCAGCACCGACCAGTTTTATCGCATTACCTTGACCGTCACCGACTCCGCAGGACTAAGTTACACCACACACACCGATGTTCTGCCGCAGATGGCGAACATCACCCTCGCTGCGAACGTGGGTGGTGCGACCCTCGGTCTTGACCTGCTTAACTACAACAACGGCTCCAGCGTGATCGCGGTCGCTGGGATGACGCGCACACTCGTCGCGCCACCGACGCAGACCATCAACGGTATCACGTACAACTTCGTCGGTTGGTCGGATAACGGCACTGCCACGCACAACATCAATGCGCCGGCGGAAGACACCGTTTACCTGGCGTTTTACAGCGACACTGCACCTACCGAAGCGCAAGGTCTGAACGCTTCATATTTCAGTAACAGCGCCCTCAGCGGATCACCAACGCTTACCCGTGTTGATCAGACCGTCAATTTCAACTGGGCCACTGGTCAGCCTGACCCGTCCATTCCGGGTGACAACTTTTCCGTCCGCTGGACAGGAAAAGTGAAGGCACAATTTACTGAACGGTACACCTTCTACACCAGCAGTGACGACGGCATTCGCCTGTGGGTGAACGGTGTGCAACTCATCAACAACTGGACCGACCACGCCGAGTCGGAAAACAGTGGTTCGATCAACCTCGTCGCCGGCCAAAGCTATGACATTCGGCTGGAATATTACGAAAAAGGAGGTGGCGCCGTCGCGAAGCTTTCGTGGGCGAGCACGTCGACGCCGAAACAGATTATCCCCGTGTCGGCATTGTTCAGCGGTGCGACGCGAGCTGTCAGTGCGGCGCCGGTTGTGACGGGCATCAGCGCATCCAGTAATGGGCGATCTGTCACAATCACCTGGCGAGACATGTCGCCAAACGAAACCGGGTTCGTTGTTCAACGAAAAGGCCCAGGTGAAGCAAACTTCGTCGACTACGCAACCGTTGGCGCAAATGTGCAGACGTACACCGATGGCAGCACTCTCACTGGCAGCGCCTACACGTACCGCGTGCGAGGAACGAACAGTTCAGGGGCGTCCATCCAGTCGCAGGCAGTGAGCATCACCACACCCATCGCACCGCAGGCCCCGACAGGACTGACCTTCGAAATGACGTCGGCGACTTCCGTCCAAATTGGATGGACGGACAACGCATCAAACGAAACGAAGTTCGTCATCGAACGAAAAGTCGGCAATGGCTCGTTCGTGAAACTGGCGGACCTGAACGCCAACGCAACGACCTTCACAGACACCAGCCTCGCCGCAGGCACCACCTATACCTACCGCATTTTCGCGGGCAATGCTGTGGGTGATTCGTCTGCGACGGAACAGACTTTTGTCGTGCCGACACCGGTCGCATCGCCTTCAGGCACCGCCGCCAACGCGACGGGAAGCAATTCCGTTGCCGTCACCATCGGCAGCGCCAACGGCGCGAGCGGGTTCCGCGTTGAAGTCTCCACGGATGGCGGGACGAACTACCACGTGCTCGCAAACGTGCCCCCAAGTGCGTTGGTCTACACGCACGCGACTGCCACAGCGTCGACAACCTACCACTATCGCGTAACCGCCCTCGGCCAGTACACTTGGCTGAACTCCACCCCTGTCATCGTTACCGCGACCACACCTGCGGCACCGGCGACGGGTGGGACGACATTGCGCGTGAACGCAGGTGGCAACGCATACATCGATTCGCAGGGAAATAGCTGGTTGAACACCGCCGGTTTCTTCACCGGTGGAACGAGCACGAACTACAATGTTGCCGTCGCCAATACGGTGGATGACACGATCTACGGTGCTCGGCGGATTGGTGCCGACTTCCGGTTCCTCGCAACGGTCGAAAATGGCACGTACACGCTCAACCTGCACTTCATGGAACCCACGCACTCCGCTGCGGGCAAGCGGAAGTTCAACGTGCATGCGCATGGTCAGGCGATCCTGAGCAACTTCGATATCGCCACCGAGTCGGGGGGCATTAATCGGGCGTTGCTCAAGACGTTTACGATCGTCGTGACTGACGGAAAGCTCGACCTGCGATTCACGAAGGGGCTCGCTGATGCCGTCGTCAGTGGTATCGAACTGATCCCACTGGGTAACACACCCGTTCAACCGCCCACGTCGCCGAGTGACCTGGTGGGCGCGCCGACATCATCGACCAGTGTGCAACTTTCGTGGGTTGATAACGCGTCGAACGAAACGGGCTATCGTGTCGAACGATCGACCGATGGTATCTCGTACACCACCGTCGCTACGTTGCCTGCCAATTCCACGAGTCATACAGACGTTGGGCTCACTGCATCGCGTTCGTATCACTATCGCATTGTCGCAGCGGGCACCGCTGGTGACTCGACAGCGTCGAATACGATTACCGTGAACACGCCCGCGGCTCCTGTCGCCGGTGGCACGACGATCCGCACGAACGCAGGCAATGGGTCGATCATCGACATGAACGGCAACGCCTGGTCGCCGGTCGGTTCGTTCTCAAGCAACAGCACGGTGAGCACTAGTACGGTTGCGATCAACGGCACCACGGATGATGCACTCTATTATCTCCGTCGCTGGGGCAAGGATTTCACGTACACCACCGACGCCACCAACGGCACGTACACGCTTCGCCTGCACTTTGCCGAACCGACGATGACCGCCAGCAACAAGCGTGTCTTCTCGGTGCAAGCCGAGGGGCAGACGATTCTGAACAACTTTGACATTCACAAAGAAGCCGGTGCCAAAACCGCGCTGGTGAAGACGTTTACAATTACCATCACCGACGGCAAGCTCGACCTGCGCTTGTTCGCATCGATCGACAACGCAGTCATCAGCGCGATCGAACTCATCCCAGCAGAAGGTGGTGTCACGCCAACCCCCACCCCACCGGCAGCGGCGACGGGATTGATTGTGACGAATGTCGGTAGTGGCAGCGTCGCGATCCAGTGGACGGACAATTCACCGGATGAAACGGGCTACCTCGTCGAACGATCGACAGATGGTGTGAACTTCACTCCTGCGACAACCCTTCTCGCCAGCGCGACGACATGGACCGACACTGGTCGAAACGCCAGCACGACCTACCACTATCGCGTGGTCGCGATGGGTGTGCAGGTAAACGCAGCAGCGTCGAACATCGTCACCGCGACCACATTGGCAACCCCACCCGCGGGTGGCACCACACTGCGTGTAAACGCGGGTGGTAACGCATACATGGACAGCACTGGCAACAGTTGGGTAAACACCGCTGGCTACTTCACCGGTGGCAACAGCACGAACCTGCCGACCGCCATCGCCAACACCGTCGATGACCCCCTTTACTACAGTCGTCGGCTGGGCAAGGAATTCACGTTCAACGCCAATGTTGCCAACGGCACCTACACGCTCAAACTGCATTTTGCCGATCCCACCTTCGCAGCGGGCAAACGGAAAATGAGCGTCTGGGCAGAAGGACAACAGATCCTGTCCGACTTTGACATCACCGCAGAAGCCGGTGGCAAGAATAGCGCCCTCGTGAAGACATTCACGGTAACCGTAACCGACGGTTCACTAGACCTGCGATTCCTTGGTACGCTCGAATTTGCCGTCGTGAATGGTGTGGAATTGATGCCACTATCGTAGCCACGAAACGAAACGCGGCCTGGTCGAATTAAACGACCAGGCCGCGCATTTGGCTCATCGACATTCTTATCGCACGACTGACAAACTGCGCAACGATTTCGGCGCTTCGAACGACACATTTTCTTCGGTCAGTGTGCGTGTTTCGATCGTTCCCCCGAATTCATCCCGCAACCGGTCCAGGAGTGCCCGCACAAATTTTTCCGGCGCTGAAGCGCCTGCGGTCACCATGACCGCTTGTTTACCGACTAACCATGCGGGGTTCAGTTCGGATTCATCGTCGATCAGGTAAGCGTCTTTGCCCTGTTCACGCGCGCGGTCGACGAGCCGTTTGGAGTTGCTGCTGTTCTGACTGCCGACGACGAGCACCACGTCCACTTCGGGTGAGATTTCCGTCACGGCATTCTGGCGATTCGTGGTCGCGTAGCAGATGTCATCCTTCGCGGGGTAACGAATGCCCGGGAAGCGCGTCTTCAGCGCTGCGACGACGCGGTTGCAGTCGGAAACGCTCAACGTCGTCTGGGTGACGTACGCCAGTTTCGTTTCATCTGGCACTTGTAGCGTCGCGACCTCCTCCGCCGATTCGACGACGA
>SXGT01384349.1_pt1 | contig 10057 bp, 5 predicted proteins | sample 3176221 | NCBI WGS metagenome assembly SXGT01 (sample SAMN11356862, study PRJNA531348) | freshwater metagenome | isolation source: freshwater sample F1-120 | place: China: Fuxian Lake, Yuxi | collected 2017-12-25
CTACTTCCTCGGGTTCGAGCTAGACGAGCAGGTCGGCGATCGGCTTGCCGCTCACAAGCGATCCGGTCGGCCCCCGGCGGAGCTGCTCCCGCTCCCCGTCCCGCTGACCGCCGACTTCTCGGAGGACGCGCTCGTGAAGGCGCTCCAGGGGGGCGACGTGGCCTTCACGAAAGTGCCGAACGGACGCCAGATGAAGGGGAAGCAGCCCGACGCGCCCGACCTCCTCGTGAAGCGGCTCGCCGCCGCCCTGGTGCCGCTCGCCGAGCAGTACCCGTTGCCGTTCTACAAGCTGGAGGGCTGAGGGTGGAGGGGGTGAGCATCCAGGCCCAGGCTCCGGCGAGTCGATCCGAGCGCCCGTCCGAGGCGACCGAGGTCCACACGCGGATCCTCAGGCTCGCGCTCGGGATCGAGGAGTCGCGCTCCTACTGGGAGCACGTCGATCCATCCGTCCCCACCTCCGACCGCGCGATCGTCGCGTTCGAGCAGCGGTGGTTCGGGAGCAAGAGCCTCGAACGGATCCGCTTCCTCCTGTCGAGCTTCGCGGATCGCTACGACGCCTTCCCAGAGGCGCTCGGGATTCTTCGCCGCTGGTCGTCCATGGACGCCTCGACGCGGCAGGTCGTGGCTCACCTGCACCTCCAGCTTTCGGATCCGCTGTACCGCCGCTTCACGGGGACGTTCCTGGTCGAGCGTCGCGCCCTGCGCGATCCGAAGGTCGATCGCGACATCGCCCTGCGCTGGGTGAAGAACGAGTTCCCCGACAGGTGGTCCGAGGCGACCTCCGTGCAGTTCGCCAGCAAGCTCCTGTCGGCCGCGTCGGAGGCGGGGCTCATCTCGCCGAAGCGCGATCCCCGTGCGCTCCTCCTTCCCAAGGTGCCCGATCTCGCCCTCGCGTACCTGCTCTACCTTCTTCGAGGTGTCCGCTTCGCGGGGACGCTCACCGAGAACCCGTACCTCGCCTCCGTGGGCCTCGTGGAGGGCTTCCTCGACCAGCGGCTCCGTGCGCTCCCCGGCATCACCTTCCGCCGCATGGGGCACCTCACCGAGTTCGAGTGGGGCTCGCCCACCTTGACCGCGTGGGCGGAGACGACGCTGTGACGCAGCCGCTCTTCCAGCCGGACTCCCTCGACGAGGCGTTCGCGGCGCTGAGCCAGGACATCCTCGGCGGGCACATCAGCACGATCCGCAACTACAACTTCGCGATCCTCCCCTACCTCCCGCAGCAGGAGTTCAAGCTCCGGCTCATGATGCGCCGCCTCACCGAGGATCTTCGGGGGGAAGGCTGGGGCGTCCTCCCGATCTCGCTCCAGAAGCTCCTCCTCGATCGGATCCGGGCGACCGGGGAGGAGAACGTGTCCTCGCTCATCAGCCGCGAACAGCGTCTCCACGCGAAGGATCCAGACCGCGCTCTCAACGATCTGCGCGACAAGATCGCCCGGTACATCGAGGGGCCGGAGGGGATCGCCGCCGATGTGGCGCGGCTCATCGACACCTTCGCGACGGAGAACCAGGATCGCCTCGGCAGCACGCTGGTCCTCATCGGACGGGCGGGCGCCCTCTACCCGTTCTTCAGGTCGTCGGCGCTCCTCAAGCACATCGACGGCAAGACGAGGAACATCCCGGTCGTGCTCCTCTACCCTGGGGTGCGGAAGGACCGAACCGCGCTCTCCTTCATGGGCGAACTCGACGCCGATCGCGACTACCGCCCCCGCATCTACCCGTGAGCCCGCCCATGAAGATCCGAGATCTCTTCGTAGCCGACGTGACCCGCGACATCCCGCCGGTCGTCTACTTCCACGAGCAGAGCCCCGCGAAGCTCCAGGCCGAGGTCGGGGAGTACATCATCACGGGCGGCTACCTCGAAGGCGATCCCCGAGCGCGGCGCGTGAAGTCCGGGATCCACGAGCAGTTCGTCCACCTGCTCAAGGGGATCGTCCACGAGATGGGGAAGAAGGGCGGTCCCGAGCTTCCCGCGTCCTGGATCTCCGGCTTCTATGGCTCAGGTAAGTCGAGCTTCGCGAAGCTCCTCGGCCTCTCGCTCGACGGCGTTGTTCTTCCGGACGGCAAGCCGCTCTGGACCGCGCTCTTGAGCCGTGACGACTCTCCCAGGAAGCAGGAGCTTGCGGACGCCTGGGACGCCCTCTCGAAGCGCGTGAACCCGATCGCCGTCGTCTTCGACATCGGCGGCGTGGCCCGCGACAACGAGCACATCCACTCCGCCGTCCTCCGCCTCGTCCAGGGTCGCCTCGGCTACTGCTCGAAGAGCAACCTCGTCGCGGACTACGAGCTGCGCCTCGAACGCGATGGCGAGTGGCCTGCCTTTCTGGAGGCCGCGAAGAAGACGCTGGGCAAGGACTGGAAGATCGCGAAGGAGAGCGAGCAGGCGGACGACCACTTCTCCCACGTCCTGCACGCCATGAACCGCGAGCGCTACACCACGCCGACAGAGTGGATCGACAGCCGGGCCGGATCGAAGACCGGGGCGGGCACGAGCGTCCGCGAGGTCGTCGAGGCGATCGACGCCATGATCAACATCCGCGCGGAGAACAAGGGCCTCTTCGTCGTCGTGGACGAGGTGAGCCAGTACGTCCACCAGGACGAGAGCCGAATGCTGAAGCTCCAGTCCTTCGTGTCCGAGCTGGGCCAGCGGCTCAAGGGCCGCGTCTGGCTCTTGGCGACCGGCCAGGCGAGGCTCGAAGACACGGACGAGACGAACAACCTCGCCAAGTTGAAGGACCGCTTCCCGACCCATCTTCGCGTCCACCTCGCGACCACGAACATCCGCGACGTGGTTCACAAGCGGCTCCTCAAGAAGAAGCCCGAGCTTGAGGGGACCCTCCGCGAGTTGTTCCAGAAGCACCGGGGCGATCTCAAGCTCTACGGCTACGCCTGCGAGGAGATCACCCCGGAGGACTTCGTGGAGGTCTACCCGATGCTGCCCGGGCACATCGACTTGCTCATGCAGATCACCTCGAACCTGCGGACGCGCTCGACCCGTGTTCGAGGTGACGATCACGCCATCCGTGGGCTCCTCCAGCTTCTCGGGGAACTCTTCCGCGAGCAGAAGCTCGCCGACGGCGACGTGGTCTCCCTCGTGACCCTGGACGCGATCTTCGAGGTCCAGCACTCCGCCCTCGACCCCGACGTGCAGACCACTCTCTCGCGGATCGCCCTCGAACCGCAGGTGCGCGACGACGAGCTTGCACAGCGGGCCGCGAAGGCGGTCGCCCTCCTGGAGCTGATCCAGGAGCAAACCGCCACGACGCCCGAACTTGTGGCGGCGTGCCTCTACAGCAAGCTCGGCGAAGGGAACCGCGTCCAGGCGGTCACCGTCGCCCTTGAGAAGCTCCGCTCGCTGAGCCTCCTCTCCTACTCGGAGAAGCAGGGCTTCAAGATCCAGAGTTCTGCGGGCCAGGAATGGCAGCGGGAGCGCGAGGACATCGGGATCACGCAGGAGCACATCAGCAAGATCACGCAGGACGCGCTGAAGTACCTCATCGGGTCCACGCAGGAGCGTCCGAAGTGGAAGGGACGCACCTTCCCGTGGACCCTATGGTTCTCCGACGGCAAGCAGGCCCACGACGTGAAGCTCCAGGATGCCCGCGAGGACTCGACCGTCGCCGTGGACTTCCGCTTCCTCGGCAGGAAGGAAGACCGAACGCCCACCGTGTGGGTGCCGAAGAGCGATCAGGAGCAGCTACGAAACCGGCTCGTCTGGGTCGTCGGGGAGTCTGGGTCGATCGAAGACCACGCCAGGCAGCTTGCGCGTTGCGAGAAGATGCTGGAGCGCCACCGGCCTCGCCGGGAGTCCATGCTTCGAGAGAAGCAGCGGCTTCTCTTCGAGGAGGAGGCGCGGTTTGACGAACTGGAAGCCCGCCTCCGAACGGCGGTCGGCCAGGCGTTCCTCGATGGCACGGCCTACTTTCGCGGACAACCGCTACGGCCACGGGACTCGGGAAGCGCGTTCGCCCTCGCGCTCACCACGATAGCGGTGCGGATCCTACCGGACCTCTACCCGCACTTTTCCGACATCGCGATCTCGCCGGCCGAATTGAATCAGCTTCTGGAGAAGGAGCTGACGGGCCCCTCGACGAAGTTCATGGAGGGCGGGCTTGGGATCCTCACGCTCGACGCCGGCAAGTACATCGCGTCGTGCGCCGGGGTTTATCCGACACGTGTCGCGCAGGAGGTCGAGCAGAACGGGGGGCTCTCCGGTCAGACGCTCGTGACGACTTTCGTGAGTCCACCGTACGGGTACGCTCCCGATCTCGTGAAGGCGTGCTGCGCGGGTCTCCTTCGCGGCAAGAGGATCCGCATCCGCGCCGAGCACGGCAAGGAGTACACGTCGTACGTCGATCCGGGCCTCCGCGATGTCTTCATGCGCGATCGTGACTTCCGCCGGGCGGAGTTCTTTCCCGCGCAAGAGGGCGAGGTCACCGCACGGGACCGGATCGCCATCCGCAGGCTCTTCCAGACCTACCTTGGGGAGGACGTGGAGCCGGACGACGAGCCCATCGCCGACAAGACGTTCGTCCATTTCCCCGAGTACCGCGAGCGCCTCCGGGATGTTGAGCGGCGCTTCGATGGCCTTCCGGGACGCCCGCCTCTTCCACCCGCGCTCCAGAAGCTCGGACGAGCCCTCGAAGACTGCTGCCGGTCCCGCCTCGTCCAGAAGACCGTGATCGAGGTGAAGCGGAACCTCGACGTGCTCCGCGATGGCCTTGAGCAGCTCGGCGTGTGCGCTGGCGAACTCACCCCCGACGCGATCGACGCGGTGAACAAGGCCGCCCGGATCCGGGACAGCGAGCTTGCCCAGCTTCGACAGATGGAGGCGCTGGACGGGCTCGAACAGGACGATGCCCTCGTGACGAGCCACCTCGCTGGTGACCGGCCATGGCGGGACACGGGGCAGCTTGCGTCGCCGATCGAGCGCATCCGCTCCCGGTACGTCGAGGTCAGGCGTGCCCTCCTCAACAAGCAGAACACGGAGGCCGAGGCTGCGAGGAACCGCGTGAAGACCCGGCCCGGGTTCGCCCAGCTTGACGGCGATCAGGCGCACGGCGTTCTTCGTCCCATCGCTGAGGCCATGGTGGACACGACCGCCGAAGCCGTCTCCCCGACGTTGGTCGAGGTACGAGACCGCTTCGGGAGCCGCCTGCCCCAGGCGGAGGATCGGGCTAACGACCGGCTAGACGAGGAGCTGGGCAAGGAGAAGGAGGGCTCGCAGAACAAGCCGCCGGTCCTCGTCGTCAAGGTGGAGACGCACCTTCGGGGTCGCGAGATCGCGAACCGTGCGCAGCTCCAGGGGGTCTTCAAGGAGCTAGAAGAGAGGATCGGCCCTCTCCTCGATCAGGGCTCGCGGGTCCGCATCCTCTGAACCATGACCCTCACGTCCGACGCCAAGAAGCTCCTCGCGGAGACGATCCGTGGAACGCAGCAGGACCCCGAGAAGGGGCTCCGGGCGAGACTCCTTCGTGCGATCCACGACGAGGCCGACCGACGCTATCGGCTCTCGGTCCCGATCGGCGATGCTGGGCTCAACGAGGCCAACCGGAAGCACCGGGAGCGGATCGAGGCGTGGATCGACGAGCGGGCGCGGGCCACGAAGCCGAAGAACAAGACCGCCCTCAAGGTCGCCAAGGATCGGCTCCTGACCCAGGCCGAGAAGGAGGCGGCGGCCACGCTCGTCAACCGCCTGGTGCTCCTTCGACAGCTTGAAGCGCTTGGACTCTCGAAGCCGGTCGTCCTCACGGGCGGGTGGAACAGCCGGGGCTACCGGGAGTTCCGCGACTTCGCGCCCGCCCTCTGCACCAACGGGATGACCGATGCGACGGAGGGCTACGCGACCCTCCTCCACCTTCTCTTCGACGAACTCGCCGTGGACCTGCCCGGCCTGTTCGGCGACGTGGGGCTCACGCGCCTCTTCGCAATCCCGGCGGCGACGCTACGCGAGGTCATCGAGCGCCTTGACGATCCTGGGCTGGCGTCTGCGTGGACGGACGACACGACCTTGGGCTGGGTCTACCAGTACTGGAACGATCCCGACCGCGAGGCGCTCGACGCGAAGATCAACGGCGGGGGGAAGATCGAGCCGCACGAGATCGCCTCGAAGACGCAGATGTTCACCGAGCGCTACATGGTCGAGTGGTTGCTACAGAACAGCCTCGGGCTCACCTGGCTGGCGATGTGTAAGAAGCACGGCTGGACGGGTGACGCCGAGCGCCTTCTTCCCGTCCTCGATGCCCGCCGGGCCGACTGGCGGAAGAAGCGCGATGCGGGAGCGGTCGCGCTCGACGCCTTGATGCCGATCGAGGGCGAGCTTGAGGACCGCTGGAAGTACTACGTGCCGCAGCCGATCCCGGACGATGCAGTCGAGAAGGCACCCGAGGAGGTCCGCGCAATCAAGATCCTCGACCCCGCCTGTGGGAGCGGACACTTCCTGGTGATCGCGTTCGACCTGTTCGTGGCGCTCTATCGCGAGGAGGCTCGTCATGAGGGCAAGGCGGTCAGCGACCGGGAGATCGCCGAGTCGATCCTGGAGAACAACCTCCACGGCATCGACATAGATCCTCGTGCCATCCAGATCGCGGCCGCCGGGCTGTCCCTGAAGGCGAAGTCGCTCTCGAAGGACGCCCGACCGAAGCGGGTGAACCTCGTCGCCCCAGCCCTGCAACTCGGGAACCTCCCGCCCGACGATCCCGCCGTCGTCGCCCTGCGCCGGGACTTGAAGCGCGAGGTGGGGATCCCCGAAGACCTGACGATGAAGCTCCTCACCGGGCTCGCCGGGGTGGACTACCTCGGCTCGCTCCTGAAGGTGGACGCCGCCGTTGAGGGCGCCATCCACAGCGTCGAGCTTGAGTTCGAGCGCTCCCGCGGCCAGGGGAGCCTCTTCGGCGGCTTCCCAGCCCAGCAGATGAAACTGCCCATCGGCGAGGCCAAGGCGACCATCCTCGACAAGCTGGAGGAGTTCCTTGCGAAGCACTCCAAGTCCGAGGATCTCGGGCTCCGACTCGACGGGGAGCAGCTTGCGGCCGGGGTGCGGTTCGTGCGGATGGCGAAGGAGGGCACGTACGACCTTGTGGTGGGGAACCCGCCCTACCAGGCGCTCTCGAAGACCGAAGCCTTCGACTACGTGGCAGCCACGTACCCCAGGGGAAAGGCCGACCTCTACGCGGCGTTCCTGGAGCGCGGCCTGGAACTCGCCCGGCGAGGTGGCTTGTCAAGTATGGTGACGATGCAGGGCTGGATGTTCTTGGCTCAGTTTGAAGACCTGCGCCGATGGATGTTGGAGGAGAACGGCCTCCAAAGTCTCGCTGATCTGATGTGGTGCGCATTCGAGAACATGCGCCACGCGACGGTCGCGATGGCTGTTCTTCGACGAGGCATTTATTTGGTGAGTGTGTCCGTCGCTATTGCGCCGACCGACCGTAACGAGCGCGAGGAATCCCTCGAAGCGCTAAGGAAGAAACGAGCCGGCCTGCTCGCGCACGTCGGCCGTCACGACTTCGATTCACGTGGCTTCGCGGACATCGAGGGCAAGCCCATCGTCTACTGGTGGACGGCGAGGTTTCTGGCAGCGTACTCGAAAGCGCCTAAGCTCCGAGACGTAGCGCCCGTTTCGAAGGGCCTTATTACGAGCAATGACCCGCGCTTCACTCGACTGGTTTGGGAGGTTCCGCCCGGTAGCGAACGGCAGGGATCCGCGAGTGCTTTTTCTCCGCTCGTCAAGGGTGCATCAGGGCGTCAGTGGATCGAACCGATCATGGATCTCGTCCGCTGGAGTCCCGGCGGCATCGAGGTCAAGCTGTACAACGAGGGCGCGTCGGGCGGTCGGATCGTCGGTGAGGAGAACTATTTTCGTCGAGGTATTGCTTTTCCTAAAATCTCGGCTGGGTTTTCTGCTCGCGCGTATCGAATCGGGAGCATCGTCGGTGACGCGGGACCTTCAGTATTTCCCGCGCAGGAGAGCCTGATCGCGGCGACGCTCTGCGCGATGAACGCATCCGTGGCGCGATATGCGCTAAACTCGTTCAACCCGACCATCAACTTCCAGCTCGATGACGTGAATCGACTACCACTCTGGCCGATTGAGCAAGCGGAGGAGATCTACTCAACGCTTCAAAAGGCTTTCACCGCGCAGGAGTCCTGCCGGGAGCCATCGACCGAGTTCAAGTGCCCCGGGGCTTCCCCTTGGCGATGGACTCAAGATTGGGCTCAGAAGGCAGTGGACCGGGCGGCAGGTGCGCGGCTTCCACCCTGGGAGGTCATTCACGACCCGCCCGCGCCAGTCGGCTTCGTCTCCTTCGCGCTCGGCGTGGTTCTCGGCCGCTTCGGTTCCCAAGGCGAGGGCATCCTCGACCAGGTTCCGGCATCTGCCCTCCCGAGTGGCATCCTGTTCGTGGCCAGCGAGGCCGGTGACGGCCTCGATCACGCTGCATGCGCTCTACTCCACGAAGCCTGGATGGAGCACGGGGTCGTGGTCGGAGAGGGAGACGACCTTCGGACGTACCTCCGGAAGTGCTTCTTCGAGTTCCACAAGAAGCTCTACGAGAACCGCCCGATCCACTTTCCGCTTTCGTCCGCAAAAAAGAGCTTCGTCGCCTTCATCTCGATCCACCGCTGGGCGGACGACACGCTCACAGTGCTCCTTGCCGATCACCTGGTGCCCGCGAAGCGACGGCTCGAAGGCGAACTCGAAGACCTACGCACCGCTCGCGCCTCCGGAAACACCAAGAGCAAGGCCGAGAAGCGCTTCGCGGACGTGCAGAAGCTCGTGCAAGAGTTGGACGACTTCATCGCGAAGGTGACCGACATCGCGGAGAGGGGCCCCCCTCCGCCCGACGACAAGACCAAGGAGCGCGAGGTGGATGCTCGCTACGTCATGGACCTCGACGACGGCGTGCTGGTGAACAGCGCCGCGCTGTGGCCCCTTCTGGAGCCTCAGTGGAAGGCCCCCAAAAAGTGGTGGAAGGAGCTGGCGAACGCGGAGGGCAAGAAGGACTACGACTGGTCCCACCTCGCGTGCCGCTACTTCCCGACCCGCGTAAGGAAGAAGTGCCATGAGGATCCGTCCCTCGCCGTCGCCCACAAATGCTTCTGGGAGCTTCACCCGGCGAAAGCGTACGCGTGGGAGCTTCGCCTCCAGGATGAGATCCGCCCCGATTTCACGATCGATGAGCCGGGCTCGAACGCCGCCCGCGCGAAGTTCCTCAAGGAGCACAAGCGCGAAGCCCAGGAGATCCTTGCGAAGGAGCTGAAGCGCCGCGAGAAGAAGGCCGCGAAGGCGGACGACGACGGCGAGGACGGGCCGCTCTTCGAGGGGACCACGGACGAGGACGGGGAGGACGCCGATGACTGACCGTGGCGGGGTCACCAAAGCGCTGGAGCAGGAGATCCTCGGCGAGCTGCGTCGCCAAGGCATCGTCGTCTGGCTCGACAAGGACGCCTCCTACACGGCCTTCGTGGACGACCTCGCTGCAAAGCAGGCGCGGGGGGACTTCCCGTTCCCGGTGGTCGGGTTCCGTGGGAGCTTCCTCGATCTTCTCTTCAAGCTCGAACCCTACGGCAGCGGGCTCAACAATGCGCCGCTTCTCATCCACATGCCGGGGTTCAACTTCGAGATGATGCGGAAGACCCCGGTCTTGGAGTTGTACGAGGCCGGGAAGCCGTTCAGGAAGGGCCTCGACACGCTGATCCGCGAAGTTTCCGCTGCGCGGGTCGCTCCCGCCGAGGTCGAGAAGTTCATCGCTACGCAGCCGAAGCTGGAGGATGCGGACGCCTGGTTGACGGCCGCCGTGTCGCAGAGATCGTTCGGTCTCGCTGCTATGCTCGACGACTTCGGGCCGAAGGTGCTCGCGGAAGCTCTCGCCGTCCCGGCGTCGCTGGCGCCCCGGGTCGGAGAGTCCTCGCGAAGCTGAAATGCGAGGCGTGCTCCGAGACGCGGCTCGTCAGCTTCTCGTGCAAAGGCAGAGGCTTCTGTCCCTCCTGCCTGGGCAGGAGGATGGCCGCGACATCGGCGCACCTCGTGGAGGACGTTCTTCCACAAGACGTGCCGCTC
>SXGT01384500.1_pt1 | contig 10057 bp, 13 predicted proteins | sample 3176221 | NCBI WGS metagenome assembly SXGT01 (sample SAMN11356862, study PRJNA531348) | freshwater metagenome | isolation source: freshwater sample F1-120 | place: China: Fuxian Lake, Yuxi | collected 2017-12-25
CCCAGCGTCGTCATAGATGGTGTAGTTCGTCACGGTCGCATAGGCCGTTGAAAGGGTCCTCTTGTGAAGCTCCTGCCCCTCCCTGGTGTAGACGTTCCCCGCCGGGTCGGTCGTCAGGAAGTCAGCTGTCACGCCCGTAGAGATGGCACCCGCATAGTTGACCAGGCCTCCCGCGTCCCTGTATAGGTAGGCTGCCCCATACTTGGAGATGTTCGACGAGGCGAAGGCCCCCAGGTTGACTGCCGCGCCGCCGCTGGTTGGCTTCCTGTAGGAATTGCCCGCTGTCTCATAGTACCAGAGGTTTTGATCCCAGACTTCCAGGTTGGCCACGTTTGCCGGGCCTGCCACCGCAACCGGGACCACGACAGCCGTGAGGGTCGAGGCGATGGCATAGATGGTCGCGTTCCGAACGAAGTAGAGGATGCCCCGATAGTAGCGGATGAAGGTCACCGCCGTCGCCGCCACATACAGAGTCGTGAGGGTCTTGGCGTTCAGGTCCTCCGCAACCAGGTTGAGGCCGTCCATGTAGAGCATGATATTCCGGTCAGCCACATAGAAGGATTGAGTCAAGGCCGCGATCGCCGCCGGGGTCTTGGCCGTGGCCACCGCATCAGCAATGGGGATTGAGGCCGCCGGGACATTCAGCGTCGCCGCTGGGGGGTAGTACCTGATCCGAACCTGCCCGCCAGCCGCCGAGCCTGGGGAGCCGATGACATTGAGGGTATTCCCCCGGAAGCGGTACGCGAGGTTTCCCGCCCCATAGTTCCGCCCGCTCATCGCGTACTTGTCTGCGTTGATCCACATGTCAGCGCCGCGAGTATCCACGGACCGGAGCTTGTAGAAGTCGTCGGGCAGGGGAAGCGCCCACTCATTGGACCCGATTAGGTAGGTTGAGGAAAGGGTGTAGATCAGCTCCTCGACGAAATAGTCGTCATTGGATTCCGTGACCGAGGAGTAAATGTCCCGGTACGATTCCCGCAGGCTGGCCAGTTCGTCCGAATGGGCGATAAACTTGCTATTCTTGAGGTCGCTTAGGTCCCGCGCCCTTTGTATGATATTTGAAGCCGTCATAACCATATAGTAGCACCCCAGCACAGGGGGGTTGTAGTGTACCACACAATTAAAAGCCCCTCCGTGTCAGGGAGGGGCCACCGCTTCCAGGGCCGAAGCCCTTAGGGTTTAGAGGAAGGCCACCACGCCGCAGTGGGCGGGGTTGGTCACCACGAAGTTGAGGAAGCCGGAGATGGTCACGCGCGCGGCGGGACCCTCGGCGGTATCGGCTCCGGGGCGAACATCGAGGAAGTCGTCGATGATGAACTTGTACTGGTCAACGTCAGGAGCCGCCACCGCATCAACGGTCTGGGTTCCGGGGTTGACCCCCTCCACGCCATCGTTGATCGGCGTTTCGGAATTGGACAGGGACACCAGCTTGACGGCCTCAGAGTCGAGGACCCAAGCGAAGCCCTGGGGGCAGTACGGGTCCTCATAGACGTACTGGATCCAGTTGGTCGAGTACTGGAAGCCCATCGTCGAAAGGCCCACCTGGTACTCGTTCGCGCTCCCCTTCGCGGCGGGGGTGTTAATCTGTTGCATGTAGTTGACGTTTAGCGCCAGGTTGTCGATGATGGCTTTGTAGTCGTCAGGGTTAATGACGATCATGTCAGGGACACCACCCGCAGACCGGATCAGCTTAATCAAGTTAATGATCGCGCTCTCGTTCGACTCAAGGGCCACCGCATGATAGAACTGCCCGGCCAGCTTCTGAACGCTGATCGAACGGTTGACACCATAGAAGGGGGTCGCAATGTAAGCGATCCAACCAGCGCCCGTTCTGTCCAGGTAGTGGGGAATCCATCCGGCCAGACCAGTCGGGACGTTAGAAGCGCCCGCGCCATCCCTTGACCCAGCGAACTCCACGACATCTGCGGCCGCCCAACCACCAGCCGGGGTCACCGGGGTGTAGGTGATATTCAAGCCGTCGATGGCCGTGACCGTGAAGGGACCACCAGCAAGGATCGCGCCATCAGGCACAGCGGTCGCCACCTCGAACCGGGTCCCTACGTCAATCTTGACGATGGGGGAATAGTCGGCGAAGGCGAAGGTCGCGGCACCAGCGATAACGCCAGCGGCAGGGATAAGGCCAATCTCGCCGAAGCCCATACCGAAGAGGGCAGCCGCAAGCTGCTTACGGAAGGCCTCGGTCGCAGCCATCATCTTGTCAATGAGGGCGGGCGTATATGCTCCCTTTTTCTGGACGCTAGCCAGCTTCTCCTTCTGCGTGATGTTGAACACGCTGAAGAGGTTGCCGGGCGGTACGAGCATTTCTGCATTGGCGGCACCCGAGGCGGCGGCATAGGTCACAGCCAGAGTATAGTCGCCAGAGCAGGCGCCCCCGCGTCCATAGAGCATCGAGAACGCATATTCGCGTCCGCCAATCCTCTCCTTCTTGATCTTCTTGAGCGTCGGGCTATTCCTAAAAAGGAGGTTCTCGACTCCCTTCTCGGTGTACCATATCTTGTATATGGTCAGTAGACCCGCATCAGCCGTTACTTGCTGAGCCATTGTGTCACCTCTATAACTTGATCCGCCCCCATACGGAGGCGGCTATCACCTACTTTGAGCGCCTCGCCATCTTCCGAACCATGTCGGCCAGGTCCCCCTCGGGGTTCTCCTCCGCCATCGGCTCGGGGCTGGACTCGATCTCTGCCTTCATGGCCGCGCCCGGGGGGAGGGCTTCCCGAATCTTGTCGAGGTGGGCCTTAATCCCGCCCATCAACCCCTTCCCGTACCCTTCCTCATCGAAGCCCTCGTTTCCCTTCATGCTCTCCAGGTGGTCGGCGATATCTTCCCAGAGGTTTTTGTCCGGGTAGACCTTGCCGAAGGCCCCTTCGTACTCCTCGCCAAGCTCAGGGGCAAAGCGGCTTTTCAGCCCCTCGACCCGCTGGGAACGCATATTCTTGTCGTAAAGGCCCTTGATGCCCCCAATAAGCTCTTCCATTACCACCTTTTCAAGCATGGCGAGCTTCTCTTCCAGGTAATCAATCTTCTGGCAGACCGGAAGCAAGACTTCCTGCAAAGCCTCGGCAATCAAGGCCTCATCAGCGCCCTGGTCGGGGTTATTGTATCCGCCGCCGTCGTTCATCATTCCTTCCATTTCCCTCTCTCCTTATATAGTAGCCGCTGGAAGCGGGGGGGGTGCCACTTGAGGCACCGGCGCTGGTGCGGGCGGGGGCGCAAGCTCCACAGCCACCGCATCCATCGTATTCTTGACGGCCCGCATGAGGCCCACCACCCGCCCTATCACTTCCTGAGATTCATTCGCCGCGTCAAGCCGAAGGATGGTCAACACACACTCGCGGTATAGTAGGTCAGTCCCCACTACCTCGTTGTAGGTGTACTCCTCTTCCTCAATGGCCCTGTCGATGATGTTCTGGGCCGCATCATGGGCCGCTGTCCCGATGGAGTAGCAATCCTCAAGGTCGGGCATCTCAAGCAGGCTGGTGATATAGTCCTTGTCAACCAGGCCCATCTGGATAAGCTTCTCGATCTGCTCCATTTTAGTCTTGGGATCCTTGGACAGGCTGGAGGTCGCCGAGAACTGGATCGAAAATAGCTCCCGCTCCCTCTTGATATCCTTCCAGCTTACCTTCGCCCGCCCCTTGGTCTTGGGGAGAATGTCAGCGCTTTCCGGCATCACCTCCAGCATGATCTTGGCGACATCCATCCAAAGGCGAATATAGCACTGAAGTATGACGTTATGCCGCTCGCTCTCCACGTCCTCCAGGGTCTGAAGGGCCACCCCAGAATTGAGGCCGCTTGGCTTCTTGGCCTGGGCCGACAGCTGGGAGATGCCCGCTGTATTGAACCCCACCCCCTCCCAGTACTGGAGGAGCTGGAGGAACATGGGGTCAATGGGCCGGGGCGTCGATACGACCGGGAGCCCGCCCTGGGGGCCTTGGCTGTAGGTGTAAACGTTCCCAATCCTGTTTGACACCATCGACCCAGAGAACCCCGCCGCCGACGGGACGAATATCGTATTAGCCGGGGTCAACTCCGCCGCATCCTTGATCCGCTGGGAAAGCATATCCATAGTTAGCTGGATGGGGAGCAGGTCGTCGCATAGGCTAGTCGCCCGGTTGCCCGCGATGGGCTGGGTGTAGTAGACGAAGGCGATGGGGCAAGTATCGCTCTCCAGCTTAGAAGTCTTGACGACCTCCCCGTCGATGAGGTCGTGCCGTTGCTTGCCCGCCAGGTCGTAGTAGACGACATTGGAACACTTCGCGCCCCGATACTGGAGGAGCTTGGCGTCAGCCTGCGACCCCTTCTTTACTAGGTCTTTCAAGTACATGATAGGGTAGAAGTCCCGCCTGATAACTATCCTGGTCAGCTTCCCGTAGTGGATCTCGGCCGCATCAAAGTAGACCTCCCAGGGGGCAAGCCGACAGATTGCCGCCTGTTGCTCGTCCACCCAGAGCGCACCCGTATCGAATATCTCCGCGTCCCTAAGCGCCAAGATTGCCTTTCCCGCCATGTCCTGGACCTCGTACAGCTCATCGAAGTACTGTTGAGCGGCCCGGCAGGCCTTCCGTGTCTTGTACTCCCCGTTGACCGGAGTAAAGAAGGGCCGTACCTTGGTCTGGCTCATCTTTGAGACATGGGTGTCAATGGCCGACTTGATTAGCTGATTGATCGGGACGGGGCTAGTATCGTCCTCGCTGGCCCTCTGCCACATGCCGAAGGGCTGGCCATAGAAGCTCCGAATATCGTCGCGCCGGACTCCCGCGTTGGCGTATCGGTTGTAATTCCGCCGGTACTTGGCGTCCCGAACATCCAGCACGGAGCGGAGCTTGGCATAGTCCTCTAGGATCTGCTCTTGCGTCATCACAGGCCCCCCGTATACTCACGGTTGACGGCCAGGTCGAGCCGGGCCTTGTCATAGGGGTCCTCTCGCCGCATGGTCAGCTTAGTCCCATCGGACAGCACGGCCTCAATCACTACGCCCGCCGCCGCTGAATTGATAAGATCTTGGATGATGGCGTAGTTCAAGGGCTTCGCGGTCATCGCCTCGAAGTCCTTTTGCTTGCGCTCTTGGTCCTCAGCCGCCCGGATCGCCCGGAGGGCCTGGAAAAGGTTGGATAGTCTCATACCCTTATAGTAGCTGCTCAACCCCTTCCGATTGTCGCGTAGTATCTTTTTTTATACTATTCTTGAAAAGATGCGTTTCCCCGCCATCTGGCCATTCTTGACCGTCAGGCTCCCCGGCCAGGGGTCCCAGGCCACATTGCCCCGCCCATCCCCGACCACGAAGTGCGCGAAGGTCGCCCCGGTCTTGACCAGCTCGAAGCGGAGAATTTCAAGCTCCCCGGGCTTGGCCTGGTAGGTCGGCCCCTGCTTGGACACCGCCCACCGCTCGCCCGTGAGGGCGGAGAGAAGCTCCCCGGGCTTCGTTACCATGCAATCATCCGCCATCTGCCCGGCATCAATGGCTTGCCAATAGAGGCCCAGGGCTGTCACGCAGTCGGCTCCCGCTATGTGGATGATCGAAAGGAAGTAGCACCCGCTTTCCCCGATCTTCTTAGCCGCAACCTGCGCCCCGATCTTCTCTCTAGCCCCCATTCTGGCCTCCCTTCTTTAGCCAATCGTCAAGAATCGGATTGCTTGCCGCCTTCGCCGCCATCGGGTCAGCCTTCCTGCTATCATAGAGCTGGAGGGGCCGCATCGCGTAGAGGATCGCGTCAGCCAGGTCGGGATGGTAGGTCTCATCATCCACCTCCCTGGTCAGCTCGTCCCTGTCATTCCGCCGGAAAACAGTCTTGAGTGCTTCATCATCGAAGATGCCGCCCTTCTTGACCTTGAGCTTCCCCGTCCGTACATCGTCCTGCATCATCTCAATCCCCAGGGCCTTCTCTTGCTTGTAGGCGGGGACGCAGGGCAGGCCGTAGGTATTCGATAGGTCAAAGCTAGTCTTTTTCCCGCCGCCGCCCTCATCGGTGTAAATCTCCAAGGGGGCCGCCGCGAAGCCGGGGAGTGCCTTAACCTTGGCCACCCCCGCCTTGATCGCGTCCGCGAGGGCCTGGGTCCCTTCCCGCCTAGCCTTGTACTCGTGGACCAGCCACCGCTCCGGGCGCCCGATGGCGTGAGCGATAACCGCGAACCCGTCGGCATCCTCAAAGCCGATATCAAGCCCGCCCGATAGTCGCAGGTCAGTCGGCGGCACGCCCCGAAGCCAGGCCAGGAACACCGCGTCATCGAAGTAGTTCGCCTCGCCAAGCCGGAAAACCAAGGCATCATCGTCATAGGCGATCTGGCCCAGGTACTCACGGACATAGAGGGGGGAGGCCTCGGCCAGCCCCTTGGCCTCCCTGATCCTGGCAAGCTCCGCCGCCCCATCAGGGATAAAAGGGTTCGCCGTGAGGTTCCACGCATAGCGGTCAGCCCCCGGAGCGCCCCACAGCATCTCCCAGTAGGTGCCCCGTATGCGGGGGCCTGTCCCGGATAGCTTTATCCGGCCTTTGAGGTCCACGCAAGCCGGGCCGAGGATATCATCCAGTAGGTATGGGAGCGCCTTCTGGCTCTGGGCCTCGTCCACAATGACTAGGGACCACTTAAAGCCCCTCAGTTTCTCCCTTTCGTCCCGCGTCGAATTGCCCCTAAAGTAAATCTCCGAGCCGTTCTCAAGCTTGATATGCCCTTCCGTCCGGCTTTCGATCTCCCGCTGGAGTCCGAGTGAGTCGAGTAGGGTGATGATCTTGTCCCAGTAGAGTTGCTCAGCCGTCGAAAAGGTCAGGCCCAGAATAAGGATAACCCCTCCCGGATGGGCCGCGCTCTCCCCCACGGCCCGGATATTAGCCTCCGTCTTGCCCGCCCGCCGCCCCGCCATCGCCAGGGACAGCCGCGACTTGCTCATGGTATAGAGCATTTGTTGGCCAAAGGTGTCCTTTATGCACCGATAGGCCATGAAGTCCTCGTCCTCGCGCCGTCCTGCGTCGAGCTGGGTCGTGATCTTGTCGAGGAAGTCTTTTTCAAGGAGCCGCTCGGCGAGCATATTCGCTTGCCAGCCCTGGCCATCGAGGGCCGCCTCGAAAAATGACTCTATAAAGCGGTTTAGTCGGTTTTTCCCGTCCCCGCCGGTCGCCTCCAGGTACTCCCGCAAGCCCTGGTAGAATGTCGCCTTGCTTAGGCCCTTGGGGCGTCCGGGGCCGGGGGCTTGCCCTTTTACAAAGAGCTTGGGGTTAGACGGCGGCTTGCGTTTCGTGGTGGTTTTTTTTGTCGTTTTAGCTGGCACTTGCCCGCCTGCTTATCACTATCCGACCTTCCTCGCTCGCTACGTCCACGCCATCCCCGGCTTCCCATCCCATAGGGTCAAGGAGCGCCCTGGGGATCGTCACCTCTATGGTCTTTGCCTCGGCCCCGGAAAAACGTAGAAGCCGATAGAAGCTTCCGTCCTCGTTCCGGCACCAGTGCTGGCGCTCCCCTAGCTTCCGCCCCATTATCCCAGCTTCCCCTTGACCTGCCGGGCCGCATCGAGCGCCGAAGCCACCCCCCGCGCCAAGCTGTCTCCCGCCATGCCCCGCGCCATAAGCTGGGCCGCGACCCCCGCGATCCCCCAAAGCTCTATTTTATCATGGAGGGCTTCGAGGTTCATGCCCTCCGCGAGCTTGTCGGCGCTTGGCCCCCTGGGCTTCCTGGTCTTGGTCTCTTCGTCGCTCATTCCTTCCCCCCGCAGGTGTGTTCCCCTGCTATCTTTTGCTCCCCGATGCCGAGGATATAACCCTCGGCCCGCCAATCTAACACCCTGTGAAGCCCCGCCTTGTAGGCCGCCACCGCGCAGGCCTCGCACTTGGTCGCCTTGAGCAGGTCAGCCATGTACCGGGCCGCCACGGGGATCGCCTGGAGGGGGTCGTACGGGTCGAGCTTCCCCGCCGCATACTTCCCCGCGAAGTAGGTCAAATATCGCCCGTTAAGCTGGGCGATCCCGTGGTCGATGCTCCCGTCCCCGTTCGGCCCCCCGGTCGCTGTCGGGTCGAGCCCGCTCTCGGACAGCAGGAGATTGACCAGGAGCCAGGCCGGGACGCCAGTTTCCGCACTCGCCGCCAGGATCGGCCCCTGGTAGGGGATGGCCTCGGGGCTTGCCGCCGTCACCGCGAAGGGCTCCGCCGCTGGCTTCCGATGCTCCACATAGCCGAGGAAGATGAACCAGGCGATAATCAGCACGACCACCACCACGCCCATGATCGTCACCGCGCCCCCCTTATCCCCGCCCAGATGTCTGAGCATATCCCCCAGGCCACCGCCCCGATGAACCCCGCGATGATTAACGGGGCCGCAAAGATGACAAGGAAGCCGCAGAAAATGAAAATCCCGCGCCGCCTGGCGTCCTTCATTCCGTCCACTCCCCCAGCCCGATTGCCGCCCCGACCTTGCCCATCGCCTTCCCCGTGTAAGCCTTGGACACATGGAGTTCGGCGACCTGGCTGTCGTCAGCCCAGACCCCCGCCGCCGTCAGTGCGTCCATGATGGCCTTCGCCACGTTATCCACGTCTGGGGTCTTTGTATGCCATTCCCCGCCCTTCTTGATCCCTGGGAAAAAGCAGAGGAGGTGAAGGGTGACGGGGCCTTCCAGGGGCTTCCGGCCCTTGAAATGCTCCCTCGCCGCGACCTCGACAGCCGCTTTCCAGCCATCGGCGCTCGAGGGGTTATAGGCATGGCCACGGGAGAACCTGGGCCGGGGCTGGGCCTTGGGAAGCCCCTCAACGAAGAAGCTGGTCGCTTCAGTCCACGGCATGGGCTAAATCCCCCAGCTTCAGGAAGTCGATCTTGACGACCCGGCCCCGCGACCGGATCCTCACCCAGGACGCCAGCCCTGCCTTGCGTATCGCGTCAACGGCTCGCTTGTAGGCCCAGACCTTGAGCGCCAGGCCCTCCGCGATGGCCGCGTGGTTGATATCCGCCGTCATCCTCCGGGCGTCTATCACGTCCATCGGGAAGCGGTTCAGCCAGGCCATAAACACCATGTAGGCGTCCGGGGGCAGGAGCTTGACCAGGGCGTGTTCGATCCTGTCCTTCTGCTCGGCCAGGGTCTTGGCGTTCGGGTCGCCGACGAAATGCCGCTTCACCGCTTGGCCTCGATCTCGGCCTCGGTCATGGCCGCCGCCTCCCCGCATACGCGGAGGAAAGTCTTATAGGACACCTTGGAGGGGTCGTCCTTGTCCTTGGCCTGCTCATAGGCATACCGCACCCGGATAGGGTCGGCGAAGGCGGCTTTAAGGATTTCCCCCAGGAGGCCTTCGCCAGTCTTGAGGCCCTCGTCCCGCCCCGCCGCGTAGATTTCGTCAGAAACCAGCGCCAGAGCCTTCCCCGCCTTGTGCCCGTCCGCATAGCCCGTGGAGTAGCCAGCATCCCTTCCCGCCTTCCAACCCTCAGAATCGGCCGTCAAGAGCGCCTCAAGATGCTTCCGCTTGCTAATCATTCGTCCCCCTTTTTCTTTCCTCGTCTACCAGTTGAATATAATACCTCATCCAAATTTCGATGTTTTCGACGATCTTGACCCCTTGCGAATGCAAGCGCATCCTGTATTGATCGTATAGGCTTGATTCTACCTCTACGACCATCCGGCGCTTGCTTATTCCTTTTAGCTCCATGCAACGTCCTCCAGACCCCTACGATCTCCGGGGCTTTGTCGCGCATCCATGCACGCTTGACGCCCGCCGCCTCGCCCTCGCGTAGCGCCTGGCGGAGGGATCGCGCCACCGCCAGGTAATAGACCAGGTACTGCCCGGCCGGCAGCTCCAGAATCTCCTCGATGAAGGTGCCCGCCTCAGAGGTATCCGCGCATCTATCCGCACGCTCCCTGGGGTCTTGTACCGACTCGGCGACCGGCCCCGCCTCAATGCTTTCCCGACGGATCGAAGCCCGCGTAGTCTCGGCCTGGGAATACTTGAGGGAGAGGAACGCATTGAAGTTACGCACCGTAAAGCCGTTGCGCCTCTGCATATCTCCGACAAGGTTGACGGCCATATCGTGCGCAATCCCTTCCGCATCCCCTCGCCTCCCCGTC
>SXGT01747951.1_pt1 | contig 10057 bp, 9 predicted proteins | sample 3176221 | NCBI WGS metagenome assembly SXGT01 (sample SAMN11356862, study PRJNA531348) | freshwater metagenome | isolation source: freshwater sample F1-120 | place: China: Fuxian Lake, Yuxi | collected 2017-12-25
CACGACGACATCGTGACGATGTCGGGCGGTGCCCACGCGACGGCCACTGCCGGCGCGCCGGGTGCTTCGGTCGGGACTCCGACCACCGCGTCGCCGGAGCAACCCGGCGTGACAGCGACCGACGCCGCGGCGATCGATGCGAGCGCAACCGGGGTGATTGGCGAGCCAGTCGACGCTCCCGACGGTGGGGCAATGCCCGACCCCGGCGCGCTCGATCATGCACCACCGGTGATCGAAGCCGAGATCACCACGGCGCCCGAGCCGACGTTCGATGAGCGAATCGAGATGGCCGACACCATGGAAGACTCGCTCACGAGCGATCTCTTCGACGGACTCGAATGAGTTCGGACCAGCCGTTCAGCGACACAACGAGGCCATGACCACGACGACGAACACGACCAACCCGACCGCGCCCGATCAGCTCGACGGCGCGATCGCAGAACTCCTCGGGCTCCTCGCCGCGAACCAACGAAGCGATCTGGCCGATCGAGTCAACGCTGCTTCAGCGCGCCTCAAACGTCCGAGCACGATCTTGTGTGTCGTCGGAGAGTTCAAGCAAGGCAAGAGCTCGCTCGTGAACGCACTGCTCGGATCAGCCGCCTGTCCGGTCGACGACGACCTCGCGACGTCCGCGATCACGCTGGTCAGATACGGCGACGAACCCAGCGCAGTGGTGCGTCGAACCGTCGATGGACAAGCGGTCGCCGAGCGGGTAGCGGTCGACGACCTCTCGTCGTGGTGCTCCGAGCGCGGCAACCCCGACAACCACAAGGGGGTGCAGCGAGTCGAGCTGGCGATCCCGAGCGCGATGCTCAAACAAGGATTGATGATCGTCGACACCCCGGGTATGGGTGGCTTGGGCGCAGGACACGCTGCGGCCACCATGGCGTTCCTTCCGTTTGCCGACGGTCTCGTCCTCGTCTCCGATGCATCGGCGGAGCTCAGCGCGCCCGAACTCGACTTCATGCGCCGAGCGACCGAGCTGTGTCCGCTGGTGATGTTCGCCCAGACGAAGATCGACCTCTATCCAGCGTGGCAACGAATCGTCGACATCAACCGTGCGCATCTCGCGAAACTCGGCGAACTTCCCATCGTTGCGGTCTCGGCCAAACTCCGTCTCGACGCGATTGCGCGCAAGGACCGCGACCTCAACGTCGACAGCCGCTTCCCGGAGATGATCCAGGTCGTCGGCGATCGCGTCGTGACGCCGGCGAAGGAGTCGGCCCGATCGCGTTCCGCGGGTGATGTCGTGCAGATCGCTTCGATGGTGCGCAACGGTTTGCAGCAAGAGGCGACGTTGTTGGCCGACCCCTCCAAGATCCAGGCCGCGGTCGGCGAGTTGAACGCGGCGAAGGAACGACTCGACCACCTGCGCGGGCCTGGAGCTCGCTGGTCGACGGTGTTGGCTGATCAGATCACGGACCTCTCGTCGGCAGTCATGCACGACTTTCGCGGCTCGATGCGTTCGGTGATGCGTGAGTGCGACGAACGCGCCGAACAGCTCGAAGGCGGTGACGCCTGGGATGAGCTCGTTCGCGATCTCCAGTCGCGTGTTGCCGAGGTCGTGACCGACGCGTTCGTGACGATCGAACAAGGTCGCCATTCGATCCGCGCCGAGATCGCCACGTTGTTGCAAGACGAACAGATCGGGACCGATACCCGCTCCCGGCGGCTCGGCGACGATGTCGACGTCAGCGAGTTCTGGCGTGAGAAGGACATCGACCCCGAGAGTGCCAAGCGCGGCAAGCTCGCCTTGCAGAAGGGTCTCACCGGTCTGCGGGGCGCGCAGGGCGGCATGATGATGTTCGGCATGCTCGGCCAGTTCCTGCCCGGGGCGGCCGCGGGCCTGTTCGCCTCGAATCCGGTCTTGCTCGGCGCCGGCGCGGCATTCGGTGGGTTTCAGTTGATGGAAGATCGCAAGCGACGGGTCACGCAGCGACGACAGGCGGCGAGAGCGCAGATTCGCCAGTTCGCTGACGACGTGCAGTTCGAGTTCGGGGATCAGATCACCGGGCTCGTGCGCGATCTTCAGCGTTCGTTGCGTGACGACTTCTCGGGACGCCTTGCGGAGCTGCAACGGACCTACACCGCGACCGCGCAACAGGCGCAGGAGACCGCGAAACGCACGCAAGAACAACAGCAACAACGATCGGCCGAGGTGAAACGACAACTCGACGTCCTCGCGAAGATCGAGCAAGTCGCAAGTGCGGCGGTGCCGTCGTGAGTGCCACCAATTCCGGGGCCGCGGCCCACGTCGCGAGTCTCATCAGCGCCATCGAACCCGAGCTGCGTGGCACCATTCACGCCGAGCGGCTCGCCGCGATTCGGGCCAGGATCGACGGCCCACTGCGTGTCGCGATTGCCGGGCGGGTCAAAGCCGGCAAGTCGACGCTGCTCAACGCGTTGGTCGGTGAGCGCCTCGCGCCGACCGATGCCGGTGAGTGCACGAGAATCGTCTCGGTCTATCGGCGCGGCGCGGGTTACGCAGTATCGGCTCGCATGCGCACGGGTGAGGCCGAGACCTTGGCGTTTCAACGCCGCGACGGCGCGTTGTCGATCACGCTCGGCGCGTTGTCGGAGCGCGACATCGACCGAATCGAAGTCGAGTGGCCGGCGACGACCCTCGAGTCGATGACCCTGATCGACACGCCGGGACTCGCGTCGATCAACGACGAGAACTCACGTCGTACCCGGGACTTTCTCGAGTACGACCAGGATCGGCCTCCCGATGCCGACGCGGTCATCTATCTGATGCGCCACTTGCACAAGAGCGATGTCGCGTTCCTCGATGCGTTCATGGATCGCTCTGTCACCGCGGCATCGCCGGTGAACACGGTCGCAGTCCTGTCACGCGCCGACGAGAGCGGCGCGGGACGACTCGATGCCATGGACTCGGCGTTGCGGATCGCTCGCCGCTACCGCGAGGAAGCGACGGTGCGTTCGCTTACATCGACGGTCGTGCCAGTCGCGGGATTGCTGGCCGAGACGGGCTTGACGATGCGCGAAGACGAGGCCGCGGCGCTGCGTGCCCTCGCCGGTCACGCCGACGACGTCTTGGACCGGATGCTCCTGGGTGCCGATCAGCTGTGTTCGACCGAAAGCGACCTCATCAACATCGAAGCGCGCCGCGACCTGCTCGACCGTTTCGGGATGTTCGGGATTCGAGTCGCACTGCATTTTGTTCGATCGAAAGGTCTGACGTCGGCAGCCCAACTCGCACCCGTGCTGGTCGAGCAGTCGGGTGTGCCGCGCCTGCGCAAGGTGCTCGACGAGCAGTTCGGACCGCGAGCGAAGGTGCTCCAGGCGCGGTCGGCGTTGGTCGCACTGCGCGCGTTGGCACGCGACCTCCAGGCCAGTCACGGTCAGATCGCCGATCGGCTCGACCGCGAGTCGGAGCGCATCGAGGCGAGCGCGGTCGACTTCGCTCGCGTGCGCGCTGCGCACCTCGTTGCGTCGGGCACCGTGGTGGTCCGAGACGACGAGCGCGCCGACCTCGATCGAGTGCTGCTCGGCTCGGGCAACGGTGCGCTCGGCTTGGGCAACGACGCCGGCGGTGGATCGGTGCAGCAGGCCGCGTTGCGGGGGGTCGAGCGGTGGCGCGCCCGCGCCGGCGATCCGTTGGCCGCGCCGGCGCTCGTGGAAGTGTTCGAGACCGCGGCCCGCACGTGTGAGGCGCTGTACGCAACGAACGGATAGGAGCCAATCGTGACTGCGAAAGTTCCCGACCCGCGACTGCTCCAATCGAGAGCCGTCGACCTGCGCGCCGAAGCCACTCGGCAGAGAACGTTGATGGCGGAACGATTGGAATCGGAGTGGGATGACGCGAGCTTCGTGAAGGTCACGGAGCTGAAGTCGGGCATCGCACAAGAAGAACAGTTCACGACCATCAATCGTCAGCGGGCCGACGAGAAAGCAACACGTGTCGCGGAACTCCGCGCCGAGCAGGAGCGGCTCACGAAGTCCGGCGACACGCGCGGCGCCGAGGAGGTCGGCGAGGCAGCCGGAGTCGGTGAACACCAGGTTGCGACGTTGCGGAAAATGGCGGTCGAGGCCGACCAACGTCTCGCCGCGAAGCGGGTCGAACTCGCCGAGTTCGAACAGGCTCGCGCCACCAACAGCCGACCTTCGGACGATCAGTTCCGCGACGCCGAGAAGCAGTTCGACCTCATGGAGGACCAGGCTCGGGATCTGGAGTTCGCGGCGCGTCGGGCGCAGGCTGCGGTGGCGATCGACAACGTGGACGAGAAGGCGACCGCAGAACTCGACGCCGAGCAAGCGTTCGCACGAGCTCGAGCGGCGACGTTCGATCCGGCGAAGATCGCGGCGGTCACCGCGTCGGATGTGACCGTCGACGCCGAACTGCCCACGATCGACACGTCCTGGGCGGACGCTCTCGAGACGTCCGACCCGTCGACCGACGCGTTGTCGACCGCGACCGACGCGTTGGGCTTGGACCCTGCGGCGGTTGGCGCGGATTCTGCGATGGATCCGAGTTCGGACATGAACCCGCTGACCGAGGGTCTCGACGCCGATGCGCCTGCGGTGTCGGAGACAATCGACGATGGGCGTGTCGACGCGCCGATCGAATCGGACGGATTGGTCGACCCGGGTCTCGCCTCCACGCCCGAGCCCGAGTTCGCGGTCGTCGACGACACCTCGGGGGTCTCGGGTGACGGCCTCGCACCGATCGACGACCTCGGCGAATCGTTCGCAGACGACGGCGAGGGATTCAGCGAATTCTGAAACGCTGGCGATTACTCGACGAAACCGGCGTCTTCCGCGCTCCCGAAGTCGTCGGTCGACCCGAAGTCTTCGCTGGTTCCACCGAAGCCCGAGTCCGACGAACCGGCGGCGTCGCTCAGCGTCGGCGCCAGCTCGGGTTCGGGGAACTGCACGGGCTCGGTCGGCGCGCGCACCGCGCCGTCGTCGAACTCGAACGCACTCGGTTCGACCGGCGCAGGACCGAGATCGGGGGTGAGTCCGTCTTCGATCGGCGCGCGAACTGTGCCGTCACCGAAATCGACCGTGTCCGGCTCGATGTCGGAGGGCTGCGGCGTGACCGTTCCGTCTTCGGGTTCCGTGACCGGCGGGACACTGTCGGCCGGTGGCTGGACCGATCCCTCGCCGACAACGTCGTCGTGCGGTTGGTCGACGAACGGCGTCGGAGCGACCGGCGGTGTGATCGGGGTGGAGCCCTGACCGATGTTCATCGCGGAAAGTTCGCCGGTCGCCGCGTCGAACGGCGAGTCGGCCGGCGCGGACGTCGGTGCTTGGACCGATGACAGGTCGGTCGAAGTCTCGACCGGGTTGCCGGTATGGGCCGCGATCCTGGTCGCGTCGACCGTGATCTGTTGCGCGCGCCCCCACGCCGCTTCGGCGTCGAGTTCGGCCTGAGCTCGTTCGGGGATGTTGTCGGTCGAGCTGGCGGCGAGGGATCGGCGTCCGGCCGTCTCGAGTTCGCGGGCGAGTTGGTCCATCTTGTCGAGTTCGGCTTCGGCCTCGTTGTACGACCGATTGTCGGTTCGGATCGCGGTCGTGCCGCGCAATTCGTTCTGTTCGATCTCGAGGAGATCGACGCGCTGTTGGGTGATGCGGTCGCTCAGCTCGTTCGCCTCCTGGAGTTTCGAGCGCGCTTCGACCTCTTGATAGCGGCCGTGTTCGCGCAGCTCTTCGGCCTCGGACTGCTTTCCTGCCTTCTCGGCGGCCGCGGCATCTGTCTCGTACTGCTTTGCCGCGTTGCTTGCTGCGACGTACTCGTTGCGGAGCGCGTCCTCGGTCGCCGTGTTCGTGGCGATGCCCGCCTTCAGCGCCGCAGTCTGGGCCTCGCCATCGTTGAAGGCGCGTTCGTGGCGGGCGTTGTCGGCGACGTTCTTCTCGACGGCGAGGTTGCGTTGTTCGGCTGCCTCGGCGCGCAACTGCGCGGCGCGCTCGAGCAGCAACTTGCCGTCCGGGATCTTCGTCGACATCGTGGAGTCTCCGGGGTCGGCAGCGGATCCGGCGGTGGTTGCCGCGGCGTCGGATGCGGTCGCCGGCGGTGAGTTTTCTGGATCTGGGTCGGGATGATCCAGTTCTTCGCGATCGGTGCGGCCGTCGCCGTCGGTGTCGGCTTTCGTCGGGTCGAGCCGCAGGACGTACTCGTCGCCGTCGTCGACGCCATCACCGTCGGTGTCGGCGTTCGTGGCGCTCGTTCCGTGGATCTCGAGGTTGTCGGCCAGGCCGTCGCCGTCGGTGTCGGCCTTCGTCGGGTCGGTTCCTTCGCGCGACTCGTAGCCGTCGCCGAGTCCGTCGCGATCGGTGTCGGGATCGAACGGATCGGTGCCTCGTTCGGCTTCCGCGACGTCGGTCAGGCCGTCTTCGTCGGAGTCGCCCTGTTCGGTCGGGGTCTTGGCGGCGGTGCCAGCGGGATCGGAAGGCGCGGCCGGTGTTGCGCTCGCGTCTGGGTTGGTCTTCTTCGTTTCCGCGAGCTTCGGTTTCGCTGCTGGTTCCTTCGGACTCGACGGCTTCGTGGCGCGGGTCGATCCCGAACCGGTGCCGAGCGCGTCGCGGGCACCGGTGATGATCGTGTCGCCGAGGTCGCCAACACCGTCGCCGTCGCTGTCGCTCCGGCGAGGGTCGAGTCCAAGCTGTCGTTCGGTTCCGTCTTGAAGCCCGTCGCCGTCGGTGTCGGCGCGGTCGGGCCTCGTACCGCGTTTGAACTCGTCGGCATCGGTGATTCCGTCGTGGTCGGTGTCCCGACCCAAGGGGTTGGTGCCGAGGGTGGCTTCTTGTGCGTTGGTGAGACCATCGCGGTCGGCGTCGGCATCGGGGTCGGTCAGGCTCATCACATCTGTGATGGTCTTCGTGACGGAACCCTTCGTGGGCTCTGGGTCGCCACCGGGGATCTGCTCGCGCACGGTGTCGGCGACCTTCTTGCCGGCTCGAGCGAGGGTGTCGACGAGTTGACCGACTTTCGTCGCGTCGGCGTCGGAAGACCCAGCGCGGCTGAACACGCCTCCGGCTCCGAACAAACCCCCGGTCGCGGAGTCGGCGGACTCGGCGTCGGAGGACCCGGCGTCGGTTGGGCTCTTCGCCCCACCCCGTGCGGCTTCGCCGACGCGGCGGAGCACGCCTCCGAAGAAACCTTCGTTCGCGTCGCCGGAGTCCGCGGGGCCCGATCCTGAAGGAGCATCATCGATCTCGAACTCGTCTGGGTCGAAGATGTCGTCGTCGTCGCTCATCGGTACTCCTTCGCGAATCGGCCTTTCGATCACCTAACGGTAGAGCGGTCGCGGCGGGTTGTCACCGGGTAGGCACCCGGTTGTCGACCCCGGGCATCGTGTCGAGCGTCGCCGAAGCATCGGATCAGCGGCGAAGCGCCGCTGGGCGCCGGGGGCGAGGGGAGTACCGTCGTCACATGGACCTCTCCGCCGCCCTCGACTTCGCTCGCACGACTCCCAAGGGCGTGTTGACGACCATCAAGCGCGATGGTCGGCCGCAGCTCTCGAACGTGGCCCACGCCGTTGATGGCGAGGGGATCATTCGGGTGTCGGTCACGGCCGATCGGGCGAAGACCAAGAACTTGATGCGCGATCCGCGGGCGTCGATCTATGTGACCCGCGACGACTTCTGGGCCTATGTCGTGCTCGAAGCAACCGCCGAACTCGCGCCCGTCGCGGCGGCGTCCGACGACGCAACGGTCGACGAACTCGTGGCGCTCTATCGCGACCTTCAGGGTGAACATCCCGACTGGGACGAATATCGCGCCGCGATGGTGAACGATCGCAGGCTTGTCGTTCGGTTGCATCCGACCCACGCGTACGGAATGTTGCCGACATAGCGACGTGATCAGCGCTCGTTCAGCGACGCGCGTCGAGCCACTGTTCGCAGGCTTGGTGCCGGTCAGGCTCGCGGCAGCAGCACGAGTTGGGTACAGCGAAACAGTGCCATCGGCCGATCGGTGCTCGCGTTGCGCACCTCGGCGTCCCAGACCTGAGTGGTGCGGCCGAGGTGCATCGGGGTCGCAGTGCACTCGACGCGCTCGCCGGTGCGGGCCGAGCCGAGGAAGTTCGTCTTCACCTCGACCGTGGTGAACGAACTCTGCGGGGGAGTGTGGAACGGCACACCCATCGCGCAGAGGTAGTCGGCGAGACCGACGACAACCTGCGCGAACAGAAAGCCGGTTCCGGCGATGAGGTCATCGGTGACGACGAGGTGCCCCGCGACGCCGGTCGCGTCGCAACGGTCGATGACCATCCCGAGTCGACCGGGGAGGCGCTCGGCGAAGAACTCGTTGAGCGACTCGGAAGCATCGTCATCTCCGTACATCTAGGGCTCGACGACGATCCAGCCGCGGCGTTGGAGCTCGGCGGCGAGTTGTTCGGCCGGAAACGCACGCAAGGTGCGATCGGCAGCGGTGAGGCGGGGTGCGTTCGCTGCGGGTCGGGGGGTCGTCGCCGCGGTGACCTTCGGAACCGCGGCAGGTGCTTCGTCGGTTTCGCTTTCGTCGACCTCGGCTTGGAGTTGCTCGATGAACGCATCGGCTTCGTCGCGCGTGAATTTGCCGCCCGCTTGACGTTGGGTGAAGCCCATCGGTCCGCGGGCATCACGGAAGTCGGTGTGGCCAGCCTGTTGCAGCAGGTCGAGCAACTCGTTGACCTGTCGGTGGGTAGCCGGAGGTCCTGCTTGTTGTCCGAACGCCATGCCGACAGTCTCGCGCTCGGTTCGGACACCCACGTGCCGTTTCGGAATCGGTCAACCGATGAACACCGACTCCTCGGTGAGCCAGATCACGGAGCGTTCGAGGTCGATGAACCGACGTTCGTCGTCGAGGAGCGCCGCGCCGGCTGCTTGTCCGTCGGGTGAGCTCGTTGCGGCGACGAGCGAATCGAGGGAGTCGAAGCTGACGAGCGCGATGCCGTCGTACTGCGTGGGTTCGCAGTCGCGGCTCGCTCGCAGCGCTTCTGACATCGCGGGATCGAGCGAGTGGAGCTGGAGGTAGCGGGTGATGCCGAGCGCGGTCTGGTGGCTGACGACGAGCGGGCCGTGTTCGTCGCGCCAGTAGCGGTGGAACTCGGCCTCGTCGACGTCGGCGCGGCGGCGCAACGCGAACGCGATGGTGATCATGCTCGCGTCGGGCGGCGTAGGAGCTCGCCGCCGCAGTTCGGGCATGTCTGCTGGAGCTCGCCGTCGGCGCACGTCGTGCAGAACGTGCACTCGTAGGAGCAGATCACCGCGTCGGGTGAATCGGGCGGCAGTGACGTTTCACAGCGTTCACAGGTGGCGCGCATCTCGAGCATGCGAGCAGTGTGTTCCACGCTGGCGCGGTCTTGCAACCGAGTTGGGCGTGCCTGCCGTATTGCCGGTTGATGCCGGAATTGTGCGGCGGTTGACGGCGAGCGTTCGTAGGCTCGCGGCGATGATGTTCTACGACTACTACGACGCGGCCGGCGACGAAGTCGCAGCGCTGCTCGACGAGATCGAGCTCGGACGCTTGGTGACGGTCGCGGCTGACGGGACGCTCCACATCGGCCTGTACCCGTTCGTCGCGCGCGACGGCACGGTCGAGATTCATCTCAACGGGGCCGACGAACAGGTCGTTGATCTGCGCTCGAACGCGCGGTGTCTGTTCGAAGTCGATGACGCGCTCGCGGTGATCCCGTCGTACTGGATTCATCCGGAGAACGCCGTGATGGCGACGGCGTATCACCGAACCGTGGTGCTCGAATGCCAGGCGACGATCGACGCCGACCCACAGGCGATTGCCGACCAACAGGGCCGGCTCATGGCGCGCTATCAGCCCGAGGGCGGATTCCGCACGGTCGGCGCGAACGACTCGATGTATGCCTCGATGCTCGCGAGGTTGGTTGCAGTGACGCTGGACGTGCAGCGTGTGCGAGCGAAATTCAAGCTTGCACAGAATCGCACGGAAGAAGTTCGGGCGACGGTTGCGCAACGCCTGCGTGACCGCGGACGAATGCTCGACGTTCGAGCGGCGGCGGCGCTCGAGTCGACCATCGAGCGACGAGCAGGCGGGTCCGGCTTGGAACGCTCCCGCGGGACCGTGTAGGGTCCGCAGTCC
>SXGT01856234.1_pt1 | contig 10057 bp, 11 predicted proteins | sample 3176221 | NCBI WGS metagenome assembly SXGT01 (sample SAMN11356862, study PRJNA531348) | freshwater metagenome | isolation source: freshwater sample F1-120 | place: China: Fuxian Lake, Yuxi | collected 2017-12-25
CGATGAAGATCAGCCAAGATGTTCGCGACTACGCTGCCGCGCAGGGAGTGTCTGAAACCGAGGCGGTACAGCGTGGTATGGCAGAGAAGTCGGTGGAGTTTGTGAAGACCGGGGCCGAGGTCTATCACCGGATCTGACCCCTATGGACTGCCGCCTTGGTTGCGGGGCCTGTTGCATCGCGCCGTCGATCAGCTCGCTGAACAAACCCGCCGGTGTACCGTGTCAGCACCTCGATGCAATCTGGCGTTGCCGTTTATTTGGACAGCCCGAGCGACCGGCCTGTTGCAGCGGCCTGCAACCGTCAACCGAAATGTGTGGCGCCCATCGGGAAGCGGCCCTGGCCTACCTGTCCCATCTCGAAAGGGTGACTCGCCCTGCTACAATGCCGCACCCTAGCTAAAAGGCCTTGCGTGGACTCCCTTTATCTCTTTGCCCTGATTCTCGGCATCATCGAGGGTCTGACCGAATTCCTGCCCATCTCCAGCACCGGCCATTTAATTATCGTCGGCGACCTGCTCGGTTATAACGATGCGGCCAGCAAGGTGTTCAAGATCGTCATCCAGCTCGCGGCCATCCTGGCGGTCTGTTGGGACTACCGTGATCGCCTGACCGGTGTGGTGCGCGGCCTACCGTCGGATACCGGCGCGCAGCGTTTTGTCGGTCTGTTGTTCGTCGGCTTCCTGCCCGCAGCAGTACTGGGGCTAATGTTCCACTCCACGATCAAGGGTGCGCTCTTCAATCCGATCACCGTAGCCACGGCGCTGATCATCGGCGGACTGCTCATCCTCTGGCTTGAAAAACGCCACTATCACCCGCGCATTCTGGCAGTAGAGACCATGCGCTGGACAGATGCCATGAAGATAGGTTTCGCCCAGACGCTGGCGATGATCCCCGGTACTTCGCGCTCCGGCGCCACCATCCTGGGCGGCCTGTGGTTCGGACTGGACCGCAAAACGGCGGCTGAGTTTTCCTTCTTCCTCGCCATCCCGACGATGTTCGCCGCCACAGCATACGACCTGTACAAAAACTGGGCGCTGCTCCGACTGGACGACCTGCCGGTATTTGCCATCGGTTTTGTCGCCGCATTTTTCTCTGCCATGTGGGCGGTGCGCGCCTTTATCCACTTTGTGTCGCAACACAGCTTTGTCGTATTCGCCTGGTATCGGATCGGCTTCGGACTGCTGGTGTTGGCCAGCGCTCACTTCGGCTGGGTGAACTGGACGGCCTGAGTAGGATCGCCCGATCTGCGGCATAATCCGCCCATGATTGCCACGCCCCCCATCATCCTCACCTTCGCCGCTACGGATCCTACCAGCGGCGCGGGACTTCAGGCAGACATCCTGACCCAGGCCAGCCTCGGCTGCCACCCGCTCACTGTGGTTACGGCCGTTACCGTGCAGGACACGCGAGGGGTCGAAGATTTCATGGTGCTAGAGCCAGAATGGGTCGCCGACCAGGCCCGCGCCATCCTCGAAGACATGCCGGTCGCCGCCTTCAAGGTCGGCATGCTGGGCAACGCCGAGATTGTCGCCACCATCGCCGAGATCGTCTCGGATTACCCCGACATCCCGCTTATTCTCGATCCGGTCCTGGCCTCCGGGCGTGGCGATGACCTAGCCACGGAGGAGACGCTCGGCGCCCTGCGCGACCTGCTCCTGCCACAAACCACACTGATCACACCCAACAGCGTCGAGGCCCGCCGCCTGGTCGAGGAGGAGGAGGATGTCGAACCACCCGACCTTGATACCTGTGCCATGCGTCTACTCGACATGGGCTGCGAGTTCGTCCTCATCACCGGCTCGCACGAACAAACCCCACAGGTGATCAACACCCTCTACGGCCTTGAAGATCAAGCGATCGCACTGGCCTGGGACCGTCTGCCACACAGCTATCACGGCTCCGGCTGCACCCTCGCCTCCGCCATCGCCGCCTTGCTGGCTCAAGGCGTGGACATAGCCACGGCCATCAAGGACGCACAGGAATACACCTACGAAACCCTGCGCAACGGCTTCCGCCCCGGCATGGGCCAGTTTATTCCGGATCGTCTGTTCTGGGCCCGCGAGGATGGCGCGGGCGCCCCCCTTGTGGAGACCGACGATCGTGATGCCCCTTGAGGGGCTCTATGCCATCACGCCGGACGAGCCCAATACGCGGCGGCTGCTGACCACCACCGAGGCCCTCCTGGCCGCGGGTTGCCGCATTCTGCAATATCGCCACAAAACAACCACACCGTGTCACCGCGCCGAACAGGCCGGCGCCCTACGCGCCCTCACCCACACCTACGGGGCGCGTCTGATCATCAACGATGATGTCGAGCTGGCCCTCACCGTTGGCGCCGACGGCGTACACCTCGGGGCCGACGATGGCGACCTGGCTGCGGCCCGCGCCCATCTGCCGGCGCCCCTGTGTCTAGGCGCATCCTGCTACCAAAGCGTGGACAGCGCCCGTGCCGCGATCACCGCGGGCGCGGACTATGTCGCCTTCGGACGCTTCTTCCCCTCCACCTCCAAGCCCTTGGCACAACAGGCTCATCCCAACCTGTTACGCGCCGCTCGGCAACAATTGAACCGCCCCCTCTGTGCGATCGGGGGCATCACGGTGGATAATGCCCCCCCGTTGATCGCCGCCGGCGCCCATATGTTGGCCGTAATCGCCGCCCTGTACGATGCTGACGACCCCGGCGCCCAAGCCAGGGCCTTCATTAACCTGCTCAATCCTTAAACTGTTTAATCCTTAACCTGCCTCATCCGGACGCCTCTTATGACCTCGCGCAATGACACCCTATTCGAAAAATCCCAACACCTTATCCCAGGTGGGGTGAACTCCCCCGTCCGCGCCTTCGGTTCGGTCGGCGGCACACCGCGTTTTTTTGAACGCGGACAGGGTGCACGCGTCACCGATGCCGACGGCAAGGAATACATCGACTATGTAGGTTCCTGGGGCCCGCTGATCCTCGGCCACGCCGAACCCGAGGTGGTACGCGCCGTACAAGAGGCGGCGGCCCGTGGCCTGTCGTTCGGAGCGCCCACCGCGATGGAGCTGGAGATGGCCGAACTCCTGACCCATCAACTCCCCTCGCTGGAACAGGTTCGCTTGGTCTCTTCCGGGACCGAGGCGACTATGAGCGCCATCCGCCTCGCCCGCGGCTTCACCGGTCGCTCGCTGCTGGTCAAGTTCGAGGGCTGTTACCACGGCCACGCCGACAGCCTGCTGGTCAAGGCCGGTTCTGGGTTGCTGACCTTCGGAAACCCAAGTTCCGCTGGGGTGCCCGAGGATTTCATCAAGCACACCCTGGTGCTCAATTACAACGACATCGAGCAGGTCAACGAACTGTTCGCACAGCGCGGTAGTGAGATCGCCTGCATCATCGTCGAGGCGGTCGCTGGCAACATGAATCTGATCACGCCGGCCCCGGGATTTCTCGCCTGTCTGCGTGACAACTGCACGAAACATGGCGCCGTCTTGATCTTCGATGAGGTGATGACCGGCTTCCGCGTCGGCCCGCAATGCGCCCAAGGCCTGTACGGCATCACGCCAGATCTCACCACGCTGGGCAAGGTAATCGGCGGGGGGCTACCGGTCGGTGCCTTCGGTGGCCGCAAGGACATCATGGCCCGGCTCGCGCCGCTCGGTCCGGTCTATCAGGCCGGCACCCTGTCCGGCACCCCGGGCGCCCTGGCCGCTGGCCTGGCCACCTTGAAGAAGGCCTTTGTGCCAGGTTTCTACGATGCCCTGGCCGCGCGCACCCGTCAGCTTGTCGATGGCCTCACCGCCCTCGCGCAGGAGACCGGCGTACCCTTCTCGGCACAGAGTGTCGGCGGCATGTTCGGCCTCTATTTCAATGCTCGGGTGCCCACCTCTTACGCCGAGGTCATGGCCTGCGATAAGGACGCCTTCAACCGCTTCTTCCACCTCATGCTGCTACATGGTGTCTATCTCGCCCCCTCCGCGTTTGAGGCCGGTTTTGTCTCCGCTGCACATCAGACAGCCGATCTCGAGGCCACTTTCACGGCCGCACGACACGCCTTCGAAAGACTCGCCGCTTAGTATTTCACTACACCGCCAGCCCAGCGTCCCTTCAATAATCGCCGATGGAACTCGCCGCTGAGGACCAGCTCCGACTAGAGATCCTGTTTACGCGCCCGTTACAGGCCGTGCGCATCGACGAGTCACAACTCATCCTGCACGCCCTTGCCGAGGACGGCGAGGTACAGATCACCTTGCACCCCAACGATCGGCCAGAACGCTATATACGCCGACTACGCGAGGCCCTGGCCAACCGGTCACCAGGTTCCCCGAAGGGCTATCCGGTCCATCTGTCGCGCTGGATCCGGCACGGACAGGTGGGGAACGGACCGATGGCCGGTGACAATCTGGCGCAACTCCTGCTGTCCGGCGAACCCGAGGCCATCATCGCCGTCGCGCACTCACCTGCCTTGACCCACGAAATCGCCCGCCGGGCCTGGTGGGCCATGCCCAACATCGAAAATGCCCGGCTCATGCTGCAACGGTCTGCCGTCGCCAAAGGGGACATGGGGATCGTTCTGGCTAACTTTTTGATGGAACACCTACCCTTTCTACAGGAAGATCCCATCGCGATCATGGACACCGTGATCACTCTGCTCTACAGCGAGACCCTCAGCCCCACGCAAGAAGATACGATCTGGCGCCGTGGGCAGCGCAGTCGCTGCATCTACTGCGGGTTTCTGGAACTGCGCGCCACGCGCCTGCCGGGTGCCACCGGCCCCGAGGATGACCGCGTCTTTGCCCGCACAGCCCTGGAGGTTCTCGACAAACCAGAAACCCAGGAAGTAATCACGCGCACGCTCAATGCCATCGGCCAGCACTTCACGCAACGCCTCTCGCCGCACGCCACCGCCGAGACCACCGCGCTCGCACGGGTAAACGCCAATCTGGTGGAACCCATCTTTGCTCGCAGCACGGCAATCGGCACGCTGATGCGTGAAAAAACTGAACCGGCCTTACGGCCGGTTCAGGAGGGGTTGCTACGGGTGGCCAAAGCCACAACCTAGTGCGTCTCCACACGCAGATCCCGAGGGATCTGCGTGTGGCAATCCAGGTTACAGATCGCCGGTGGCAGCAGCCTGCATCATGTCATCCAGCTTAAAACGAATATCCTTGGCTGCCTTCACTAGATCATCCGGCACGCCCATGTGACCACTGATGGCACTCAGCCAAGCGGTATCCCAATCCAGGGTCAGGACCCAAATCTGCTTCTGATTGTCTTCCATGACGGCAACACGACACGGCAGATAAACAATGGACTCAGGAGCGAACTTCAGCACCTCACGGCCTGCCGCGATATCACAATAATGGAATACCTCAATACGCGGACGCGTGGTATCACCCAGAACGGCCTCAAAATCCTTCCACATCGGGTTGTGACCGACGCGCTTCATATTGAGCTTGTTGGCCCTCAATTCCATCGACTGCACCACATCATCAAAGCTGAGACCTGCTTTAGCCTTGTACTTGGTGCTCATCAGAATCATCATGTCCTTGGCATCCATACGGCCTGCACCAGACATCATGGGAATCATCTGGCCCATCAGCTTGGCCTTTTCCTCACGGGTCACGATACCGGACATCTCATAGGGTTTGGTGCCCTTCTGGTTCATGCCGATCGGCAACTGGAACGGGCCCGCATAGCGCGGCATCTGACTGTAAGTCGGCGCAGCCGCCACCCCAGGGACCATCGGGGCCGCAGGGACCAGGTAAGGGTTAGCCAAGGCGGTTGTGGTCAGTGCGGACAAGGTGATAAAAAAGGCAGATGCAATGTGTTTCATGGTGTGACTCCTGGTTGTAAGGCGATGACTCGATTCGTTATATATCTCAATGTGTATTGATTACCGTTTTTTACTTCTTCTCAGGAAACACCGTGGTCAGCCCTAGGGATTTCCAGGACTGCATACCACCACGGTACCACTTGATCTTGTGGGCTGGATAACCCAACGCCAGCAATTGCTTGATATTGGTCGGCGACTGCCCGCACCAAAGGCCATTGCAATACATCACCAGCGTCTTGACATTCTCGAAATTCCACAGCCCCGCCTGACGCGCTGCGCCGAACTGAAACAACAAGACATCCGCGATCTTTTCTGGCTCACTGTGCGCCGGATGCAGACGCTGCCAGGGGATGTTAACCGCACCGGGAATGATCCCGCTCCGCTGCGCCCAGTCCCCATCACGCGAGTCAACCACCAACACCGAATGATCCTTGCCGACCCACTGCAGATAACCAATCACTTCCAGCTCACCAATGGTTTCGACCCCGGGCGCCAGTTGCATCGGCTGGATGCAGTAGGGCGGACACGCCCGCGAAGTCATCATGAAATCCGGGTCAATCATGTTCTCCGGATCCACATTACGCTCCACGATCACGGGGCGCCCATCATGCTGAACCACCAACTTGGCCAGGTCCGGGCGGATATTAACCGGATGCGGCGCACCTGCACTCACCCCACCACTCAGAAACGCACACAGCAGCCCGACCGAGACACGCCTCTCGCGCATGTTTATCCTGCCATAAAAGCCCAATGAGCGGGGCCAAAACACGGTAATCTGCATGCGCAAGGCGCAGCTCCCATCTCTACGGAGAACCTGGCCAAGACACGCACTGAATGCCTTCGCCAGGTAAACCGAAAGGGTTCAGCCCCGTGACTGAGGCCAAACCCTAGGCGCATTAACCGATATTCGCGCTAACGGATTCCTTCTCACCCTTGTTATCAGTCCAGTCCACGGTCACCTTGTCACCGGACTTGGCGCCCTTGACCTTGAGGGCCAAGTACGGGTTCTTGGAAACGCCACCGCCCCACTGAGCAACAACCACCGTCTTGCCGCCGACGGTACAGGTCACATCCGTGATGTAATGGGCCGGAACAACCTTACCGGAAGCGGCGTCTTTACGCATACCCGTTTCCATCGGGTGGTTCATCAAACACTTGATATCGGCCGTATCGCCAGACATCGATGCACGCAGTTTCATTGCCATAATAGTGTCCTTTTCTCGTTATCGTCTGAATTAGCCGCCGCAGCCGCCGATGGTGACCTTGACTTCCTTGTGACCCTTGTAGGCCTTACCGCCAGCCTTGGCTATGGCGATAACGTTGGAGGTCGCGCCCATCTTGATGCGGGTAGCCACATAGGGCACAGCGCCGTTGCTGAAGTTGAATTCAGCGATCAAGGGCAGGGAATTCTTCTCAGCCACGATGGCGATGGAGGTCGTGCCCGCAATGGTGGATGTCACATCCACCGGAACGACAGCGCCGTTCTCGGCAATATCCGGAGCTCCGACCACCACACCGGCATCGGCGCCTGCACCGCTACCGCCCACAGCAGCCATGACCGCACCGGAATCCGAAGCCGCAAAGGCCTTGGCATCCACGGCAAAAACATCCGTCGGTTTCAGCAAACCGGCAGCGATAGCCACGCTGACCGCACCCGCTGAACCAGCGCCCTTCAGAACTTGTCTACGATCCATAGATTTCTCCTTGTTACAGTTTAGGAAACGGGCCGCCGAATAGCGGCCAACTCGTGCTCCGGGTGCAATTTATAGCCCTTCCCGAGCAATATATCAAACAGAATTCTCTACTATTGACTAAAAAAAACGGCACCGAAGTGCCGTCATTTTAAAGCCCTGAAACAACCCGCTAATCAGCGCAGTCCGGAAATGTACTCCGCAACAGCACGCATCTCCTGATCGGTCATCTTGCGGGCAATAACCTGCATCATTTTGCCGCCGTCATTGCGGCGATCTCCGCTACGGAATCCGACCAACTGCGATTGCACATATTTGCCATGCTGACCGGCCAGGCGCGGAAACTGCACCGGGATGCCTTCACCCGCCGGACCGTGACAAGAAGCACAAGCCGGCACACCGCTGGCCGCATTGCCACCCATATAGATACGCTTGCCTTCGGCCACCAAGGTCGCGTCCTTGGCCAGTCTTGGCTTGGGCGTTTGTGCAGCGAAATAAGCCGCCAAGTTAAGCATATCGGCCGCGCTCAGTTGCGTCACATTAGGCGCCATGATGGCGTTCTTGCGCGCACCCGATTTGAACTCATGAAGTTGCTTGTTGATATATTCCGGCGTCTGGCCGGCCAGATTCGGATAGTTGGCCGCCGTGCTATTGCCATCCGCACCATGGCAGGCGCCGCACACATTGTTCACAATGGCCTGAGCCTTGGTCGCATCGCCTTTTGTAGCAACCGGCGCGGCTGCAGGAGCCGCAGCAGGGCTGGCCAGCACAATGGACACAGGCAGCGCAAGCAGGACAAGGGTTGTCAGCAGTTTCATCGCAATTCTTCCTCTTTTTTTGTAAAATCCGGAGGATTCTATCGGCAAGCCGCTCTATTGCCAAGCACCGGACCTACCTTGCCATGCTCAACGCCCGTTTCTTTTCCACCATTGCCCACATCCGCGACCTGCCGACCGACAGCCAGCGTGAAGTGGCCTTTGCCGGACGCTCGAACGCAGGAAAATCCAGCGCAATCAATGTTATTGCCAATCAAAAACGACTCGCCTTCGCCAGCAAGACCCCGGGCCGCACCCAACACCTGAACTTTTTCGAAACCCAAGCCGGCCGTTTTTTGGTCGACCTGCCCGGCTACGGCTTTGCCAAGGCCCCGTTCACTCAACAACGCGCCTGGCAGCAACTCATCGGCGGCTATCTAGCCGACCGCCGGCAGCTCGTGGGGCTCGTTCTCATCATGGACATCCGCCATCCGCTGACCGACCTGGATCGCCACTTGCTGAACTGGTTCCGGCCCACAGGCAAGCCAATCCACATCCTGTTGTCCAAGGCCGACAAGGTCTCACGCAGTCAAGCCATGCAGGTATTGCGTACGGTACAGACCGAGCTGGACAGCGCCGGATTTACCGCACAAGTGCAGATCTTCTCCAGCACCCACCGCATTGGACTGGACGCGTCCGAAACGATCATTCGACAATGGCTGGACATGGTCAAACCAAGCAAGGAATCCCCGTCTCCCGCGACGGCCCCGGATTCCGCTAACATCCTAGCCAATACACCCGAGGCCATCCCATGACTGACTTCACTACCGCCCTCTCCGCCTTTCCCCGCAAACGCATGCGTCGCATGCGCCGTGACGCATTCTCGCGACAGCTGGTACGCGAAAACACGATGACGGCCAGCGATCTGATCCTGCCGGTATTCGTGCTCGACGGCCAAGATCGAGTCGAACAAATCGCCTCCATGCCTGGCGTCGAGCGACTATCGCTGGATCGTCTGCTGCTTTTGGCTGAGGAATGCCTGACGCTCGGCATCCCGGCACTGGCGCTATTCCCGGTCATCGACACCGCACTCAAGAACGACACCGCCAGCGAGGCGTACAACCCCGACGGCCTGGTGCCGCGCGTGGTGGCCGCGCTAAAACAGCGCTTCCCGGAGCTAGGCATCATCACCGATGTTGCGCTCGACCCTTATACAAACCACGGCCAGGACGGCCTGATCGACGCCAGCGGCTATGTACTCAACGACGAAACCATCGCCGTGCTGACCCGTCAGGCCGAGACACACGCCGCCGCCGGCGCCGACATCGTCGCGCCATCTGACATGATGGATGGTCGCATCCGCGCCGTACGCGAAGCACTCGATGCTGCCGGACACATCCACACCCGTATCCTCGCCTACTCGGCCAAATATGCGTCCAGCTTCTACGGCCCCTTCCGCGATGCGGTGGGTTCAGCTGCCAATCTCGGCGCCGGCAACAAGTACACTTACCAGATGGATCCGGCCAACTCGGACGAATCCTTGTGGGAGGTCGGTCTGGATAAAGAACTTGCTGAACAATGCACTACACAATACCGAGATGGTAATGGTGGGTATATTGATCAATTGGATACTGAAAAGTTCGCCGAGTTGATTGTCAAGGAAGGTATCCACAAGATGCTGAATAGTGATGATGAGCATTTTATGAACCTGGAAGGTTGGGATCTTGGTGGTCCGAATCATAATGCTTGGACTCGTGGTGTGCTGGATTCTGTTGCCGTGGTAAAAGAACATTTCGGAGTTGAA
>SXGT01266388.1_pt1 | contig 10056 bp, 5 predicted proteins | sample 3176221 | NCBI WGS metagenome assembly SXGT01 (sample SAMN11356862, study PRJNA531348) | freshwater metagenome | isolation source: freshwater sample F1-120 | place: China: Fuxian Lake, Yuxi | collected 2017-12-25
AGCCGCATGCGACAAATGAAGACGATTTCGCATACCGCGGGGCTCCTTGCCGGCGTCTGCGACCCGACGAGTCAACGATTTGTCGCGGGAACGACGGACGGCCATATCATGGCCTGGCCCTTTCCGGATTGGTCGGAGCCCGCGACGTTTCGCTGGAGCCACCGGAGCTGGATCTACTCGCTTGCCGTCCTGCCCAAACAGGGCTGTGTGTTATCCGTCGGCCTGGATCGTCGCCTGATTTGGTGGGATGCCAAGGAGGGAGTTCCGTTGCGCGAGGTCCAAACGGAGGGACGCCCGTTGCAGGTGGCCGTATCACCCGACGAGCGGTGGGTGGCTGTTGTGGACGACGACCGTTGGCTGCGGCTCTACGACGCGGTAACCGGTGAAATGGCACACCAGTACGGTGGCCATCCCGAACGGACCATGAAGGCCCACCTCTCCAGTGTCTACTGCGCAGCTTTTTCGCCGGACGGACGACTCATCGCCACGGCGGACCGCACCGGCACAACCCTTGTGCGTGAATTGGACGGAGGACGCGTGATACATGAACTACGCACACCAAATTTCTACATCGACTATCGCATCATGTCCGATGGCACGCCCAATCCCGACGGTGAGTACGAGCTGGGAGGAGTCCGGTTCGTGATATTCGCTCCTGACAGCCAACTTGTCATCGTGGGCGGAATGGCGGATTACGACTATGGTTCGGCCGGCACCGACGGCAAGATGGGACTGGTTGGCTTTGATGTGGCCACGGGGAGTGAGCGATTCGCCTGCAAGTTGCCTAAGGACAAGGGGTACCTGCAAGCGGCCCAATTTCACCCTAGCGGCTTAATGATTGCTGCTGGTGGTGGCGGTACTGGCGGCGACACCGGACTGGGCGCGATTTGTGTGCTCGACCTGGCAAAGCCCAACGAACCCGTGGCTCATTCGTGCGAGATGACCATACGAGCTCTGGCGATAGCTCCGGCCGGCGACCAATTGATTGTCACCGGCATGTTGAAATCGGCGGTCGTGGGACAGACCGAAGTGTGGGACCTGCCCAGCCTAAGTTTGTAACAAGCGTCTTACTTTTTCTTCGGCCGCACTCGGTCGCCCGTAGACAGGTGCCAGTGCCCAAACATCGTCCCGACGACCTCGGCGGAAGTCACCAGCTGCTAGCCGACCAACGGTTGACGCTCGCGGCTCCCAACAATCCGAATCCGCCACCTGCGCATCGCTGGGGAGTCGTTGCGCCAAGGAACGTAGGACAGGGCCCACTAGGATTCTACTGGGTGTGATGTTGGCCAGCCAGGATTCAACATCCATCAGTTGAATGTCCCGCCGAGGCCCCTGGAGGGGTCGTGAGCATGTCTCGTCGGCGGATTCACACACTTCGGAGGTCCAACGTCCATCCGCAGCCCGCGCCAGGTTTGCGACAAATAGTTGTCCGCGTTGGGCGTCCAGGATGACTTGCACAAATTGGCCCTCGAGCGGGACCTGCTCGGCCAACACCCGCGGTGTGTCAACCCCCACGAGCGTTGCCTGCGTGGCGTAAGCAAACACTTTGCCCGTAGCCAGCCCTAGTCGCAGTCCAGTGAACGACCCGGGCCCGACCGCGACGGCTACCAACTGCACATCCCGTGGCGCCCATGCCAATCCCTTCAACAGCCGCTGGATCGTCGGTACCAGTTCGCGGGCCGTCCCTTTCGGGGGGATCTGTTCTTCTGATAAAATGGTTGTATCCTCGAGCAAGGCGACCGAGCCGGCGTTCAAGGATGTATCCAAGGCAAGAATGCGCACGATTATACCCCCTGGAACCAATATACGGTGGGCGTTGCGAGGGTGGCAAGACGCGAGCATCGGGGCTTGCTATGATAGGGCGACTCTGCGAGCGATCACGACAGGCAATGGGGCCGCAGCGGGGGGTCGGTCCCTCGCTGGAGCTCCGACCGCGGGATACCGCGCACGAGACCAGGGAATCGTTGAAACTGGCTGGGCTGGAAAAGCGAGCAAGCGAACGTGAAACGGGCATTGATCAGCGACGTGCACAGTAACCTGGAAGCGCTAACTGCGGTGTTGCAGGACATCCGCGAACAGGCGGTGGACGAAGTCTATTGTCTGGGCGATATCGTCGGCTACGGTCCGAATCCCCGCGAATGTGTCGACTTGGTACGGCAGCTGACGTTGTCCGTGTTGGGCAACCACGATCAGGCCGCTATTTTTGATCCCGAGGGGTTTAATCCGGTTGCCCTGCAAGCGATCTATTGGACCCGCATCCAGTTGGACCTGGGGGCCGGTCCCAACGCGGTCAATGATCGTTGGGATTTTCTGGGCGAGCTGCCTCGATCCTATAACGACGGGCCTCGCTTGTTTGTTCACGGCTCCGCACGGGAACCCACCAACGAGTACGTATTTCCCGAGGATATTTACGACTCACGGAAAATGGACAATTTGTTTGGACGCATCGAACAGTATTGTTTCCAGGGGCATACTCATATTCCCGGCGTCTTCACCGACACGCGAGAGTTTTTTAGCCCTGACGAGTGCGACTACCACTTTCGCCTCAACGGGCAAAAGCTAATGGTGAACGTGGGGAGCGTTGGGCAGCCTCGCGACAATGATCCTCGCGCCTGCTATGCCATTTTGACCGACGATGCGATCATATATCGGCGCATCGAGTATCCTTTCGAGCAGACGATCGAAAAGATCCGAGCCGAACCCCAATTGGACAATATGCTGGGAGAACGACTGCGCAGTGGCCGGTAATGCGCAGTGGCCGCTGGTGGTATGCCCCGGCTGCTTCACGGGGCGACTACGTTGTTGACTTGTGCGTTGGCTTGTGCGTTGTTGTCGACTCTTGTGTTGTCGGTGCCCAGCACAGTTCGATGAAGTGGCCATCGGGATCGGCCAGAAAAATTTGGCCCGCTCCGTCCGGACGCGTCTGGCGCGGCTGGTAGACAACCCCGAGGCGTTGCAGCTCCTCCTCCCAGGCATCGAGGTCCTCAACCAGCAGCGCGAAGTGATTCCCGCGACTGGCGGAATGTACGTCTCTATCGCGATTTCCGATTAGGTGGAGTTCCTGGTCATCGCCCAAGCGAAACCATGCGCCGGGAAAGGAGAAGGAGGGGCGTGCCAGCGGCTGGAGTCCCAGCACTTCTTGGTAGAATTGGCCACTTCGCTCGACGTCGGCGACATGCAGGGCTACGTGATTGAGATGACGTATGCGAGATTTCATGCCTGCACTATGACAAATTTTCTCGGCCAAGGCAACGGATGGGGCATTGGGGCTAGCCGAAGGTCGCGGCAGGACCAACAATGGTGGGATACGCCGACCTGCCATTGCATGGATCGTGGATGCCGTGTCATCGCAACTAACGCTCGAAACGCTGCGTGCCTCCCTTCAGGCCGTCGATCGGGCTGCTCTGTTGGTGGAACCCCGCATCCTCCGACGTGTGATTCGTCTGGATCGCCGGCTGGCCGGATTGGGGCTCTTTGTGCCGCATCGCCGGAGTTACACGATCGGCCGCGAGCGGCTGTTGGCATTTGTGGACCGCGTGGAACTGGAATTGCCGCCGGAAGCCGAGTTGCCTCGGTCGGTCATCCTGCTCATCAAGCCCTCGGATGAGGAATCGTTGGACTTGATTCCAACGACGCACGCATTGACCCTCTATTGGCGATTGCTTTTTCATTCCCGCGTGCATATGGAGATGGAGCGTCGCATTGCGGAGCATCCGCTGCAGGATCAGCTCGCCATCCAGCGTCGTGAACAAATCGGCGCCAGCAGTTTTTCTGAGATTCGGCAGGTGTTGCTCAAAGACGAGTATTTGTTCCCTGATCCATCCGATCTAGAAACCTATATTGAGTTCGCGGCCGTGTATTTGGAGATGCGGTACTTCGCCGAAAGCGACTTGCACTTGTATTTTCCTGCCATACGCGATTGGGGGGAGATCGACCGCATCGTCAGCCAGGATGTGTACCACTCCCAGCTCATTACCTCGACGCGACTGGCCGGTATCGCGTCCCTTGACGAGCTTTCGGCATCCCAAACCTTCGAAGCGGATGCGGCTGATGGACGGAGTGTTCCCACAGGAACGCCGGCCAGTTCCGCGAAACCGTCGGCTACAGCTCCCTGGCCCGCCAGATATCGGAAATTCATGGCGAGTGCCGATCGCGCGGCCGCATTGGGCAATAGCGTGAAGGCGGCCTCGTTGCGTTGGCGTGCCGCACAATGGGCGCGAGGTGAACAAGCTACGTGGGCGGTTACGGCGGCTCACAACGAGATCGAACGTTTGGTACAACGCCTGCGGCCCGTTCTGCAACTGAGCGAGGAAGAAGTTCGTGACTGGAACGCGGCCTTACAGCCGTTTCTCGAACCCGCATCGCGCGGCTTTTGGTCCCCCGAGGCACGGCTATTGTACGACCTGCAGAAGGTCTGCACCGAGCACGAACGGGGCGTGTTCAAACTGGATCTGATCGAATGGTGCCGCACGCTGGGGCAGAGGCCGATTCGCCGCCGTCTCCCCTTGCTGCGCGAAGTGCTGACCACACGCCACTTGCGCAATGCCGATCGTCGCGTTCTTACCGCACACGTCTCCGCATCCGCGCGTCAACGGCTAACCAGATTGATGGCAGAGGCCGTCAGCCGAGTGGAGCGGCGTTCGCGCGACAGCATTCGGCCGCGGATTGTTCAAGTATTCGATTCCGTGGGCCTCACGCCCAATAATGTGCCAGAACAGGTGGGGCGCCGCAAGATTGTGGAGGAACTCTTGGACCATATCGTCGACCATGGTTTCATCAACATGGGCGACCTGCGCGACGGGCTCTCCAAGAACGACTTGAAGTTACCCGATATTTCTGGTCTACCCGAGCTGCTGCATGGCGACCATCTGCTCCGAGCGGATCGGCAATTGGCGACGGCGCTCGACGGCATCTACCGTCCAGGAGCGGTCTACCTGCGATGGCCGCAACGGTTGAGTAGCCTGATGTTTGGCACTGCAGCCGGTCGATTTGTGACGCAATATTTGGCAATCCCGTTCGGTGGCGCCTACTTGATCTTGGAAGGTGCTCGCCATTTGATGGCGGCCATCACCAGCCATGCACCCCCGATCACCGGTACGGCGCAAGCCCTCGCGTCGGTTGCCTTGTTGGACTCATCGGCGCCGAGCCCGCTACCGCAGATGCCCCGTCCGGTCCCTGACCTGCCCGCCTCCGAACTGACCTATGCCCCCAATCCGGGCCTGTACTTTCTGTCCATCTTAGTCCTGGGGACCTTAATTCTTTTGTTGCTCCATCGCCCACGGTTTCGTGCTTGGTGCAGCGACATCATCCGTGGTGTGTGGCAAATTCTGCATCGCGTACTGGTCGATTTGCCGACGGTGTTTCTCCGTTCTCCGCTTGTGCAATGGGTGCGTGGGAGTGCTGCTTATGCCGCTGTTCGCAGTTACCTGATTCGGCCCGTTCTGCTGAGCCTGCTGATTTGGTATCCATCGCATATCGCCGGCACCCTCTGGGATCGGCGCGATTTTATTGAAGTCGCACTATTGGCCGCTCTGTTTATCAATTCGCCCGTCGGCCGTTACGCCGATGAGTGGCTCACCGACTTGATGGCCCGCGCCTGGCACGAACTGCGTATGCGAGTTTTTGGGGCCATCTATCAGTGGATCATGGACTGGTTCCATCGTGTGGTCGTGGCATTGGAACGCGTGGTGTATGCCGTGGACGAACTGTTGCGATTTCGCACGGGAGATCGGCGCATTTTTCAGTTCGTCAAACTAGTGGCCGGAACCATCTGGTTCTTCGTGGCCTATGTCATCATGTTTGTCTTCACGCTGTTGGTTGAACCTCAAATCAACCCGATTAAGCATTTTCCAGTGGTGACGGTATCCCACAAGCTGATCTTGCCGACCGGCCCTGCCTTTGTGCGACACTTGGAAAGCTACACGTACATCGATCGTCCTTTGGCCAACACCATTGTTTGGTCCACCATTTGGATGATTCCTGGGGTGTTTGGCTTCTTGGTGTGGGAATTGAAGGAGAACTGGCGTCTCTACGGGGCCAATCGGCCCCGGGCACTGGTTCCCATTCCCATTGGCCAACATGGCGAAACCATGGTGCGTCTGCTGCGTCCGGGGCTGCATTCCGGTACATTACCTAGATTGTTTGCGTCGCTAAGACTGGCGGCCCGAAAGTCGGAAGTCATGCCGGATCGCCCCGAGGCCGATCGTTGGTGGGCGGCTGTGCACCACGTCGAAAAATCCGTGCGACATTTCGTACAACGGGATTTTCTGGAACTCTTGGCCGAGTCGCGATTGCCGGTTGACGATTTGATCAGTTTGGGAGAAGTGCGTGTGGCCACTAACTGCGTGGAAGTCCAGTTGCGACACGATCGGCACCCAGGCACGCCGGCATCTTTGCGCTGGGACGAAAATCGTGGGGAACTGCGAGCCCATGTTGCGAGTCCGGGCTGGATGGAACACCTGTGCGAGGGGGAGCGAGAGCGCCTGCGATTGGCGATCACTGGATTGTTTCATCGCAGTGGAGCAGAATATGTGGAAGGTCCCTTTATCATACCCGGGTTTCCCCCGGTTCCATGGCAAGAGTGGATCCAGGCCTGGAAAAGCAACGATCGTAACGGAGACCTAACATGACCCGGTCCGGTGATCAGGAAATCGAATTGCTAGGCGAATACTTGCGTTCCTTTCCTGCCATCGACACGCACGACCATCTCTATCCGGCTGAGATGTTGCAGCAGCAGGTCGTGACGCCAAACGGCCCGGGCATGGATCTATGTGGCCTTTGGCAGACGAGCTATTTCCCCTGGACCCAACCTCTTCCTCCCAGGTCTCCCGCAGAACCGTTTTCCCAATGGTGGGCTCAGGCAAAATCCGCTTTCCCCCACGGACGGGCGCTCTCCGTCTACCACCACCTCACACGGGCCATCCATGATCTCTACGACGTGGATTTTGGTCGGCTGGATGATGATGAAGCGAACCGCCTCAATGAACAGATTTTCGGTAAATATCAATCGACGACGGACTGGGTGCGCGAGGTGGTCACGGAGCGAGCCAATATCGAGCTGGTGTTTATCGATCCCTGTTGGCATTACGGTGAGTTGCGCTACTACTATCCATTTCAGATTTTGGTGCTCCGCATTCAACAGTTTTTGCATGGCCACTCATCGGCCGAATTCGCGCATGATCCTGTGGTACCCGGCAAACATCGCATCAGTCCTTATGATTTGGCTCAGCAGTGGGGCATGCAAATCGACGACTTCGATGATTACCTGGACCTCATGGACCGCGTCGTGGCAGAAGGAAAAGCCCTGGGGGCTTATACACTCAAGCAGGCGGTGGCCTACCTCCGCACGCTGCACTTCGCCCGTGTTCCCAAGGATCGGGCGGCCCGCGCCTTTGGCAAGCCGCGCGGCGAGTTGAGCGGCGCCGAGATTCAGGATTTCGAAGATTTCATCATGTGGCGGCTGGCCGAATTGAGCGCCAAGTACGATCTCCCCTTTCAGATCCATACGGGCCCCGGGCTCTTGCCGCATTCCCATCCGATGCTGCTGTGCAATCTCATCGAGGCCAATCCCGCAACGCGATTCATCCTGTTTCATGGGGGCGTCCCTTGGGTGAGCGAGATTGGCATGATGGCCTTCAAGTTCCCCAACGTTTGGTTGGATGCTAACTGGATGCCCATCCTCAGCCAGACCATGGCCCGACGGGCCTTCCATGAATGGCTCGACATGGTCCCCTCGAATCGCATCATGTGGGGATGTGATAGCCTGACGCCGGAGGGAATGTACGGCGCGGCCGAAATCACCCGCGATATTCTGGCCCAGGTTTTGGCAGAACGCGTGCAAATGGGGAACATCGGCCGTGATGATGCGCGTGATATCGGACGGCAGATCCTCCGAGAAAATGCCTTGACGATGTTCCCTCAGCTACAAGCGCGACTCTGGAAGCATACCGGGAAACTCCCCCCGGCTCCCCCATGCGCCGGTATGGTCTCCAGCCGTTAACGTTCCACGAGCGGTTGACTACTGCTGAGGTAGGCAAATAAATCACGCAGCTGCTGGTCGGACAGATGCCGAGTCAATCCCTCGGGCATTAATGATATGGTCTGAGTGCTCATCGACTCGATTTGATCGCGGGGGATCGTTATGTCTTGGCCCTCGCTGTTCCGCAAGACCACCACCTGGGGATCCTGATCGACCAGAAACCCGAGTAATTGACGGCCATCGGCCGTTTCCAACTGATGGGTGACGTAACCTTCGCGAATCTCGGCGCTCGGATGGATCACGCTCAATAGTATGGTCTCCAGTCGATCTCGCTGATAGGATGTCAAGTCGGGGCCAACCTGTCCCCCTTGACCGAACAATCGATGGCATTTGGCGCACGTCTTCTCGAAGAGCAGGCGTCCATGCTGGGGAGAGCCGAAGCCTGCGCGAATGGTCGCGGCCGCTGTGGAAACCTTTAGTGTTAGCGCGTCTGCTGTTTCGCGTTGGACATGACCCAGGTGTCGTTCCAACAGAGTGTTCAGATTAGGGTCGTCCATTTGCCGCATGCGCAGAACAACCTCGGTGTCCTCGGCGAGAGTGTCGGCGTTGACCTCGCCGCGATCGATGGCCGTCAAGAAATGCAAGGACCACGCGGGCCGAGTGACGAATAGTTGATGCAGGGCAAAACGCAGCTCCTTGGTCGCTAGCGGATAGAGCTCGTTGGCCATTTCCGCGATGCGTGCATCGTCGTAGTTGGCCAGCGCGGCGATTGCCTCCCTCTGCAGGGTGGAATCCGCTCCCGGCCGCGCGACACGCTGTAGAACATCGACTGCCGACGGGGATCGCACCTCGCCGAACAGCTTCACCAGCCCGCGACGGCGTTCGAGTTCCACTTTCGGATCCTCAATCATCCGCACGGATTCCGCGACGGCCGGCGGATCGCCTTGTCGCACGCGGATCTCGAGCGAGCCCCCCCTCACGCTCGCGAGTGCCCGCATCAGATTCTCCGGCATTTGATTGATGGCCCGTCCCGAGACCCCCTGTTCGAAGCCCGTAATCAACCGTCGCTGCGTCTCCTCGTCGGGGGCCCGTTCGAGCAAGACACCACAGAGGTTCCAGTCACGTCGCCGGCCGGTCGCCGCGAACCGCCGCATGAGGCGGGGCACGATGTGCTCCGCAACCAGCGGATTACGCCAGACCTCTGGTTCTTCTTGGAACCACGTCAGTATCACATCGGCAGCGGTCTCGCAATGGGTTTCAATGGCCCACCACAAGAGCAGCGGCTGGCGTGCATCGTCTTTGTCCTCCAGATGATTTGCGAGTCGCTTGACAATCGGCAGACTGTCGTCTGGCGACAGGCGGCGGGCGGAACAGGCCAGTTGCGCACGTACTTCCAAATGGGACTCGTTCTGAGCCAACGATATCAGACGCTGAGCCACTTCCGGCGAAACGTGTCGATCATCGCAGGCCAGCCGCACACCCCACATGCGCACATGAGGATCGCGATGGTCGAGACTAGCCGCCAGCGCGGGTTCATCCAGTCCACCTACCAGATTCAAGGCCCACAGCGATTCCAAAGCCAAAGTGCCGACCTCTTCGGCCAACCGTTGTCGCAGCAGCGGTATTACGCGGGCATCGTGGCGATCCGCCAACAGGCGGCGGGCCGTTTGTCGTTGCCAACGCGTGGCATGTCCCAGTCGGTGAACCAAATCCACACTCGACAGGCGACTCAAATCCTCCTGACGAAAGGCCATCGACGCTTGTCGTGTGCGCAGTCGATAGATGCGACCATTGGTCCTGTCGATATGGCCTTCGTGGTTGTCGTAGTGATTCAATTGCCGATCGTACCAGTCGGCAATATAAAGATTGCCATCTGGGCCTTGCTTGATGTCCACGGGTGAAAACCAGGGATCGTCGCTGGTCAGCGCATGCCCGACATCGCGCGTGGCAAACGTGGAACCGGTGGCACGCATCTCCGTGGTGACCACGTGATGCAGCATAGGCGCAACACCCAAAAGGGCGCCGCGGTAGTTGGGGGGGAGCGCGATACCGTCGTAGATCACAAAAGTATGCGTGAA
>SXGT01448126.1_pt1 | contig 10056 bp, 12 predicted proteins | sample 3176221 | NCBI WGS metagenome assembly SXGT01 (sample SAMN11356862, study PRJNA531348) | freshwater metagenome | isolation source: freshwater sample F1-120 | place: China: Fuxian Lake, Yuxi | collected 2017-12-25
CCATCGGGTTCACTCTATAGTTGTGGCGCAACGAGTGGGCTATCCTAGTCCTGCAATTCGCCCCGCGCAAGCGCAACTATACGGGAGACGACCTCAGATTCGCGCAAAAAGTCCACTCTAACTGTATGATCTGCAAGGAGATAGAGCTTCTCGCGATCTGTCAATAATTTGGTTAGCTCAACAAGCGGGTCCGCCCGCTTAAGCAGCGGCCTCGACTGGGCCGCCCCGGCCATCCGCTTAAGGGCTCGGGCAGGCTCGATCTGCAGATAGACAAGGACTGAGGGGGGCCTCAAGGCGTCCAGACAGCCAGGATTCGCAATCCAGCCGCCCCCGGGGGACACGACATACCCGCGCTCGTCGCGCAGCGTTTCGGATAGCCGTCGTTCGAGCGCCCGAAAATGCTGCTCACCGCTCGACGCGAAGATTTCGGCGACTGACACTCCTTCGCGCCGCTCGATTTCGGCATCGAAGTCCAGGAAGCGCCGGCCGAGCTGCTGGGCAACCGCGCGACCCACCGATGTTTTGCCTGCGCCAGGCAGCCCCACCAAAATCAGGTGGGGCTGTTGTTCTGCAGCGAGGTCAGCCGCCGAAACGGCTTGCGATGTGCGAAAGGTAGGCATCGAGGTTTCGCTGCAACTCGGCGAGCGAATCGCCACCGAACTTCTCCAACAATGCGTCTGCGAGCACGAGCGCGGCCATCGATTCGGCGATCACGCCCATGGCAGGCACGGCCGTGACGTCCGAGCGTTCCGCGGCTGCCTTTGCCGGCTCTCCGGTGGCGGCGTCGATCGTGGCCACCGGGCTCATGAGTGTGGAGATGGGCTTCATTGCCGCGCGAATCACAAGCGGTTCACCCGTGGTGATTCCACCTTCGAGTCCGCCGGCCCTGTTGGTCCGGCGGCGCACGAACCCGGCCCGCGCCTGCTCTGCGTTGCCGCGCGCCGGCTCGATCTCGTCGTGTACCTCTGCCCCACTCTTGCGCGCGTTGGCGAAGCCGGGGCCGATCTCCACGCCTTTCACTGCGGGGATGGACATGATTGCCCGTGCGAGGCGGCCGTCAAGCTTTCGGTCCCAGCTCACGTGCGATCCAAGCCCAACCGGAAGGCCGCGCACCACAACCTCGGCGATTCCGCCTGCAGTGTTGCCGTCCGTCTTGAGTTGATCGATCACCTCGATCATTCGCGCTTCTGCCGCCTTGTCGAGCGTGCGGAGTGGCGATGGATCAGCGGCGGCGTTCAGATCGTCGGGAAGCGATGCGGGCGGGACGGCATCGACGCCGCCCAGGTGCACCACATGCGATCCAATCGTGATACCGCACTCGGCCAGCATCCGGCGCGCCACGGCACCTGCCGCAACGCGGGCAGTTGTCTCGCGCGCGGATGCGCGCTCAAGAATGTCGCGCGCGTCGCTGCGGTCGTACTTGAACAGGCCGGAAAGATCTGCGTGGCCGGGACGCACGCGCGTGAGCTTGCGCTTGCGTCCGTCGGCGTCGGCCTCGCGCGGGGCCGGGTCCATGATCTCCTGCCAGTTCTTCCAGTCTCGATTGCGCACCAGCATGGCAATCGGTGAGCCCAGTGTCTCACCGGCGCGGACGCCGCTCAGCAGCTCAACGGCATCCTGCTCGATTTGCATCCGCCGGCCGCGCCCATAGCCCTGCTGGCGTCGCGCAAGATCGCGGTCCACATCGGCGGCGGCGATCGGTACGCCAGCGGGCACGCCCTCGATGATGGCAACGAGGGCGGGGCCGTGGGACTCACCTGCCGTGCAGAACCTGATGCGCTGTGTATCTACGGCTTCTTCCTCACCACCTCGCCCTCATCCACGATGTGCGGAGTGATGAGGATCAGGAGGTCTTGCTTGCGTTCGGTGACATCCGTCTGCGAGAAGAGACGGCCGATTCCGGGCAGATCCATCAGGAGCGGGATGCCCGAGCGGTTGCGCACCACCTGCGTCTGGGTGAGGCCGCCAATCACCGCCGTCTCACCATCGGCGACGAGCACCTGGTTCGTCGTGTTGCGCTTGGACGTATTCGGTCCCGCCGCCGTGACTGATTGCAGCACCTGCTGTTCGGCGTACACGTCGAGCAGCACCTGGCGGTTGGCCGTCACGTGCGGCGTGACACGCAGCGAGATACCGATGTTCGCCTGGGCAATCTGCGGCGCCACGGACTGGATCTGGCCCGGGGGAATCGGCGGAGTCAGCAGGTACGAGATCGTGTTGCCCGAGAAGAGCTCGGCTTCCTTGTTGTCGACGGTTGTCGTCATGGGCTCAGCCTGCACGTCCGTGAGCTGCACCGAGCTGAGTGCATCAAGGAAGGTCGTGAGGTTGAATCCGCCCAGGACCATGTTGTGGATGAGCGTGAGCGAGGACGAGCCTTTGTAGGAACGCTGCGCGTTGCCGACACCGGCAAATCCGTCGCCGGCTAGATTCACGCGCTGGTCGCCCGTGGCACCGGCCCGCGTCAGCAACGCATTGGAGAAGGTGCCCGCGGTCCCGAGGTCGTAGGCCAGCCCGAGGTTCTCGGTGCCGGTACGATCGACCGTGATGATCTTGGCCTTGATCGTGATCTGCGGTGTGCGGACGTCGAGTTCCTTGATGTACCCCTCGATGTCGACCAGACGCGCCGCCGTCTCGGTGATGATGATCGAATTTGTTTTTTCGTCGGAGCTGACCGAGCCCCGCGCATTGCAACTCGCAGCCGTACCGCCGCCTGAGGGCGGGGGCGCGGCGGCGCCGTCAGCCGCAGCTGCTGCCGCGGGCGCACCCGCAGCGCCACCACCACCACACCCGGCTCCGAGGAGCGAGCGGACGGTGTTGGCCATCAGGTCGGCCTTTGTGTAGTTCACCTGGATCACGCGGGTAAACAGCGGTTCAACCGACGCGCGCTTGGCCAGGTTCTCGTAGCTGTCCACCGTGATGATGCCCGTGGAGTCTTCGGTCGCGGCAAGGCCGTAACCGTCGAGGATGCTCTTGAGGGCGACGTCCCATGGCTGGTCCACACTCGTGGCGCGAACCGTGCCCGCCACGGACGGCCCAACGACGATGGTCTTGCCGCTGTGATCGGCAAACTGGACGACCACATCGCGGATGTCCGCATCCTGAAAGCTGACGCTGATACGGCGCCGGCTACCGGCCTGTCCCTGCGACTGCGCCGACGCCACGCCCATCTCGATGCGCGGATTCGTCATGGCGTTCACCGGCGGACGCGCGGCCGGACTGACGGACGCGGACTCGGCGGGCGGTGTCTTCACCGCCACGCTGGTCACCCGCCCCTGCCCCTGGCCCTGGCCGAGCACATTCCACGGTTCAAACTCTGATGGTCCCTTCACGGTGACACGAATGTCCGATTCGCCGCGCACCACGCTGTACTCGCGGACGGCATCGAGCTCGAGCACGACACGCACGACTTCGGCATTGAACTGGGCGAAGCGCACGTTGGCAATGCCGGCGCGCTGCACTTTGTCATACAGTCGCGCGGGAATCCCCAGCGTAGCGCCTCTGATGTCGACCACGACTTTCCTGCCGCCGTCGAGCGCGAAGTCCATCACGCCAACATCGCCAGAGATACCGATGACGACCTCGGCGCTGCCGGTTCCGGGCACGATGCTGAGCCCCGTAACGGCGGCGGGAGCAGCGGCATCAACGATCGCCGGCGGGGTGGCAGCCGTGGCACCGGTCACGCTGATGAGCAGCGCAGCAGTGGCACAGACCGCAAGGATCCTGGGTCGCCTCATGACTATGGCCTCCGTGTGGCCGGCGCCGGGCCGGCTTTCTTCGTCTTATCGATGATCAGCGTCTCCGATCGGCTGAGGCCGAATTCGTCGATGCTGAACGTGATGTCTTCCCGGCCGATTTTCGTGACCTTCATCCGGCCGAGTACTTCGTTGATGCGGCGGCGATAACTCTCGCCGGTGCTGATATCCACAAGAAGCGCCACGGAGTTGGCCGGACGTTCCTCGTCGTACACGACACCGGTGAGCTGGAGGTCGGTGAGAATGGGGCGGAGTTCACCCGAGAGCATCAGCGAGACGAACGGGTCGCGCCGACCGCCATCGATGTAGCTGAACGCCTCGCGGTATACGGTGACGGAGCCGCGCTGGCGCCCTGCCTGCGAGACACCTGCCGAATCACCCGGGCGTGCGCCGCCGCCGGCGGCCGGTGCGGCCTTCTGCGCGGCGGCTCCTGCCTGTCGCGGTGCTGGCGCCGATTGCTGTGCGCCGGCTGGCGGCGCGGGCGCAGCTTTCGCGGGTGCCGGCGTACCCACACGCTCGGCGGCTTTCGTCTGCTCGTTGGTCTTCTCCGCCGCAGACTTTGCGGCGTTGATCGGTCCCTTGATGTTCGGCGGCGTGATGGCCTGCGCGCCAAGGGCCACCGGCGCGACGAACGCCGCGCACAGCACCGGAAGCGCGAGTGCTCCAAACACAGCGACGAGGGCTCGAACGGCGCGGCGCATCACTGGTCCCCCGGCGGCTTCGCCGCTGGAGCACCCGGCGGCGCCGCACGCGGGGCTGTGCGGACGACGTAGGTCTGGATCAGGAAGACGCTGTTCAGGTACTGACGACCGGGTGTTTCACGACCGCCGGGAGCCGTTCCGAGTTGCAGCGAGAGGTTGATCGGTGCGACCACGCGATTCAGCGACGCGATGTTCGTCAGCACCTGCGCAATTTCGTGGTAGTTGCCGTTCAGCTTCACCTGATACCGATAGGTGTCGAACATCTCGCCTTCGATGGGCGGCTGCGGGTCGATGCCGGCGAGGTCGAGGCGCACGCGCCGCGCCGCGTTCGATACCTGCTCAACCAGAGCGGGCACTTCGTTGCTGACCGGCACGAGTTGGCGCATCACGTCCAGGTTGGCGCGAAGCGACTCCGCCTCGGCCTTGATCTGCGCGACGTTTCCGCGCGCAAGCTGGGCGCGGGCCTTCTGGTTGCCCGCGTTGAGCGAGTCGATGTGCGTCTGCTTGGCGACGAACAGCGCGCGCTCCGGCGAGTCGACCAGGTACCAATACGCCGCCGCGCCGAGGATGGCCAGAAAGCCAACGGCAAAGAGCACCTGGTCCCGCTGGGAGGTGGGTAGACCGGCCATTTCAGCGCACCCCGAGGGTCAGCGGCACGCGTCGGATGAGCGACGAGTCGGGCCGGCTGATCCGCATTTCAATCGTGAATTCCTTCACTTCCTTGTTCGACGGCTGCGCGAGCACGTCTTCGGTGCGCGCCAGATTGACGTTGTCGAGCCAGGGCGAGTCCTCGAGCTGGCGCACGAATCGGGTCAGTGCCTGAATGTCGACGGTCTGGCCGACAAGCCGGATCGAAACCAGCGACGCTGCCGCAGCCTCGTCCATCTCAGCCTGTTGTGCAGCCTTGCTCTTGCCCACCCACGCCGGCCTCGGCCTCGGGCGAAATCGCAGGGACTGCGCTGGTCTGCTGCATGGACTTCACCCAGGTGTACGGCGGCAACGCCCGCATCACTTCATCCATCACGTGCGGCCACACGAATCGCGAGGCATCGATGGCGCGAATGATCGCCACCTGGCGGAAGACAGAGTCGCGCTGCGCCTCGGCCACCAGGCGTTCCCGAATGACGGAGGCAAAGCGCGTGGAATCCTGCACCGCCTTTTGTTCTTCCTCAACGAGCGCCGCCGCCTTGGTCGACGTGCGCCAGTACATGAACGCGGTTCCACCCAACCCGAGTACGAGCCCGACGACCGCCGTGATCAGCCACGGGTCGCGGATCCGATTCCCGAGGTCGCCAAACATGGCGCGGAAGTCGATGGACGTCGCCCGCGACCGCTTGGATTTTCGGGAGCCGGGGAGCAGGTTGATTTCAATCATCGGTCAGTGCGGTTCCGCGCGGTCACGCAGGCTGGCGAAGCGCCAGGCCGATGGGGAGCATCAACAGGGGCGCCACTTCGTCAGTGACGAGGTTGTCGAGAGCGCCGTCACGAATAGTTATTGCATTGAGCGGATTGGCCTGGATCACTTCCAGTCGCAGGCGCTCACCGAGCGCTTGAGCAAGGCCGGGAATGCGCGCACCGCCGCCGCAGATGTAGACACCACGCAGGTTACTGGCCGACCGGGACGATGAGGCCAGGAACGCCACAGCGCGCTCGACGCCAACGGAGATCTCTTCGCCACGGCCTTCGATCACGGCGTCAAGATCGGGGGAGCGATCATAGCCTTGCAGGAGCGCAGCCGCATCGTCCGTCCCGAGCCCGCGATCACGCTGCAGGTCCTCGCGGAACCGGCGCGTGCCCACCGTGATGTCCCGCGTCAGGATCGGAACCCCGTCGTCAAGAATGTTCACGTTCGTGACTTCGTGGCCGATGTTGACGAGCGCGACAACGCCCTCCATCGCATCGGGATAGTTGCGCTCAAACGCGTTGTGGAGCGCGAACGCGTCCACGTCCACAACGACGGGGATGAGTCCGGCCTCCGTCAGCACCCGGAGCTTGGCCTCAATGAGTTCACGCTTGGCGGCGACGAGCAAGACGCTCATGTCGGGAGCGTCGCCGTCCGGATCGAGAATCTGGAAGTCGAGTTCGACGGATTCCATGTCGAACGGCACGTGCTGTTCCGCTTCCCACCGCATCAGTTCGCGCGCCTGCTGTTCCTTTACGCGCTCAATCTGGATTTTCTTGATAATGACGTCGCGACCGCCCACGGCGGTGACGATCTCTTTCGTCGTGACACCGGCCGCCGCCAACGTGGCTGTGATCGCCTCGGAGACAATGCCGGGGTCCATGATTTCGCCTTCGACAATCGCGTCCGCCAGCAACGGCGTGATCACGACCTTGACGAGTTCAGGGTCGCCCTTGGCGTGATCGATCACGACCACTTTGACGAGGCCGGATCCGATGTCGAGACCCACTGTGGTCTTCTTTCGACCGAAAAGCGCCATTTCGGAACGATCCCTTGGCTGCCTTCACACGCCCACGAAGGATCCAGAGGCGGCCCGAACGGCCGCCACTTCCTGCGTGCCCAACGACAAAAACCCCGACGCCAACCAACTCGCTGCAACTATAGGGTGGGGGAGACAACTTGCCGCCCCGCCGTAGCAGACGCAACCTCCCACCCCGTAGTCCGGAGTGGTCGGTCCGCGAGAAAACACGAGCGGGCTCAGGCGTAGGTAACAACCGACGCCCGCGACGGTTGGGCGGCCCGGCGCCAAACTACGGGGTAGCGACCCACCAAGGGCCCGGGAACGGCCTGAGCACCAGCTCGCGTGGCACGAGCGAATCCGGGTGCAGGCGGGCGTACGCGACCCGCCCGGCGACCACCCGAAACCCGCCCGAACGTGCGGCGACCCGAACCTGCACCTCCACGACGCCCGGCTGGAGGCGGCGAATGGTGGTCACGATGGAATCCACGCTGCCAACCCGACCTTCCAATAGCAGCGCACCACCCGGTCCCAAGGCGGAGGCAGTGTCCAGGCGTAAGGCCAGGCCAGCCTCAAGGGCGTGTTCGGCGAGCACGGCCGCGCGGGCGGCGCCAAGCGCAGCGCGGCTGGCGCGCCTGTCGGCAACGGCGGCGTCGAGAAACAGTGCCGAGAGCAGGGCAAGCGCTATCAGCACTGCCAGCGCGAGCGGGGCAGCCACACCCGGGCGGCCGGCACAGCCGTCATTCGCGGTCACGCCAGTCCCCGCGTGGCGCCACGACAATCCGCGACGTGGCTGAACCGCCGCCTCGGCCCAGCAGTTCGGAACGCATCGTGATGGCGAGTCCGCCGTCCGGCCTGCGCTCGAACACCAGGCCCGAATCGCCCGGCGCCGCAAGCGGTCCCGCTACTGGCTGCGCAGCTCCGCATCCCGCACTGCACCGACGCGTGCCGAGCCACCACGACTTGCCGCTCGACCGGTAGAGCATCCACCGCAGTTCGCGATAGACGCGAACCGGTGCGCCGCGGCCGACGCCGGACGCCAGCGGGGGGGACACGCGAAGCCACGTAACGGCACGGCGTGCCACGCTGTCAGCGGCAGTGCGGAACGCGCCATCCGCGGGGCATCCCGCGCCGTCGGACCTCGAGACCACCGAGTCGATTCGTGCCGACACCCACGCACCGCCCGCCGAAGTATCCCACACGCTCAGGTGGTCACCCGCCTCCGCCGCCTGCCGCCAGTGCGTGTACGGCGCCGGGAGTGACGTCAGCGCCGGCGGGAGCACCAGTTCATCGGGGCCGACGCGACAGGCGACGGACACGCCCACATGCGACGCGATGTCGATCGCGGTGTCCCCCCGCACCAGGAGGGAACCGGCGCGCGCCGACACCACTTCCGTGACGAGCACGTGCGATACATCGCGGACGGCTTGCGATTCGCGACCGGAGTCGCGGTCACGCCGCGCATGCCGTTCCGCAGCCAGCAACACGCCGCCACCCACTGCGGCAGCAACAAACCCGATTGCCAGCGCAAGGCACAATTCGGCGAGGGAGGAGGCTCCGCTCCGGTTCACGTGCATGGCACACGACCCTCGGTCGCGATCACGTTGGAGCCGTTGCCTGCGCCCACCCGAACCGAGACGGATTCTGCGAACGCCCATCCGGCGCCCGAGCGCCGTGCGTGCCAGCGCACCTGCGCCGTGCCCATGGCGGTTTCGCGAGTCGCTTCCGCCGATGTGTCGGCTGCCATACAGGGCCGCGCGGCGAGCATGCCGAGCAGATCACCGAGTGCAGCCGCGGCGGTTGCATCCCGCGCGGCGTCTCGACGGGCCACGGTGCGAACCGTGAGCGCGCTGGCCAGGAGCGCACTTGCCACGCCGACCAGCATCATGGCGACAAGCGCCTCGACAATCGAGAATCCCCTGCGACGAGCGATCATGGAACGCACGATGGCGCCTCATCAGCGCCATCGCGTCACCACCATCGCTGCACGGCGTACCGTGCTATTTCACTTCTGGATTCACCGGCAGCACGATGTGGAATGCCGCGCCACCCTCACGCGACTTCTGCGCCCAGACGATGCCATCCATCGCATCAACCACGCGCCGCACCACGGTCAGCCCCAGGCCGATCCCTTCGTCTTCGGCCTTCATGGTGAAGAAAGGCTCGAACACCTGTTCGAGGTTACCGTGGTGGAATCCGTGTCCGGAGTCGGCGACCACGATCTTCACCACTTCTTCCACATCCAGCGAGGCCAGCCAGGTGGAGAGCCGATCGTCCTGCCGCCGCGGATGGAGGATTCGGGCTTCGCCACCGTCGGTGCCACGCCGCTCAGACGCCTCGAGCATGGCCTGACGGTTGAAGCGCTCCGCCCAGATCACCAGCCGGCCACCTTCGGGCATCGCCGCCGCCGCGTTGAGCACCAGGTTTGCAATGGCCTGCTCAAGTTCGAGCGCGGTACCTCGCGTGGGCTTGGGCGCGTCGGAGAGCTGGACGTCGACTTCGATGCGCTTGAGCGCACCCTGATCACCCAGGAATCCAAGGGTCTCGCGAACCGCGGCATTGAAGTCCGCACCTGTCGAGCCCGCGTCGCGCGGCTTGACGAAGTCGAGAAATCCGTCGCGCAACTTCACGACGCGGAATGCCTCGCGTTGCAGCGACGCCACCGTGGCCTTCAGTTCCGGTGCGACCTTGCCCTCGAGCGAGTGGGCGTAGTTGATGATGGCGGAGACCGGGTTCCCAAGCTCGTGGAGGAGCATCGCGACCATGCGGCCGCCGCTGGCCAGGCGCTCAAGGTGCTCGCGCTGCGCGCTGGTCTCTGCGCGCAAGCGCGTGAGTTCGTCATCCGGGTGTTCGCCTGCCGGTGGAGTTGTCGGGGGCATCACGGCTCAGGTGGGGGGACACACACGCCGAAACCTACAGTGGGCCGGACAACATGGTTGCCCGGCCCACCGGTTTCGTTCATCGCGCGCGATTGCCGAACTCGCGCTACAGCAGCACTAGCAGACCGGCTCGCCTTCGTTCGTGGCCGTGCCGCCAACCGAGATCTTGCAGGTCTTGGTGGTCGACGTGTGGCCGGCCGTGGCGTCCCAACCCGTGTTCGACACCGTGCCCAACGTGACCGTCACGCCTGACGACGACTTGTAGGTCGTGCCCAGGGAGGTCGTGCTGGACGCGTAGTTCGAG